>Ga0105245_10003661_pt1 | contig 13723 bp, 14 predicted proteins | sample KBSM54metaG_FD_81523 | JGI IMG/M metagenome (GOLD analysis project Ga0105245, IMG submission 81523) | Miscanthus rhizosphere microbial communities from Kellogg Biological Station, Michigan, USA - KBS M5-4 metaG | ecosystem: Host-associated > Plants > Roots > Rhizosphere > Soil | place... | reverse complement strand
CGATACGCGGTGTCCATGTAGAAGCCCTTCTGCGGCTCCGGCTGCGCGCTGATGCGCATCAGCCACTTCATCCAGTGGTCGCCGGCCCATCCCGGCACGACGAGGCGGAGCGGCGCGCCGTGCATGGCGGTGAGCGGCTCCCCGTTCATCTCGTACGCGAGGATCGCGTCGCTCATCGCCTTTTCCAGCTCGATCGAGCGATGAAACGGAGGCACTTTGCCCGGCGGATCGTCCGACCCGAACGCGTGAAGATGCTTCGCCGTCGCCTTCACGCCGGCCCGTTCCAGCACGTCCTTCACCGCCACCCCGCGCCAGCGCGCGTTTCCGACCGCTCCGTAGCGCCACTGGACACCGGGCACCGCAGGCGTGTAGAGTCCGCGCCCATTTCCTGCGCATTGCAGGACGCATGTGGCCTCGGTCACGCGCATTTTCCGTAAATCATCTACACTGAGTCTCAACGACTCCCCAAGGTCACCGTCTACGGTGAGGCGCCACTGGCGGAGTGTGGGTGTGCGCGGGATCCAGTGGCTGCGAACGAAGAACAATTCCACAGGAGTGATGTAGTCGGTCAGCAGCTCGAGCGGCGTCTCTGCGTTCACCGCATAGCCGTTCATCTGCAGCATGTATCCACCCGACGCTCCGGCCGGGCTCTTCGTATTACCGATGAGTGCGCCAGGCGCGAGCGACGCGGCGGCGGAGAGCTGCAGGAAGCGGCGGCGATTGACCGGCGACATGGAAAGAAAGTCTAGAGCATTGAACGACATCTCGCGCAACGTCAGTCATTTCGATTCACAACAGCTGAAACTGGTCCGTCTTTTGCCCTCTCGGGTTCGCTGTATGGACGCAAAGGACTTCCGCATCATCTGCGACTGCCAGCTCCACGCAAGGCGGGAACGGACTTTGTGGCGCCGCTCCCTGCGTCTGGCCAGACACGCCGGCCGCGCCGTCTCGACCCGCGGCTTCGCCCTGATCGTCGGCGTCCCTCTCGCCTTCGGCGCCATCGGTATCCCCACCGAAGCGATGAACATGTCGATTCCGATGCTCACGATCCAGCGCGAGGCGCAGAAGGTGCGTGAGCTGCCGATCTTCACCACGCGTCGCATTCGCGCCACGTTCGGCACGACGGCCACGCCGCCGCAGCGCTTCACGTTCGACGTGATGAAAGAGGAGTTCTTCCGCACCGAAGTGCAGTACGGCTCGATCATCTACCGCGAGGCGCGCCGCAACAATCTCCCGCCGGAACTCGTCGCCGCGGTGGTGGAAGCGGAATCCGATTTCCGCCCTCGGCTGATCTCGCACAAGAACGCGCAGGGACTGATGCAGATCATCCCCGAGACCGGCCGCCTGATGGGGGCCGACGACCTGTTCGATCCGGAGAAGAACATCGCCGCCGGCACGAAGTACCTCCGCTACCTCTTCGATCGCTTCGGCGATCAGCGCACCGTGCTCGCCGCCTACAACGCCGGCGAGGGAAACGTGGAGCGGTTCGGCGGGATGCCGCCGTTCGACGAGACGCAGACGTACGTGCAGCGCGTGACCTCCCGGACGACGCAGTATCGCCAGTCGATCCGCGGCCGCTACATGGCGTCGATGAAGATGCAGGGCGCGCAGTAAAAGCGGTTGCTGAGTTGCTTGGTTACCGGGTGAGTCGAGCAACCTAGCAACCCAGCAACCCAGCAACTACAATCCCCCCACATGTCGTCCGCTGAGCGCCGCGAATTTCAACGGCTCCGTCTCGATCCTCCTCTGCCGGGGACGCTCGGCACCACCGCCGTCTCGATCCTCGAGGTCGGCGTGATCGGCGCGCGCGTGCATCACGCCGAGCCGTTCGATCGGGAAACGGGCGAGCTGCGGTGCTCGTTCGACGGCGAGGAGATCGGCCTGCGCTGCGAGCTCGTTCGCACCACGACCGGCGAGAACTCGAAGTATCCCGACAGCGGTTACGAGTCGGGCCTCCGCTTTGTCGCGGCGATCGAAGGCTCGGGCGACGTACTGCGGAAGATGCTCGGCGCGCTGGTGACCAAAGAGCTCGAGCGCCGTCCGCGGAAGCCGCTGGCGCACGACCGGCAGGCGATCGACGGCGACAAGACGGTCCGCGGTACGCAGGCCCGCTACGTCTGCTATCGCCTCGAGTCGAACAACAGCTGGAGCCGCCGTCCGGTCTTCCTCCCCGAACAGCCGTCGGTCGGATTCACGGTCGCGCGCGACGTCGACCACGACGAGATGGAGCGCCTCTGCCTCGTCTTCCTCGTCTCGGACGACGAAGGTCGCCGCCTCATCCGCCTCTTCGCCGAGTTGAGCATCAGCGAAGAGATGGAGATCCCGCCGAAAGCGTAGCGTCTTCGACGTTCGCGACCTTCCCCCGGTCCACCGGCAGCGTGAAGTAGAACCGCGTTCCCCGTCCCTCTTCGCTCTCCACCCAGATCTTTCCGCCGTGCGATTCGACGATTCCTTTGACGATCGGTAATCCGAGGCCCGCGCCCATCCGCTCCGCGCGCTCCGATTGCCAGTAGGGGCTGAAGATGCGTCCGATGTCTTCGCGCCGGATGCCCGGCCCGTTGTCGGCGACGGTGAACAGCACCTCGCGCATCGCCGACTCGGCGCGGCACGAAATGATCCCCTCCGCCGGCACGAACTTCAGCGCGTTGCCGATGAGATTCGACAGCACCTGCATGACGCGATGCCTGTCCGCGTGGACGGGCGGCGTTCCGGGCACGACCTCGGTACGCAGGGTGATCTGCTGCGCCGTCGCCTGCGCCTTGAACAGTTCGTGGGCTTCCTGCAACAGCACCTCCGCGGCGACCCTCTCCGGCTCGATCGGCAGCCGCTTCCCCCCTTCCAGCCGCGTGATGTCGAGGAGATCGGCGATCAGACGGCTCATCCGCTTCGCCGACAGCTCGATGACGTCGACCTGCTCGCGGTCTTCATCCGGCAGCTGCGTCAACTGCAGCAGCTGCGCGGCGAGGGTGATGGCGTTCAGCGGATTGCGCAGGTCGTGCGACACGATCGCCAGCACCTGCTCGCGCGCGGCCACCGCCTGCTGCGCGTCCTGGTAGAGGTGCGCGTTGTCGATGGCGAACGAGCCGTGGCGCGCGAGGTCGACGCAGAGCGAGAGGTCGTCTTCGCTGAACGTCTTTCCGCGCGGCGGCGCGGCGGTGATCGCGCCGAGAGTCTGGCCGCGGCTGACGAGCGGCACGAGCATCACGCCGCGCGCGTCGTCGGCCGCTCCGCCGATGTACGGCATCAGTCCCGCCGCCGCTCCGACCAGACGCGCGTCGCGCTCGTTCATCACCCGGGCCACGACGTCGGGAACCTCGGTGATGGTCTCGCCGATCATCGGATTGAGCGCCACCTGCTCCTCGGCATTGCGATGCACGGCCGTGATCCGCTTCAGCGCGCCGCTGCCGTCCGCCATGTCGATCACGCACGCCTCGGCCAGGTTCGGCACGATCAGTTTCGCCAGCGTGGCCACGGTCTGCTCGTAATCGAGCGAGGCGCTGAGGGCCTGGCCGGCGCTGGCGATGAACGCGGCGCGCCGCTCCTGCTGCTCGGCGAATTCGCGCGCCGTCTTCGCGTGGGCGGCCTCGTGCTCCGCTTCGTGACGCCGGCGCATCGCCTCGCGGGCGAGCAGCCGCATCTGCCGCCCGAGCCCGGCAACGAGCATCGCCGAGGTAAACGCGAGCAGCGTGAGGAGGATGGTGAGCGACATGTTCAGCCGCTCCGCCGACCGGATCTTCTGCAGGCGGTCCTCGATGCCCGACTGAATCATGATCTCGAGGCCGGACGCATCGCGCAGCGAGCGCTCGTACGACGGATGGCGCTCGAACAGGCGCGCCAGAAATACTCCCTCGGGCATCTGCCGGTCGATCAGCTCACCGTTCTGCACGCCGTCGTGCCACTGCTTCGTGTCGGCCTCCAGCGTCCTGAGCGACGAGACCGCGTCGACGCCGAGGGTCGGGACGATGCGCTCGAGGTCCTTCCGGCTGTTGTCCTGCTCCTTCAACAGCTTCACGTACTCGGCCTGGTACTGCGCCTGCCCCGTGACCTGGAAGGCGATGATCTTGTCGAGCTCTTTGGAGAGGTCGACCTGCATGTCATTCGCCGCCTTGCGCGCCGGCTCCGACAGCCGCTTGATCTCGTCACGCATCCGCCGCGTGTGACTGGAGACGATGATCGGCAGGAGGACGAGCGAGAGCAGCGAGGCGATGATGAACGCCACCGGCAGCACCGTCGTCCAGGTGCTCTCCGGACCGACGCGCCAGATGCTTCGTCGCTCTTCCAGGCGTTTTACCGCCATTGGACCTCCTGTGGCGGGGGCAGCAATAATTTGGCCAGTTGGCCTGATATCTTTCCATCCATGGTCACCAACGACCGCCGCGAGTTTCAACGTCTCCGACTCGCCAAGCCAATCCTCGCCCAGCTCGACACCAAAAGCGCGCTCATCCTCGACATCGGCGTCGGCGGAGCGTTCATCGAACACTACGGCAAGGTCGAGGCGGGCCAGCGCTTTCATCTCACGTTTCGCTGGATGGGTGAGGACGTGGAGTTCGTGGCCGAGGTGATCCGCAGCAGCGAGGTGCGCAAGCCGGGCGGCGACATGCAGAGCGTCGTCGCGCACACGGCGGTCCACTTCGTCGAAGGCGAAGGAGACGCCGAGAACCGGCTGCACGCGATGATGGCGACGTTCGTCGGCAAGGTGCTGGCGGCGCAGAAGGCGAACGCCAGCGGCGATCTCGTCGACTCCTCGGGCGCGCGCATCCTCGCGCAACTCGGTGAGGCGCGGCGTATGCGCACCCGCGGCTACATCGCCTACCACTTCAAGGACGGCTCGTGGTGGCGCGTGCCGACCGACTCCGCGCTGCAGCCGCCGGACGGCTTCACCGTCGCCGCATACGAGGACGAGGAAGAGCTGGCGCAGCTCTGCGGCTCGTACGAAACGGCGGACGAGGAAGGGCGGCGCTTGATCCGCCTCGTGGCGGAGCTCAGCGTCCTTTCGGCGCGAAAGCCGTTCTGACGTCGAGCGCTTCGAAGCTCTCCAGCACGAGATCGGCGGCGGAGAGATCCTGGTACGCCAGCGCGCGCCGGTTGCGCACCGCGACGCAGAACGCGCCGGCGCGCTTCGCCGCGATCACGCCGACGTGCGAGTCCTCGAAGACGACGCAGTCGCGCACCTCGCATCCGAGTTTCTCCGCCGTCAGCAGATAGGCCTCGGGGTCGGGCTTTCCATGCTCGACTTCACTGCCATCGACGATGAGCTCGAAGCAGTCGCGCAATCCGAACCGCCGCAGCAGGATCTCGATCGAGGAGCCGACCGCCGACGAAGCGATGGCCAGCGGGACGCCGAGATCGTGCAGATCGCGGATCGTCTTCGCCGCGCCCGGCATCAACTCCAGCGGCGACGTGCGGCACGCGTCATCGAAGTCGCGCTGGCGCATCGACATCAGTTCATCTTCGGATTTCGTCCAGCCGAAGAAGGCGCGCATGTCGCGGATGTCGTCGATGATCCTGCGCCCGGAGCCGGTGCGGAAGCTCTCCGGCATCCGCGCGTAATCGCTCCCCATCGCGCGGCAGAGCGCGTCGTGCGCCGCGGTGTGCTGCGGCTCGAGATCGATGATCGTCTCGTCGAAGTCGAAGATGGCGGCGGCGATCGGAACCATGTGCTGAGTGCTTGGTGCTGAGTGCTGCGTACCCTGACGTTTCGTGATACTCAGCACTCAGAACGCAGCACTCAGCACTGATTTATGGATTTTCAGACCGTCATCATCCGGGTGATCATCTTCGGTTCGCTCATCCTCGCAGTCGGCGTCACCGGACTCTGGTTCGTCTTTCGGGCCCTGGGCAGCGAGCAGCAGCGGCGGCCGGTGCTCCTCGGTTCGGCATTGATTCTGTTCATCATGGTGTGCTGCCTGCTGCTGTACATCGTGTCGCGCTAAATCACACCGATCTTCCGCAGCCGCGTCACGTCGCGCCGCTTGAATCCGAGCTCGCGCAGGACTTGATCCGTGTGCTGGCCGAGCTCGGGCGGCGCGCTGCCGCCGGGAGTCCGCACGCCATCGAACTTCACCGGATATCCCACCGCCTCGTACGCGCCGATGACCGGATGGGCGATGCGCGTCACGAGCGGCGACCCCGCCGGCGAACGGAGCGCCTCGAGCACGCCCTGCACGAGCGAGCAGGGGACGTTCGCCTTCCGCAACCGCGTCAGCCAGTAGCGCGCGTTCTTCGTCCGGAAGATCTCATCGAGCAACGGCACGAGTGTTCCACGATGTTTCACGCGCGCCGCGTTCGTGGCGAAACGGCGATCGCGCGCGAGCTCCGGACGATCGATGACCTGCGCGCAGATCAGCTCGAAGTGCCGGTCGGTTCCGGCGCCGATGGCGAACGGCCGGTCCTTCGCGTGAAAGAGCTGATACGGGACGATCGATGAATGCGCGTTGCCGAACCGCCCCGCCTCTTTGCCGGTGAGCAGCGCACTCTGCGCGATGTTCACGAGCGACGCGAGCGCGGAGCCGAAGAGCGAGACCTCGATGCGCGTCCCGCGGCCGGTCCGCTCCCGCGCCACGAGCGCGGCGTTGATCGCGCCGAACGCGTGATGCGCCGTCAGCACGTCCGCCAGCGCCACGCCCGCCTTCGACGGCTCGCCGCCCGCCTCGCCGGTGATCGACATCCAGCCCGATCCCGCCTGCGCCAGGAGGTCGTAGCCCGGCGTCATCGCCTCATCCGTATCGGAATCGAACCCGCGGATGGAGCAGACGACGGCGCGCTCGTTGGTCCCGAAGTCGATCGGCGCCCTCAGGAAGTTCTCGACCACGACGTCGGCGCGGGCGATGAGCGTCTCCGCCACCCGCCGCCCATCCTCCGATTTCAGGTTCAGCGTCATCGACTCCTTCCCGCGGTTGATCGACAGGAAGTACGCGCTGATGCCGCCGACGAACGGCGGTCCCCAGCGCCGCGTTTCGTCGCCGCGGCCCGGCTCTTCGATCTTGATGACGCGCGCGCCGGCGTCGGCGAGCATCTGGGTGCAGAGGGGGCCGGCGAGGACGCGGGAAAAGTCAGCGACGACGATTCCGTCGAGAGGGCGCTTCACAGGTATTGCTGTTTCAGCGCGTCGAGGTCGGCGAGGGTGCGGCGGAGGATGTTGACGACCTTGTGGATCTCGACGCCGTAGGTCCGGAGCTCAGCGTCGCACTCGGTCATGCCGTAGACGGCCTCGTCTTTTTCGAGGCGGTCGCGCTCGAAACGGAGCCGTTCGGTGAGCTCATCGATCTCGGTGAGGAGGACGAAATTGACGTCTTTCTCCCCGAGGTAGCGCTTGCACTGCGGGCAGTAGATCGAATGGTCCTCGGCCGACTCGATCAGCTCGAAAACGAACTGTCGCTCGCAGGTCGGACACTCGAAAACTTCCGGCAGCACGCCATGAACCTCCGCATTGATTGTGCCACCAATCGAGAGGAATGAGTCGCTTGACCGAGGTGTTTGGCGCCGTGTAGCATCCGCTACCCTCTGCCTACTGGGAGATCGTTCAATGGTAGGACAAGCGGCTCTGAACCGCTCAATCGGGGTTCGACTCCCTGTCTCCCAGCCAGCGGCACGGCCGACAGCGTTTGTTGGCCCAGCCTCCTTCAGGACTTGCCTTTGGGGCGATCAGGTATCGCGAGAGCCGCGGTCAAACAGCGTCCAATCCTCGCAGCCACACGCGGCGTCCGGCGTTCACTGCCTCGCTTGCCGTACCTTGCCGATCGTCTCATCGAGCCATGGGAGAACGGCGGCGATCAGATCCGTCTTGCGAGCCCTCACGTCGTGCGGCGTGTCCAGAACGACGTGCCGCTTTTTTGCGATGGGAGTGCCGAGCATCCGGAACAACGGCTCCTGCGACCGTTCCAGCGAGAAAGTGAAGTCGTACCGGCCGTTCACCATGAGCACCGGAAGCTTCAGGCGCGGCGCAAAGTCGGCTTGATCGCCTCCCGGATCGAAGCGGTTCAGGAAATAACCGCCGTCCAGGAAGATCACGCTCCGGAACGCGTCCTGCAGAAGTGTCGTGTAGATGACACCCTCGGCCGCTCCCATGCTGACGCCGAGATACGCGACGCGATTCGAGTCGATATCGTGGCGCGTGCGGAGGTAATCCACGGCACGGCCGAGATCTCGAAAACGCTGAATATACGCATCGATGTCCTTGCGGTTCCCGGGAAGTATGAATCGATCCTGTCGCTCGTAGGTCCCCTTGTAAATCGGATAGAGAACCGCGCGGCCGCTCTGGACGACGTAGTCAAAGAACGCCACATCTCCGAGCGCTCGACTGTCTCTGAGATCGAGAACACGGGCACTCGGAAAAAACACGATCGTCTCAAACGGCGGGTGCACCCTTTTGGGCAGGAAGAGATACGCCGTGACCCGTTCATTGCCGTATGCAGCATCGAACGTGATCTTCTCTTTTCGCCAGTCGGCGGCATCCTCCAGAACGCCCTCGCTTCTCGCGTTCAGCGGCGCTGCCGTATCGTACGAGTACAACGCTCGATAAACGGCGAAGACCTCATCGGAGGCTGGCTTGAATGTCGAGAAGTCGCGGCTCAGCGTCTTGATCGCTGCAGCAGCATTCGATGGCAGTGGACCGCGGTTCCGCACGCATCGGAATCCGTTTGCGGACGAGCGATCGAATGCGGGTAGAGCCTCGGGATCGACGGCGAGATAAGTCGGCGAATTCCATGCGCCACCCAGAATGAAATGCTCGGCTGTGTCATCGGCTGCCGCGTTCTCAACCCACTCCCGCACGTTACCAACCATGTCGAACGTGCCGTAGGGACCAAGGCCTTTGAATGCTCCGGCGGCCGATGGCTTGTCGCGCGCGATGTTGCTTTTCTGAACGGCAAACGATACCGCCTCCGGCGGCGCGGCGCGATACCACTGCGCGAGCGCCGGAAGGCTTTTTCCAACGAACGACGCGTAGGCCGACGCCTCGTACCAGCTCACTCCCGACACCGGATCATCGGCGTGACCCTCCGGATAATGACCGCCCTCCCACGTCGCCGGGCCGGACCGGCCGGTGCGGTCGCGGAGAAGCGCGATCGCTTCGTCCCAGGTCAGCTCGCGGCCGAGGCGCAGAAATTTCTCATTCCAGTACTTCCGCGTCTCATAGCCGCCGCTGTCGACGAACCTCTGGTAATCACGATTCGTCACCTCGAAACGATCGATGTCGTACGCCGGCAAATCGTACGGGCCGATCCATCCCATGAACGCGATCATGTCGGCCCACCGGCTGCCGCTCACGCAGGTCATTCCTGCCGGCGCGGCTCGCTGGGCATTGAGGTCGAAGACCATCTTCTGATGCCGGAGTGGGGCCGTGACGATCTCGTCCCCGCTTTGTCCGGAGATCTTCCACCGAAAGTAGCCCTTCGGAATTCGGACGTCGCGAAGTGGAGTGACGCCGAGCCGCACCGGTGTCATCTCCGGATCCAGATAGTCCTGAAGGTCGACGACAGCGCCTCGAGGAGACGAATCAACCGAGACTGTTTCGCTGTGTTCCGCTTCGATCTTCGCGAGCGCACGGTCGCCGGGCATCCAGCGTTCCGCGTCCTTCAACAACTCGAATGCCGCGAGTGGCCGGTCATCCTTGAAGAGATCGAGCGCTCGCGGGACCGCGACTTCGCGCGCCCACCGCCGCCTTTCGATGCGGTGATAGAACCAGATACCGCCGGCGGCGGCGACAACGAGCAGAAGCACCAACGCCACGGCGAGACTGCGGGGAACGCCGATGCGCGAATCGGTCCGCGGTTGCGGCGGTGAGCTCAGTCGCGCAACCGCCGCCGAGAGCTCGCGCGACATCTCGGCTGCCGACTGGTAACGCGCGTCGGCGTTTTTCTCGAGAGCGCGGGATACGATCCGCTCGGCATCCACCGGAATGTCGGCGCGAGCGATCCTCAAAGGATCGGGCGCGTCCTGCGTGATCGACCGCAGAATTGCCAATCCGCTGTCGCCGCGAAACGGCGCTTTTCCGGCCAGCGCCTCGTAAAGCACGACGCCGAGACTCCAGAGATCGGTCCTCCCGTCGATCGGTTTTCCAACGGCTTGCTCAGGCGACATGTAGAGCGGAGTGCCGACGATGCCGCCCGTCTCTGCGACCGGCATTGTGATGTCATTGCCGTTCGTCGCGCCAACGAGTCTGGCCAGTCCGAAATCGAGGATCTTCGCGCGTCCTTTCGCGGTCACCATGATGTTTGCCGGTTTCACATCTCGGTGGACCACTCCCTGCTCATGCGCTCCCTCCAGTGCATCCGCGATCTCGCTCCCCAGCGAAAGGATCTCTTTTACCGGCAGCGGTCCGGCCGCAAGGCGCTCGCGCAGCGTCTGGCCGGTGACGAACTCCATCACCAGGTAGTCGGAGCCGCCCTCAAATCCGACGTCATAGACGGCAGCGATGTTCGGGTGATTCAGCTTGCCAAGGGCCAGCGCTTCCAGGCGAAACCGCGTTCGGGCCTCGTCATTCGCAAGGAGTCCTGGCCGGACGACCTTGATCGCCACGTCGCGCCCGAGCCGTTCATCCCGCGCCCGGTAAACGACGCCCATTCCCCCCGCGCCGAGCTTGCTCGTCACGACGTAGGGGCCGAAGCGCTCGCCAGAGTCGGAGGCACAATCGTCCATTCCGTCTCGCTCTTGCTTCATCACGAAATCTTAAACGCATCCGGAGCGGCGGCGGGATCCGTCGCGAGGGTTTTTGATCGACGATTCGAACGGCGGTGCTCAACGCTGACGGCAGTCCGGCGCCCGGCGTCCGCGTCGACTTCTAGTAGATCAACGCGAGCTGGTAAGAGTCGTTCGCATCGCTGGAGATGTCGCCGGTGTTCGTGCTGAAGCCGATCGGAATCGGGTCCTTCGAATACGGCAGCATGACCTGCGTGAACCGCGGCGGAAACGCCTGGTGACTCGACGTGCTGGCCTGGAATTGCGAGATGGCGACCGGTTTGCCGGCGATCACGACTTCGACTCCGATCGGACCGCCGCCGCTCTGGTACGCGGAACCGGAGAAGAAAAGCAGCGCCGGTCCGCTGACCTGCGACTGGAAGGTCGTGTACTGCGGAATGGGACCGGCCGTGTTCCAGACGAACGGCGCGACGCCGCTGATCATCAGGAGCGACGCGCCGATGATGTCGTTGCCGTCGCACTTCGTGGACGGCGTCGCCGCGGACAACGAGAGCGTGTGTGGATTGAGGTCGGTGAACTGCACGGAAAACAACGTTGACACGAGCGCTTTGTGGCTCTGGGCCTCGTTCGCGAAGATCATCAGATTGCCCAGCGGCTTGCCGTCGAGGGCGACGCTGACGCCGATCAGCTGATTCGGCGCGGTGCTGTACGCGGACGCGGTGACGTACAGCAGGGCCGGTGACGTGTCCTTCGGCGTGAACTTCACGCTCATCGGAAACTGCGTGAAGCTCGTGTTGAAAAGCTCTTGAATGTCCATCGCCCCATCTCCTCTCGTCAGTACAGGATGGTCAGGGAGTAGACGTCGTTCGCGTCGGACGTGGTCGTCGGCCCCGCCGCGACGATCTGGTACGAATACGTCTGTCCGAAGTTCCACGGCTTCTGATTGACGAGGAGTGCGAGCATCGTCTTGTGCTGCTTCGCTTCGTTGCTGAACACCGCGCCTGAGGTGCCCCCGGCATCCTTTCCGTCCGAGTCGTAGATGTTCACCTGGACCTGGATGGTCATGCCGGAAGCGCTGCTCTGCGCAGTTCCGGTGAAGTAGACCGACGGAACGAGATCACCCTGCGGCTGGAACTGACCTGTGAGGGGGAGTGGACCCGGCTTCGAGTCCACCAGAACCTGAATGACGGCCATGATTGCTCCTTTCCTGCAGGAGCCAGTGTGGGGCATCGGAGCGCGGATGCGCTCGAAAAAACGTCCACAGCTCGCGGATCGCGTCAGCCCCGCCGCGCCGCCTCGATGGTGGCGACGTCGATTTTCCTCATCGGCATCATCGCTTCGAAGGCACGCCGTGCCTCATCGCCGCCCGCCGCGAGCGCTTCGGTCAGCACGCGCGGCGTGATCTGCCAAGAGAGGCCCCAACGGTCTTTGCACCAACCACATTGGCTTTCCTCTCCCCCGTTATTGACGATCGCGTTCCAGTAACGGTCCGTCTCTTCCTGATCGTCCGTCGCGACCTGGAACGAAAAGGCCTCGCTGTGCCTGAACGTCGGGCCGCCGTTGAGACCGAGACAGGGAATGCCCAGCACGGTGAACTCCACGGTCAGTACATCGCCCTTCTTTCCGCCCGGGTAGTCGCCGGGCGCCTCGTGAATACCGGTCACTTTGCTGTCCGGAAAGGTGGCGGCGTAGAAACGCGCCGCGTCCACCGCGTCCTTGTCGAACCAGAGACAAATCGTGTTCTTCGGCGTCATGTTCGTATGCTCCCTCACGTCGCTTCGGGTATGCAAGTTTGGGACGCGGCCTGCTCGTGCCATCGCTCGACATCCACGCCGGCGATCAGGAGCCACAGGACCAGGGCGAGCTCGCCGAGGTCGAGGGGCAGGATGACGTAAGGCCACAGACGCTCTGCCAGCGGGGGCCATAGGAACGCCATCCAACCGACGCCGGCGATCACCGCCAGCACTCCGAGAAAACGGGGCAGAAACGTCGATCTCAACACGAGGCAACCGATCAGAACGAACGCGAACGCGAAGAACACGAGGCCGATGTCATAGGCCTGCGTGTAGAGCCTGGCCAGCAGATACGCCAGGGTCTGCAGCTGCGGCTGACTGGACGGTGTCGACGACTGGAGAACGATCAGCGGAGCGATGCGAAAGAGGCACGCGAATGCCTGGATCGCGCATCCCGTGAGACCGGAAAACGCCGCGGTCAACGAGAGCGTGTCATTCACCGGCTTGAAGAGTTTGTAAAACAGCACCGGCACGGGGAGATAGCAAACGACGACGAGAAGGCTCGCGGCCGCGGCGTCGTTCGAGATGCGGACGCGGCCGGCGAGCGAGGGAATCAAGCCGACCGCGTTCGCCGCGTACGTCGCTCTGATGAAGGCCGGCCGGGACTTGTGCGACGACCCGGCGTTCGCGCTTCACTTCGGCGAATCGGCCGAAAGCCTGGAGTCGTCGCTCCCCTGCATGATGGGCATTTCCTCGCCCACGATCGCGGAGAGCCTGGCGAAACGTCGATGAGGAGAGCAACGGCCGGATCCGGCTGACGCGGAGCGGAGACCAGGTCTGGATCACCGACATGCGGTACGACGACTTTCCGGAGGGGGCGGAATCGGGTTTCGCGCGGACGGTCTGCGCGGCGCGCCGCTTCTTTCCCGGGGTGGAGTTGGTGAAGGCCGCTCATTTCATCCACTCCGAGCCGCCGTATCGCGCCGAGTACGACCGCATCTTTCGGATCCCGATCGTCTTCGGGAGCGACCGCAATGCGATGCTGACCGACGCCGCCTGGCTGGATCAGGGACTCCAGGCGCCATCGCTTCAGATGGTCGAGATGGTGAAGGCCCGCACGGACAGGCTGCTTCATCGCATCGCGAGCGCGAATTCCACGCGAAGCCGCGTCGAGGCGCTGCTCACGAACCGCTGCACACCGCCGACGTCAGCGTCGACGCGGTCGCGGGCAAACTGGGGATGGGTCGCCACACGCTGTTTCGCAGGTTGAGAGCCGAGGGCGTCACATTCAGGCAGGTGCTGAACGAGCTACGCCACGAGCTGGCGGCGCAGTACCTGAACGAGCGCAAGCT
>Ga0105245_10003659_pt1 | contig 13726 bp, 14 predicted proteins | sample KBSM54metaG_FD_81523 | JGI IMG/M metagenome (GOLD analysis project Ga0105245, IMG submission 81523) | Miscanthus rhizosphere microbial communities from Kellogg Biological Station, Michigan, USA - KBS M5-4 metaG | ecosystem: Host-associated > Plants > Roots > Rhizosphere > Soil | place... | reverse complement strand
GTCTACGCGGTGCGCCACGAGATGGCACGTTCGGTCGACGACGTGCTCTCCCGGCGGACGCGCGCCCGTCTGCTAGCGCGCGACGCGTCCGCGGACGCGTCGCCCGACGTCGCCGCGCTGATGGCAGGAGAGCTGGGCTGGACCGACGCCGAGCGCCTCCGCCAGATCGAGGCGTACCGGGCGTCGATCGAAATCGAGCGCACGACGGGCGGCCTGCCCGAGACCGCGCTCGACGCGCTCGTGCAACCACCGTCGTAGTCTTCCGCCTTCATGCAGACCAATCGGGGGGCGCCGACCCCGCCGATCGCGTTCGCGGGAAGCGTCGCGGACGTGACCGGCCGGCTCGACCGCGGACGCGTCGAGCACGTCGAGGTCGACGACCGGCTGCGCGCCCGGCTCGCGAGCACCGGCGCCGACGTCGACGCGTCCGCGGACGCGCTCGGCGAGGCGAGCCGCGACTGGTGGCCGCTCGCGATGGTGTGGGCGCTCGACAATCAGGTCGCCGCGCGCGCGTCCGCGGTCGCGCGGCCGCACTCGGCCTCCGAGGTCGCCGAGGTGCTCCGGGTGTGCAACGAGGCGCGGGTCCCGGTCACTGCCGCCGCCGGGCGCAGCGGGGTGTGCGGCGCGAGCGTCCCGGTGTTCGGCGGGGTGCTGCTCGACCTCACCCCGCTTGCGGGGATCACGGGCGTCGACAAGGAATCAATGCTGGTCGACGTGCGGCCGGGGACGTTCGGCGACGTGTTCGAGGACGAGTTACGCGCCGAGCACCGGGTCACGTGCGGGCACTGGCCGCAGTCGATGGCGCTGTCGACCGTGGGCGGATGGCTCGCGTGCCGGGGCGCCGGGCAGCTGTCGACGCGCTACGGGAAGATCGAGGACATCGTCGCCGGCCTCGACGTCGTGCTCGCCAACGGCTCGCAGGTGACGACGGGCGGTGCGCCGCGCGCGGCGGTCGGCCCCGACCTCACCCAGCTGTTCGTCGGCTCGGAGGGCACGCTCGGCGTGATCGTCGGCAGCCGGCTGCGCGTGCACCCGCTCCCGCCCGCCGAGATCCGCGCCGCGTTCGCGTTCGGTTCGTTCACCGACGGACTCGACGCGATGCGCCGGATCGTGCAACGCGGCGCGCGGCCGGCGGTGCTGCGGCTCTACGACGCGATCGAAGCCGACCGCAGCTACCAGACCGGTGACGCACATGTGCTGCTCGCGCTCGACGAGGGCGATGCGCACGTCGTCGAGGCGACCCGGCGGATCGTCGACGAGGAGTGCCGAGCCGCCGACGTGATCGACGTCGGGCTCGTGGAGCGGTGGATGCAGCACCGCAACGACGTGTCGGCGCTCGAAGCGCTGATCAGCCGCGGCTACGTGGTCGACACGATGGAGGTCGCGGCCACCTGGCACGCGCTGCCGGCCGTCTACGACGCGGCGACCGCGGCAATCCGCGCGGTCGAGCACACGATGGTCGCGTCGGCCCATCAGAGCCACTCGTACTCCGACGGCGCGTGCCTCTACTTCACGTTCGCCGGGAAGCCGCCGGAGGCGGACCGCGAGGCGTATTACCGAGCCGCGTGGGACGCGGGTCAGCGTGCGGTGCTCGCCCACGGCGGCGCGCTGAGCCACCACCACGGCATCGGCCTGAACCGCTCCCGGTTCGTGGCCGAAGCGCTCGGGGCGGGCCTCGGCGTGCTGCAAGCGGTGAAGGACGCACTCGATCCGAACGGCATCCTCAACCCGGGCAAGCTCGGCCTTGCGAGCCCGTTCGGCCCGGTTCCCTGGCCGTGAGCGCCTCCGGGCGCGTCCTCGTCGTCGACGTCGGCACGAGCAGCGTGCGCGCCGCGGTCGTGCATGCAGACGGGACGACCGCGGCGGGAGGCGAGCGCGAGCTGCTCCCCGACTCGCCCGCGGACGGCCTCGTGGAGTTCGACGCCACGCTGATGGCCGACACGTGTCTCGACCTGGCGCGCGCGGCGCTCGACGCCGCGGGCCCGGTCGACGCGGTCGGTGTCTCGAACCAGCGTGGCTCGACGATCGTGTGGGATCGGACGACCGGCGTGCCCATCGGCCCCGCGCTCGGCTGGCAGGATCTGCGGACGGTCGGCGCGTGCCTCGCGTTGCGCGGCGAAGGCGTGCGCGTCGGACCGAACCAGTCGGCGACGAAGGTCCAGTGGCTGGTCGATCAGCTCGATGACCGCGGACGCGCCGAGACGCTGTGCTTCGGAACCGTCGACACCTGGGTGGCCTGGACGCTCTCCGACGGCGCGCTCCAAGTGATCGACGCGACCAACGCCGCGGTCACCGGTCTGCTCGTGCCCGACGCGTCCGCATGGGACGCGCGCGTGCTCGACGTCCTCGGTGTGCCCGCGGCGATGATGCCGGCCATCGTCGACACGGCCGGCGAGCTCGGTGCCGCGTCGGCACTTCCCGGCGCGCCGCCGATCACGGCGCTCGTCGGGGACCAGCAGGCGTCGCTCGTCGGCCAGGGTTGCGTCCGCCGCGGCGACGCCAAGATCACCTTCGGCACCGGCGGCATGCTCGACGTCGTGCTCGACGACGCGCCGCCCCAGCACGCGCAGCGCGGCGAGCACGGCACCTTCCCGATCATCGCGTGGCGGCACGCGGGCCGGACGACGTGGGGCGTCGAGGCGATCATGCTCGCCGCCGGGACCAACGTGCAGTGGCTGCGCGACGACCTCGGGATCATCGCCACGTCGGACGAGTCTCACGCGCTCGCGTCCTCGTGCCCCGACAGCGGCGGTGTCGTCTTCGTACCGGCGCCGCTCGGGCTCGGGACACCTGCCTGGGACTATGGCGCCCGCGCGGCACTCTTCGGGCTGACGCGCGGCAGCGGACGAGCCGAGATCGCGCGCGCGGTGCTCGAAGGCATCGCACACCGCGGCGCGGACCTCGTCGACGCGGCCGAGGCCGACAGCGGCATCACGATCCCCCGCGTGCGCGTCGACGGTGGCATGACCGACAACCCGACCTTCGTGCAGGCACTGGCCGACGCGACGCAGCGTCCGGTCGAGATCTCGCCGGTCCGAGAGGCGACCGGCCTCGGCGCCGCGCTGCTCGCCGGCATCCCCATCGGGAACCACTCGTCCGTGGACGCGCTCGCCACCACGTGGAAGCCGCGTGCCACCGTCGAGCCGGGCCGGCCGCTCGACCGCGAACGGTGGCAGGACGCGGTCGAACGCGCCCGGCGCTGGATCCCCGAGCTCTCGGGGATCGACTTCTAGGCGAGCGGGCTGCCTGATAGATGGGTCGACTCCGCGCTCCGCTCCCTCCGGTCGCTTCGCTGTCGTCTCCCTAGCGTCCGACGGTTGCGTCGAGCAGCGCGGCCTCGGTCTCGGCGTTGTTGCGCTCGTCGGCGAACGTGCGGGCGGCGAGCATGCCCAGCACCGCGGCGGACCCGCCGATCAGGGCGGCCGGCCGACTGCGCCGCGGCACACCCGGACTGAACGCCATCACCAACCCGTCGACTGCGTCGGCCACCGCGCTCGCGCTCACCCACTCCGCATCCTGCGTGCGCTCCTTCACCGACGTGACGGTACCGACGCCGAGCACGACTTCACGCGCGCCGAACATGCGCGCCATCACCCGCGCCGTGCGCGTCGACGCGCCGCGTCCGAACATCACGCGCAGCATGATGCTCGGCACCAGGAGCATGGCAAGACCCATCACGATCCGGCCGCGCGCGATCACCAGGACGTTGGTGCGCTGATCCATGCCTCATGCTGGCGCGCCCGGCGCCGGTGGCTCAAACCGTGGATATTTCGTCGCCCACGCGGATGACCCCATCGCGCACGACGTCGGCCCGCAGCCCGCCGCCGCCGTGCAGCGCGGCACGCACACCCGGCCGGGTCAGCTTCTCGAGGTACGCGCACGGTGGGCAGTCGCGTACGCCGACCATCACGACTTCGCCGACGGCGAACTGCCGGCCGATCAGCGCGTCGAGGTCGACCCCCTCGGTAACGAGGTTGCGCCGCGTCTCGTGCTCGCCGATCAGCACGTCACTCGCGTTGGCCGCGGCGATCGCCTCGCGCGCGATCAATGTGACCTCGCGGCCACCGCCCTCGCGTTCGGAGAACTCGCCGGTCTTCGTGGCATAGCGGTCGCCTTCCAGGCCGACGCCCGCGAGCGCGCGCACCGCGTCGTGCGGCTCCATCGGCTTGCCGCCGCTCTCCGCCGTGTAGATGCCGACGAGTCGTCCGGGCATGCACATATTCCTACTCGGGATCGAACACGCTCGACCATCCAATTTCGTCGGCGGTGCCGTAGCGGCACAGCGTGCGCGTGAGCACGGCCCGGCGGCCGTCCGGCGTCTCGATCGGGACGACGAACGATCCGAGCGGAGCCGCGGCCGGGAGTGCGTCGACAATCGCGCTCGCCGCGCCTCCGGCGCGGCGCGCCCAGTACTCGACGACGCACTGATCCCACGCCGGCACACCCCAGGCGTGCACGCGCCGGCCGACCGCGTCGATCTCGACGCGCGACCTGCCGAGCAGCACTTCGCCGTGGACGACGCCGAACTGCTCGTAGCCGCGCACCGCGCCGTCGCCGTGTTCCCGCCGCGCCGCGTCCGCCGCATCGACCTCCCACTCGAGATCGCAGCCGACCGGCAGCCGCTCGCCGATCTCGCCGCGCAACGAGTCGCTCGGACCGTCGAGCGCGACGCCGAACGCCTCGAGGCCGTACGTCCAGTGCTCGAACGGCGTCTCGCAGACGAGCTCGCCCCAGAGCCCGTCGGCCCGTACCTCCAGGCCCACTCGCGGCAACGGCACCTCGTGGTCACGGACCACGATGGGTCCGGGTCGGTCGGGCAGGATCACGTGCGTCCACCACCACGCGATCCCGCGCGCGGGCGCGCACGCCAGCAGCACCGCGACACCGACGCCGTCGGCGCTCGCGACGTCGAGCTGCCACGCTTCCCACCAATCGTCGCCGCCGGCGGGGTGCGCGCGCTCGTCGCCGGCATTCACGGAATCGCGGAGTAATAGGTGTCGGCGGTTTCCGCGACCGCGGGGCCGGGCAGCGCGCCGTCGACCAGCTCGAGCAGCGGGTAGAGGTCGAGACTGTCGCGGGGCACGGTCCAGTCGAGATCGGCGCCGGCCAGCTCGGCGAACGGGCGCAGGAACGTGAAGTAGACGTACGCGCCCGCGTCGATCTTGGCGCGGCGGTCCATCCCCGCGATCGTCCGGTACAGCCGGCGCTGCGCGGCCTTGGCCGCTGCGGCCAGTGCGTCGAGCCCGTCGTCGTCGATTGGCTGCGGCGCACCGCGGCCCACGTCGAACAGCGAGAATTCCTCGACGTGCGACAGATAGTCGGCAGGCGTCGTGACCGACGTGCCAAAATCGGTGACGCGCAAGTCGACACCATCGAGCACGAACGCGCCGATGACGTCGCGGAACGGCAGCTCGCTCGCCACTGCACCGCTCCACGGGAAGTGCGTCGGACCCAGGCCGTTGAACGCGCGCAGCAACAGCACGCGTCCATCGTCGAGTTGGTACGGGCCGGTGTCCTGGTAGCCCGACCGCGTGTCGAACCACAGCAAGAACAGATAGGAAGTCAGCAGCGCGTTGAGCCGCGTGACCCGGCCGAGCCGTTCGCCGTCGACCGGACGCAGGTGCTCGACGAGCCACGGCACCTGCGCGCGGTACGGCGTCGCCACACCGCCGGCGTCCCACGCCTGCCGCGTGCCGTCGTCGAATCGGTATGCGCGCGCGGCGCGGTCCCAGAAGTCGAACACGATCGCCATCCGACGCCGATCCTCGTCCCAATCGACCAGTCCCGCGGTGGCGAGCACCTTCCGGCCGATCATCGCGAAGTTCGGCAGCGCCCACAGGTGCACATTGTCGATCTGGGTCGCGAAGCGATGCCCGGCGCGGCCCAGCTCCTCGGGCGCCGCCGCGGCCGCGATCTCCTCGATCATCTCCGGATAACGCCGGTAGCACTCCACGCACGCGACGAGGATGTACGCGCTCACCGGGATCAGCGCCGACTCGAGCGCGGTGCGTTGCTCGGTGAGCGCGAGCGCGATCCCGCTGTGGTAGCGGATCTCCTGGTTGACCCGTTCCTTGGGCCAATCGGTGAGACTCACGACGACGCCCGGCGCACGACGCCCTGCTCGCCCGAGCAGTCGACCTCGACCGCGTCGCCGTCGGCCGGCTGATCCCCGTCGAAGACTGCGGCCATCACGCACGGCACCTGGTACTCGCGGCTCACGATCCCGATGTGCGACTGCGGCGTCCCCGACAGGCACACGACCGCGGTCAGCTCGTCGAAGATCGGTGCGAGGAAGGTTGCGCCCGCATCGGCGACGCACGCAACGATTCCCTCGGCCGTCGTGTCCATCAGCGCGAGCACGTCGTCGGGCGACTGCAGCATGCGCCACGTGCCGCGCACCGGTGACGCGTCGAACACCTTGGTCCCGCTTGCGAGGTCTGCCATCGGCGGCAATGTAACCACGCCGGCGCGGCGCGCCGCGGCGTGGCGCGTGCGTACGATGCCGCGGTGGCCGACGAGCTCGACGACGCCTGCTGGGAGCTGCTGCACGCGGCTCGCCTGCGCGGCTTCGTCGGTGACGGCGACGAGCTCATCGCGGTTCGTGTGGTCGAGATCGGCTTCGCGGCCCGATCGGCGAAGGGAATCCACCTGACGCGGGAGGGACGCGAGGCCCACGCCGCGTGGGCGCGCGTCCCGGCCGGCGACATCGAGGCCGCGATCGAACGCGCGTACCAACGCTTCCTCGCGCTGAACCGCGAGCTCATCCGAGTATGCACCGACTGGCAGGTGCGGCCGGGCGGCGCCCCGAACGACCATGCCGATCCGACGTACGACTGGACGATCATCGACCGCCTGGTCGCGATCGACGACCGCGTAGGCCCAATCCTTCGCGGCGCGGCGACGAGCGTGACCCGATTCGCCGGCTACCGAACGCGACTGCGCGCCGCCCGCGTCCGCGTCGCCGAAGGCGACCCGGAGTGGATCACGTCACCGAGCATCGACTCGTACCACACGGTGTGGATGCAGCTGCACGAGGACCTGCTCCTCGCGCTGGGACGCGATCGCGCGACGGAAGAGGTCAGCGATCAGCCGTGACGTTGGCCTGGCGCAAGCGGCGCGCCATCACGCGCATCACCTGCAGCGCGAACGTCGGGTGCTCGTGCACGAGGAACGTGAACCGCTTCTGGTCGATGCTCACGACGCGCGCCGCCGTGCGGGCGGTCGCGGTCGCGCTCCGGGGTGCGGTGTCGATGAGCGCCATCTCGCCGAGGATGCCGCCGCCCCTGACCTCTTCGACCATGCGGCCCTGGTGGGTCAGCTCCACCTCGCCCTCGACGACCGCGAACATCACGTCGCCGGCATCGCCCTCCGAGAACAGAACTTCCCCGGCGGCCACTTCGACCGCGTCGGGCGAGCTCTTGAAGATGTGGATGTCGGTCATCGTCGGATTCTGTCGTCCGGCCCGTAGCGCAACTACTTGCGCCACGAAGAGTTCACCCGCTCGCAACCTGGCCCGGCTGCCCCGGCTCGGCGGTGCCGGGGAAGTGACAGGCGACCGGATGACCGGTGCCGCGGTCGATCAACGCGGGCTCTTCGGTCGCGCACTTCTCCTGGGCCTTCCAGCACCGCGTACGGAAACGGCAGCCGCTGGGTGGGTGGATCGGGCTCGGCGGATCGCCCTCGAGCAGGATGCGCGTGCGCCGGCGCTCCTTGCGCGGATCGGGGACCGGCACGGCCGACAGCAACGCTTGCGTGTAGGGATGCCGGGGCTGCTCGTACACCGCGTGAGCCGGGCCCTGTTCGACGATCTTGCCGAGATACATCACTGCGACGTCGTCGGAGATGTGCCGCACCACCGAGAGATCGTGCGCGATGAACACGTAGGTGAGCCCGAGCTCGTCCTGCAGGTCTTCCAGGAGGTTCACGATGCCGGCCTGGATCGACACGTCGAGCGCGGACACCGGCTCGTCGAGCACGAGCAGCTCGGGCTCGAGCGCGAGGGCGCGGGCGATGCCGATGCGCTGACGCTGTCCGCCCGAAAACTCGTGGGGGAAGCGGCTGACTTGTTCGGGGTTGAGGCCGACCTTGCGCATCAACGCACGCACGCGTGCCGCTTCCTGGCCTCGACCGATGTGGTGGATGCGCATGGGCTCGGCGATGATCGAGCCGACGGTCATGCGCGGGTCGAGCGATGCGAACGGGTCCTGGAAGACGATCTGCATCTTCCCCCGCAGAGCGCGCATCGCCCGCGTCGACTGCGCGACCACGTCGGTCGCACCGAGCCGTACCGACCCCGACGTCGGTTCGAGCAGCCGCAGCACCAACCGGCCGACGGTCGTCTTGCCGCAACCGGATTCGCCGACCAGGCCGAGCGTGCGGCCCGCGCCCACCGAGAAGCTGACGCCGGACACGGCCTTCACCGACGCGCCCGCGCCCCCGAAGGCGCGGCCGTGCACCGGGAACTCCTTCACGAGATCGGTGACCGCGAGCACCGGCTCCGTCATCGTCACGGACGCGCCTCCCGTTCGTCGAGCGTCGCCGCGTAGTGACACGCCGACCGGTGTCCGTCGCCGAGCGGCTGGCGATCGGGCACGAGGGCGGCACACAGTTCGTCGTCGGCGAACGGACAGCGCGGATGGAACGCGCATCCCGTCGGCAGGAAGACCAGCGAGGGCGGCTGCCCGCCGATCTGGAACAGGCGCCGGCCGTGCTCGCGCCCGTCGAGCCGCGGCAGCGAGCTGAGCAAGCCGCGCGTGTACGGGTGCCCGGGCCGGTAGAAGATGTCCTCGACCGACCCGATCTCGACTTCCCGGCCCGCATACATCACGAGCACACGGTCGGCGACCCCCGCGACCACGCCGAGGTCGTGCGTGATGAGGATGATCGCGGTGTCGGTGCGGACCTGAATGCGCTCGAGCACGTCGAGCACCTGGGCCTGGATCGTCACGTCGAGCGCGGTGGTCGGCTCATCGGCGATCAGCACGTCGGGCTCGTTCGCGATCGCCATCGCGATCATGGCCCGCTGCCGCATCCCACCCGAGAATTGGTGCGGATACTCGCCCGCGCGCGCGGCGGGCTGCGCGATACCCACGAGGTCGAGCAGCGCGACCGCACGGTCGTGCAGCTCGGCGCGCGCGATGTCGTGGTGCACGGCGATGGCCTCGGCGATCTGGTCTCCCACCCGGCGCACGGGATTCAGCGCGGTGAGCGCGTCCTGGAAGATCATCGCGATCCGCGCGCCCCGCACCGGCTGCAACCGCTTCTCGTCGAGCGCCAGCAGGTTCGCGCCGTCGAACGTCGCATCGCCGCTGACCGCGGCCGTCTTCGGGAGCAGGCCGAGCAGCGCCAGGGAAGTGACCGTCTTGCCCGAGCCCGACTCGCCGACGATGCCGAGCGTCTCTCCGCGTGCGAGGTCGAAGCTGACGTCGTCGACGGCGTGGAGAACGCCGTCGTCGGTCTTGAAGTCGATCGACAGGTTGCGCACGGAGAGCACGGGGTCGACCATCAGCGTGTCGATCGGGGGTCGAAGGCGTCGCGCAGCGCGTCGCCGAGGAAGTTCACCGCGAGGATCGTCAGGAACAACATCAGCCCGGGGAACAGGATCAGATAGAACTTCGACCACGACGTCGCGTACGCCTCCGCGTCGGACAGCATGCGGCCCCATGAGTTTTGCGGGGGCTGGATCCCGAAGCCGAGGAACGAGAGCGCCGCTTCGACCCCGACGGCCGACGCGACCGCGAGCGTCGCGTTCACGGTGATCGTCCCGATGCAGTTCGGCACGATGTGACGCAGCAGGATGCGCGTCCTGGACGCTCCCAATGCTCGCGCCGCCTCGACGAACTCCTTCTCCTTCAACGCGAGCACCTGCCCACGGATGATGCGCGCCATGTACATCCAACCCAACAGCGCGAGCACCACGATGATCGATGTGGCGCTCTGCCCGAGGTACAGGATCGCCACCGCGAGCAGCGCGAGATCGGGGAGTATCAAGAAGAGGTCGGTCACCGCCGACAGCCCGTGGTCGGTGAACCGGCCGAAGTAGCCCGCGACCGCGCCGATGGTGACGCCCACGATCGTCGACAGCAGCGCGACGACGAGCCCGATCATCAGCGAGATACGACCCGCGTACATGATCTCCGACAGCTGATCGCGGCCCAGGTCGTCGGTGCCGAACCAGTGCTTCGCGCTCGGTCCCTGGCTGCCCTCCAACAGGTTTTGTGCGCCCTGCTTGTAGGGCGCGAGCCACGGCGCACCGAAGCACGCGACCATCAACACGACGAGCACGATGATCGACGCCAGCGCCAGCTTGTGGCGGAAGAAGCGGCGCCGGAACAGCTGCCAGTTCGAGCGGGCGGGCGGCGCCGTGTCACCAACCGGTCCGGCCAGCGGCTCTCTCGTCGGCAGCAGCGTGTCGGTCACGACAATCGGATCCGCGGGTCGAGCGCGACGTACCCGACGTCGACGAGCAGGTTGAAGGCGATCACCGCGATCGCGGTGACCAAGAACCACGACAGCAGGAACGGCGCGTCGCCCGCCTGCAGCGCAGTGAGGAACGCCTGTCCCATGCCCGAGATCGAGAAGATCTTCTCCGTGATGATGACACCGCCGACGAGGAACGCGGTATCGAGCGCGGTCACCGTCAGGAACGGGATCAGCGCGTTACGGAACGCGTGCCGGCTGACGACTTGCCGCCGCGGCACGCCCTTCGCGCGCGCAGTCCGGACGTAGTCCGCGTTCAGCACTCCGAGCATCTCGGCCCGAAGGAAACGGCTCCACGCCGCGACGCTCGTGAAGGTGAGCGTCAAGACCGGCAGCGCGAGGTGGCGGAAGTAGTCGAGGTTCAGCCCGCTGACGCCCTCGGAATGCAGGCCGATCGAATAGAAAATGGGCTGGTCGAGGTGGAACCACACCGTCGGGCCGGTCACCAGCAACGCGATCGCCAGCAGTGCGAACCAGAAGTCGGGCATCGCGATCCCGACGTACGACAGGCCGGTGAAGAAGTAGTCGCCGATCGAGTACTGCTTTACCGCGGAGTAGACGCCCAGCACGATCGCGACGGCAACCGACACGATCGTCGCCCAGAACAACAGCTGCAGCGACGGCCAGAGCGCGTGCCCGATCATGCTCGACACCGAGTCGCCGGTGCGCGTGCTGGTTCCCATGTCGCCCCGCACGAAGTGCGTCAGCCAGTCCCACCACTGCTGCAAGATCGAATGGTCGAGCCCGAGCTTCACCCGCTGCTCGGCAAGCACGCGCTTCGAGTCGCGCTGGTGGCGGTAGCGCGCGAGCGGGTCGATCGCCACGCGCACCAGCCAGAAGGTGATGAACGACGCGACCAACAGCACCGGAATCGAACCCAGCACTCGGCGCGTGAGATACCTCAGCACGGAGTGCTCCCGAAGTTGGGGCTGAGCAGTACTGCTTGATCACCCATTGGTCGAATTCCGCGGTCGGGTGGAGCGCCGCGTCGGAGCCGGCGACCATCTCATCGGCCTCCCGGTCCGCTTTCTGATGGATTTGTTCCCGACGCCCGGCTCGCCATCGTGCTCGGTGGGGCATCACCGGCCCGTTTTCGGGCGCGACCGCGCCGGGCACCTCACGACATGCGCACAAGAGGTCCCCGGCCGAACGATCGTCGGTGGGTCGACTAGGTGATGTTGCTCGAGATCACACGGTCCGCAGCCGGGACATAGCGATCCTCGATCTCGCGCAACCGGCGCGCGAGAACCATGAGCATCTTGCGATCGACCGACGGCATCGTGGTGACGACCCGGTTGAAGTCCCGGGCGTGGACGACCAGCACCGTCGTCGGCTCCGACGTCGTGACCGTCGCGACGCGCGGCAGGTCTTCGAGCAGCGACATCTCGCCGAAGAAGCTGCCCGGCCCCAGCGTGCCGATCTCGACACCTTCTCTGACCGCCTTGGCCTTCCCACTGACGAGGACGAAGAACTCACTCCCCTTCTGTCCCTGGGCCGTGAGCAACTTGTCCGCCGGCAGATCGAGCGGCGTCGCGACCTTCGCGATCGCCTCCAGCTCTTTCTTGGAACATCTCTCGAACAGCCACACGTTGCGCAGCAGTTCGATCTGAGCATTGCGCTTCAATTTCAACTCAGACCTCCTGGGCCTCGCCGGCCAGAAGCCTCTCGCACAACCGCGGCGGACCACAAAGGCGGATGGCGCGCCGATCGCAACTACCCGCTCACAACCGCCACCCAGGATCGGAAACCGCGCGCGGGCCGGCCGCGCCCGCAGAGTCGGGACCCGCGGGTCGGGCAAACTGTCCCTGTTTCCGCGGCGGAAGCGCAGCGGACCTGCGGAGGATGGTCGTGGGCTACGACGTATTCATCTCGTACAGTCACGGCGGCGACGACCTGTTGTCCGAACGGGTCCAAGACGCCCTCGGCAAGTTCGCCAAGCCGTGGTATCGCCGGCGCGCGCTGAAGGTCTTCCGCGACCGCACCGCGCTCGCGGCCAATCCCGGCTTGTGGACGTCGATCTCCGAAGCGATCGACGACTCCCGTTACTTCCTGTTCCTCGCGTCCCCCGAATCAGCAGAGTCCGTGTGGTGCGGCCGCGAGGTCTCACAGTGGCGCGCCAAGCACGGCTCCGAGGGCCTGCTGGTGCTGCAGACCGACGGCGAGATCAAGTGGGACGAGTCGGCGAACGACTTCGACTGGGGAGCAACCACTGCCCTCGGCGCCGCGTTTGCGGGGGCATTCGCCGAGGAGCCGTTCCACGTCGACATGCGCTGGGCGCGGTCCGAGGTGCAGCTCGACGTCACCGATGGCCGATTCCGCGACCAGATCGCCGACATCGCCTCCCCCGTTCACGGAGTTCCGAAGGACGAGCTCACCGGCGAGGACGTACGCCAGCATCGTCGGGCGATCCGCCTTGCGATCGGAGCCGCGATCGCGCTCGCGTTCCTCACGGTTGCCGCGGTCGCCATGTCGGTGTTCGCGGTCAACTCGGCGGCAGCCGCGCGCCGCAACGCGGCCCAAGCACGAGCGGCGGAGAAGGCAACCAAGACCGCGCTCGACCAGGTGCTGCAAGAAAAGAAGAAAACCGAACTGCAACGCGCGCTCGCGATCAGTAACGAGAAGGACGCGAAGGCGAACGCGAAGACTGCGCGCGAAAACGAGAGGCTGGCCAACCAGAATGCCGACCGCGCGCGCAAGGCGCGTAGATTGGCCGAAAACCGTGCGGTTTCACTTGCGCGAGCCAACAACAACCTCACGAGACGAGGCCTCGCGTTGCGGCAGTCGACGTTGCTCGCACAAGCCCGGCTCGCGGCTCGGCGCAGTGAGCAGCTGATGGGCTCGGGCGACCAGACGTATCAACTCGGTGTGCTGCTCGCCAGCGAAGCTCTGCGCCACGCGTGCGCGAGCGCGGCGATCGATCCGAACGTCCTCGTACAGGCGGGTCCGGACTACTACCCCAACGACGGTTGCGCACAGAGTGTCGACATCGACGGATCGGTCGCGAGCAGCGCGGTGTCGGCCCTCGCGAACGCGGGCGGAGGGTTCGTCACCGGCAAGCTTGCCGGCACCGACAGCTACACGACCGCGGACGGCACGACGCTGCCGTACCGCGTCGCATGGTCGGCCGACGGCCAACGCCTGGCGACCTTCTCGACCGTGCCTGCGAACCCGGCGCAGGCCGTGCAGGTATGGAACGCAGACGGCTCACTGACTGCCACGGCGACGAGCGCGACCGGCATGACGTCCG
>Ga0105245_10003657_pt1 | contig 13734 bp, 7 predicted proteins | sample KBSM54metaG_FD_81523 | JGI IMG/M metagenome (GOLD analysis project Ga0105245, IMG submission 81523) | Miscanthus rhizosphere microbial communities from Kellogg Biological Station, Michigan, USA - KBS M5-4 metaG | ecosystem: Host-associated > Plants > Roots > Rhizosphere > Soil | place: Michigan... | reverse complement strand
TCGCCCATCGCCCATCGCCCATCGCCCATCGCCCATCGCCCATCGCCCATCGCCCATCGCCCATCGCCCATCGCCCATCCCCCACCGCCGGTCCCCCGGTTGACCCAACACAGCCGATAGCCTAAATTCAAAGGCTGTCTAAGTTTACACTCGAAATCCTCAGGCTCATCCGTATGGCAATTCCGGCAACGCAGATCCGTCGTGGAATGGTGATCGTTTTCGAAGGCGAACCGTGCCGAATCATCGAGTTTCGGCATCACACGCCTGGTAACCTTCGCGCGATGGTGCAGGCAAAGCTGAAGAACCTTCGCACCGGCTCGAGCTTCGAACATCGTTTCCGCGCCGCGGATTCGATCGATCCCGCGTCGATGGAGACGCACGACCTGGAGTTCCTCTACCAGGGCGGCGACACGTACCACTTCATGAACGTCGAGAACTACGACCAGCTCGAGATGGACGAGGAATCGCTCGGCGACAACGCGCAGTGGATGCAGCCGGGGATGAAGATCCAGGCCGAGTACTACGACGGCCGTCCGGTCGGCATCAAGTTGCCGAACTCGCTCGTGCTCGAGGTCGTCGACACGGCACCGGTCATGAAGACCGCGACGAAGACGGCGTCAACCAAGCCGGCGACACTCGAGAACGGTGTCACGATCAACGTGCCCGAGTTCGTGGGGACGGGCGACAAGGTGAAGGTGAATCCGAGTACTGGGGAGTATCAGGAGCGAGCCAAGGACTAATCGCGATCGCGGTCGGGACAGAGGCTTGTCGGTCTCAGGTCTCTGGTCCCTGGTCTCAGGCTGCTCGAGTGATTGATCGTCACGCCAGTCTCGATTAAGCTTCAAATCTGTTTGTAAGAGCATGAAGCTTATGCTCTTCCATGGTGACTGTAGCTCAATCGGTTAGAGCACCGGACTGTGGCTCCGGGGGTTGCGGGTTCAATTCCCGTCAGTCACCCTGAGCTTTCAGCTCAACGGCGAAAAGCTGGAGCTGATAGTTCAGCTAGGTCGGTAGCTCAATTGGTAGAGCACTGGTCTCCAAAACCAGCGGTTGGGGGTTCGAGTCCCTCCCGGCCTGTGACGCGTAGAACGGTTGGATGCAGAACCACGTTTTTGATGTTTGACAATGGAAGGGAAGTACGGCCACTGGCGGTATCGTCTAGGGGACTAGGACGGGGCCCTCTCAAGGCCCAAACACGGGTTCGAATCCCGTTACCGCTATCCCACGGCCCGTTCGTCTATCGGTTAGGACGGCACCCTTTCACGGTGCAGAGAGGGGTTCGATTCCCCTACGGGCTATCGTGAAAGGATTAAGTCTCTGGGCTCAGGTCTGAGGTCGCAGGTGAACCGCGAAACGCGCGACACCTGAGACCAGGGACCAGAGACCTGAGACCCGTAGTTGGGGGCGTAGCTCAGTTTGGTTAGAGCACTCGACTGTCACTCGAGAGGTCGCGGGTTCGAGCCCCGTCGCTCCCGTGTTGGACAGCTCACAGTTCGCGCGATTTGATCGGAAATGCGGATGTTCGCATTCGAGTTCTCATAGGCGTCGGCTGAAGGCTGAAGTAGGATGAAGGAATAGGGAATTTCGAGCGGAGGTGCAGAGCGCCGAAGCGAGGAACGACCGGTTCAATGCAGGGCCCTGGTGGTGAAATTGGTAGACACGCCATCTTGAGGGGGTGGTGCCGCAAGGCGTCACGGTTCGAGTCCGTGCCAGGGCATTTCCATCGCCAGCGTAGCTCAGTGGTAGAGCACTCGATTCGTAATCGAGCGGTCGTCGGTTCAATCCCGACCGCTGGCTCTGAACAGAACCCCGCCAGCTGGCGGGGTTTTTCGTTTGTGGTCTGCTACACTCTCAATAGATCACGACAAACGCGGCGATCCAGCCGGCGGTAGTCGGCATTTCCTGCATGCTCGCCACCCATCCCGCTGAAGCGCTGAACGCGACAAGACACCATGGCGTACCACCGTCGGTGTAGCCGTCGTTCACCGCGAACCAAATACCGGGGAACTGCGTCGGATTCGCCATGTAGCACGACACCGACGGCGGCTTGTTCACGTCGGTGCCTGCGGCGGAGGGCAGAGACACGGTCGCAACGCCCGACGTGGCGTTCGGGGTGGCCATCAGAACCACCTTAGTTGTTCCCGGCGGCCCGGCGGGTCCAGGAAGACCTTGCGGGCCCTGCGGCCCTGTCGACCCTGTCGGCCCTGCTGGTCCCTGTGGGCCGGTCGGTCCCTCCGCGCCTTTGCACGCGGTGATCGCCAAAACGGCGGCAATGCCAATCCATCGTCGCATCAACGCTCCTGAAGGGTGGGAGCGCAGAGCCTACGAGCTCAGCCGTGTCGTGTCAAATGTTAAATCGCGCCATCGGCATAGCTAAAGCTGGGATCCGCCCACCCCGATCGTTCTAATCGCCTCGAACGAGGATCAGGAACCGGCTCGACTCCCAGAATCGCTCGGCATCGCGGATCTCCAACGAGCCGCGCACCATCTCTCCCCACGCGTGGGTAAGAAACGCCGGATTGTGATTCGAGATGATCCGATAGGACGCGGCGTCCGGCAGATCGATCTGCCGCACCTGCGACATGTCGAGCGAGCGGAAGGCATTCCGCGGCGGGTTTCTCGCGGGCATGAGCGTTTGCCCAGGGCGCCAGAAGCCCATGTTCGCGCCGCCCCTCCTCACGACGACGCCGGCACGCAGCAACTCCGATTCCGTTCCGACGGCGACGTATACGGCGTTCTCGCGTGCGCGCAACGCGCCGACGGAGTCGCTCAGCTCGGAGTTCTCGCGCTTGAGCTGCTCTTGCGCCGTCTCCAGCTCCGCGACGCGCGCGGTCAATCGCTCGAGCTCCGCGCGCTGTCTGTCGATCATCGCCAGCATCGTCTCGATCGATTCGCGAAACGTCGCTGCCTCGGTCTTCAGACTGTCGTTCTCGCCGAGCAACGCGGTGATGCGTTGTTCCCGCTCTCTGATCGTCGCGTCGGACTGTTCGACGAGTTGCCGAGCGCGTGTGATCTTCTGGGCGATGAGCTCCTGAATGTTCGCCGGCTGGCTCTCACTCCCGTTGCCGACGACGATGTGCCGGCTGTCCATCCCGGGAATCGACGACAGCTCGCGCGAGATGGCGTCGATGACGTCCTGTGTCTCCCGCACCTGCGCCAGCGCGCTGTCTTTCTCGGCGCTCACCGTCTTGAGGCGCGCGAGCTCGCGCGCCAGAGAGTCGGCGCGTGACGTGGCGCTGGGCGCTGCCTGTTGTCTCACGCCAACGCCGCGACCGTTCGACTTCCAGCTCTCGAACTTGCTGCAAGCGCTAGTCGCGGCGACGACGGCGATCGTTGTGGTCAGCGCGACGCGCCGGCCGATTGTCGGTTGAATCATCATGCGTTCCTCGCTCTCGAGCTTCTACGCTTTCACGCCCTCCCCCACGTCGGACCGGCTCTCCGGCGAGCGTGGGATGTGGCGCCTCGCCGGCACGACAGCGCGCATCGCTCCACGACCCGTGTGCCGTGATCGCGCGCGCCACGACCGATGCGAACAACTCTTTGGCGGCCGGTTGCGCCGCCTTGGCTCCATCCGGCATCTCGACGAAGATCACGCCGGCCACCGAGCAGACTTCGGGCGGACCGGGACTGGCCGCGGCGAACATGAACGCCGAGACCTGACGCAATCCCTGAGAGTCGAGCGTCCCCGTCTTGCCGATGAAGCGGTATCCACGTCCCGGCAGCGCGGTGGCGAGCGTGTGCGCGGTTCCATAGCCGCGCACGACGCCGGACATTCCTTCGATTACCGCGAGCCGTCCTGGCCCGAAGTGAACGCCTTCCTTTTCAGTGGTCGCCAGCTCGACCGACCCCACCCGGCGAAGGAGACGAAGTTCGACGCCGCGCCCGGTGAAGATGCGGCTCACCGCGCGCGCCAGCGCCACGTTGCTCCAGTTGTTGTCCGTCTCACCAATCATGAAGCCCGCGAGCTTGTGGAGATCGCGAAACTCCGGATCGTTCAGCGGAAGCTGCGGCACCTCCGGCGACACGCGCTGCCACGCGCCGTTCAGCTTGAGCCACCGGCGATTGGTGAGTGGCGCCCAGAGGGTGGTGTCGTATCGGCCGATGGTCCGGCCGATCTCGGCGTCGAACAGCTCGCTCAATCCTTGGGCGAGCGGCGAATCGTCGAGACGGCGCGTGCCTTCGACGACGCGGAACTTCGGGCGCCCGTCGACGTGTCGGCCGTTGATGGAGAAACCAGGGCCGACCGAGCCGTCCTCCATCGCCGGCAGATTCCTGATTCCCGACTCCGCCGCGCCGAGAAATCCCAGGGTGATCGCGAACAAGTTGTTCGACGTCGGGAGGAAGCAGCTCCAATCCACGACGCGGCGATTCTCGGTGGGACAGCCACGGAACGGCGAACGGAGCTCGCCTCCCGGAAGCCGCCAACCCGCCGCGGATTGGAAGTGCTCCTGTGGATGATCGACGGCGAGCGACTGGAGCGTTGGATAGCGCGCCAGCACCGCGGACGCGATGATCGGTTTGATGACCGACGCGGCGCGATGGCTGCGGAAACTCGCGTCGAGCGGCGCGTACGCGCCAACGCGCACGCTCGAATCGACGTGTGACGCGAGCGCGAGGATGTCTCCTCGTTCCGGGTTGACGAGCGTCACCGAGCACTGGCGAACCCCGGTGCACGCGCTGTCGAGACCATGCTGAACGGCCGCGGCCAAGCTCGGTTCGAGCGTCAGCTCGACCGGTGCGTTCGCGCGAATCGATCCTGGTCGAAAGCCGCGCGCCAGCAGCGTGTCCAGCCGCGCGAACAGCGGCGACGTTCCGGCCGCGACGGAGCGCGCCAACTCTCCATTCTGCCATCGTGCAAACGACAGCGCGGCGCGCGGAACGCTGTCCACCACGTACGTCGCTCGACCATCCACCACGATGTCGCCACGACGTCGCGCACGATGCGTGTCGACGGGACGCGAGTGAGTGCCCTCGTTCATCACGAGATCGCTGCCGCGTGGCGCGGTGGTGAGCTCGCCGAGCCATCCCGTGCGTCCATTGAGCGACATGGCGATCGCGCAGCCGTCGCCGATTTGAACCTCGTCGTTGCGCGCGCGGAGCCACGACCCGCGATCGAGGCAGTGCGCGCCGCGCGCGGCGTCGCCGTTCGCCGAGCGCACGAGACTCGACAGCAGTGAGTTCGTCGACCGGAGGGCTCGCGGCGCCGTCGGCGCCAGCGCGACCTCGCCATTCGCCGCGGTGATGACGCCTCCGGCCGCGAGGTCATCGAGTGCGCCGCGGAAAACGTCGAGCCGGAAGGTCTGCTCGACGTCGGCGTGGGTGGCCCGCCACGTGGGCCACATCAGCGCGACGGCCAGCACCGCGGCCGTCGTCGCGATTCCCGCGATGGTTCCACGGAGCCGCCGCATCGGCGCCATGTACTCGTCGTCGCGCTGTGGATCACGTACCGCCGCGCGATCGGCGATCGGAAACGCGCCGATCGCCAGCGCCGTGATCCAGCAGAACAGCGCGACGTCCGCGCCGGAGCGCAGGCCGAGCAGCGGAAGGTTCTGTCCGGTGAGCGCGAGCGAACCAACGTTTGCCGCGATCATGTAATAGGCCGGCACCAGCAGGAGCGCCGCGCACGCGGTGAGCAGCAACGCACGCGGTACCTCGACGAACGCGCGGCCCGTGATGAACGCGCCGGCGAGCAAAAGCACGGCGAGTGCCAGGTACAGCCCAATCAGCGCGGCGCCTCCCACGAAACCGTGCTCGCTGAGCACGAACACGGAGAACGCGTTGTCGGTCACCGCTTCGCGCGCGCGAATGGCGCCCTCGGAAAAGCCGAGCGAAAAAAGTCCAACGCCGCGCGTGTGTCCGACCGCGGCGTGCGAGCGGATCCCCCATTCTTGAATCAGCGTGTTGACGATCTGGCGTCCGTGCTCGCGGTCCGCGTACACGAGCTGTTGCTGGAGGGCGTCGGGCGCCGTTGCCGCGGCATATCGGATGCGCGGCGTCGTCAGCGGAACGGGTCGCGACGCGAGTTCAGCCGCCGTAACGCGCAGTGCCATTACCCAGACAGTTATGAGACTCGCGGTCAGTAGGAGTGGCGCCACGAGCGCGCGTTTGCCGAGCATCGCGGCGGCCGCCGTCATCGTCACGATGACGACGAGCAGCAAGAGCTGCAGCAGCCCAAGGTCGATCGAGTGGCCGGCGAGGAGCGTCAGCGCCAACGCCGACGTGAGCAGAATCGCTCGGGTCGATACGCGCCGGCCTTCGGCGTTGAAGAGCAGGCGAATGCGTTGCCGCGTGTCGTGGTGCCAGAGCAGCGTCAGCACGCGAACGACGACGAGCACGGCGACGAGCGCCAACGCGAAACCGAGTGTGATGCCGAGTCGTCGAACGACGGGAATTCCCGAGAGGGTCAAACCGGCGATGGGCGCGAGCAGAAAAGTCGTCGGCGGCAGGACGTCGTGACGTGCGTACACGTTCCCCGACACGGATCGGAAGAACGGCCGGCAAACCACGAACGCGATCGCCATCAGCACGAAGACCGCCGCGCCCACGACCCCAACCGAGCGAAGTACCGGCGCGTCCGGTGCGAGCTCGCTGGCGACGAGAGTGCCGGCGCCGAGCACGGTCGCGAGCGACACGAGCGCTGTTCGTCCGGCGAGAGCGCGAAGTCTGAGACGCGGAAGCACGCGCGCGCGAAGCTCGAGATACCACCAGACCGAAGCGACGAGTGCCGCATGCGCGGCCGCGATGATCCACCAGGGAATCCGCCGCGCCAGCTCCAGCTCGACGTAAAACGCGACGAGCACGAGAAGCGTCGCCACGGCGCGAATGAGCTGGACGAGTCCGAGATCGCCCTGCTCGGGCGCCTCGAGCATGGCGAGCGGTGTCGCCTTCACCGACCGACGGTGTGAGCGCGAACCGAGAACGTGTTGAACGGCCACGAGGCCGCCGGTCGACGCGACGACGATGGCTGCCGTGAGCAGCGCGATCTGCAGGTTGCCCCGAGACGCGACGAGCGCCGTGACCGGCGCGACGGCAACCACCGCCGCGACGAGAGCGGCGCGCTGGATCGCCGATCGCGTCGGGTCCGCGGCGAGGGTCCACAGCGCCGACCAGTTCTCGATCAGCGTCACGCACGCCGGCAGGGCGCAGAGCAGCGCGATCACCGTCGTCGTGACGTCGGTGAGGAAGGGAGGCGCCTGTGAAACTCGAACGGCGAGGAGTGCGCGGACGAACGTCAGCGTGTAGACCAACCCCAGAAGTCCCGTTCGCAATGCGGGATGAACAACTCCGCTCGCGCCGAATGCCAACACGAGGGCGCCGGCGATCCAGAGGATCGATATCGCAAGGATCGGATTGGCCGCGAGCGACGCGTGGCCCAGTCGGATGATATGTCCACGGGTCTGACCGGCGTCGGACGGCCATTGCGTCATGACGTTCGTGGCAACGCGAGTGCTCGTGCCCGCGTGTCGCCACCACCATCCTCCTCCCCCTTGGGCCGAGTCTTCGAGCACACCGGCGTAATCGACCGCCCGTGGTCCGAGCGGCCATTCACTGAGCTCGATCAGCGGCAGCGTTCCCGCCGCCGCGCGCGCGGAGTCGCTGGCGTTGACGACGAAAACGCGCCGCCCGCTTTCACGGTCGAGGCGCCAGCGGGACGAGGCGAGGTGCTCGTCGTACAACACCAACCGCCGGTTCGTCGTCGCCGCCCCCCGCCGCTCGGTTCGAAAATGAAGCGTGACGGCGCCGCTCCCACGACCGATCGTCAGCGAGTCACCGGCCACCACGCCACCACTCGGCAGAACCTTGCCATCCACGAGGATGCGCTCGGGCTCCGCGCTCGCGATGTAGGCGCTATGCCCCGACGCGAACATCACGAACCGCGGCGCCGCGGCCACGCCGAGTATCGCCTCCGTCACCCCGGTCTCCGTCAGCCGCACGTCGGTGCGCTTTACCACCCGGCCCCCCCGCGACGTGTCCCGCACCGACAGCACTCGCCGGGTGCACCGACCCTCCCATCGCGCGAGACAGGACAGCGGCCAGTGCGGCGTTCGCACCGACAACTGGATCGTGTCGCGTCCGATCAAAGTGATCGCCGCGCGCGCTCCGATCGGCGCGGCGTTGACGGGTCGATCGCCGTCGAACACGACCGACATTCCCGGCGTCGTCTCTACGCGAAGGCGGTCAGGCGCACGATCGGGAATGAGGCGAACCACCGACTCGCTGTCGGCGTCGATCGTGGCGATGCGTACGTCGGACTGGTGCCCGCTTCCGATTAGTAGCGTGTCACCGGCCGGGGCGAACTGGCCGACGACCTGAAACGTGTCGGCCGGCGCCGCGTCGCGATGGGGACGAAGGATGGCGCCCAACATCGCCAGCGGCGTCACGATCGCGACCAGTGTGAGCACCTGACGCCCGCGCGACGTCGCCGACATCGACAGGATGGAGCAGGCGGCCGCGGCGAGCAGGCAGGCCGCTATCGCGATGGCGAGTGTCATCGGGACGCGTGGCGGCGCCGAACGACGAGCGTATCGAGCGCGCGGCGCGCCTCCTCACGTTGAGCGAGTGTCCCGTGTACGCGGACCCACGTGTAGTCTTCGATCACCTGGCCTCGATCGCAGTTCATCATCGGCACCCCGCACGCCCGCGCGCGGATATAGTGCATCGGCGCGAGAACGCGCGACCCAGCGGACCCGGACTCGAGGACGCGACTCGCGCGCGCTCGCGCCGTGTCGGCCCAGCGAGTCAGCTCGGCGCCCGAGGCTCGAGCCAATCTCCGAAACGCTTCTTTTGCGCCGGCGCTGTCGTCCACTCGAGATGATCCCTGTGAACGAACCTCCGGCAGAGGGGATGGCGCGGGGGAGGGGGAGGAGGACGGCTGGCGCTTGGCGCTCGTGTCAACTGGCCGTGCGCGCGCGGCGATCGTATCGAGCGACGCTCTCACTTCCCCTGAGCTCGCGCGCGTCGTCGCCGGCGCTCGATGGAACAGACTGTAGGTGCCGAATCCCGCGAGTCCGGCCAGCGCGAGAACTCCCGTGCGCACCGCGACTCCGGGAGTGCGAACGATTGCGACGTTGGTGCGCGGCCGCGCTTTGGCCGCTGCACGGCCGCGCTCGACGACCCAATCAAGAACCTCCGACACATTGATTGGATCGACCGCGCCGGTGGACAGACCAGCCGACGAGATCGCGAAGTAGCGATGCTCGGGACAGAGCGCCTCGAACCATCGCGTGACCGACTCGCCGAGCAGCTCGCCGAGTACCGTGCGCGTATCCGCCAGCGCGCGGTCGCGTTCGACCGACGACAACCGGTCCACCATGCTCAGACAAATCGCGACGGGAATGCCGATTTGCTTACCGCCGGATGCTTCGAGCAGGGCGATGAGCTGCGGCAGCAACTCGGCTTGTGTGCGCGATCGTGCAGCGGGTGTGTCCACCGGCTCGACGAGCCAGATCAGCCCATTCGATTGTGCGGCGCGCCGATGCACGTCCACGCCGTCGAATGAGGCGCGGTGGCCGGCGTCCGTCACCCACTCGCCCGCGGGATCGACGAGCGACAGCGCGATCGCATCGACCTCGCGGTCCTTCGTGCGCTTTCGCACGATGAGCCGCAGCGGCGCCGGCGTGCGAACGTCCGTCTTTCGGTAGCCGAGCTGCTGAAGGTCGCGGTATGCGCGCTTGAGCTCTTCGTGCGTGTGTTCGTCGAGCGCGTCGCGCGGATGCGCCGTCCATCGCGCCGCCGCGCGGTCGGAGAGGCCGAGTCCATACAGCGATCCCGCGAATCCGCTTTTACCCGAGCGCGGCGCCCCCCAGAGAAAAACGCTCTCGGGAAGCTGCGTAGACCGCGCGACTCGGTCGTCGTCGAGCGAGTATGCCATGTTCATCTCGGCGAAAGAGACGGAGCCTCACCAGGAAGCTCACGTCGAAGGAGAGTGGCGAGCGACGAGCCGCCACCAAGCCGAAGGAAATTCGAGATGCGCCGCGCGTGCTCGGGCGGCAGCGTCGAGCGCCACGACAGATCGGCGCTCGCGGCATCAGCCAGCGCCGCGAATTGCGCGGCCGGCCGGATACGCTCGACCGCTCGAAGTGCCGCCGCGGCGAGAAACAGGCGTCCGCCCACGACGTCGACGTTCGTGCTGTCCGACCAGACCGTGGCCGCGATCGCGTCGGCGACCCGATCGTCGCCGATCTGTTCGACGGCCGCGCAGGCGATGCGCAGTCGAAGCGCCGCGTCGGCCGGCACTTCGGACGCTCGCATGCGCGCGAGCGCGGAGACGATCGGCCGCGACGTGTCTTCGTCGAGTCGAATCCCTCGCTCGCCGAGCGCGACACACGCGTCGCACACGATACCGATCGATCCGCCCGCGCTCGCTCGCGCGATCGCGTCTCCCAGCGCCTCGACCATGAGATCCCGCCGCGTTCGGGCGTCGGCGAGATCGAGGAGCGACAGCCAGGACTTGGCGAGCAGCATCGACCGCTCCCGGGGCAGCGCGGTTCGCGCCAGCGCGCCGATGTGCGGAGCCATCTCGCCGGCCGCCGAACTGGCCGATGCGAACGCCGCTGCCGCCGCGACACCAGCCGTGTCGCCTGCGACCAAAAGGAGTCGAACCCATCCTATGGTCTCGGCGATGCCCGCGCGATCGGCGTCGCGGCCGAGCGAGATCGCGACAACGTGCGCGTCACCGGCGGTCTGGTCACCGGGCGCGGCGAGCAGTCGCTTCGCGGCGGCATCCAACTCGCCCGCGGGAGCACATCGGTCCCAGAACCCCAGCAGATCCTTCCGCAGCGACTCGAGCTCCGACGCATGACAACTCATCCCCGACGCGGCGATCGCGCGTCGGACGGCCGCGAATTGCAGAATGCTCAACCGCTGCGCGGCCCGTCGCGCGGACAGATCGCGCCCCCCCCCGATCTGCGCGGCGAGCCGAATCATGTCACGCACCGCGCTTATCGTCGGCCGCGGAGCGAGCGCGAGATCGACGAACGCCGTCAGAGGGGGCGTCCCGTCTCGGGTGCGGCGGGTTTCTCGTTTGTCGTCCGCCGTTTGCGATTCGGCGGCGAGCACGTCACGCGGCAGCAGGAGAATCGCCGTCTCCGCCTGACGAGCCTGCGCCGCGAATCGCGCGAGCATCGCCCGCCCGCGCGCCGACGAGGGGTCCTCGGGAAGCCAGCCGGCGGCGATTCGGGTGACGATCTCGTTCAGCGTCGCCGAAGCTGACGCGTCGGTCGCTGCCCGCGCCTCGAGGATCGGCACCAACGCGACGATGACGTTCCATCCTGACGCCGGCGTGCGTTCCACGAGATCCGCAACCGCCGCCGCCAATTCCGGCGGCTCGAATGCCGCCCACACCTCCGCTCCCAGCGCCGTCCGCTCGGCGTCCGTTGGCGCGTTGGCGACGGCGACGAGCGATGCCGCGACGTCTGATCGATCGCGATCGGCGAAAAAGCGATCGAGGCGGAGCATGCGCTCCACGCCGCTCAGCATGCCTTCGCTCGACGGACCGAACTTGGCGATCGCGCGATGGGCGCGCTTCAAACGCTCACCGTCACGTGCCAGCTCGATGAGTGAAGCCGATGCGGCGACGGCGGCGGCGGGGAGGCTCGCTCGGTCGCGCGGCAGAACTGCCGACCACGTGGCGTCGCGAAGACCGCCGACCTGCTGCTCGGCCACCGTCAGCACGGGCACGTGCGCCGGTCGGTTCAACGTCCGGCTTTGGAAGGTGAATTGCGCGCGCAGCTCCGCGGGCAACAGGAGGACGATCGCTTCGAGAACCGGCAGCGCGGACTGCGTCAACCACAACGCTGGACCGCCCGCGAGCACGGCGGCGAGAACGTCGGCAAGAATGTGCTCGTCCAGCAACGGCATCAACGTGGCCAAGCGCGCGGCTTCGTCACCGTCCGCTGTGAGAGCGGGGACATCGAGCTCGCCGCTGACTTCGATCGTTCGACTCGGCGACGCGGCCGGAAAGACGGTGAACGGATTGAAGTGCGCCCGAGCAAGTAGCTCGGGCGTCGGCCGCACCACGTCGTAAACGATGGTCAGTCGTCCGCTCGAGTCGCGCTGAGCGTTCGTGTAGTAGCGCGCGCAGACGGGGCCCCACTCTGGCGCCACGAGGTACGCCACCGCATCGTCGAGCGGGGCGCCGGGATCGCCCATATCGGGAACGCGACAAAGCCGCCTGGCGTCGTCGGGCGACAGCGACGGTGTTCGCGCCGCGACGTCGTACCGATCGTCCACGAGTCCCCACACGGCGCGCTCGGCGCGCGTCGCGGTGACGGTCTTTGCGCTCATAGCCCGAGCCTCTCGCTCTCGCGAAGAATCCAACGAATCGGATGCATGACGTACTTGGGCCGCGGATCGCCGCGTCCGGCGGTCGCCCGATCACCGCCGATCGCGCTGAAGCTGAATGCCGATTGATTCGCCAACCATTCGGTGAGCAGCCGTTGGTCGCGCCCCAACAATTCGCCGAGCCATTCGTTGGGATCGCGTTCCGGATTCGCGGCGCGATCGGCCTGACTCAGGCAGATCGCTACCGGGTAGCGAATGCGACGCGAGGCGTCGTCGAAGCCTGGGACCGCCGCGCCGCCGTCGCGCGCCGAGATCATCGCCTGCTGTACGGATCGCAGCGCGCCGTCGAAGAAGTCCCAGTACGGACTGGAATGCCCGTGAGTGCTCGGCGGCTGCAGCGGATTGACGACGAGGATAAGTCCGCGCGCATGGACGAGCTCGGGACGAAGCTCGTCGGGAATCGGACCGGAGAAGAATTCCCCGGGCGCGTCCCAAAACGTGAGATCGGCTATGTGCGAGGACGGCGGTGTCCGTCGCTGGAAGAAGCGCGGACGGCGTGCCGGCAGGTCATAGAGTCGAAACTCGAGACGTTCGACGGTGCTCGTCTTCGGCAGTGGCTCGCCCGACGCGAACGTTCTCGCCTTGGCGGCGATCCAATCCGCCGTCGACGCATTCGCCGGAAGAAGACAGAGCCGTCGGTAGCGCTCGTTGTCTTCGTGGTGTTCTTGCCAGAACACCAGCGAGAGGAGGTACGTCGTCTTTCCGGACAGTGGCGCGCCCCACAAGACGATGCTGCCAGCTCTGCCAGCCATGCGCTCCTCGCGACGAAGGCGGTCCGAGCATCTCTACGACAGCGAGCCGTAAAAAAGTTGCAAGTAATCGGCCGACGCTTCGCGAGCGCGTCACACCATGGGCTACTCGGCTGCTCGGCTCCTCGGCTTCTCGGCCGAGCCACCGAAAGGCCTTCGCGAAGGTCGAACGTGATTCGCGGAGTGACGAACGCGCCTGGTCAGTACGTGAGCTTCGTCGTCAGCCCGAGCGCGTTGACGTACTTGGGCAACGTTCGCGTGTTGTTTTGACGCGCCACGTAGACGTCGACTGACACAGGTCCCCACACGCGCGCCTCGCTGCCGACACGTCCGCCAAGCCTCGCAATGGTGTTGAACTGCGAGTAGTAGTAGGCCTCGAAGGTGATGTAGGGTGCGAGCGCCAAACCGTTCTGGTGCGGTGGCCAGCGCTGTAGATGCAAACGGTCGCGAATGCGGTACGACCAGTCGGAGTTCACGTCGCGCAGCTCGAACCGGGCTCGATTCACGAGGCGCGCCAATCCGCTGGACCAGGTCCTGAATGTCGCTTCGCCGACGAACCGGTATTCCTGATAGCTGTTGTCGTGGGCGCTGAACGTGTAGCGGAAGCCGCCGCGCAAGTAGCCCGCCGGGAGCATCAAATAGT
>Ga0105245_10003656_pt1 | contig 13737 bp, 14 predicted proteins | sample KBSM54metaG_FD_81523 | JGI IMG/M metagenome (GOLD analysis project Ga0105245, IMG submission 81523) | Miscanthus rhizosphere microbial communities from Kellogg Biological Station, Michigan, USA - KBS M5-4 metaG | ecosystem: Host-associated > Plants > Roots > Rhizosphere > Soil | place... | reverse complement strand
GCGGTGATGGCGCTGATGGTCGGCGCCATGACCATCCACGGCATCGTGCCGGGCCCGCAGGTTATGACCAAACAGCCCGAACTGTTCTGGGGCATGATCTCGTCGATGTGGGTCGGCAACCTGATGCTGGTCGTCATCAACCTGCCGCTGGTCGGATTGTGGGTGCGCTTGCTGCGCGTGCCCTATCGCATGCTGTTCCCGGCGATCCTAATATTCTGCAATATCGGCAACTCCTCGATCAACAACGCGCCCTTCGATGTCGCATTGACCGCCGTGTTCGCCATCATGGGCTACTGGCTGATCAAGCACGACTTCGAGCCGGCGCCGATGCTGCTCGGCTATGTGCTTGGGCCGCTGATGGAAGAGAACCTGCGCCGCGCGATGCTGATCGCGCGCGGCGATCCGAGCACCTTTGTCACCCGGCCAATCTCGGGCGGCTTGCTGGCGCTGGCGGTGTTGCTCCTCGTCCTGGCAGCACTGCCGATGATCCGCACCAAACGCGAAGTGGTCTTCACCGAAAGCGAGGCTTGACGCCGCGGCAACCCACCGCGCGCGTTGTTATTGGACGCCGATCCTGAAGGATGCCGGCACCAACTGACCGCTCAATTTCTGGGCACACGACTGCATCGGGCCGGTATGCCGGCCCGATTGCATTTGCGGGCGTTGCTTGTTGTCAGCCTTGATGCGGGCCGCGCATCACCTTGATGGCGGCTTCGATGCGCCGCCAGGTCTCGGCCTGATCGGCCGCGCCGCGCTCGGCGCAGAGTTGCGCTTTGTGGGCGGCGTCCGCGACCGCCTTGTCGCCGCGCGCGTTCAGGAGCAGCCGGGCGTAATCATGTACCTGCAGTTCGTCGATCCGGGCGTTTGTTTGCATGGCCATCCTCGCTTCTGCTTGGGACGGCAACGCATCAGTGGACCTTGAGTTGCCCGAAGGCAGCGCCAAGACATTGTCGAATCACGCGAAGTGGTACGTTAATCACTCGTTAACCATACGATCTCACACTTCGAGAGCAGATGCCGGGGATGGGGAGAAGCGCGCGTTCAGATTGAACAAGGAGCGGGTTGTTTCCAAAGGAGCCCCGCATGCGCGTCATCATGGTGTTGCTTCTGATCGTGTCCGCCGCGGCGGCGCTGGCGGAGGACGACGATCACGAGGGTCACATTGGCAGCGGTCATGCCCAGTGGCATGACGGCTTCTACAAGAAGCTCATCCGGCCCGACGTGAAGACGTCGTGCTGCAACCTCACCGATTGCCGTCCGACAGCCGGCCGCATGGTCGACGGCCACTACGAGGTGAAGGTCAACGGCGCCTGGATATCGGTGCCGCAGAGCAAGATCATCCCGACCACCGCTCCCGACCACGGCTACCACGTCTGCGCGCCGATCAACTTCAAGGGCACGCCGGACGAGCTCTATTGCGTGGTGCTGGCACCGGAGGGGTAAACCGCGGGCGCATTGCCTGGGGAATTTTTTCGCTCGGCGGTGTCTCTCGTCGCAGGTCCGCACTACATTAGTCCGCTCCAGGAATCGTCCAAGCATCTTTGGAAGGCCCGGCCGTGCGCCAGTATCTCGACCTGATGGAGTTGATCCTCAAGCATGGGGTCGAGAAGCGCGACCGCACGGGCACGGGCACGCTCTCGGTTTTTGGCCATCAGTCGCGCTTCGATCTCGCCGACGGCTTTCCGATGGTGACGACCAAGAAGCTGCACCTGAAGTCGATTGTCTACGAGCTGCTGTGGTTCATTGCCGGCGACACCAACGTCAAATATCTCAACGATCACGGCGTTACGATCTGGGACGAGTGGGCCGACGAGCGCGGCGACCTCGGTCCGGTCTACGGCCAGCAATGGCGCTCGTGGCCGGCGCACGACGGCAAAACGATCGACCAACTCGCCAATGTCGTGCAGATGATCCGCAAGAACCCGGACTCCCGCCGGCTGATCGTCACGGCCTGGAATCCCGCCGACGTTGACAAGATGGCGCTGCCGCCCTGCCACTGTCTGTTCCAGTTCTACGTCGCCAATGGGCGGCTCTCGTGCCAGCTCTACCAGCGCTCGGCCGATGTGTTTCTCGGCGTGCCGTTCAACATCGCATCCTATGCACTGCTCACCATGATGGTCGCGCAGGTGACGGGCTATAAGCCGGGCGAGTTCGTCCATACGCTCGGCGACGCGCACCTCTACCTCAATCATCTCGAGCAGGCGCACCTCCAGCTTTCGCGCGCTCCGCATACGTTGCCGGTGATGAAAATCAATCCGGCGGTGAAGGAGCTCGGTGATTTCCGCTACGAGGATTTCGAGCTCGTCGGCTACGAGGCGCACCCGCACATCAAGGCGAAGGTGGCGGTGTGAGCGAAGCGGCGTCGCCCGCGCTCGTCCAGGTCGTGGCCGTTGCGGAGAATGGCGTCATCGGCCGCGCCGGTGATCTGCCGTGGCAGCTGAAGTCAGACATGGCGCATTTCAAGGCCGTCACCATGGGCAAGCCGGTGGTGATGGGGCGCAAGACCTGGCAGTCGCTGCACAAGAAGCCGCTGCCGGGCCGCACCAACATCGTCGTGACGCGCGACGCGAGCTTCACCGCGCCGGGCGCACTGGTCGCAACGTCGGTCGAGGCCGCGCTGACGGCGGCACGCGGTGATGCCCTGCGGCGCGGCAGCGACGTCGCGATTATCGGCGGGGCAGAGATCTTCAGCGCGACACTGCCCAAGACCGATCGCGTTGAATTCACACGCGTGCGATTGTCACCGCAGGGGGATACCCGCTTTGCTGATCTGCCGGCGGCTGAGTGGCGCGAGGTCGCAAAGCGCGACTTCCCCGCCGGGCCGGGCGATGACGCCGCATTCTCGATCCACACGTTCGAGCGCGTCGGGCCTCGGTGACCGCCGCTCTCGACTCGCGGCAAATTAAGGCGAACTTCTGAACCCGTCACACTCGTACAGGTTTCTGTGAAAGTGACGCATTCGGGCGCGTTGAATGGGGCAGGGGTAACCCCTATAAACTTCGCCACGAGCGAATAGATTACCTGCGGGCGCGCCCGGTGCGCGTTACAGCAATAGCCCCGGTGCGGGCGGAGGAGTTTTCAATGCCCTGGAGCAATCAAGGCGGCGGCGGTCCTTGGGGATCGGGGCCGCGCGGACCCTGGGGTTCGGGTCCGCAGTCGCAGGGGCCCACTCCGCCTGACCTCGAAGAAATTCTCCGCCGCGGCCAGGACAAGCTGCGCAGCGTGCTGCCCGGTGGCAATCTCGGCGGCAAGGGTATCCTCATCGGCATTGCCGGCGCGGTCGTGCTCTGGCTGTTCAGCGGCGTGTTCCAGGTCCAGCCGGACGAGCTCGGCGTCGTGCTGCGTTTCGGCAAGTTCGAGCGTGAGGTTCCGCCCGGCCTCAATTATCACATTCCCTATCCGATCGAGACGGCGCTCACGCCAAAGGCGTTGCGCATCAACCGCATCGACGTCGGCATGCGACTCGTCGAGGACGCCCGTCGCGGCACCACCGCGCGGGATGTGCCGGAAGAAAGCCTGATGCTCACCGGCGACGAGAACATCGTCGACGTGGACTTCACGGTGTTCTGGCGCATCAAGCCCAAGGGCGTCGGCGACTATCTGTTCAACATCCAGAACCCCGAAGGTACCGTGAAGGCGGTTGCTGAAAGCGCCATGCGCGAAGTGATCGGGCGGTCCGAGACCACGGCGAGGATCGTGCCCCAATCGAACGCGCAGCCCGACCTGTCCAATTCGATCCTCACCGGCGGACGTCAGAATATCGAGACCGCCGTGCACGAACTGATGCAGAAGGTGCTCGACAGCTACGAATCGGGCGTGCTGATCACGCAGGTGCAGATGCAGAAGGTCGATCCACCGGCGCAGGTGATCGACAGCTTCCGAGACGTGCAGGCGGCCCGCGCCGACCAGGAGCGCGCGCAAAATGAGGCGCAGACCTACGCCAGCCGGGTCGTCCCGGAAGCGCGCGGCCGCGCCTCGCAGATCCTTCAATCGGCGGAAGCCTATCGCGAGCAGACTGTTGCCGAGGCCACGGGCCAGGCGTCGCGTTTCACCCAGGTGTACGAGCAGTACAAGAATGCCCCCGACGTCACGCGTCAGCGGCTCTATCTCGAAACCATCGAGCGGATCTTCAGCAGCACCGACAAGATCCTTCTCGACACACCCGCGGGGGGCGGCGGCGGCGTGGTGCCGTTCCTGCCGCTCGATCAGATGCAGCGCCGCCAGGCGCAGCCACAACAGCCGCAGACGGGAGCCGGCCGATGAAACTCGGGATCGCCGGCGGCGTTAGCGTCGTCCTCGTTGTCGTGCTGTTGCTGATCGGCTACGGCACGCTGTTCACCGTGCCGCAGACGCGCCAGGCCCTGGTTGTGCGCCTCGGCGAGCCGCGGCAGGTCTATACCGACCCCGGCCTCCATTTCAAATGGCCGCTGATCGAGAGCGTGATCTACATCGACAAGCGCATCCTCGATCTCGAGAACGCCGCGCAGGAAGTCATCGCCTCGGACCAGAAGCGGCTGGTGGTGGACGCCTTCGCGCGTTATCGCGTGCGCGACGTGCTCATGTTCTATCAAACAGTCGGTTCGATCGACGGCGCCAACTCGCGGCTGGCCACGCAGCTTAACTCGGCCCTGCGCCGCGTGTTGGGCGAGGCGACGTTGACCCACGTCGTGCGTGACGATCGTGCGACCCTGATGGCGCGCGTGCGCGAACAGCTCGACCGCGAGGCGCAAGCCTTCGGCATCCAGGTGGTGGACGTCCGCATCCGCCGCGCCGACCTGCCGGAACAGAACAGCCAGGCGGTCTATCAACGCATGATTACCGAGCGTCAGCGCGAGGCGGCGCAGTATCGCGCCGACGGCAGCCAGAAGTCGCAGGAGATTCGCGCCAAGGCTGATCGCGACGTGACGATCCTGCTGGCCACGGCCACCTCCACATCGGAGCAGACTCGCGGTCAGGGCGATGCCGAGCGCAATCGCATATTCGCCGAGGCCTACAACAAGGATCCGGATTTCTTCGCGTTCTATCGTTCGATGCAGGCGTACGAAGCCGGTCTGCGCTCGAGCGACACGCGCATGGTGATCCGTCCTGACTCCGACTTCTTCCGCTTCTTCTCCGATCCGACCGGCAAGCGGCAGTTGGGCGCTGGGCCCTTGCACACCACCCCGCCGGCGGCGGGCGCGCCGACGTTGGGGCAGGGTACGAACCGGTAACCCGCGCGCGCCGCCTGCGGCGGCGCGCCAACGTGCGGTAGTCGCCGATGTCGGAGTTCGTCGTCGCCTTGGGGCTGGTGTTCGTGATCGAGGGCTTGGTGTTCGCTGCGTTTCCCGGCGCGGCCAAGCGCGCGACGCTCGCGGTGCACGAATCACCCGAGAGCATGCTGCGCATTGTCGGAATCGTCAGCGCCGTGCTCGGGCTGATCATCATCTGGGTGATGCGGCGCTAGGCGAAAGGTGCAAAACGGCGTCACGGCAACGTGATCCGGCGGGTTCCTGATTGCGGCTACGCGCTTGAATCCGCGTCAATTTCGCATGGGAGGGGCCACTTGCGCCGCCTTTCCGGCCGGCGCAGTGTCGCACCACGTCCGCTCGCACTAATTGGAGCGCAAATCGCTCCGGCACGTTATATCTCCCGTCCGGCGCGACGCGTTGCGGCTGACGCGCCCCGTTTTAATGAACACGTCTCACGGAGACCGACAGTCCATGCTTGCCCTTCCCAATGTCCCTCGATCCCTGCTTGCTGCCGCATGCGCGGTCATGCTGCTGCTGCCGGCCGGCGCGCAGGCGCGAGGGCCTGACGGTATCGCCGACGTCGCCGAACGGGTGATCGACGCGGTGGTGAACATTTCGACCTCGCAGACGGTGGAAGCGCGCGGCGGTGGTGGCGCGGCGCCGCAGTTGCCGCCGGGATCGCCGTTCGAGGAGTTCTTCGACGAGTTTTTCAAGAACCGCCGCCAGGGCGAAGGTGGCGGCCAGACGCCGAACCGCACGCCGCGACGCGTGTCCTCGCTCGGCTCCGGCTTCATCATCGACCCATCGGGCATCGTGGTGACGAACAACCACGTCATCTCCGACGCCGACGAGGTGCATGTCATCCTCAACGACGGCACGCGTCTCAAGGCCGAGATTGTCGGCCGCGATCAGAAGACCGACCTCGCACTGCTGCGCGTCAAGCCCGACAAGCCGCTCAAGTCGGTGAAGTTCGGGGACTCGGAGAAGCTGCGGCTCGGTGAATGGGTGGTCGCGATCGGCAACCCGTTCAGCCTTGGCGGCACAGTGACCGCCGGCATCGTGTCGGCGCGCAACCGCGATATCAACTCGGGCCCCTACGACAACTACATCCAGACCGACGCCGCCATCAACCGCGGCAACTCCGGCGGCCCGCTGTTCAACCTCGATGGTGAGGTCGTCGGCATCAACACCGCGATCATCTCGCCGACCGGCGGCTCGATCGGCATCGGCTTTGCCGTTCCCTCGAAGACCGCGCTCGCGGTCATCGATCAGCTGCGCAACTTCGGCGAAACCCGCCGCGGCTGGCTCGGCGTGAAGATTCAGCCGGTGACCGACGACATCGCCGAGGCGCTCAACATCAAGCCGGCGCGCGGCACGCTGATCGCCGGCATCGACGACAAGGGCCCCGCCAAGGCCGGCGGCATCGAGACCGGCGACGTCGTTCTCAAGTTCGACGGCAAGGACGTCAAGGATGCGCGCGACCTGCAGCGCATCGTGGCCGATACGCCGGTCGACAAGGACGTCGAGGTCGTTGTCGTTCGCAAGGGCAAGGAAGAGAAGAAGACGGTCAAGATCGGCCGCCTCGAAGACGGCGAGAAACAGGCGGCGCTGACGCCGAAGAAGGACGCGCCAGAAGAGAAGTCGGTCGTGCAGAAGTCGCTCGGCCTGCAGCTCTCCAACCTCACCGATACGCTGCGTACCCGCTACAAGATCAAGGATACGGTCAAGGGCGTGGTGATTACCGGCGTTGACGCCAACTCGGCCGCGGCCGACAAGCGGCTCTCCGCCGGCGACGTCATTGTCGAGGTCGCGCAGGAAGCGGTGGCGACGCCGGATGATTTGCAGAAGAAGATCGACGCGCTCAAGAAGCAGGGCCGCAAGTCGGCGCTGTTCCTGGTGGCGAACGCGGAAGGCGAACTGCGCTTTATCGCGCTCGCCCTGCAGTAAGGTAACATGAACAAGAAAGCCGCCCCGGAGCGATCCGGGGCGTTTTTTTATTGCCTGAAGGCTAGAGCGTGAGCCCGGCGTCCACGACGACCATGTCGCCGGTGATCATGTCGGTGCCGAATGCAAGGAACAGGATCACGTCGGCATAGTCCTGCGGCGAGCCGACGCGGCGCAGCAGCGACTTCTCCGTCCACGATGCCTTCTGCTCCGCCGTCCAGTCGAGCCACGGTGAGTCCACCGCCCCCGGCGCGATGCAGTTGACCCGCACTTCCGGCGCGAGTGCGCGCGCCAGATTGCGCGTGAGATTGTGCACGCCCGACTTCGACGCCGAGTACGCGATGCTGCTGCCCGCAAGCCCGAGCGCGGCGATCGACGCGGTGTTGACGATCGAGCCCTTCGCAACCTTCAGTGCCGGCGCCGCCGCCTTGCTGCAGCGGAACATGCCGACGAGGTTGGTGTTGAGGATCGCTTCCCACATCTCGTCGGTGACGAGATCGAGCTGCTTGATCGGGATGGTGCTGCGTGTCGCCGGCGTGCCGGCGTTGTTGACGAGCAGGCTCAAGCCGCCTAGGTCGGCGACCGCCTTTTCGACCATCTTGGCGTCTTCGCCCTTCTTGCCGACCTGGCCCGGCGCGGCAATGACGTTCAGTCCCTCGGCCCGCAGCTTCGCGACGGCTTCGGCGCCGCGCTTATCGTCGGGCAGATGATTGAGCGCGACCGCAGCGCCGGCGCGCGCCAGCGCGGTGACGGTGCCGAGCCCGATGCCAGAGGCGGCGCCGGTGACGAGCGCCTTCTGGCCGGCGAGATCGTAACGGGCGTGCGGCATGTTGAACTCCTAATCCAGAACGTGACTGACCATGCCGTCGGCGAGCTTCGGCTCGAACCAGGTCGATTTCGGCGGCATGATGCCGTTGGCGTCGGCAACTGCCATGAGGTCGGTCATCTGCGTCGGGTAGAGCGCGAAGGCGACCGCCATCTCGCCCGAGTCGACGCGGCGCGCCAGTTCCTCGAGCCCGCGTCCGCCGCCGACGAAGTCGATGCGCTTGTCCTTGCGCTGGTCGGCGATACCGAGCAGCGGCTCGAGGATGTTCGTCGCGAGCAGCGTGATCGGCAGCCGGCCGATCGGGTCATGCTGCGGAATGAGCTCGGGCTTGAGCGTGAGCTTGTGCCATTGTCCGGCGAGATACATCCCGAGCTCGCCGGAGGCTTGCGGCCGCACCGGCCCGGGCGCCGTCTCGACGGTGTAGCTCTTGCGCAGCGCGGCCAAAAAGTCGGCGGCGCTTTTGCCTTTGAGATCGCGCACCACGCGGTTGTAGTCGAGGATGGTCATGTCGTGATGCGGAAAGATCACCGCCAGAAAATAGTCGTGCGATTGCTCGCGCCCGCCGCGCGTCGCGGCAATACGTGCCGCCGCCGCCGAGCGATGATGGCCGTCGGCGATGTACATCGCCGGCAGTGCGTCCACCGCGCGCGTGATGGCCGCGACCGTCGCCTCGTCCGCGACTACCCACATCTCGTGGCGAACGCGGTCGTCGGCGATGACGTCGACGTCGGGCTTGGCCGCCACCGCCTTGGCGATCAGCGCGTCGAGCTCGCGCGCCGGCGGATAGGCGATCATCACCGGACCGGTCTGCGCATTGATTGTGTCGATCTGGCGTACGCGGTCGTCTTCCTTCACCGGGGTCGTGTGCTCGTGCTTGCGGATGCGATTGGTGCGGTAGTCCGCGACATTGGCGACGCCCGCGATCCCTGTCTGGGTGTGGCCGCGCCAGGTCAGGCGATAGACGTAAAAGGCCGGCCGCGCCTCACGGATCAGCACGCCCGCATCGACCATGCGTTTGAGGTTCTCGGCGGCCTTCGCATAGACCGCGCCGTCATAGGGGTCGATCGAGGCGTCGAGATCGATCTCGGGCTTGGAGATGTGCAGGAAGCTCCACGGCTTGCCCTCGGCGCGCACGCGCGCCTCCGCGCTCGAGAGCACGTCGTAGGGCGGGGCAATCACCTCGCCGGCGCGTCCGGGCGCTGGACGCAGGGCACGGAAGGGTCTTATGAGCGTCACATGTTTCTCCGGACCGGCGCGCAATGGCTGCACACCCGCTGAAGGCCGTGCTTATCGCAGGGCCGACCGCGAGCGGCAAGTCCGCCCTCGCGCTCGCCGCCGCGCAGGCGCTCGACGGTGTTGTCGTGAACATCGACTCCATGCAGGTCTATCGCGACCTGCGCATCATCACCGCGCGCCCCGACGCCGCGGAGGAACGCGCCGCGCCGCACTGCCTTTACGGCCATGTCGACGCTGCCGAGAACTATTCGGTCGCGCGCTACCTCGCGGACGCCGCTCCCGCGCTCGCGGAGATTTCCGATGCCGGTAAACTGCCGGTCTTCGTCGGCGGCACGGGCCTCTACTTCAAGGCGCTCACCCACGGGCTCTCGCGCATTCCGCCGATCCCCGTCGCGTTGCGCGAAGCGATACGCCTGCGCATCGCCACAGAAGGCGTCACCGCCATGCATGCCGAGCTGGCGCGCCGCGATCCGCCGCTGGCGCTGCGCATCAGGCCGGGTGATCGCACGCGCGTCGCGCGCGGGCTCGAAGTGATCGAGGCCACCGGCCGCTCGCTCGATGCGTGGAACAAGGACAACTCGGCGCCGCTGGTTCCGCCGGATGAATCGTTGCGGCTGTTCCTCGACGTACCGCGCGAGACCCTGGTTGCGCGTATCGATGCCCGCTTTGACGCGATGCTCTTAGACGGCGCGCTCGATGAGGTGCGCGCACTGGCGGCGCGCGACCTCGACCCAATGCTTCCGGCGATGAAGGCGCATGGGGTGCCTTGGCTGATCCGCCATCTCAAGGGCGAGATCGCGATCGCAGAGGCGGCGGCGCAGGCGAAGCGTGACACCAGGCACTATGCCAAGCGTCAGGTCACCTGGTTCCGCCATCAACTCGCAGACTGGACCCGCGTGGCGCCCGAGACCGGCTTGGCGGCGGTCTTGCGCGCAGCCGGGCGCTGAGGGCGTAGCCGCCACAGGAATACGATGAGCGGGATCGCCAGAGTCCCGGCGAGCACCCACCACGCCGAGTGGATGATGTAACTGAAGTCGAAGTTGGCCTTGAGGATGCGCTCGAGCGGCACGTTCGAGCGGAAGTGATACCAGCCGATCTCGATTGCCATGGTCAGCGGCGCGCAAACGAGCGCGAGCGCGACGAGCTGGACGTAGGACAGGTCGCGGAAGCGACGCTGCAGGATGCGATAGCCGAATAGCCAGAGCAGGAACCCGACCATCAGGATCGGCTGCCACACGTCGTTCTTCGACTGCAGCAGGAAGTGGATCGCGGCGAGCACCGCGATCGGATAGGCGAGCCAGTGCAGCTGGTTCCAGCGCGGTCCGAGGCGGCGGATCATGCCGTCGGTCGAGGTCACGAGCAGCGCGGTCAGCCCCGTCACCGCGACAAAGCCGATGGTCAGATAAATCCGCAGCGCGATCTCGCTCGCGACAACGATCAGGTTGAATTTCTGGTCAATGATGTAAAGCGAAAGGTGAGTGAGCGCGTAGACCGCGCTAGCGACGCCGAGTGTGCGCCGCATCAGCAGCAGCTTCGACGCCTTGAACAGCCGCGCCGCCGGCGTGACAGCCAGCGTGATCCAGAGGAGCCGCACCACCCAGTCGCCGGTGAAATGGGTCACTTCGGTGAACGGGCGGGCGCCGAGATCGTCGTCGAGGATGCGCCACGCAAGCCACACCGCCGGCAGGCACACGCCGACGAAGGCGATGATCTTTTCCGGGCTCCAGGCGCCCGAGCGCTCGCGCAGGAATGGCATGGCCGTCCTCGTATCGCGCCACCTTAGGCAGGGTGTGTACGAAGAACCACGGGCGGCGCTTGAAGACCTCGTGACAAACGCGCGGCCGCACCACACGGCCCGGTGATATTTCGCTTGACGGGCGGGGGTCCGGGCTGTAGTTTCCCGCAACTTTCGGACCTAAGAGACCTCAGATGCGTAATTTTGTTGCGCAAAACACGGAAAAAGGCCTCGTAATCGTAGGGAGGCGCATCGCCGTGGGCACTTAAGTTGCCCGCGATTGCGGCGATGCGCGAAGGGGCCCGGTGGGTCCCTTTTTGATTCTACACTTCAAGCGATTGATGGAGCGGACGATGGCGACTGAAATGACCGGCGCGGAAATGGTGATCCAGGCTCTGGCCGACCAGGGCGTGGAGCACATTTTCGGGTATCCCGGCGGCGCGGTGCTGCCGATCTACGACGCGTTGTTCCACCAGGAGAAGGTCAAGCACGTCCTTGTTCGTCACGAGCAGGGCGCGGCGCACGCGGCCGAAGGCTATGCCCGCTCGACCGGCAAGGTTGGAGCGCTGCTGGTGACGTCGGGCCCGGGCGCGACCAACGCCGTCACCGGCCTTGCCGACGCGCTGATGGACTCAATCCCGATCGTCTGCATCACCGGCCAGGTGCCGACCCATCTCATCGGCAACGACGCCTTCCAGGAGTGCGACACCGTCGGCATCACGCGGCCCTGCACCAAGCACAATTATCTGGTGAAGGACGTCGCCGATCTGCCGCGCGTGCTGCACGAGGCGTTCTATGTCGCCGGCAGCGGCCGTCCCGGCCCCGTGGTCGTGGACATCCCGAAGGACATCCAGTTCGCCAAGGGCACCTACTTCGTGCCCAACGAATTCCCGCACAAGGGCTACAAGCCGCGGCTCAAGGGCGACCCCGACAAGATCAAGGCGGCGGTCGAGATGATGCGCACCGCCAAGAAGCCGTTGTTCTACACCGGCGGCGGCATCGTCAACTCGGGGCGGAAGGCGAGCAAGCTGCTGCGCGAGCTCGTCAAGCTCACCGGCTTTCCCATCACCTCGACCTTGCTCGGGCTCGGTTGCTTTCCCGCCGCCGATCAACAGTGGCTTGGCATGCTCGGCATGCACGGTACCTACGAAGCCAACTGGGCGATGCACGATTGCGATCTGATGATCTGCATCGGCGCGCGCTTCGACGACCGCATCACCGGCCGCGTTGACGCGTTCTCGCCCGGCTCGCGCAAGATCCACATCGATATCGATCCGTCCTCGATCAACAAGAACGTCAAGGTCGACGTCGGCATCGTCGGCGATTGCGCGCATGTGCTGGAAGACATGCTGGCGTTCTGGAAAGCCGGCGGTTCGGCCAAGCCGTCGATCGCGCCATGGTGGTCGCAGATCGAGAAGTGGCGCGCACGCAAGTCGCTCGCCTACAAAAACTCGAAGGAAGTGATCAAGCCGCAGTACGCGATCCAGCGGCTCTATGAGCTGACCAAGGACCGCGACACCTACATCACGACCGAAGTCGGCCAGCATCAGATGTGGGCGGCGCAGTTCTATCATTTCCAGGAGCCGCACCGCTGGATGACATCGGGCGGCCTCGGCACCATGGGTTACGGCGTTCCGGCCGCGGTCGGCGTGCAGATGGCCAATCCGAAATCGCTGGTCATCGATATCGCCGGCGAAGCCTCGGTGCTGATGACGTTGCAGGAGATGTCGACGGCGGTGCAGTACCGCCTGCCGATCAAGATCTTCATCCTGAACAACCAGTACATGGGCATGGTGCGGCAGTGGCAGGAGCTCCTGCACGGCGGGCGCTACTCGGAAAGCTACACGGCGGCGCTGCCGGACTTCGTGAAGATGGCCGAGGCCTATCACGCCCACGGCATCCGCTGCAGCGATCCGGCCGATCTGGATCGGGCCATTATGGAGATGATCGAGACGCCGAAGCCGGTGATCTTCGACTGCGTGGTCGATCCGGCGGAGAACTGCTTCCCGATGATCCCGTCGGGCCGCGCGCACAACGAGATGATCCTCGGCGACGCCGCCGAGAACATCGAGGATGCGATCACCGAAGAAGGCAAGGTGATGGTGTGAGCGCACGCCGGGCAGCCACGCTTCTGCTGGTTGGTGCTGCGCTTGTCGCGGCAGCCGGCGCGCGTGCGCAGGCTCCCGCGCGCATCGCCAACATTGAGAAGGCTGCCGCCGAGATCGCAGGCATCCACCATAACAAGGGCAACGACGGCGCCACGGCTGCCATCGATGCCTGTTACAAGCGCGAGCTTCCGAATGCCCGCGCGTTGACGCCGGGTCTCGAAGCCTGCATGGCCCAGGACATCATCATCGCGAAGATCTCTGCATCATTTTTTGCCCGCATGCCCGAGAGCGCGCGCAAGGCGGCGGGGGTGTCGAATCCGGGCAACATCACCAAGGCAATGGCAGACCGCGTCTATGGAATTCTGGGGCGCCTCAAGGTCCCGGAGAAGGATGCGATGGAATTCAGCAAGATCGTGCAGTTGCACGGGATGGAGGCCTATGGCCGGGCCCGTTTTCCCAGTGAATTCCCGGAGAAGAAATCGTGAGAGCAATCACGTCCACTGGTGCGGCCGCCGGCTTGATGGCGCTTCTGGCCGCCGTGCCTGCCGCCGCCAATCCACTGATGCTGCCGACGGTCTATTACACGCAGGATGTCGAGATCACGCGGCCGACCGATTTCGCGGTGCGCTTCGAGGCGCGCCACGTCTACGGCGGCCAACG
>Ga0105245_10003655_pt1 | contig 13738 bp, 1 predicted proteins | sample KBSM54metaG_FD_81523 | JGI IMG/M metagenome (GOLD analysis project Ga0105245, IMG submission 81523) | Miscanthus rhizosphere microbial communities from Kellogg Biological Station, Michigan, USA - KBS M5-4 metaG | ecosystem: Host-associated > Plants > Roots > Rhizosphere > Soil | place: Michigan... | reverse complement strand
GCGGGCACCCCGACGGTGGAGGAGCTCACCCTGCAGGCGCCGCTGCTCCTCGGCGAGCAGGGCGCCGCCCAGCTGCGGGTATCGCTCTCCGCACCCGATGAGACGGGCAGGCGCGAGCTCTCGATCCACTCGCGCCCCGATGGGGAGGGGGGGCAGTGGAGCAGGCACGCCACGGGCGTTCTTTCGGCTGCCGCCCCGGTGCTTCCCGAGCTCCTCCCGGAGTGGCCGCCGCGGGGGGCGGAGGAGATCGAGATCGAGGACCTGCGGGCCCGAATCGCGTCGGTCGGCATCGAACACGGCGAGGCCTTTGCCGGCCTGAGCGCCGCTTGGCGCCGCGGGGATGAGGCCTACGCCGAGCTGGCCCTGCCGGAGTCCGCGCGGGGAGCCGAGGGCTTCGCCCTGCACCCGGCGCTGCTCGACGCCGCGCTCCACCCAGCGGCGCTCGAGGCGGAGACCGAGACCAAGCTGCCGTTCTCCTGGAGCGGCGTCTCGCTCGGCGGCGGCGCGGCCCGCGAGCTGCGGGTGCGGCTCGAGCTCGGCGGCAACGACAGTGTCGCGCTCGATCTCTTCGACGCCGTGGGAGACCCGCTCGGCCGGGTCGGCTCGGTCGCCGTCCGCGCGCTCGATCCGGGCCAGATGCAGAGCGCCGCCAAGCTCCCGATGCTCGTTCCCAGCTGGCAGCAGCCGGCCGGGATGGCTGGAAGCCTCGTCCCGGCGGAGATCTGGCGCCTGCCCCTGCCCGCGCCCGGGCCCGGCGCCGCCCGCGAGGCGACCGGCGCCATCCTGGAGAAGATTCAGTCCTGGCTGGCCGCCGGGGAGGAGGAGGCGCGGCTGGCGATCCTCACCGAAGGGGCGGTTGCCGCCAGTGGCGGCGAGACCGCCGACCCTGCCACTGCCGCCGCCTGGGGCCTCGCCTGCTCGGCCGCTTCGGAGAATCCCGGCCGCCTCTGCCTGATCGACAGCGACGGCAGCGAGGCATCCGAGGCGGCCCTCTCCCGTGCGCTGATCCTGGACGAGCCCCAAATAGCGCTGCGCGACGGCGAGCTGCTCGTCCTGCGGCTCGAGGCGGCGACGGACGGGGTCGAGGCGGCTCGGCCGCTCGACCCCGAGCGCACCGTGCTGATCACCGGCGCCACCGGGGCCCTGGGCGGCTTGGTCGCCCGTCACCTGGTCGAGGCCCACGGGGCCAGGCACCTGCTTCTCGCCAGCCGCTCCGGGGCTTCGGCGCCCGGCGCCGCCGAGCTGCAGGCGGAGCTGGCCGGGCTCGGGGCCGAGGCCACCCTCTCCGCCTGCGACGTCTCCGATCGTGGGCGCCTGGAGGAGCTGCTCGCGTCGGTTCCCCCGGAGCACCCGCTGGGCGCGGTGATCCACTGCGCCGTGGTGCTCGATGACGCCATGGTGGGCAATGTCGAGATCGAGCAGCTGGAGCGCGTGCTGGCCCCGAAGGCGGATGCGGCCGAGCACCTGCACGAGTTGACCCGAGACCTCGATCTCTCCCACTTCGTCTGCTTCTCCTCGCTCGTCGGCATGCTCGGAGTGGGCGGCCAGGGTGCCTACGCCGCCGCCAACCGCTACCTCGATGCGCTTGCCGAGGTGAGGCATGCGCAGGGTCTCCCCGCCACCTCGGTGGCGTGGGGAGTCTGGGAGCGGGAGAGCCGTACGGCCGGCCATATCGATGAGGTGGGCATCGCCCGTACGCGGCGGTCCGGCCTGGGTGTCCTCAGCGACGAGCAGGGGCTGGCCCTCTTCGACGCCGCTCTCGCCAGCCCGCGGCCGCTCCTCGCCGCAACCCACTTGGAACGCGCCGCGCTGCGCGCCCAGGCCGTGGCCGGAGGGTTGCCGGCGCCGCTGCGGGGCCTGGTGCCGGTTGCCCCCGCTGCGCGAGGCGCCGGCAGGGGAGCGCTGGCCCGCCGCCTGCGCGAGGCGCCGGCGGCGGCGCGCGATCGCCTCGTCGAGGATTTCGTCCGCGCCGAAGTGGCAGCGGTCCTCGGCCATTCCTCCGCCGAGGAGATTGGCCCGACCGACGCCTTCAAGGCCCTCGGCTTCGACTCGCTGGCGGCGGTCGAGCTGCGCAACCGGCTCAACCTGGCGACCGGGCTGCAGCTGTCCCCCACCGTGGTCTTCGACTACCCCGACGCCGCGGCGCTCTCGGGCAAGATCCTCGCCGAGGTCACCGGCCAGGCGGCGACGCGCACGGCCCCTGCCCGGGCCCGCTCCTCCGAGGAGCCGATCGCGATCGTCGGCATGGCATGTCGCTTCCCTGGCGGAGTCTCCTCGCCGGCCGGCCTCTGGCGCCTGCTCGAGGCGGGCGGGGAAGGCATCGTCGCGCTGCCCGGCGATCGCGGCTGGGACCCGGCCAGCATCTATCCCACCGATCCCGAGCGGCCGGGGGTCACCTACGCGCAGGCCGGCGGCTTCCTCTCCGACGCGGCCGATTTCGACCCCGGCTTCTTCGGTATCAGCCCGCGCGAGGCGATCCTGATCGATCCCCAGCAGCGGCTGGCGCTCGAATCCTCCTGGGAGGCGCTGGAGGACGCTGGAATCGATCCGCACGGGCTGCGCGGCACGACGGCGGGGGTCTTCGCCGGCGTCATGCACCACGACTACGGCGTCGCCCTCAACGACGAGTCGGGCGCGGTGTCGGGCGCCGCCTCCGGCCGCGTCTCCTACACCCTCGGCCTCGAGGGCCCGGCGATGACCGTCGACACCGCCTGCTCCTCCTCGCTGGTGGCGGTGCACCTGGCGGCCGGGGCGCTGAGGAGCGGCGAGTGCTCGCTGGCCCTGGCGGGTGGCTCGACCGTGCTGGCCAGGCCGTCGGTGTTCACCTACTTCGTCCGCCAGCAGGGACTCGCGCAGGACGGGCGCTGCAAGTCCTTCTCGGAGGCGGCCGACGGGGTCGGCCTCGCGGAGGGCGTCGGCATGCTCGTCCTCGAGCGCCTCTCCGACGCGGAAGCAAACGACCACCGCGTCCTCGCCACGATCCGCGGCTCCGCGGTCAACCAGGACGGGGCCTCCAACGGCCTCACCGCCCCCAACGGCCCCTCCCAGGAGCGGGTGATCCTCCAGGCCCTGGCCAACGCGGGCCTCGAGCCCGCCGACGTCGACATGGTCGAGGCCCACGGCACCGGCACCACCCTCGGCGACCCGATCGAGGCCGGGGCGATCCTCGCCACCTACGGCCGGGACCGCGAGCGGCCGCTGATGCTCGGCTCGCTGAAGTCGAACATCGGCCACACCCAGGCGGCGGCCGGGGTGGGAGGCGTGATCAAGGCCGTGCTGGCGATGCGCGAAGGGACGATGCCGAAGACCCTCCACGCCGAGGAGCCCTCCTCGAAGGTCGACTGGGAGGCGGGCAAGGTGGAGCTGCTTACCGAGGCGCGCGAGTGGGAGGCGGACGGCCGCGCCCGCCGCGCCGGGGTCTCTTCCTTCGGCGTCAGCGGCACCAACGCGCACCTGATCTTGGAGGAGGCGCCCGCGGCCGGACGGGACCCCAGCCCGGGCGCCTCCGCCAAGGACCAGGGCGGGGAAGCCGTCCCCCTCCGCGGGCCGCTGCCCTTCGCGCTGTCCGCCAAGGGCGAGGCCGCCCTGGCCGAGCAGGCGGGGCGCCTGGCCGCCCAGCTGCGCGAGGAGCCCGAGCTGGAGCAGGGCGATCTCGCCTTCTCCCTCGCCACCACCAGGGCCCAACTCGAGCGGCGTGCCGTGGTGGTGGCGGGCGGGCGCGAGGAGCTGCTCGCCGGTCTCGAAGCCCTGGCCCGGGGCGAGCGCCCCGCGGGAATCGCCTGGGCAAAGGCCAAGCCAAGCCCGAGGCTCGCATACCTCTTCAGCGGCCAGGGCTCCCAGCGCCCGGGAATGGGCCGCGAGCTCTACGAGGCCTACCCCGCCTACGCCGAAGCCCTCGACGCCGCCTGCGCCGAGATCGACCTCCACCTCGGCCGCCCGCTGGAGGAGCTGATCTTCAGCGAGCCGGGCTCCGAGGAGGCGGAGCTGCTCGACCACACCACCTACGCCCAGCCCGCCCTCTTCGCCACCGAGATTGCGCTCTACCGCCTGCTGGAGAGCAGGGGCCTCATCCCGGACCTGCTGGCCGGCCACTCGGTCGGGGAGATCGCCGCGGCCCACGCCGCCGGCGTGCTCTCGCTCCCCGACGCCGCCAAGCTCGTCTGCGCCCGCGGCGCCCTGATGGGAGCCCTGCCCGAGGGCGGGGCGATGCTGGCGGTCGAGGCGACCGAGGCGGAGGCCCTGGAATCGATCGCCGGCAGGGAGCGGGAGCTCTCCCTGGCCGCGGTCAACTCCCCGGCATCCTGCGTGATCTCCGGCGCCGGGGAGGCGATCGAGCAGGTCGATTCCCACTGGCGCGGGCAGGGGCGGAAGACCAAGCGCCTGTCCGTCTCCCACGCCTTCCACTCGCCGCTGATGGAGCCGATGCTGGAGCAGTTCGCGGAGGTCGCGAAGGGTCTCGACCTGCGGGCGCCCCGGATCCCGGTCGTCTCCTGCCTGACCGGCGAGTCGCTCACGCCCGAGCAGGCAACCGACCCCACCTTCTGGGCCTCCCACGTGCGCGAGCCCGTGCGCTTCGCCGCCGCCGTCGAGACGCTCGCCGCGCAAGGCGCCGCTCCCTACATCGAGCTCGGCCCCGACCCCGTCCTTTGCGCGATGGCGAGGGAGTGCCTGGGCGAGGAGGACGGCTCCACCTGCGTCCCGGCGCTGCGCCAGGGATGGGCGGAGGCCGAGACGCTGGTCGGCGCCCTGGCCACCGCCCACGCCGCCGGCGCGAAGGTCGACTGGCGGGCCTTCTTCGCGGGCTCTGCCGCAAAGGCGGTCCCCCTGCCCACCTACCCCTTCCAGCGCGAGCGCTTCTGGCTGGCCCACGGGCGCGGGGCTTCCGATCCGGCCTCCCTGGGCCAGGACGCGCTCGATCACCCCTTCCTTGCCGCGGCCATGGAGGACACCGAGGGGGAGGGGGTCTCCTTCAGCGGCCGCCTCTCGCTCGCCGAGCACCCGTGGCTGGCGGACCACGCCGCCCTGGGCACGGCGTTCCTGCCCGGCGCCGCCTTCATCGAGATGGCCCTCTTCGCCGGCGAGCGGACCGGCACCCCGACGGTCGAGGAGCTCGTCCTGCAGGCGCCGCTGATCCTCGCCGGGGAGGGCGCCGTCCGGCTGCGTGTCTCCGTCTCCGCGCCCGGGCCGCAGGGCAGGCGGGAGATCTCGATCCACTCCCGCCCCGAGACGGAGGGGGCGCAGTGGACTCGCAACGCAGCCGGCACCCTCTCCGTCGATCCCCAGGCGCTGCCCGAAGCCCTCCCCGAGTGGCCGCCGCAGGGCGTTGAGCCGATCGACATCGATGCGCTCAGGGCGCGACTGGCGGACGCGGGCCTCGAATACGGGCCCGCCTTCCTGGGCCTCGCCGCGGCCTGGCGGCGCGGCAAGGAGCTCTACGTCGAGGCGGCGGCGCCTGAGCCGGGGGTGGATTCCAAGGGCTTCGGGGTGCACCCTGCGGTCCTCGACGCGACGCTGCAGGCGAGCGCCGTCGAGGCGGGGGAGGAGCTCCAGCTGCCCTTTGCCTGGAGCGGGGTCTCGCTGCGCGCGGGCGGGAGCCCGGGGCTGCGGGCGCGGCTGCTGCTGGGCGACGCGGAAGTCTCGGGGGAGCTCTTCGACGGCATCGGCACGCCGCTCGGCGCGGTCGGCTCCCTGCGCGCGCGGCCGGTCGACGCCAAGCAGCTGCAACGGCTCGCCGGGGCACCGCTCCACGTGCTCGCCTGGGAGCGCCCGGCGCCGTCGCCGGCAGCCGCCGCCCCGGCCGAGTCCTGGCCCGCGCCCCGCGGCGGCGAAGGCCCGGCCGCCGTCCACGCCCTCACCGCGGCGGTGCTGGAGAGGCTGCAGCATCACCTCGCCACCACCGGGGAGGACTCCCGCCTGGCGATCCTCACCGAAGGCGCCCTCGCCACCGGCGAGGAGGAGGTCCCGGACCTCGCCCAGGCCGCGGTGGCGGGCCTCCTGCGCTCCGCCGCCGCCGAGCACCCCGGCCGCTTCTGCCTGGTCGACACCGACGGCACGGAGGCATCCGCGGCGGCGATCGAGCGTGCCCTCGGCTCCGACCCGCGCGAGGTCGAGATCGCCCTGCGCGCGGGGGAGCTGCTCGTCCCCCGCGTGGCTCAGCCAGGGGAAGAGGTCGCGGGGCCGGCCGGGATCGACCCCGACCGCACGGTGCTGATCACCGGCGCCACCGGTGGCATCGGCGCCCTGGTCGCCGAGCACCTGGTCCGAAGCCACGATGCCCGCCACCTGCTCCTGGTCTCCCGCTCTGGGGAGGAGGCGCCGGGAGCCCTCGACCTCCGCGCCCGCCTGTCCGAGCAGGGCGCCGAGGTGACCATCGCCGCCTGCGACGTCTCCGATCGCTCCCAGCTGGAGGGCCTGTTCGACGGCATCCCCGCGGAGCACCCCCTGGGGGCGATCGTCCACGGCGCCGCCGTCCTCGACGACGGCCTGCTGGAGTCGATCGACCGGGAGCGCCTCGAGCGCGTCCTGGCCCCCAAGGCAGGCGCCGCCTGGCACCTGCACGAGCTGAGCGCCGGCCTGGAGCTCACCCATTTCGTCTGCTTCTCTTCGATCGCTGGCCTGCTCGGCTCTCCGGCCCAGGCCAACTACGCCGCCGCCAACGCCTTCCTCGACGCCCTGGCCGCGCAGCGGCGGTCGCAGGGCCTCCCCGCCAGCTCGATCGCCTGGGGCCTTTGGCTCCAGGAGGAGGGGATGGTCTCCCGCCTCTCCGAGGCCGACCTGGCGCGGATGCGCCGGGGGGGCATCGCGGCACTCTCCGAGCAGCAGGGCCTCGATCTCTTCGACCGCGTCCTCGCCGGCGGCCGAGCGCTCAGCATCGCGGCGCGCTTCGACCGGGCGGTGCTGCGCGGGCAGGCGGCGGCGGACGGATTGCCGGCGAAGCTCGACCGGCTGGCCGGCCCCCGCCAGGGCGCCAGCGCCAGCACGGCGGGGGTGCTGGCGCGGCGCCTGCGCGAGGCGCCGGAGGAGAAGCGGGCCCAGCTGGCCGAGGACTTCGTCCGCGCCGAGGTGGCGGCGATCCTCGGGCACGCCTCGCCCGCGGCGGTCGCCCGCGACGAGGTCTTCAAGGACCTCGGCTTCGACTCGCTCGCCGCGGTTGAGCTGCGCAACCGGCTCAGCGCCGCCAGCGGCCGGCGCCTGGCCGCCTCGGTCGTCTTTGACTATCCGACCGTCGCCGCCCTCGCCGCGCACCTGCTGGGCGAAGCGGAGGATGCGGAGCCCGCCGCCGCCGTGGCACCGCGCCCGACCCGGCTCGCCGCCCAGATCGAAGAGGCCTCCGACGAGGAGCTGCTCGAGTTCATCGACGCCCAGGTGGGGCCGGACCGTGGCTGACGAGCAGCAGCTGCGCGACTACCTGCGGCGGGTGACGGTCGAGCTCGCCACGGAGCGGGAGAAGAGCAGGGAGCCGATCGCGATCGTCGGCATGGCCTGCCGCCTGCCCGGCGGGATCGAGAGCCCGGCGCAGATGTGGGAGCTGCTCGCGAGCGGCGGGGACGGCATCGGCGCCTTCCCCGCCGACCGCGGCTGGGACGCCGAGTCGCTCTATGACCCCGACCCCGACCAGCCGGGCTCGATGTACGTGCGCGAAAGCGGCTTCCTCGCCGCGGCCGGTGATTTCGACGCCGAGTTCTTCGGCATCGGCCCGCGCGAGGCGACGGCGATGGACCCCCAGCAGCAGCTCCTGCTGGAAGCGGCGTGGGAGGCGCTGGAGGACGCCGCGATCGTCCCCGCCACCCTGCGCGGCAGCCGGACCGGGGTCTTCGCCGGCCTCATGCACCACAACCACGGCTTGCGGGCGAGCCTCACCGGCGGAGAGCTCGAAGCCCACCTGCCGATCGGCAACGCCTCCAGCGTCGCCTCGGGCCGCGTCTCCTACGCCCTCGGCCTCGAGGGACCGGCGATGACGCTCGACACCGCCTGCTCCTCCTCGCTGGTCGCGATGCACCTGGCGGCGGCGGCGCTCAGGAACGGCGAGTGCTCCCTCGCCCTGGCCGGCGGGGCGACGGTGATGTGGACCCCGGACGTCTTCGTCTTCTTCTCGCGCCAGCGCGGCCTCGCCCCCGACGGGCGCTGCAAGGCCTTCGCCGAGGGGGCCGACGGCACCGCCTGGTCGGAGGGCGTCGGCATGCTCGTCCTCGAGCGCCTCTCCGACGCGGAGGCGAACGGCCACCGCGTCCTCGCCACGATCCGCGGCTCCGCGGTCAACCAGGACGGCGCCTCCAACGGCCTCGCCGCCCCCAACGGGCCCTCCCAGGAGCGGGTGATCCGCCAGGCGCTGGCCAGCGCCGGCCTCGAGCCCGCCGACGTCGACATGGTCGAGGCCCACGGAACGGGCACCTCCCTCGGCGACCCGATCGAGGCCGGCGCCCTGCTCGCCACCTACGGACGCGAGCGCGAGCGGCCGCTGATGCTCGGCGCGCTGAAGTCGAACCTCGGCCACACCCAGGCCGCGGCGGGCGTGAGCGGCGTGATCAAGGCCGTGCTGGCGATGCGCGAGGGCACGATGCCGAAGACCCTCCACGTCGACAGCCCCTCCTCGCGGATCGACTGGGGGGCGGGCAAGGTCGAGCTCTTGACCGAGGCCAGGGAGTGGGAGGCCGGCGGCCGCCCCCGCCGGGCCGCGGTTTCGGCTTTCGGCATCAGCGGCACCAACGCCCACTTGATCCTCGAGCAGGGACCCGAGGCAGGGGAGGCGGTCGTCGAGCCGCCGGCCCCGGCCGGCCCTCTCGTCTTCTCCTGCTCCGCCAAGGATCCCGGGGCGCTGGCCGAGCAGGCCGCCCGCCTCGCGGCCCGCGTCAAGGAGAGCCCCGAGCTCTCCCTCGCCGACCTCGCCTACTCCCTGGCCACGGGCAGGGAGGGGTTGCAGCACAGGGCGGGCGTGGTCGCCAGCGAGCGCGAGGAGCTGCTGGCGAGTCTCGGCGCGCTCGCCGGCGGCGGGCGCCCGGCCGGCGCGACCTTGGCCAAGGCCCCGCCGAGCCCACGCCTCGCCTACCTCTTCACCGGCCAGGGCTCCCAGCGCCCGGGAATGGGCCGCGAGCTCTACGAGGCCTACCCCGCCTACGCCGAAGCCCTCGACGCCGCCTGCGCCGAGATCGACCCTCACCTCGACCGTTCGCTGGAGGAGCTGATCTTCGGCGAGCCGGGCTCCGAGGAGGCGGAGCTGCTCGACCACACCACCTATGCCCAGCCCGCCCTCTTCGCCACCCAGGTCGCCCTCGCTCGGCTCTATGCGAGCTGGGGCCTCGAGCCGCAGGCGATGGCGGGCCACTCGGTGGGGGAGATATCGGCGGCCCACCTCGCCGGCGTCCTCTCCCTGGCGGACGCCGCGAGGCTCACCTGCTCGCGCGGCGCCCTGATGGGCGCCCTGCCCGAGGGCGGGGCGATGCTGGCGATCGAGGCCACGGAGCCCGAAGCCCTCGAGCTGATCGCGGGCAGGGAGGCCGAGCTCTCCCTGGCGGCGGTCAACTCGCCGCGCTCCTGCGTCGTCTCCGGCGTCGCGGAGGCGATCGACCGATGCGAGGCCGCCTGGAAGGAGCTGGGCAGGAGGGCGAAGCGCCTCGATGTCTCCCACGCCTTCCACTCGCCGCTGATGGAGCCGATGCTCGGGGAGTTCGCGGAGGCGTGCGCGAGCCTCGAGCCCGGGACCGCCCATACGCCGCTCATCTCCTGCCTCAGCGGTGAGCCGCTGGGCGCCGAGCGCGCCGCCGATCCCGCCCACTGGGTTGCCCACGCCAGGGAGCCGGTGCGCTTCGCCGACGCGGTCTCGACCCTGCTCGGCGAAGGCACCACCGCCGCCCTGGAGCTCGGTCCGGACCCCGTGCTCTGCGCGATGGCCGCCGAGTGCCTCGGCGAGGGCCAGGAGCTGGCGCTCGCCCCGGCCCTGCGCTCCGGGCATCCCGAGCCCCGCAGCGCTCTCGGTGCCCTGGCCGTGGCGCAGGCCGCTGGCGCCGGGGTCGACTGGGAGGCGTTCTTCGCCGGTGCCGGGGCCAGGCAGGTCCCACTCCCGACCTACCCCTTCCAGCGCAAGCGCTACTGGCTCAACCCTCCGCAGGACGGCAACGCCGACCCCGCGGCCTTGGGGCAGACCGCCCTCTCCCACCCATTCCTGGCGGCGGAGATCGAGGACCTCGAGGGAGAGGGCCTCGTCCTCAGCGGCCGCGTCTCCCTGGCCGCGCACCCGTGGCTGGCGGACCATGCGCCCGGCGGCATCCCGATCCTTCCCGCAACCGCTTTCCTGGAGGCTTCGCTCTATGCCGGCGGGCGGGCGGGCGCCCCCGCCGTCGAGGAGCTCATCCTGCAGGCGCCGCTTCCCCTCGGCGACGCCCCGGTGGCGCTGCGCCTATCGCTCTCGGCCCCCGAGGAGGGGAGGAGAAAGCTGGCGATCCACTCGCGCCCCGAGGAAGAGGGCGCCCAGTGGACGAGGAACGCCTCGGGCATCCTCGCCGAGGAGGAGCCGCGGGCCGCCGGGCCGGTGAGCGAGTGGCCGCCCTTCGGCGCGACGCCGATCGACGTCGGCGAGCTGCACGCTCGCCTGGCGGAGGCCGGCTTCGAATACGGCGAGGCCTTCCGGTGCCTGACCGCCGCCTGGCAGGGCGGCGGGGAAATCTACGCGGAGGCGAGCCTGCACGAGGCGCATGCCGGGCAGGACGGCTTCCTGATCCATCCCGCGCTCCTCGACTCGGTGGGCAACGTGCCCCTCAGCGCCCCCCGCGAGGACGCCGGCGAGAAGCTGCCGCTGCCCTTCGCCTGGCGGGGCGTGCGGCTGGGCCGGCCCGGCGCGTCCTCGATCCGGATTCGGATGTCCGAAACCGACGACGCCGGCTTCATCGCCTTCGATCCGAGCGGCGCGCCGGCGATCAGCGCCGAATCGGTGGAAGCCCGCCTCGTCGACCGCGACGCCCTGCAGGTCGCGGCCGGAACGGAGCGCTCGCTCTACGTCATCAAGTGGCAGGCGCTCCCGGCCCCCGTCGCCGAGGCCGGCTCCCCGCCCGAGGTCCTCGACTTCCGCGGCGCCCCGGACAGCGCCCAGGCCCTCTGCGCCCGCGCGCTCGGGGACATCCAGGCTTTCCTGGCCGAGGCGGCGAACGAGGAGCGCCGCCTCGCCGTCCTCGCCCAGGGCGCTTTCGGGACGCGCCCCGGCGAGCGTCCCGACCCGGCGCAGGCCGCGCTCGCCGGCCTGGTCGGCTCGGCCGCCGCCGAGAACCCCGGGCGCTTCGTCCTGGTCGACAGCGACGGCAGCGAGGCATCGGAGGCCGCCCTGGAGAACGCTCTTGCCAGCGAGGAACCCCAGCTGGCCCTGCGCGAGGGGAAGCTCCTGGCGCCGCGCTTCGCCCAGGCGACGAGAAGCGCGGAGGGACCGGCCGCGCCCGATCCCGAACGCACCGTCCTCGTCACCGGCGCCACCGGCGGTCTCGGCTCGCTCGTCGCCAGGCACCTCGCCGGGAGCCACGGCGCGAGGCACCTGCTCCTGGCGAGCCGGTCGGGCGAAGAGGCCGCCGGCGCCGCGGAGCTGCTGGCGGAGCTGGAAGCGAGCGGAGCGCAGGTGGCGCTCGCCGCCTGCGACGTCTCCGATCGCCCCCAGCTGGAAGCGCTGCTCGCCGGTGTCGACCCCGAGCACCCCCTTGGCGCCGTGATCCACTGCGCCGGGCTGTTGGAGGACGCAACTGTGGCCAACGCGAGCGCGGAGCAGCTGGCGCGCGTCTTCGGCCCCAAGGTCGATGCCGCCCGGCACCTGCACGAGCTGACCGCCGGGCTCGAGCTGACCCACTTCGTCTGCTTCTCCTCGATCGCCGGCGTCTTCGGCGGCGCCGGCCAGGGCGCCTATGCCGCCGCCAACCGCTACCTCGACGCGCTCGCCCAGGTGAGGCGGGCCGAGGGCCTTGCCGCGACCTCGATGGCCTGGGGGCTGTGGTCTGAGGAAAGCGCCGCGGCGATCGAGATCGACGCGGCTGAGGCCGCGCGCATGTGGCGCCTGGCCGCCCAGCGCTTCTCGCTCGTGCCGCTGTCCCCCCAGCGCGGCCTGGCGCTCTTCGACGCCGCCCTCGGGCGGCCCGAGGAGCTCGTCGTCCCGGTCGACCTCGATCTCGCCGCCCTGCGGGCCCGGGCTCGCAGCGGCTCCCTGCCGGCCCTCTACAAGGGCCTCGTCCGCGCCCCCTTCAAGCCCGGCGGCGAGGGCGGCTCGCTCGCCCGCCGCTTCGCCGCGGCCGGCGAGGGCGAGCGCGAGGGGCTGGTGCTCGAGATCGTCCGCGGCCACGTCGCCGCGGTGCTCGGCCACGAATCCGCCGCCCAGGTCGCCCCCGACAAGGTCTTCAAGGACCTCGGCTTCGACTCGCTGGCCGCGGTTGAGCTGCGCAACCGGCTGGAGCTGGACAGCGAGCTGAGCTTCCCTGCCAGCCTCGCCTTCGACTACCCGACCCCCGCCGCCGTCGCCGAATACGTGGCGGCGAGGCTCGGCTCCGGCACGACGGGACCGGAGTCGCCAGAGGAGCGGGAGATCCGCAGCGCCCTCGCCGAGATCCCGCTCGAGCGCCTGCGCGCCGCGGGGCTGCTGGGGGCCCTGCTCGAGCTCGCCGGCCGGGCTCCCGGCTCCGCCGGGGGAGAGGCGGAGGAGCCGATCGAGCAGATCGACTCGATGGACATCGGCGACCTGGTGCAGCGCACGCTCGCCGGCGAGGACGCGGAGGAACCGACGGGAGGCCGGGATGAAGCCATCGCCTGAACAGCTCGAAGCCGCGCTGAGGGCCTCGGCCAAGGAAGCGGAGCAGCTTCGCCAGCAGAACCGGGGGCTGCGCGAGGCCGCGGCCGAGCCGATCGCGATCGTCGGCATGGCCTGCCGCTTCCCGGGCGACGTCGATTCGCCGGCGGGGCTGTGGAGGCTGCTGGCGGCGGGCGGGGACGCGGTGGGCCCCTTTCCGGCCGACCGCGGCTGGGACCTGGAGCGCCTCTACCACCCCGACCCCGAACGGCCGTCGACCAGCAACACGCGCGAAGGCGCCTTCCTCTCCGGCGCCGGCGACTTCGACCCGGTCTTCTTCGGCACCCCGCCACGCGAGGCACCGGCCCTCGACCCGCAGACGCGGCTGATGATGGAATCGAGCTGGGAGGCGCTGGAAGACGCCGGGATCGACCCGGGGACGCTGCACGGCAGCGGCACCGGGGTCTTCGCCGGCGTGATGTATCACGACTACGGCTGGGGGCTGCCGCTGACGGCGGAGGCGGGCAAGGGGCTGCCGACCGGGGGCAGCAGCAGCATCGTCTCCGGCAGCGTCGCCTACGCGCTCGGCTTCAAGGGGCCGGCGATCAGCGTCGACACCGCCTGCTCCTCCTCGCTGGTGGCGACGCACCTGGCGATGGGGGCGCTGCGCCGCGGCGAGTGCTCGCTGGCGCTGGCGGGGGGCGCGACAGTGCTCTCCACGCCGAGCATCTTCATCCAGTTCAGTCGCCAGGGCGGGGTCGCCTCGGACGGGCGCTGCAAGTCCTTCGCCGAGGGCGCCGACGGAGCCGGCTTCTCCGAGGGAGCCGGCGTGCTCGTGCTCGAGCGCCTCTCCGACGCCGAAGCCAGGGGCCACCGGGTCCTCGCCACGATCCGCGGCTCCGCGGTCAACCAGGACGGCGCCTCCAACGGCTTCACAGCCCCCAACGGGCCCTCCCAGGAACGGGTGATCCGCCAGGCCCTGGCCAGCGC
>Ga0105245_10003653_pt1 | contig 13739 bp, 13 predicted proteins | sample KBSM54metaG_FD_81523 | JGI IMG/M metagenome (GOLD analysis project Ga0105245, IMG submission 81523) | Miscanthus rhizosphere microbial communities from Kellogg Biological Station, Michigan, USA - KBS M5-4 metaG | ecosystem: Host-associated > Plants > Roots > Rhizosphere > Soil | place... | reverse complement strand
AGAACAATTCCAGGACCGCCGCGGGCGTTGGTGGCGATGGCGAGGTTCCAGACGTCCAAGCCGGAAAAGCCAGCCAGTCTTGCGCCCAGTCCCGCGGAAAGAAGCTTCACGGTGCATGCCCCCGCCAGAACTGCCAGAACCATTACCAGCGAAAAGTTCTTCTGCAGGTCGAGGCGGTAGCCGACTATCAGAAAATAGATTGGGATGAAGAATGAAAACGAAACTTTGCTGAGCGAATCGAAGGCGTCGGGATAAATCTCGCGCGCACCTGCAGCGCCATATCCGGCAAGGAAGGCAGCAAATACCAGGCTGACATCCAGCGCAGCCGCAATCGCTGAAAAGGTGAACAGAATCGCTACCAGATATCCGGTGGGCGAGGCAACTGCAAGCAGATTCCAGCGCGAAAGGTGCAAGCGGCGAAGCAGTCGCGGCGCGAGAACCAATCCCACAACAAAATAAACGATGGTGACCAGAATGTGGCGCGTGATCTCCGCTCGGGGGAGTATCGACGATCTTGCCAACGCCGTGGCTACCGCTAACACTCCCCACAGCACGATGTCTTCCAGTACGGCCACCCCGAGCACGATCCGGGCAAACCGCGTGTGCAGAATTTTCAGATCGTAGAAGATGCGTGAGATCACCGGAATCGAAGTGACAGCAACAGCAATGCCGATCACCAGGATGAGCGCTGTGGTTTGCGAGGCACTTCCCATCATGTGCTGAATGGGGAGAAATGGAATCAGCAGCATGGCGATCAGGAAGGGAAGCAGCGTGCCGACAGCGGAAAGCCACGCGACCTGTCGCCGATCGTCCGCGCTCAGCAGTTTGCGAGTTTCAGCGCCGGAGACGAACATCAGCAGCAGCAATCCCAGCCAGTACACAAACGACAAAACAACATCGATGGTGGAGTGATAGACGGAATGGGCGCCTAGGCCTAAGGAGCCTGCGAGTGAGGGTGCTATGCGAGCTAAAAGTGTTGGTCCGAGAACAATTCCCGCGAGAATTTCGCCGATGACTTTCGGCTGGCGGAGGCGGGAGAAGAGATACCCAAATAAGTGGGCCGCAGCCAAGAGGATCAGCAGCAGAATGATGACTGATCCGATTTCCTCATTGGACATGCGCGGGAGTTCCCAGAGTAGCCTCTGAGATGTTGGTTAGCGGCCCGGCGATGCCTGGCGCAAGCGCTACCGGGCGGGAGTTTAATCCCGCCCGAGGGGGTTGATAGGACTAACGGCGGCCCTTCTTCTTGCCGCTGCTCTTCTTAGCTTTTGCTCTAGAAGCGCTCTTCTTAGCCGACTTCTTAGCCGGCTTTTTCTTGGCAGCCGGCTTCTTTTTGGCGACTGATTTTGAAGACTTCTTGCTAGCTGACTTTTTGACCGGCTTTTTGGCCGCTTTCTTAGGCGCCTTTTTTGCCGCCGGTTTCTTTGCCGATGGAGCCTTTTTGGGGGGGGCCGGGCGCGGCGGTTTGGGAGCGCTGCTTCCACCTCCGGAAGGCGGCGCTGGGGCGGGTTCAGGTTCAGGTTCCGGTTCAGATGAGGTGGGCAGTTCGGCTTCCTCCTCTTCTTCCTCTTCGTCTTCGTAATCTTCTTCTAGGGAATCGCCGTAAGAGCCGGTTTCGCCGAGTTCGTCGTTTTCATCGTCACGTAAAAAGAGAGTTTCCTCGAAGCTCATTTTTCCTCCTGAGTCCGGTTGCGCTTGGCCCCGGCCTTTCGCAGCGCTGGTCGCGCCAGAAAATTAAAAAGAAAACTGGAACTACATAAGGCAACGGCGCGCGGATTATAGCACAGCGCGCCATTGCAACATTGGATGCGAAAACTCAATAGCGGTGAATGAGAAAGATGACTAGCGAGAGCGAATCAACAGCACCATTCCCGGTCGCAGAATGGACAATTCTCCGTTGTCCCGTTTCAGTGCAGCTACGCTGGTGTGATATCCCGTAGCGATGGAGGTGAGGGTTTCTCCCTCTTTTACGCGATGGTGAACCACTGCCTGGGGCTGGGCGGTCTGGGCGGAGACACCGGCCGTTCTTTTGGATTTCGCCTTCGACTGCGCTTTCGCTGCCCAACTTGGACTCGATCCAGGAGTCACAGGCAGGTGGACGAATACCGTCCGGCGGCCCCGTAAACTATTGGTTCTTAATCCATTCCAGCGCCGGACCATGCCCTCGGGAACGCCGAAGCGGTCAGCCACGGTGGTGACAGTGTCGCCGCGACGGACGGTGTAGCGGGTAAACCGCCGCGAATAGGCCTGGGCGTCCTCAGAGGTAGCGTGGCGTCCGGCAGAAATAGGGATGACCAGCTTGGAATCGGCCGCTAGCTCGGTGTCCGGCTCAAGCTGGTTGGCCTGCATAATTGCCTTGGGCGTGCTGCGATAGGCCTGCGCGATAGAAGCCACCGTGTCACCCGGGGTGACCTTGTGGTAGCGCCACCACACGCGCATTTCCTGCGGAATAGCGGCGATGGCCTGTTCGTACCTGTCCTTAGAGCCTTCGGGCAGCCGAAGTTCAAATTCAGTGTTTTCAGGGGTCGTCCATCGCAGCAAGCTGGGGTTCAAGTCCTGCAGATCAGCGGGGGTTGTATCCACGCACTGGGCCACCAAGCGCAAATCCACCGGATATTCGATCTTGACCGAATCATAAGGCAGCGGCTGGTCCGGAGTCAGGTCGGTAAGCCCGTACTGCGAAGGATTCTTGGCCATGATGGTCACAGCCAGAATGATCGGGACGTAATTACGGGTTTCCTTGGGAAGAACGTTCCGTCTGTAAAGCTCCCAGAAGTCCGCATAGCCGGTCCGCTTCACCGCGCTTTGCACCGTTCCCGGTCCGGAGTTGTAGGCGGCCATGGCGAGATACCAATCGCCGAACTGGTTGTAGAGGTCTTTAAGGTGCCGCGCGGCGGCGCGGGTAGCCTTTTCGGGGTCCTGGCGTTCATCAATCCATTTGGTGCGCTGCAGGCCATAGCCTGCTCCCCGGCCGGCCATAAATTGCCACATGCCACGGGCGCCGGCTCGTGAAAGCGCCAAGGGATGGAAGCCAGACTCCGCTTGTGCCAGGTAAATCAGATCCTGCGGAACCCCCTCGTTCTTCAGAGTGCGCTGAATCATCTCTTGGTAGCGACCGCTGCGAACCAGCCCGCGCTCCAGGGTGCCTCGGCCGCGGCCGGAGAAATAGTTGATGTAGGCAGCTACCTCATCGGTCATCATCAGCGGCAGGTCGGAGCGGGTGAACTTGATCTCAACCTCGGCCCGGGCCTTCACATGGGGATCGACTGGAGGCGTAGCTTCGTTGGCCTCGTCTATAGGGGCAGGTTCCGACTGCTGCTCGGCAGCAGCTTCGGTCTGCTGCTGGTCCTGCTGGTCGACGAGTTGCAGCGCGGCGTTGATCTCGTCCAGCTTGCGCTGCAGACGAGTATCGGAATTTACATTGATGGAGCTCTGAGTAAGCAGCTCAGAACCATGGGTGAAATTCTGCTTGGCGGCGTCTACTTTTCCGGCTTTGAAGTTGGCCTGTCCGGCCTGGTATTCCTGGTCGACTTGAGCGAGAAGATCGTCAACCGCGTCGGTTTTGGGGACAGCGGCTTCGGGCGTGACGCTAGGGGCCGGTTCTGTGCTGGCCTGCACCGGAGGAGGCGTCGCAGGAACGGGCGCGGGGGCCTGAGTCTGCTGGCGGGGTAACGTTGCCACCGGCTTTTTCGCCGACTGACAAGCGCTGCCCATGGCCAGAGCTGCGAACGAAGCGACTAAAAGATTTACCCTCGTAAACTTCATGTCCCTCTATGACTTACCGGAACCTACGTGCGTCCTCACTAGACAGGGCTTAATGCTACGCTTGCTGGTTTTGATGGGTCAACGTCGAAAGCTGGTTAGCCGGATTACTTTCGGCATAAGGCGGCGAAGCTTATCTCAGCTCATTGGCAGGAGCAAGCACAAAAAGTAGTGCAGGTGGGAGTCCACGCCTCGGCGGTATCCCAGAAAATTGATACCACGGAACACCGACAAGGTCGTGAAGAGATTTCTCGGTTCGTTGCGTTTTTATGTTGAAAGCTTGTCCGGTCGGCCCTGGCAGCCTTGGTGTGGAGATTTGGCTGTATGAGTCTATAATTCGCCGCAACCTATGGCTCTCCTTCCCGGCACTAGACTAGGGCCCTATGAAGTGGTCGCACCCCTTGGGGCCGGTGGGATGGGGGAAGTCTACCGCGCCCGCGATACTCGTCTGGAACGTCCCGTTGCGATCAAAATTCTTCCTCTTCACCTGACCGACCGGTTGGAGGCGCGCGAGCGTTCCAACGCGAAGCGCACGCCGTCTCGTCTCTCAATCACCCTCACATTTGCCAACTTTACGAGCCGGCGAGCAGAATGGAGTCAGCTATCTGGTAATGGAGATGCTCGAAGGCGAGACCCTGGCTTTTGGTTGTTCCGACCGACTTTGGATCGATCACCGCGCTGACGTTGGTCACAAACTGGACAGCCGGTTTCAGCAAATGAGCGGATGGAAGAATCTCTTAGTCGCTGGGGGTAACCCATGAAAGCCATTCAGGTTAAGCAACCGGGCGGTCCCGAAGTCCTAGAGTTGGTGGATATTCCTGTCCCCGAGCCGAAGCCCAACGAAGCGTTGGTCAAGATTGCCGCTTCGGGGGTGAACTTTATCGATGTTTACCAGCGCGAAGGCCGCTACAAAGTCCCGCTACCGTTTGTGGCAGGGCAGGAAGCCGCCGGCGCGGTCATCAAGGTTGGCGCAGAGGTGAAGTCGCTCAGGGCCGGTGATCCGGTTGCCTGGTGCGGCGTTTTGGGCAGTTACGCCGAGTATGCCGCTGTGCCGGCCGATCGGCTGGTGTTGATTCCTCCGGGAGTGACCGAGCAACAGGCGGCGGCGGCCATGCTGCAAGGAATGACGGCGCACTATCTAGTTTACGACGTGTATCCTCTGAAGAAGGGCGAGACGGCTCTGCTCCATGCTGCGGCCGGAGGGGTAGGACTGATTCTCACCCAGATGGCACATAACATTGGAGCTCGTCTGATCGGTACGGTTTCGACCGAGGAAAAAGCCAAGCTGGCTCGCGAGGCTGGTGCCGATGAGATCATTTTGTACTCTCAAGTTGATTTTGAGACTGAGACGAAACGCCTAACAGGCGGACAAGGAGTGGACGTCGTCTACGATTCTGTTGGGAAGACGACATTTGAGAAAGGGCTAAATGTTTTACGGGTGCGCGGGATGATGGCGCTATTCGGCGGATCAAGCGGTCCGGTTCCAGCGTTTGATCCGATCATCCTTTCTCAAAAAGGCTCGCTGTTTCTTACCAGACCGACATTAGGGCACTATACCGTCACTCGCGAAGAGTTGGAGAAGCGGTCTGGAGATGTATTCGCGATGATCGGGGCTGGGAAATTGAAATTGCGCATTGCCCATACCTATCCGCTGGCAGAGGTGCAGCAGGCACATCGCGATCTGGAAAGACGGAAGACTACCGGGAAGATCTTGTTAGTTATTTGAAAATCGAACCCCAAATTTCCGCGGATTTCCGATGCTGAATCTTTAGATTTTTGATCCGCCAATCCGCGAAAATCCGTGGCGAAAGATCCAAAAACAAGAATGCCGGGCTGGTTGGCCCGGCTCGTTCTCGCTTTTCACCTTCGGGGAGCGACTTGGTTTCGAGGTCCCCGTAGAACTTTTTCACCCCGTCCTACTTCTTGATTCGCTTCCGCGGCGCCACTAGCGGGGAGCCGTCTCACCGTCACCTTACATTACTAATGCCAGGCCCTCTAATTCGTGCTGCAGAACGGGAAGGGCACAACCCGCCATCTCGACCCGGCTGGCTGCGTCCATTGCCGCTTGGGGCGATACACCATATCCTCGACCCATCAGAAACACCTGGAGAAGTTCGGCGGCCTCGCGGGAGTCGAGCAAACCCCCTTGCAACATATCGTTGCGCAGGGCCGTCAATTCAGTTGTCGAAAATCGTTCTCTCATGGCCGTTCACCTCCGACCTTAAACTTCCTTGTGGTATTAGACTCACCCAGACCCGGTTATGTTGCATGCAATTTGCGTGCCGCGTCTGAGCCTGTTTCTGACCACTTTCAGAAACCGTGCTTAGTTCTTTAAACCCATTAGCAGGCCACAAGTTGCGAGTTGGCACCGAGAGGGTTATCGGTAATTCGATGCTCTTGGATTAGTCTCGAAATTGACACATTGTGTCGTTGTGGGACACGAAAGGGCGAGACGCAGGTAACCGGCGGGATCTACTGAGGTTCCACACGCGCTTGGTCAATCAGCAGGATAGGGATATTGTCGCGCACCGGATAAGCCCGGTAGCATTCTGCACACTTCAGCGTGGCTCCTTCATCTTTTACGGTGAGCGGTTTTTTGCACGCCGGGCAAACCAGCAAGTTGAGGAGTTCCTTGGCGGTCATCGTTGAATTGTACTCCCTGTAGATTCGACGCGGCGAAGCTGGCAATAACCAAGAGGAAGACGAAGGTCCGCCGAAGGAAAACCCGATCTTCAAACCTTCGTGCCCTTCTTGGTTATTGCCTCAGGGCGGCTCTACGAATCCACGCTTCTCCCCTATGGGTTACGATAGATTTTCGAAGTTCGGTGGAGTGTATATGGCAGCAATGATTTTGGACGGTACGAAGATCGCGGGCGAAATCAGAGCCGAGCTTGCGGCCGACATTCAAGCGATGGCATCGGCGGGAATTCGCCCGGGGCTGGCCGTGGTGCTGGTGGGGAACAATCCCGCGTCGGAAATTTACGTCCGCGGTAAAGTGAAGAGTTGTGAGGAATTAGGAATCTACAGCGATAAGCTGACGCCGCCGAGCAGCATTTCGACGCAGGAACTTCTCAAGCTGATACACGAACTAAATCGCAGAGACGAGATCGACGGAATCTTGGTTCAACTCCCCTTGCCGGAGCAGGTGGATGCCAAAAGAGTTTTAATGGCAGTCGATCCCGCCAAGGACGTTGACGGCTTCCATCCCATGAATGTGGGATTTCTTTCTACCCAACGGCCGGGGCTGGTGCCCTGTACTCCTGCGGGAGTGATTGAGATTCTGAAGCGGAGCCGCATTCCCATTTCCGGGCAAGATGCAGTGGTGGTGGGACGGAGCGATATTGTGGGCAAGCCGGCCGCAATATTGTTGCTGAATGCCAACGCGACGGTTACAGTCTGCCATTCGAAGACACGCGATCTACCGGGAGTCTGCCGGCGCGCGGACATTCTGGTTGCCGCCATCGGCCGGGCAGGGATGATTACCCGGGACTTCGTGAAACCCGGAGCCACCGTAATTGACGTTGGCATGAACAAAGTGACAAACCAGAAAGAATTCGAGCGATTGTTTGCCGGCAATACCAAGAGGGAAGAGACTTTCCGCAGCAAAGGCTCAACTCTGGTTGGCGACGTGCACCCGGAGGTCGCGGAAGTTGCCGGGGCGATCACGCCCGTGCCGGGCGGGGTTGGTCCACTGACCATCGCGATGTTGATCTCCAATACGGTGCGTGCGGCCAAGATTCGTCGCGCCAGCCGCATGGTGGAAGCGCGAGCCTAAATGCTTCTATCTTTCAACGGCAAGCGGTCCTGAATTCCTATGCTGAAAGTAGGTCTTACCGGCGGCATCGCGTCCGGCAAATCCGTGGTTGCCGAGATGTTTGCTGCAATGGGAGCACATGTTACGCAGGCGGACCAGATCGCCCATCAGCTAATGCAGCCGGGCGAAAAGGTACATGAGGAAGTCGTCCGGCACTTTGGTCCCGGGATCTTAAATCCTGACCAAACCGTGAACCGGGTGCGCTTAGCAGAGGCCGCCTTCAGTGCTTCCAACGGGCAATCGCGCATTCAGGAATTGAACCATATCGTTCATCCTGCCGTACTCATAACGCAGGAGCAGTGGATGGATGACGTTGGACGGAAAGATCCAAAAGCCATCGCCATCGTCGAGGCTGCGCTGATTCTCGAGGCTGGAGCGCAACGACAGTTTGATCGGCTTATTGTGGTTAGCTGCCGCCCCGAGCAACGCGTTCAACGATGGTCTCAACGTCTTCACGTGACCGAAGAAGTTGCCCGCCGAGAAGTTAACCGGCGCATGGCGGCGCAGTGGCCTGATGCAGAAAAGGTCAAGGCTGCCGATTACGTGATAGACAACTCCGGTTCCCTCGACAATACGCGCGCACAAGTGGAGAGGCTGTTCCCTGAATTGCAGAGGTCGGCGCTGCAGAGTTTGACGGGAACGAAAACCAAACGGCAAACTGAAGACGAAGGAATCGAGAAGGTATGAAACTGCTTCGCCCAATTCTGCTGGCGGTAATTTTGGCTGGGGGCTTTTTCTATTTCACCACCTATCGTCATTCGACGAATTTCCGGTTGTCGGATCTGGTAAGCCATCCCGCCAAGGTGGAAATCACCGAGGCTGCGGGCGGAGAGAACCTGGACTCCGAGGAACAGAACAACATCAGCGTCTACCACAAGAACATTCAATCGGTGGTGAATATTACGTCGCGGGCAATGGCATTCGACTTCTTCAATGGATTGGTGCCGCAGGAAGGGCAGGGATCGGGCTTCATCATCGATAAGGCCGGGCACGTCTTGACCAATTACCACGTAATTGCCGACGCCCGGCAAGTGGAAGTTACGCTTCACAATCGCAAAAAATACCGGGCGACCGTAGTGGGTACTGACCGCTCGCATGATTTGGCAGTAATTCAGATCAAAGCCTCCGATTTATCACCCATGGTTTTGGGCGATTCGAAAAATTTGCAAGTTGGGCAGAAAGTGTACGCCATCGGAAATCCATTTGGCCTTTCCGGCACTTTAACCCTGGGCATCGTAAGCTCCATTCGTTCGGTGCAAGAGCCGGATGGAATGATGATTGATGAAGCCATCCAGACCGACGCGGCCATCAATCCTGGAAACTCCGGCGGTCCGCTGTTGAACAATCACGGCGAAGTGATCGGCATTAACACCATGATCGCTTCGAACGTCGGCCAGAGCGCTGGCATCGGTTTTGCCATTCCTATTAATACCGCCAAAGCAGTGCTCAACGATCTGGTGACGTTGGGACGGGTGCGACGCCCGGCGCTGGGCATACGGACGATCCCGATCAGTCCCGAACTTGCCGAGCAGATGGGGCTGGCTGCTGACTACGGTTTGCTGATAGTGCAGGTGGTGCCGGGAGGGTCAGCCGAACGTGCCGGACTGCGGGGCGGCACCGAGCGCGCTTACCTGGGCAATATGCCGATCATGACTGGCGGCGACCTGATTGTTGCCATCGACGGCCAGGATGTTCAAAGCCAGCAGGACCTGAGCCAGATCATGAACAATCACCGCGCCGGCGATACGGTGCGCATAACCGTCTACCGCGGCAAACGTAAGCTGGATGTTACGGTGGCGTTGGGTGAAGCCAAGCAGGAAGTGTAGAGCCGAACGCAAGGTCCCTCGGCTGCGCTCGGGATGCCAAATTTTCGAAGGATTTCTAACCGCGAGGATGATCCCGCTAAAAACGTTCTCATCCCGAGCACAGCCGAGGGACCTTGCGTTTTCCCAGCCTCGCAACGGTCGCTACCGGCTGTACTGGTTGCGCTTCTTATCTTCGTGGCGCTCAACCCCCAGCTGTATAAGCCGCTCAATCAAATCTGGGTATTTCAATCCACTCGCCGCCCACATCTTGGGATACATGCTGATGGCGGTGAACCCCGGCATGGTGTTGATCTCGTTCAAATAGATCTTTCGCGTTTTGGGATCCATCAAGAAATCGACGCGGGCAAGACCTGAGCAGTCCACGGCCTGAAATGCGGCGATGGCGAGTTGTTGGATCTTCTTCGTTTCCGCTTTGGTCAGTTTGGCGGGAATAATCAGGTCCGACCCCTCATCCAGATACTTCGCGGCATAATCGTAAAATTCTTTTATCGGAACAATCTCGCCGGGCACCGAAGCTTCAGGCTTGTCGTTTCCAAGCACCGCGCATTCAATTTCGCGGGCTTTCTGTTTGTTGCCTCCAACGCCCTGTTCGATAACAATCTTGCGGTCGAACTTGGCTGCTTCTTCGATGGCCGGGCCCAGTTCCTTGCGATCGTGGGCTTTGGAAATTCCAACCGACGAGCCAAGATTGGCCGGTTTCACGAATAACGGATATTTCAACTTGCTCTCGACCAGCTTCTGGATTTTCTTGGGATTGCTCTCCCAATTGCTGCGCAGCAGGCTCACGTGTTTGACGATCGGCAATCCGGCGACACGGAACAGCGCCTTCATGATGTCTTTGTCCATGCCGGCCGCAGACCCCAGCACTCCAGCGCCAACATAGGCCAGGTCAGCCAGTTCAAGGAGGCCCTGGATGGTTCCATCCTCGCCGAAGGTGCCGTGAAGCACCGGGAAAATGACATCGACGTTGATCGCCCGGTCGGCGGCGCGGCGATGCAAAGCGTCGGTCTGAAAGGGAACAATAGACCCAGTAGCCTGTTGTGGCTCCGGCGGCACAACCACAGCTTCGCCGGTCGCCAATAGCGTAGCCCCCGGAGTAGCCTCGGGGTCCCCCGCCCGTAAATGAGCCTGTGGGGCATGCGGCTCCCCCGCCTTCCCCTTAAGCAATTTCTCGGCATCCGCGGCGGTCAGCCAATGTCCGTCCTTTGTAATACCTATGGGCACGACCTCGAACTTGCTTTTGTCGATTGCATTTAGTACTGAAGCCGCCGAGAGCAGTGAAACTTCGTGCTCTCCGCTGCGACCTCCAAACAGGATTCCGATGCGAAGTTTTTTCATTTTTTGGGTTTCTTGGAGCTCTCTCATTCTTGCACAACCCGCTCCTTGCGACAGTTGACAAGGGCTGCACCGGGGAAGTAGCCTTCGGCGAGCTACAAATCAAGGAGACGATATCTCCCTGACTCCCCCCATTTCACACAATTAAGGGAATACCCATGAAGAAGACATTCATTTTGAGTACCTTGGCAATCCTGCTCTGCGCCGCTTCGCTTACCGCAGCCGCGCAAGCACGCAAGAAGCGTGTCGCCATCATGGATTTCGATTACGCTACCGTACACAGCGGAGTTTCGGCGATTTTTGGCCAGGATATCGACATCGGTAAGGGTGTTGCCGACCTTCTGGTGACCAAGCTGGTAAAGGATGGCAACTATTCCGTGATCGAACGCAAGGCGCTCGACAAAATCATGGCGGAACAGAATTTCTCGAATAGCGACCGGGCAAATCCCAACTCAGCGGCCAAAATCGGTAAATTGCTTGGAGTCGATGCCATCGTAGTGGGTAGCATTACTCAGTTTGGCAACGATACCAAGAACACGAATATTGGTGGCAATGGCGGCAACTGGGGCGGATACGGGCTGGGAGGAATTGGTCGAAAGAAGTCAAAAGCGGTTGTGGCGCTAACTGCCCGCATGGTGGACGTGGATACAGGCGAAATCCTCGCGGTGGCCGAAGGTAAGGGTGAATCGCAGCGCAACAGCACCTCGTTGCTCGGTGGCGGAGGCAACTGGCACGGATTTGGCAATGGCAACGTCGATCTGGGCAGCAGCGATTTCGAAAACACCATTATCGGCGAGGCCACAAAAGCCGCCGTCGACCAGATGACCAACGAGGTGATTGCCGATAAAGACAAGTTGCAGGCTCGAACTATCGTGGTTTCCGGACTCGTCGCCGCAGTCGATGGCGGACAAGTCATTCTGAACGTCGGCGGAAAGTCGGGCGTGAAGGTGGGAGACCAACTGAATGTAGAGCGCGTCAGCAAGGAAATCAAAGATCCGGCAACCGGCCAAGTCATCCGCCGCATGAGCACTCAGGTGGGTGTGCTTAAAGTGACCGATGTCGATGACGTTTCTTCGGTGTGCACGGTGGTCTCTGGAACCGGCTTTAAGACTGGCGACGCGGTGAAGACCGTTACTCAATAGGGTAGATCCTTCGATAGAAGCGGAGCGCTTTTGCGCTCCGTTTTTAATTTTGCAGCGGGTTCGACGCCCGGTGCTATACTGCCGCGAATTTCAGCAGCGGGCCCCAAATTCTGTTTGGAGGAACTTATGGCAAAGGTAGTCAGCTGTAGAGATGTTGGTATGGACTGCGATTTCGTCGCTAAGGGCGACAGCGAACAGGATGTTCTTCAACAGTGTGCAGATCATGCGCGCACCGATCACGGCATGGACGAAATTCCGGCCGAGGTAGCGGACAAAGTGCGGGCCGCAATTCACGACGAAGCAGCGTAGTCTCTGAAGCGGGCGAGTTTTACTCGCCCGCTCCCACTCTTGCGATCAGAATTTTCTTTAACACTCCCCACCCAGTACCGGGTTGCCAGTATTCCAGGTGTGCAGCCGACGGGATCAGGGTGTCCGTATCGGGATGTCCTCAACGCCCGCATTCGCTTCGGCGTTTCAACGCGGTCGGGCCAGTGATCGCAGTCTGCAACACAAGTGACGGAAGTTGTGGAAGAATATCCAGTCAGTTATAGAAGTTCGGCACCAAAACAGCGAGCCTACGAGAAAATCTTGCTGTGGAGGAGGTGTTCTCTTTGATGGTTTCTGGGTCCAATTCCTTTCGGCTTGATAATAAGACCGCTGTAGTCACCGGTGGAGGCAGCGGTATTGGCGAAGCGATTTGCCGGAAGTTTGCAGCTAACGGTGCCACAGTTTGCGTACTCGACGTCAACCAAAAGGCGGCGGAGAATATCGCGCAGCAAATCAAAGGTGACGGCGGAAAAGCGTTCGCGTTTCCCTGTGACGTCACCGATCAACTAAGGGTAAAGGAACAGTTCGAGGCGATCTTCAACCACCACGGCATCCACATTCTGGTGAACAATGCGGGCGTTTCGCATATCGGCTCGCTTGAGAATACCACCGAAGCCGATTTCGACCGCGTTTTTCGAGTCAACGTAAAGGGCTTCTACAACTGCCTGCTCGCGACCGTCGGACACATGAAGGCCAACCGTGGCGGGGTCATTCTCAATATGGCGTCCATCGCCGGTTCGACTGGCATCGCTGATCGCTTCGCCTACTCCATGACCAAGGGCGCGGTTATCGCCATGACCTATTCCGTCGCCAAGGACTATCTGGCTCACAACATTCGTTGCAACTGTATCTCGCCGGCACGAGTGCATACGCCATTTGTAGATGGATATCTACAAAAAAATTACCCCGGGCGCGAACAGGAAATGTTCGAGAGACTATCGAAGGCGCAGCCGGTGGGCAGAATGGCACGACCGGATGAAGTCGCATCCATGGCCTTGTATTTGTGTTCCGACGAGGGCTCCTTCATCACGGGTGTGGACTACCCGTTGGATGGCGGCTTCACTCACCTCCGCGGATAAGTAATCGTGCCCAACATTTCTGGAGAAAAATTGTGAACCGGAGATTCTGTCTCGCGCTCGACTTAAAAGATGATCCAACGCTGATCGCCGACTACGAGCGCTATCACGAGCATGTATGGCCCGAGATCATTGAGAGCATCAAAACTTCCGGCATTGAAGACATGGAAATTTACCGGGTCGGCACGCGGATGTTCATGATCATGGAAGTCAATGAAAAGTTTTCCTTCGAGACAAAATCGAAATCAGATCAGTCGAATCCGAAAGTCGCCGAATGGGAAGCCCTGATGTGGAAGTTCCAGCAATCTCTTCCGCAGGCAAAACCCGGAGAAAAATGGCTTCCAATGACCAGAATCTTCAAACTGTGACACCGAAGCGGCGCACCTCGCTGTTATCATAACTCGCCAAGAAACAGTCTCTCCCCGCGTTTTGTGGGTTTCGGATGCAATATGAGAGT
>Ga0105245_10003651_pt1 | contig 13742 bp, 10 predicted proteins | sample KBSM54metaG_FD_81523 | JGI IMG/M metagenome (GOLD analysis project Ga0105245, IMG submission 81523) | Miscanthus rhizosphere microbial communities from Kellogg Biological Station, Michigan, USA - KBS M5-4 metaG | ecosystem: Host-associated > Plants > Roots > Rhizosphere > Soil | place... | reverse complement strand
GGCGAGCTCGAGGCGCTGATCCGGCTCGGGGAGAGCGCGGTCGAGCGTCTCGGCCGTCAATCCTCGCTCCAGGTCGGCCTGGCCAGCCTCCTGCTCGCGCGCGGCACCCCGCAGGACGTCGTCCGGACGCGCATCCTCGGTCAGAGCGCGGTCGACGCCTCGCGTCCGCCCCCTCCTGCAGTTCCTGGCGCCCGGTCCCCGGCGGAGGCGATCGCCGCGCCCTCGCCGATCTGGGGAACCCGGGCCCGCCTGGTGCTGGCCGAGTCGTTCACGGCCGCGTCGGCGGGTCTCGCCCTGTCGCTGCTGCAGGAGGTGCAGGACCGCGACCCGACCCAGCGGCGCGTGTTCAACGTGCGCGCCGCGGCGCACGAGGCCGCGGGGTCGCCCCGCGTCGCCGCCGCGGATCTCCAGGGACGCCTGGCGGTGGACCCGGACGAGCCGCGCACTGCCCGGGCGCTGGCGCTCCTCTTCGGCCAGGTGGGGGAAACGGCGCAGGCGCGGAAGCTCTACGAGCGCCTGCAGGCCAGCCAGACCACCCAGGACGGGCCGGCGGTGGTCGAGATGGCGGCGCTCCGGGCCGGCCCCGAGCACGCGCCCGCCGAGGCGGTGAAGCTCGTCACCCACGCGCTGCAGCGCGGGCGGCTCACCGGGACGGAGCAGCTGCGAGCGCAGCTGTGTCTGGCCCGGGTGGCACGGGCCGCCGGTGACCTTGTCACCGCCTCGCAGGCGGTGACCGCGGCGCTGGCCCTCGCCCCGGACGACGTCCAGGCGCATCTCCAGGGCGTGCTGGTGGACCTGGACCGCAACGCACCCGAACGGGCCTCCGCGCACCTCTCGGTGGTGATGGATCGCCTCGGAGACCCGGCGCTCGCGGCGCTCCTGGAGGGCAAGGTGCGCGCCGCGCAGGGGCGCTGGCAGGCGGCGGGCGAGGCCTTCGATCGGGCATGGGCGGCGGACGGCCGGCGGACGGACGCGCACCTCTGGGGCGGGGCGGCGTGGGCGATGACCGGCTCGCGCGATCACTCCATGCAGAGCGTCGCCTCGGCGCTCCAGGCGGACCCGTACCGCGACGGCCCGGGGATTCCTCCGCTCTGGCCGGGCGACGGGCTCAAGGGCGCCGCCGAGCGCCTCGTGCTCCTGAGCAAGGACGATCGCGACGGCCAGCCGCTGCTCGCCGAGGCCGTGCTCCGCGTGCACCAGGGCGACGCGACCGCTGCGGAAGCGCTGGTGGACCGCATCCTCAAGACCGGCGCGACCCAGGCGGTGGTGCTGGGGTGGAAGTCCATCCTCCTCGGTGCCCGGGGAGACAGCGCGGGCGCGCTCGCGCGTGCGCAGGAGGCGGTTGCCTCCGGCGGGCGGACCAGCGGCTTCGCCCAGTACGCGCTCGGCGCGGCGCTGCTGGCCACCGGCGACGCCGAGGGCGCGCAGCGTGCGCTCCGCGAGGCGCAGAACCTGAGCCCCGGGCTGCTCGCGGCCCAGGTCCGGCTCGCAGAGCTGGAGGCCCGCTCCGGGGCCATCGTGTCCGCCCGCGAACGACTCCAGCGTGTCATCGTGCTCGATCCGGAGTACGCCTCGGCCTGGCGGGCCTTGTACCTTCTGCCGCCGGAGGGTTGATCGGACGCGATGCGGGTGCTGGTCCTGGGAAGCGGTGGGCGGGAGCACGCGCTCGCCTGGAAGCTGGCGCAGAGCCCGAAGCTCACCGCGCTGATCTGCGCGCCCGGAAATCCGGGCACCGCCACGTTCGCCGAGAATCGCCCGGTGGCGCCGGACCACCCCGAGGCGGTGGTGGCCGTCGCCCGCGAGGCCCGCGCGGACCTGGTGGTGGTGGGGCCCGAGGCGCCCCTGGTGGCGGGAGTCGCCGATGCCCTGCGCGCGGCCGGCATCGCGGTCTTCGGTCCGGACGCCGCGGCGGCACGGCTCGAGGGGAGCAAGGCCTTCGCCAAGGAGGTGATGCTCGCCTCCGGCGTCCGCACGGCTGCCGGCCGGGCGTTCACCTCGGTCCGCGAGGCGGAAGCCTGGGCCCGGGCTCGCGGTTCGGTGGTGGTGAAGGCGGACGGGCTCGCGGCAGGGAAGGGCGTCATCGTCGCGCGCGACGCGGACGAGGCGGTCGAGGCGGTGCGCGCGCTCGCGGCCCTCGGCGAGGCGGGCCGGACGCTGGTCCTCGAGGAGGTGCTGGACGGCGAGGAGGTCAGCGTCATCGCGCTGTGCGACGGCGCACGGTACGTGCTGCTCCCGCCGGCGCAGGACCACAAGCGGCTGCTCGACGGTGACCGGGGCCCCAACACCGGCGGCATGGGCGCGTACTGTCCGGCACCGGTGCTCGACGCCGCGGCGCTGGCCCGGGTCGGCGAGGAGGTCATCGCCCCGGTGCTCCGGACCATGGCCGGTCGGGGGACGCCGTTCCGTGGCGCGCTCTACGCCGGCCTGATGGTGGGCCGGGCAGGTCCGGCGGTCCTCGAGTTCAACGCCCGCTTCGGCGACCCCGAGGTGCAGGTGCTGACGATGTCGCTCGGAGAGGACCTGCTTCCCTGGCTCGACGCCTGCGCGCGGGGCACGCTCGCGCCCCGGCCTCTCGAGGTGCTGCCCGGCGCCTCGGTGGGCGTGGTGCTCGCGAGCCCCGGCTACCCTGCGGCGCCGGTGACCGGCGGGCGCATCACCGGCGCCGACCGCATCGGCGGCAGCTGCCAGGTCTTCCACGCCGGCACCGCGATCCGCGACGGCGCGCTGGTGACGGCGGGTGGCCGCGTCCTCACGGTCTGCGCCCGGGGCCCCACCCTGGCCGAGGCCCGCGCCAACGTCTACGGGGCGGTGAGCCGCATCTCCTTCGAGGGGATGCAGTACCGGCGGGACATCGGGTCCCGGGGGCTCGGGACTCCGCGCCCGTGAGATGGCCCGAGCTCCCGCTGCTCGTCCGGTACCTGCTGCGCGAGCTGCTGGTGCCGCTCCTGCTCTGGGTGGTGTTCCTCTTCCTGCTGCTGTTCGTGATGCAGTTCCTGCGGGGCACCGAGGTGCTGCTCGGCTCGGCGGTGACGCTCTGGGACTTCCTGCGGCTGGTGGTGCACCTGAGCCCCCACCTCCTGGTGATGTCGCTGCCGGTCGGCTTCCTGCTCGCCATCCTCCTCGGCCTCGGAAGGTTGGGTGAGGACCGCGAGCTCCTCGCCCTGCTCTCGCTCGGGGCGACGCCCTGGCAGCTGGCCCGGGTCCCGCTCGCCGTGGGTGGCGGGCTCGGCGTCCTGGTGCTGCTCCTGGCCTCCACGGCGGAGCCCTGGGGGCTGAAGCAGGTGAAGGTGCAGGTGAGCGAGGTCATCAAGAAGAACGTGCTCGGGGACGTGCGTCCGGGCGTCTTCTACGAGGACCTGACCGACCTCACCCTCTACGCCCAGGAGGTCGACCGCGAGCGAGGCGTGTGGACGCACGTGCTGGTCCACGACGACCGCGACCCGCGGGCACCCCTGCTGGTGCTCGCCCACGAGGGGACGGTGAATCCCTCCGGGCGAGGCGCGTCGCTCGCGGTGGGGCTGAAGGCGGGCGAGGTGCACCGCGCCGAGCACACCGGGACCGACTACGCCGTCCTCACCTTCCGTGACGGGAGCCTCTCCATCGGCGTGGAGGACTCCATCCTCCGGAAGAACCACTTCCGCTCGCCCAAGGAGGAGCTCACTCCCCGGGAGCTGCTCGCCGCGGCCGACGACGCGAGGAGCGGCGGCCGGAGCCCGGCACCGTTCCTCACCGCCTTCCACGTCCGCCTCGCGGAGGGGTTGACCCCGCTGGCCTTCGCGCTCTTCGGCGTGCCCCTCGCCATGTCCTCGCGCGCGGCGCGGACGCGGGGGTACATGCTCGCGCTCGCCGCGTACGTCGCCTACTACATCGTCGAGCGCAGCTTCGAGAACCTCGGCACCGCGGGCCGACTCGCGCCCTGGCTCGCGGGCATCGCTCCGAACCTCGTCTTCGGCGCCTTCGGGACCTGGCTGTTCGTCCGTCTCACCCGGCGGGGGGTGGTGGCCTGATGCGCGGGCTGCTCCTCCGGCACATCCTCAAGCGCTACCTGGTGCTCGTCGGCGCGGTGCTCGCCGGGCTCCTGGTGGTGTTCCTGGTGGCGGACTTCGTCGACCGCGCCCGCGCGTACACCGGCCCCAACTGGGTCCGGGACGTGGTGGAGCTCTACGGGTGGAAGGCGCTGGTGGCCACGCATCAGCTCGCGCCGGCGGCCCTGCTGCTGGCGAGCGCCACCCTCGTCTCGCTGCTCCGTCGCCGCGGGGAGCTGACCGCCATCCTCGCCCTCGGGTTCGGGCGGCGGGTGCTCTTCCTCCCGGTGGGAGCGGTGGCGCTGGTCACCGCCCTCGTCCTCGGGCTGATGGACGAGTTCGTGGTGGGCAAGGCCAGCCGGCGGGTGGACGAGATCACCGCGCTGCGCTTCCACCGCTGGGGAGACTGGCGCTCCTTCTACGAGCGCAAGCAGTGGTTCCGGCACCAGGACCGCATCCTCCACCTCGAGAGCGGGGACGTGGAGTCCGGCTTCCGCGGCATCACCCTCCTGCGCATCACCCCCGAGTTCGAGCTCGCCGAGCGGGTGGACGCCAACGGCATGGAGCACGCCGGCGGGACGCGGTGGCGCCTGGTGGGCGTGACGCGGCGGGCGTTCGACCGGCGCGGTGGCCTCAAGCTGACCACCCTCACCGAGGAAACGGTGGACCTCGGAATCCCCCGCTCCCTGCTGGCCATCCGGCCAGGACGGCCGGAGCAGATGCGCCTCCCGGTGCTGCGGCAGCAGATCCGCGCCCGGCGCGAGGTGGGCCTCCCCGACCGGCTCTTCCTCCTCGCGCTCGGCAACCGCTTCGCCTACCCGCTGGCCGGAGTGCCCGCGGCGTTGCTGGCGGTGGCGCTGGCGCTCCGTCCAGGCCGGGGCACGTCGCTGACCGGGGCGCTGGTGGAAGGCCTCGCGGTCACGATGGGGCTGTGGGGGCTCACCGTCATCGCAAGGGCGCTGGTGAACGCCGGCCGGATGGCGCCGTTCCTCGCCGCCGCGCTCCCCATCCTCGCCCTCACCGTGGCGCTCGCGGCGCTCCTCTGGATCCCGCCCGGGTGGGCGCGCCGGTTCCTCCGACAGCGGGGGTGGTCCGGAGCGCCGGCGTGAGCGCAGCACGGGTGGCGACGGTGCTGGTGGCCGCCTGGGCCGCCGCGTTCTGGCTCGCCGAGGGGCTGCTCCAGGCCGTCGCCGACGTCTCCCTCATCGCCTCGGCGGTCCTCGTCCTCTGCGGAGCGTCGCTCCCGGCCGGTGCGCGGCTTCCGGTGCGCGCCGCGCTCGGCCTCGCCGGATGGCAGGCGGTGTCGCCGCTGGTCGCTCGCGCGGTCTGGGCTCCGGGCCTTCCTCCGGCCGCGCTCTGGCTGCACTGCCTGGACACCGCCGCGCTCGCCGCCGCCGCGCTGCTGGGAGCCCAGGTGGTCCGCTGGACCTGGCCGGCCGCGCTCCTCGTCGCCGGGGGCCTGCTCTCGCTCGCGCTGTCCTCGGTGCAGCACCTCGTGCGCTGGTCGATTCCGGTCCCCGGCGTCCTCCGGGTGCCGGTCGACCGGGTCCACGAGGCGTTCGGCGGCGAGGACCGCTACGCCGCCGGAGGCTTCTTCTTCCACCGGCTGCGGCTGGCGCACGCATCGATCGCCGCGCTCGGACCGGCGGTGGCCATCGCGCTCCGCCCCGCGGGGCCGCGAGTCCGGGCGCTCGCCGCCGCGCTCGGCGTCGCGTGCGTCGGCTGCATCGTCCTCGCCTACGCCCGGGCGGCGCTCCTCACCGCTCTGCTTCTGGTGGTGCTTGCCGCCGTGGTGGTGACCCGGAGCGCGCGGGTCCGCACCGCGGTGGGAGTTCTCGTCCTGCTCCTCGGTGTCGCGGCGCTGGTGAGCCCGGGCTGGCACGCGCGGCTCGGCGCGGCGACCGAGAACTTCGTCGGCGGCGAGCGGGCGCTGGCTCGCGGCGCGGGCTGGGACCTCGTCCACCAGCACCCGTGGCTGGGCGTGGGCTTCGGCAACTACCGGACCGCGGCGCTGGCCAGGGCAGGAGCGACCGGCATCACCGACCAGCTCTCGCGGGACGCCCACTCCATCGCCCTCACCGTCTGGGCGGAGACGGGGCTGCCCGGGCTGGCGCTCTGGATGCTGCTCCACGCCGCGCTCCTGCGCGCGCTTCTCCAGCGGGCCCGGGAGGGGAACACGGTCGCGCTCGGGGCGGCGCTCTCCTGGATCGGCTACCAGACGCTGGGCATCGCCCACTACCTGCCCTTCCACCCCAGCGTGTCGCTGGGGTTCGCGCTGGTGTGGGGCGTGGGCCTGGTTCACAGGGCCGAGCGGTAGACCGCCAGCGTCTGCCGCGCGCACCGCTCCCAGGTGTAGGCCCGGGCCCGCTCGCGGCCGGCGGAGACCCAGCGGGCGCGCATTCCCGGGTCCTCGAGGAGCGCGGTGCTGGCGGCGAGCCACGCCTCCGGAGCGTCGGGGTCGAGCAGCCCGGCGGCGCCGCCGGTCACCTCGGGGAGCGATCCGGCGTTGGCGGCGAGCACCGGGCTCCCGCTGGCCATCGCCTCGAGCGCGGGGAGCCCGAAGCCCTCGTGGCGCGAGGGGAGCAGGAGCGCCTCGGCGCCTCCGTAGAGCGCGGGCAGGTGCGCCTCGTCGACCTGGGAGAGGACGCGGGTCGGGCTGGGAAACACGCGTCCGGCCGCCTCTCCGGCGAGGAGCACGAGCGGGACGGGGAGGCGAGCGGCGATGCGGGCGAGGAGCGCGAGGTTCTTGTGGGGCTTGGGGTTGCCCACCGCGAGCAGGTAACGGGGCGGAAGCCCGTAGCGGGCGCGCACGGCGAGCCGCTCCTCGGGAGTGGGAGGCCGGAACCGCGCATCGACTCCCGGAGGGACGACGGTCCAGCGCGACTCGGGTACGCCGAGCCGGCCGGCGAGCTCGCGCCGGGCGAACTCGGACACGGTGAGCAGGGCACGGGCGCGACGCACCGTCGGGCGCACCACCAGCCGGTAGTACACCGCGGTGAGCGCGCCGAACTCGTCGCCGCGGACGAGGTGCGCGGCGTCGTGGAGCGTCGCCACCAGCGGGCCGCGCCAGAGCAGTGGCACCGAGAACGACGTCGCGTGGAAGAGCGACGGGCGGAGCCGCCGGAGCACGGCCGCGAGCGCCGGCTGCTCGAGGGGCGACAGGAACGCCGCCGGCGCGGCATGCACCGTGAAGCCGGGCGCGAGCGGGCCGAGCTCGGGGAGCCCGCCCGGTGGCCCGAGCCCCTCGAACGCGAGGTCCGGCGCGAGCGCGGGCAGCACCCGGGCCAGCTCCAGCGCGTACCGGGCGATGCCGTGCAGCCGGCCGGACACCATCCGAAGGTCGATGAGCACCCGGGAGGCCATGTTCAGTGCCGCGGCCGGGGCATGCTACACGGGAGCGACTCGAACCCCTCGTGATTCGCGTTGCTCTCGTCCATGACTGGCTCACCGGGCGCCGTGGCGGAGAGCTGGTGCTCGCCCAGCTGGTCCGGCTCTTCCCCGGCTCGGAGGTCTTCACCCTCCTCCACGTGGCGGGAAGCGTGGGCGCGGACGTGGAGTCGCGCCCCATCCACACCTCGCTGCTGCAGCGGGTGCCCGGCATTGCCCACCGCTACCGGACGCTGCTCCCGCTGATGCCGGCCGCGCTCCGTCGTTTTGACCTGCGCGGCTTCGAGCTCGTCGTCTCCTCCAGCCACTGCGTGGCCAAGGGAGCCCGTGTTCCGCCGGGCGTGCCCCATCTGGCCTACGTCCATTCGCCCATGCGTTACATGTGGGATCAGTTCGACGCGTACTTCGGCCCGGGTCGCGCCAGCCTTCCGGTCCGCCTCGCCGCTGCGGCGAGCCGGCCGGCCCTCCAGGCCTGGGACCGGCGCACCGCGGCCGATCCCGACGCGCTGGTGGCGAACAGCGAGCACGTGGCACGGCGGATCGCCCGCTTCTGGGGCCGCGAGGCGGACGTCATCCACCCGCCGGTGGACCTCGTCCGGTTCAACGTCGGCGACCGGCCTCGCGATGGCTACTTCCTCTGGCTCGGAGCCCTCGCGCCCTACAAGCGGGTGGACCTGGCGGTGGAGGCGTTCCGCCGGACCGGCCAGCCGCTGTGGATCGCCGGTGACGGGCAGGACGCGCGGCTGCTCCGCGAGGGGCTTCCTCCCAACGTGCGCTGGCTGGGAAAGGTGCCCGATGCGGACGTCCCCGGGCTGTACTGCGGCGCCCGGGCGCTGGTCTTCCCCGGCGAGGAGGACTTCGGCATCGCTCCGCTGGAGGCCCTCGCGTCGGGCCGCCCGGTCATCGCCCTCGCGCGCGGCGGCGCGCTGGAGACCCTCACCCCGGAGACGGGCCTGTTCTTCGACGCTCCGGTGCCGGAGGCCCTGGTCGAGGCGCTCGGACGGTTCGAGGCCTTCGAGCGCGGCTTCGAGCCCGCGCGGGCCCGGAGCCGTGCGGAGCTGTTCTCGGAGGAGCGCTTCCGCGATGCCATTCGCCGGAAGGTGGAGGCCGTGATCGCCGGCCGTCCCGACCTCCGCGACCGGCTTCCGTGGTAGTGCAGGGACGTGTTCAACCGGCTGCAGCGGTTCTGGACATCGATCAAGGTCGCCATCGACGTGGTGATGCTCACGCTCGCCTTCGCCCTGGCGTACGTGACGCGCTTCGATGCCTTCACCGCTCCCCGGCCGCCGACGCGGGAGACGCTGGTCACCCTGGTGCTGGTGCTGGTGCTGTTCCCGGTGGCGTCCCGGCAATCGCGCCTCTACGCGACGAACCGGGTCCGGACCCACCTCGAGGAGGTGTTCGAGCTCTTCAAGGCCACCATCACCGGGAGCCTGGTGCTGGTCGCGCTGACCTACTTCGGCCGCGAGCGCTACTCCCGGCTCACCCTGGTGTTCTTCGCCGGCTACTCGTTCGTGCTGGTGGCCGCGACCCGGGTGGCCTTCCGGATGTGGCTGGAGTCGATGCGCCGCCGGGGGCTGAATCTGAAGTCCATCCTCCTGGTGGGAGCGGGAGAGCTCGGCGAGCGGGTGGTGGAGACCATCGAGCATCACCGCGAGCTCGGCTTCCGCGTCACCGGCGTGCTCTCCCGCGACCTGCTCCTCCCCGACACCACGGTGCGCGGGGCGCCGGTCATCGGGACCACCGACGATCTGGAGAAGGTCCTCCGGGAACGGCCGGTGGACCAGGTCGTCCTCGCGCTGCCCTCGGAGGACATGCCGCTCATGAAGTCCCTGATGGAGCGGCTCGCCCTGCACACGGTGGACGTGAAGATCGTCCCCGACCTCTTTCAGTACGTGACGCTCTACGGCGGGCTGGAGGAGTTCGGCGGGCTGCCCATCGTCAGCCTCCAGGGCGGACCCCTGGAGGGGTGGAACCTGGTGGCCAAGCGCGCCTTCGACGTCCTCTTCTCCGCGCTCGCGCTGCTCATCCTCTCGCCACTGATGCTGATCACCGCCGTCGTGGTGAAGCTCACCAGCCGCGGCCCGGTGCTCTACCGCCAGGAGCGGATGGGGATGGACGGCGCGGTGTTCCCCATCCTCAAGTTCCGCACGATGCGGGTGGGCTCGGAGCAGGCCGGACCGCGGATGGCCACCGCCGGGGACGACCGTCGCACCCCCGTGGGCGCGCTCCTCCGCCGGACCTCGCTCGACGAGCTGCCCCAGCTCTTCAACGTCCTCCGCGGCGACATGAGCCTGGTCGGTCCGCGGCCGGAGCGACCGGTGTTCATCGAGGAGTTCAAGCGGCAGATCCCGAAGTACCACCTGCGGCACAAGGTGAAGTCGGGCATCACCGGCTGGGCGCAGATCAACGGACTTCGCGGCCAGACCTCGATCCAGAAGCGAATCGAGTACGACCTCTACTACATCGAGAACTGGTCGCTGCTCCTGGACCTCAAGATCCTCCTCCGGACGGCGCTGGGAGGCTTCCTCTCCCGCAATGCCTACTGAAGCGAGGAGGGCACCTCGCGCGAGCGCGACGCCTCCTGGAGGTCGAAGAGGGTCCGCCCCAGCCGGGCCATGCCGACGTCGATGCTGGCCTCGCTCTGGTTGGAGAAGTTGAGCCGGAGGAAGCCGTGCTGGGGCGGCCCGACGAAGAATCCGCTCCCGGGCACCACCGCGACCGCGTGCTCGATGGCGGCGTGGAACACCTCCTCGTCGCGTAGCCCGGGCGGCAGCTCGAGCCAGAGGAACAGGCCACCGTCGGGCGTGGACCAGCGCGTGCCGGGGGGCATGGTGCGCTCCAGCGCCCGGAGCATGGCCTCGCAGCGCCGGCGGTACTCCGCCCGGATCCGCCCGAGGTGCGCCTCGTAGTCGAAGGTCCGGAGCAGCTCGACCACCGCGTGCTGGGTCAGCGTCGCGGTGTGGAGGTCGCAGGCCTGCTTGGCGACGGTCATGGCCCGCATCGCCTGTCTGGGGCCGTGCACCCAGCCCAGCCGGAGCCCCGGGGCGAGGGTCTTGGAGAACGTGCCGAGGTGGAAGGTGAGACCTTCGGTGAGCGCGGCGATCGGCGGGGCGGCCGTCCCGCGGAACCGGAGCGCGCCGTAGGGGTCGTCCTCCAGCACCGGGACGCCGTACCGCAGAGCGACCTCCGCCAGCTCGGTTCGCCGGTGGGGCGCGAGCGTGGTGCCGCGCGGATTCTGGAAGTCGGGGACGACGTAGACCAGGGCCGGCCGGTGCTCCCGCACTGCCTCCTCGAGCAGCTCGGTCCGGAGCCCGTCGCCGTCGCCGGGCAGCGCCACCAGCTCGACCTCGTAGGCGGAGAAGGCCTGGAGCGCGGCGAGGTAGCTCGGGTTCTCGACCAGGACCGTGTCCCCGGGGTCCAGCAGGGTGCGCGCCACCAGGTCGATGCCCTGCTGACTCCCGCTGACCATGATCACGTCCTCCGCGCTCGCGACGATGCCCCGGCTGCTCAGCCGGGCGGCCACCCACTCGCGGAGGGGGAGGAAGCCCTCGGTGATCCCGTACTGGAGCGCCGCGCCCGGGTTCCGTCGCAGCACCGTCTCGAAGGCCTGGGACAGCTCCCGGGCCGGGAAGAGCTCCGGGGCGGGGAGGCCGCCGGCGAAGGACAGGACGTCGGGACGCTCCGCCACCTTGAGGATCTCCCGCACCGCCGAGGGAGCCACTTTCCGCATGCGCCTCGCTGTCTGGATCTTCATCGGGCGAGCTCCTTCCGCGGCGTGATGCGCGTCTCTTCCTTCACCGTGCAGAGGGCGATGGTGGTCTGGGTCCGGGTGACGCCGGGCAGGGTGCGGAGCTCCTCGGTGAGGAGCCGGTCCAGGGTGCCGGTGTTCTCGGTCCGCACCTTGAGCACGTAGCTGTCCTGGCCGGCGACGCGGTGGCACTCGAGCACTTCCTCGAGGCCCAGCACCTTCCGGGCGAACCCGTCGAAGTACTTGGGATGCTCGATCGCCACGCCGATGAAGGCGGTGATGTCCTTGCCGAGCTTCCGCGGGTCCACCTTCGCCGTGTAGCCGGTGACGACCTGCTGCTCCTCGAGCTTCCGGATGCGCTCGGCGACCGAGGGCTGGGACAGCCCCACCTTCTTCGCGATCTGCGCCTGCGTCAGCCTGGCGTCGGCCTGGAGCAGGTCCACGATCTCGGTGTCCACCTCGTCCATGAGAACGACATGATGCGCCCTCCGGACGGCTATTCAATAGGCGGTATGCTTGTATTGCCTATTTTGTATCGAAAGTGTCCCGTCGGCGGGGTCCGCGCCCTTGGGATAGCCTCACTCACGGTGCGGAAGGACCGGGGCGTGAGGGCGCGACCAGAGCCACCGGAGACTGACCCCATCGTTGGACCGGGGAGAGGCGCCGTCGTTCGGACGACGGAGCTGGCCGTCGTCCTCGTCGCCTACGTGCTCTCGGCCCGGCTGGGCCTCACGATGGCGCCGGTCAGTGGTCTCGCGACGCTGGTCTGGCCGCCGACGGGCATCGCCCTGGCCGCGCTCCTCCTCCGGGGCGTGCGTCTCTGGCCGGTGGTGATGCTCGGCGCCGTGGTGGCCAACATCTGGAGCGGAGCCTCCTTCGGGGTTGCCCTGGGCATCGGCATCGGCAACACGCTCGAGGCGGTACTGGCGGTCGCCCTGCTCACCCGGGTGGCCCGGATTCACCTCGCGCTGGATCGTCTGGTCGACGTCGTCGCGCTGGTCGCCCTGGCGGCCATCCTCAGCACCACCGTCAGCGCCACGGTGGGAGTGGCCGTGCTCCGGTCCGCCGGGCTCGCGCTTCCCGGGCACGTGCTGGAGACCTGGCGCGTGTGGTGGGTGGGCGACGCGCTCGGGGATCTCGTCGTGGCGCCGGTGATCCTCACCTGGGCCGGCCTGCCCGGGCTGACCCTCTCCCTCCGCAGGGCGCTCGAGGCGCTGGCGCTGGCCGTCGCGGCGGTGGGGCTCAGCTGCTTCGTCTTCCTCCTGGGCCCGGCCCTCGATCCCGCGCCGTTCCGGCAGGCACACGTGCTGTTCCCGGTGCTCATCTGGGCGGCGATCCGCTTCGGCCCCCGGGGCGGGACGGCGACCATCCTCCTGACGTCGGTCTTCGCCGTCTGGGGGACGCTCGGCGGTCACGGCCCCTTCGCGGGCGCAGCGCCGGAGACGAGCTTGCTGACGCTGCAGATCTTCCTCGCGGTGGCGAGCATCACCGTCCTGGTGCTCGCGGCCGCCAGCATGGAGCGGGTGGAGGCGCTCAACGCCGAGCAGGAGCTCCTGGCCATCGTCTCCCATGACATGAAGAATCCGCTCGGCGCGCTCCGGCTCGGCGCGCGGAACCTCCTGGGCCAGTCCCAGGCCGAGCTCGGACCGCAGGCTCGGAAGCACGGCGAGTTCATCGCCCGGTGTGCCCAGCGGATGGAGTCCCTGATCCGCAACGTCCTGGACTCGGCGACCATCCGGACCGGGCACCTGTCGCTGGTGCGCGCTCCGCAGGACCTCAGCGCGCTGCTCCAGGAGGCGGCCGACACGTTCCGGACCCTCGCCGACGAGAAGTCACAGCTGCTGCGGCTGGAGGTTCCGCCGTCCCTTCCGGTGGAGGCCGACCGGGAGCGCCTCCTCCAGGTCATCTCCAACCTGCTCGCCAACGCGGTGAAGTTCGCCCCCACCGAGGGGCGCATCACCATCCGCGCCTGGGTCACCGAGGGCTGGGTTCACTGCTCCATCTCCGACGACGGGCCGGGCATCGAGGCGGACGAGCTGGAGCGGGTGTTCGACCCGTACTGGAGCGGGGAGTCCACGCGGGGGACGGGCCTCGGCCTGTCCATCGTCCGGGGCATCGTCGAGGCGCACGGAGGCGCGACGTTCGTCCAGAGCGCTCCGGGGATCGGGACGACCATCGGCTTCCGCCTCCCCGGAGGCTCCGGAGAGCCGGCCCGCCGCGCCTGGATGCCGCGGATGCTGTCGCGGGGACCGGGGCCAGGGTAGCCGCCCCGTCCCGGTCGCCACGACGAACGCTCAGCGCACCGTCAGGCCGCCGTCGACGGTGAGGATCTGGCCCACCACGAAGCCCGCCTCGGGCGAGGCGAGGTAGAGGACCGCGGCGGCGATGTCCTCCACCCGTCCCGGAACCCCCACCGGAACGGCCTGCTTCGCGACCGCCTGGAGCGCGTCGAGGCCGCCGAACACCCGGGCGGCCATGTCGGTCACGATCGGCCCCGGGGCGACGGCGTTGACCCGCACTCCCTGGGGGATGAACTCGATCGCGGCCGCGCGGGTGAGCGCGTTCACCGCTCCCTTCGT
>Ga0105245_10003650_pt1 | contig 13742 bp, 15 predicted proteins | sample KBSM54metaG_FD_81523 | JGI IMG/M metagenome (GOLD analysis project Ga0105245, IMG submission 81523) | Miscanthus rhizosphere microbial communities from Kellogg Biological Station, Michigan, USA - KBS M5-4 metaG | ecosystem: Host-associated > Plants > Roots > Rhizosphere > Soil | place... | reverse complement strand
CGATCGCCTCGAACACCGCGTCCTTGGTGAACGCGGGCGGCACGGTGACCACCGAGCCGTCGATCGGGCCGCCGTTGTGGTCCACCGCCTGGGCGACGGTGTCGAAGACCGGCACGCCATGGACGTCGCGGCCCAGGCGCCCGGGGGTCACGCCGCCGACGATCTTCGCCCCGGCGCCGTAGTCCAGGCACTCCCGAGTCAGATTCACAGCCTCGCGGCCGGTGATGCCCTGGACGATGAAGGTCGTGTCGGCGTCGATGAGGATGCTCATACCGCGGCCCCCTGGATCTTCTCCACCGCCCGCTTGGCCGCCTCGTTGAGCGAGACGGAGCGGTCGGCGTAGTCGATCCCGTAGCGGTCGAGGATCTTGAAGCCCTCCTCCTCCCAGGCCCCGGGGATGCGGAAGAAGGCGATCTTCTCGGCCGGGTCGAAGCCGAGCTCGACGCAGGCCTTGATCACGCCGCGGGCGACGATGTCCACGCGCGTGTTGGAGACGATGGACATCATCACCGCGATCTTGTCCACCCCGGGCTTCTGCAGCACGAGCTTGGCCAGGCCCGCCGCCTTGTTCACGGACGGGTTGCCGCCGATCTCGCAGTAGTTGGCCGGGTCGCCGCCGTGCGCGCGCACGGCGTCGAAGAGGGTGAGCGAGCCGCCGCCGGCGCCGATCACGAGCCCGAGGTTGCCGTCGAACTCGGTCACGTTGCCGGCCACGCCGCGGTGGTCCATGGCGTCGACCTCCTCGCCCGCGATCTCGAACGGCGTGGGCTCGCGCGCCTGGCGGGTCTCTTCGTCGCCGACGCCGAGCTCGGTCAGCAGCGCCTTCTGGCGCGGCCGGGCCTCGTTCTCCATGTCCATGTGGGCGTCGACGGCGACGAAGGTGCCGTCCTCGAGCTCGGCCAGCGGGTTCACCTCGGCCAGCGTCATGTCGCAGTCGACGAAGAGCTGGGCCAGCCGCTGGAGGATCGGCGTCAGGCGCGTCAGTGACCGGCCGGTCACGCCGATCGAGGCGATGCACTCCTTGGCCTCGAAGTCGCGCGGGCCGAGCAGGTTCGAGAAGTGCCGGCGCCCGACGTGGTCGGGGTGCTCCTCCGCGACGTCCTCGATGTCGATGCCGCCCATGTCGCTGAACAGCATCACCGGCTGCTTGCGGATGCCGTCCCAGACGACGCCGGCGTAGTACTCCTTGGCCACGGCAACGCGGCCGTCGACCAGCACCCCGCGGGGCTCGTGGCCGTTGATCTCGAGGTTGAGGATCGCTTCGGCGTGGGCCTCCGCCTCCTCGGGCGAGTCGGCGAACTTCACGCCGCCGGCCTTCATCCGCCCGCCGGTCAGGACCTGCGACTTGATGACCACGGGGCCGTCGACGTCGGCGGCGATCCGCCGGACGTCCTGCGCCGACTGAGCGAAGCCGCCCTTGGACGTCGGAATCCCCGCCCGGGCGACGATCTGCTTGGACTCGTACTCGAAGAACCGCATCCTGGCGGCGCGGAAATCTAGCGGGTGGCTTCTGCCCGACGGTCCCGGCCGTGTTCGTGACCCGGACGCTCTACGTCCAGGTCGGCGACGACGACCTGGGCTAGCGGCGGATGCCGCTGGGGCGCTCGACGACCTGGGCGCTGCGCGGCGACGACTTCCAGCAGCCGAGCTGCTCGAGGGGCGAGAGGCCGAGGGAGGCGCGGACCAGTGCGACTTGACGACGATGTTGGGTGGAGCTCATGGGCAACATCCTCCGCCCGTGGGGCCCGCCCTTCCGGCCGGTTCGTTACACCGGCTGTGTCAACTTCGTCACGTTCGGCGCGGCGGGCCTACGCGGCCGCCGGCGCCATCCCATAGGCCTCCGCCAGCTCCGGGTCCTTGGCGGCGAGCAGCTCGGCCAGCTCGACCATGACCTTGCACTGCTTCCAGGTCGCGTCGTCCTGCATCTTGCCGTCGATCATGTGCACGCCGCGACCGTCGGGGATGGCCTCGATGACCTTCTTGGCGAACCGCACCTCGTCGGGGTCGGGCGAGAAGACTTTCTTGGCGATGTCGATCTGCACCGGGTGCAGCGACCAGGCGCCGACGCAGCCGAGCAGGAAGGCGGCTCGGAACTGCGTCTCGCAGCCCTGCACGTCGCGGATGTCGCCGTAGGGCCCGTAGAAGGGCAGGATCCCGGCGCTGGTGCAAGCGTCGACCATGCGGGCGATCGAGTAGTGCCACGGGTCCTGCATGTAGGACGGGCGCGGCGCCTCGGGATTCTCGGGGTCGGGATCCTCGATGGTGCGGTAGCCGGGGTGGCCGCCGCCCACGCGCGTGGTCTTCATGCGCCGCGACGCGGCCAGGTCGGCGGGGCCGAAGCTCATGCCCTGCATCCGCGGCGAGGCGGTGGCGATCTCCTCCAGGTTCACCACGCCGACCGAGGTCTCGAGGATGGCGTGGACGAGGATCGGCCGCTTCAGCCCCGCCGCGGCCTCGAGCTGGGCCAGCAGGCGGTCCACGTAGTGGATGTCCCACGGGCCCTCGACCTTGGGGACCATGATCACCTCGAGGCGGTCGCCGATCTGGGACACCAGCGTCGTGATGTCGTCGAGCGCCCAGGGCGACTCGAGCGCGTTGACGCGGGTCCACAGCGCCGCGCTGCCGAGGTCCATCTCCTTGCCCACGCGCACGAGGCCGGCCCGCGCCGCCTCCTTGTTCTCCACCGCGATGGCGTCCTCGAGGTTGCCCAGGAGGACATCGGCCTTCGTGGCCAGGTCGGGCAGCTTGCCGACGATCTTCGCGTTGGAGGGGTCGAAGAAGTGGATCATCCGCGCCGGCGTGACCGGGATCTCGAGTGGCGGATCGGGCGCACCAACGGCGAGGGGCTTGGCGAAGTCGCGTGGGTTTCTCATGCGCCGGCAACTCTACAAACGGGGTTCGCGCCGCTCAGGCGCGCCGGCACACGTAGATCTCGTCCGCCGGCAGCAGGCCATAGCGGCGTATGGCGTCGTCGCCGAGCTGGCGGGGGTAGGGGATGACCTCGACGGCGAAGCCGGCCTCGCGCAGCCGGTCGGCGAGGTCGGCGCCGTAGACGCGGACGTTGTTCGGCTCGAGGAAGGCGGCGCGGCGCGCCTCGGGGTCGGTGATGGCCGGGTCCTCGTAGGTCTGCGCTCGGCCGGGCTCCACGGCCGCCATGACGATGGCCCAGCCGCCGGGGCGCAGCACGCGGGCCATCTCGCGCATCGCCTTGCGGTCGTCGGGGACCTCGGTCAGCACGTGCCCGCAGAGCACGGCGTCGAAGGTGCCGTCGCGGAAGGGGATGTCCTGGATGTCGAAGTGCAGCATGGCCAGGGGCGAGTCGAGGTCGGCGGAGACGTAGTCCACCCCGGGCCGGTCGCGCAGGTGGCGGGCGATGGCCGCCTCCGGGGCCAGGTGCAGCAGCGTGCCGGCGAGGTCGGCGCGGTCGCGCAGGTACAGCCACAGCGCGCGGTGGCGCTCGTGGGAGTCGCAGCGGGGGCAGCGGCAGAAGTCCCGGTTCCAGTAGGGCAGGAAGCGCTCGAAGCGCCCCCCGCAGCAGGGACATTCGACTCGGTCGCCGCGCCAGATGAGCGGCCTCAGGGCGCCCATCGCGCGGTCCTGGGCCGCCGGCGAGAGCCGGCCGGTGGCGACGAGGGCGAGCCGATCGAGGCGCTGGCGCACTGGCGGGCGAGGATAGGACTGGCTGCCACAATCCAGCGCCATGACCACGGAGACCAAGCAACTGGACACCGAGCAGAGCGCTCGCGAGGCCAGCGGCGCTCACCCCTACGGCCGCTACCTGGAGGAGTTCTCGGTCGGCGACATCTACAAGCACTGGCCGGCCAAGACCGTGACCGAGGCCGACGACCACCTGTTCTGCCTCATCACCATGAATCACCACCCGCTGCACATCAACGACGTCTACGCGAACGAGTCCCAGCAGGGCCGGAACGTCGTCGTGGGCCCGCTCGTGTACTCGCTGGCGCTCGGCATGTCGGTCTCCGACGTCTCCGGCAAGGCGATCGCGAACCTGGCCACGGAGGAGCTCAGCCACCCCGCTCCGGTGTTCCACGGGGACACCCTGTTCGTGGAGTCCGAGGTGCTCGAGGTGCGCGAGTCGCGCTCCAAGCCCGACCGCGGCACGGTCAAGGTCCACACCCGGGTCTACAAGCAGGACGGCACCCTGGTGGCGGAGTTCAAGCGCGTGGTATTGGTCCCGCGGAGGACCCCCGGCGCACCGGCCACCAGTGAGGGCAACGTCGAATAGGGGCGATACCCTTCCCGCCCCTCGTCGCCGACCGTAAGGAGCAATGCCTCAACCGATGGCCGACGTCAGCACCGCCGTCCCGACCAAGAACAAGAAGCTTCTGGACTGGGTCGAGGAGGTGGCAGCACTCACGCAGCCCGACGCCGTCCATTGGTGCGACGGCTCGGCGGAGGAATACGACCGTCTCGCGCAGGACCTCGTCGACGCCGGCACCTTCCAGAAACTCTCGGACGCGAAGCGCCCGAACTCCTACCTCGCCCTGTCCGACCCCGGCGACGTGGCCCGGGTCGAGGACCGGACCTTCATCTGCTCCGAGGACGAGCACGACGCCGGCCCGACCAACAACTGGCGCGACCCGGCGGAGATGCGCGAGGCGCTGACCGACCTGTTCCGCGGCTGCATGCAGGGCCGCACGATGTACGTCGTCCCGTTCTCGATGGGCCCGCTGGGCTCGCCCATCGCCCACATCGGCGTCGAGCTGACCGACTCGCCCTACGTGGCGGTGAACATGCGGATCATGACCCGCATGGGCCAGGGGGCGCTGGACGTGCTGGGCGACGACGGCGACTTCGTGCCCTGCCTGCACTCGGTCGGCTACCCGCTCGCCGAGGGCCAGGAGGACGTGACCTGGCCCTGCGACGCCGACAACAAGTACATCGTCCACTTCCCCGAGACGCGCGAGATCTGGAGCTACGGCTCCGGCTACGGCGGCAACGCGCTCCTGGGCAAGAAGTGCTTCGCGCTGCGCATCGCGTCGGTCATGGCCCGCGACGAGGGCTGGATGGCCGAGCACATGCTCATCCTCAAGCTCACCTCGCGCGACGGCGACGTCAAGTACGTGACGGGGGCGTTCCCGAGCGCGTGCGGCAAGACCAACTTGGCCATGCTCATCCCGACCATCCCGGGCTGGAAGGTCGAGACCATCGGCGACGACATCGCCTGGATGAAGTTCGGCTCGGACGGCCGGCTGTACGCCATCAACCCCGAAGCGGGCTTCTTCGGCGTCGCGCCGGGGACGTCGGAGAAGACCAACCCCAACGCGGTCGCCTCGATCAGGGCCAACGCGATCTTCACCAACTGCGCTCGGACCGACTCGGGGGACGTGTGGTGGGAACGCCTGACCGAGGAGCCGCCGGCGCACCTGATCGACTGGCACGGCAACGACTGGTCGCCGGAGACGGCCGACAAGCCCGCCGCGCACCCGAACGCGCGCTTCACCGTCCCGGCCGACCAGGCCCCGTCGATGGCCCCGGAGTGGGAGGACCCGGCCGGCGTGCCGATCGACGCGATGCTGTTCGGCGGGCGCCGCTCGACCGTCATCCCGCTCGTGCACGAGGCCTTCGACTGGGAGCACGGCGTGTTCCTGGGCTCGATCATGTCCTCGGAGACCACCGCCGCGGCCGCCGGCGCCGTGGGCAAGCTGCGGTTCGACCCCATGGCCATGCTGCCGTTCTGCGGCTACAACATGGCCGAGTACTTCGCGCACTGGCTGAGGATCGGCCGCCGCGAGGGCGCCCAGCTGCCGAAGATCTTCTACGTCAACTGGTTCCGCAAGGACGACGAGGGCCGCTTCCTGTGGCCCGGCTTCGGGGAAAATTCCCGTGTACTCGCCTGGATCGTGCAGCGCTGCGCGGGCAAGGCCGATGCCACCGAGACCCCGATCGGGCTCGTGCCCGCCGAGGGGGCGCTCGACGTCGAGGGCCTCGACATCGCGGCCGCGGACCTGGAGGAGCTGTTCGCGATCGACCCCGACGAGTGGCGGGAGCAGCTGCCGCAGGTCCACGAGTACTACGCCAAGTTCGGCGAGGACCTCCCCGACGAGCTGACCGCGCAGCTCGCGGCGCTCGAGCAGCGGCTCGACGAGGCCGGTTAGCCGGCCCGACGCGCGGCGGCGCGGCCCAGCCGCGCCAGGCGCTCGTCCCACTCGCCGCCCACCCGGGCCATCCACTGCGCCGCCTCGGCCAGCGGGGCGGCGCTGGGCGCGTAGCGGTGCTCGCGGCCCACGCGCCGTCCGCTGACCAGGCCGGCCTGCTCGAGCGACGCGAGGTGCTTGGCGACGGCCTGGCGGGTGACCGGGAGATCGGCGGCGAGCGCGGTCGGGGTGGCGTCGCCGGTGGCGGCGACGCGCTCGAGGATCGCGCGGCGCGTGGGGTCGGCCAGGGCCGCGAAGACGGGCCCGGGGTCGTGCATCCCTAAGCGCGGATCGGCGTGCGATGCAGGAGGGTGCTGGCCGCAAACGCGACCGGGCCCACGGCGAAGCCGGACTCGACGACGACCACGCGGGTGCCGGAGACGGCCTCGACCAGGCGCACCTCGACGTGGGTGCCGCGGTCGTCGGCCTCGTCGCTCCACCACCACCACGACAGGGTGCGGCCGGGGTCGACCGCCTCGACCTTGGCGTGGCGCTCGGACCCGTCGTCGAGGCGGAAGCGGCCCTCGGCGCCGGGCTCGAGCTCGAGCTCGGCCTCCTCGGCCAGCCAGTTCTCCATGTCGACCACGGCGTCCCAGGCCTGGTCGAGGTCCAGGTCCTCCAGCAGCAGCTCTCGGGTGACGCAACTCATGGGTTGCACTATACCGCTATGCTCATGCGCAACCATTCAGTTGCGAATTGGAGCCAGGAGGTCCCATGCCCCTCGTCCCCATGGTCATCGAGCAGGACGGTCGCGCCGAGCGGTCCTTCGACATCTACTCGCGGCTGCTCAAGGACCGCGTCGTGTTCCTGGGCAGCCCCATCAACGACGAGGTGGCGAACCTCGTCGTCTCCCAGCTCATCCACCTCGAGTCGGCCGAGCCCGACCAGGAGATCTCGCTCTACATCAACTGCCCCGGGGGCGAGGTCTACTCCGGCCTGGCCATCTACGACGCCATGCAGTTCATCGGGCCGCCGGTGCGCACGATCTGCGTCGGCATCGCGATGTCGATGGGGGCGCTGATCCTCGCCGGCGGCGAGCCGGGGCGGCGCTCGGCCTTGCCCAACTCACGGCTGTTGATCCACCAGCCCACAGGCGGGTTCCAGGGCCAGTCGACCGACATCGAGATCCACGCCCGCGAGACGCTGGCCATCCGTGCGCAGCTCGAGCAGCTCTACGCCCGCCACACCGGCCGCGACGTGGAGACCATCCACACCGACATGGAGCGCGACCGCTTCATGACCCCCGAGGAGGGCCGCGGCTACGGGCTCATCGACTCGGTCATCGCGAGCCGCAACGGGAACGGCAACGGCAACGGCTAGTGCCAGGGGCGCAGGTCGTCCGGCACCCGGACGACCAGCGTGGCGCGCTTGGTCTCGGCGTCGGGGCCGTCGCGCTTGGCCCACTCCTCCAGCGAGCGCATCCAGCTCGGGATCCCCGCCGGCAGGTCGGCCGCGGGGATCTCGCCGTGGTCGGCGTCGCTGAGCGCGTCGCCGTAGGGCACCGGGTCGACCTGCACGTCCGGGTGGGCGATCGCGGCGTGCAGGCGTGGGAGCGCGGCGCTGTACTGCGCGAGCAGCGTCTTCATCGCGGCCGCCTGCTTGACGGGATCGTGGGACGAGGCGTCGGGCTGGGTGGGATGGGTGAGGTGCTCGTAGGCGCCGGCGAAGGCTGCGCCGGTGTCGGTCTTGCGCCACGCCTGAAAGGCGGTGTCGGCCAGGTGCCCGAACGCGACGACGGCCTCGACGTCGGTCTCGTGCAGGAGCGCGTCGAGCCAGCGGTGGCGGTAGGCGGCGATGTCCGGGTCGGTGGCGTGCTTCTCGCCGCCGGCCTGACCGAAGACGCTGTAGAGGAAGGTGTTGACCATCACGTAGCTGCGCTCGATCCCGAGCTTGTGCAGGAAGCCCTGGACCCGCTGGCCCGCCTCGCCGACGAGGATCCGCCGTACCGAGGACTCGTGCGCGCCGGGGTCCTGGCCGAGGACGAGCACGCGCGCCGAGCCGTCCAGCCGGCCGCGGTGGAAGATCGGCCCCCACTCGAGCCGGAAGTCCGAGGCCGGGTAGACGTCGGCGCCGGGGAACTCCGCCGCGAGCGCGGCGAAGGGCGCGTCGACGTAGCCGGGATCGAAGGACTGCGGCATCGAGAACCGAGTCTTGCAGGTCCGCTCAAGCTGATTTGATTGGCGCATGAGCCTCGTGGTGACGGGCAGGGTGGTGACGTTTGACGCGCAGCGCCCGGTCTTGGACGACGGCGCGGTCTACGTCGGCGACGACGGGCTGATCGACGCCGTGCAGGACCGCGAGGACGCCCCGCCAGCCGGGTTCGAGCACGCCCACCGCGTCACGTCCGGCGGGGTCGTGTACCCGGGCCTGATCGACCTCCACAACCACATCGCCTACAACTGCCTGTCCCTGTGGTCGCCGCCCGGGCGGACCGAGCCGTACACGAGCCGCGCGCAGTGGCCCCGCGATCCCAGCTACAAGGGCGACATCCACGACCCGGTCGCCACGCTCGGCACGCTCGCGGGCAAGGCGTTGCTCAAGTACGTGGAGACCAAGGCCGTGGTCGGCGGCGTGACCGCGATTCAGGGCTCGGCCAAGACCGCGCATCCCTACGAGGGCTGGCTCGTGCGCAACGTCGAGGTCGAGACCTTCCGCACGAAGAAGCGCACCGTGTTCCAGTCCGTGCGCACGCTCGCGACGGCGGACGACTTCGCGGGGGCGCGCAAGCACCTGCAGGACGGCCAGGCCTTCATCTACCACCTTTCCGAGGGCACCGATCCCAAGCTCGTGCGCGAGTTCGAGGACCTGCGCACGCACGACTGCCTCGGGCCCCACCTCGGCGCGATCCACTGCACGGCACTGGACGAGCCCCAGTACGGCGAGTGGAAGCCCAACGGCGGCAGCGTGATCTGGTCGCCGTTCTCGAATCTGTGGCTGTACCGCGACACCACCGACGTGCTGGCGGCTCGCGCCGCCGGCCTGACCGTCTGCCTGGGCGCGGACTGGTCGCCGTCGGGCTCGAAGAGCCTGCTGGGTGAGCTCAAGGTGGCCGACCTGTGGAGCGCTACGCAGCTCGACGGCGCGCTTAGCGCGCAGGACATCTGCGCGATGGCGACCTGCAATCCCGCCGACGCGCTGGGCTGGTCGGACCGCATCGGGCGCCTGCGCCCGGGCCTGCACGGCGACGTCACCGTGGTGACGGAGCAGGACCCCGACCCCTACCGGAACCTCGTCGCCGCCACCGAGGCCGACGTGCGCTTCGTGGCCGTCAACGGCGAGCCGTTCTACGGCCTGACCTCGCTCCTGCGCAGCGGGGGCGCCACCCACGCCGAGCCCATCCGCGTGGCCGGCCGCGACCGCGCGATCGTGCTCGTCTACCCCGACGTGCCCGACGCGGACATGACCTGGAAGCAGGTCGTCGGCGCGCTCGAGGACGCTCGGGCGGACCCGCAGGGCGCCCGCATGCGCATGACCGCTGCGGTGCACGGCGGCGAGGAGCCCGTGCGCCTGCTCCCCGACAAGCCGTGGGACGAGCCCGACCTGCTCGCGGCGGCCCCGCCGCCCGCGGCCGGGAAGGTCCCGCCGCTGGACTCGCTGGCCGCCGACGCGGCGTACTTCAGAGCGATCGAGGCCTCGCCGCTCCACGGCGGCCTCCTCGACGGCCTCCGCGATTACTACGGCTAGGCCATAGCTCGGCGTCCCTGGCAAGGACGCAGTCGGTGAAGCCGTGCTAGGCACGGCGAACCCCGAGGACGCCGCCAGGGGCGGCGAGAATGGCCTAGTGGAGGTCGTCGCCGGTGGCGGCGGGGGGACGCGATTCCTCGGCCAGCGACGTGATGGTCAGGCCGCCGCGCGCGGCCTCCTCCAGCACCTCGGTGGCCTCCTCGGCCGAGCGCGCGTAGAGCTCGACCAGCAGGTGGACGATGATCGTCTCCTCGCCCTCGTGCTTGTGGAAGCGGACGTGGGTGAAGAACTCGCGCGTGCCGTGCTCGCCGAAGGCCGCGTAGCTGAGCGCGTCGCCCGCCTCGGGGCCGGAGCAGGTCTCGACGTCGTCGGCGTCGACCTCGACCGTGCACGAGGCCACCCACGGCGTGCCGGCGATCATGCGCTCCCAGCGGTCCTCGATCGGCTCCACCCGTCCGTTGTGGAACCCCAGGTGGGGCTGGTCGTGCATGCAGTCCAGGCACTGGACGACCGCCTCCTGGAGCTCGTCCACCACCTCGGCGCGCTCGCCGGTGGCGGGGTCGATGCGATGGACGCCCTCGTAGTGCACCTGCACCTCGAGGTTCGTCGACCAGCAGCGGTAGCAGCGCAGCCAGGACCGGACCGTGCCCTGGCCCTGCTCGGTGGAGCCCTCCATACCGGGGATTCTAGGATGCCCGGCCATGCCTGAAACGGTCCTCTATGCCGTCGAGGGGCGTGTGGCCACCCTCACGCTGCATCGCCCGGACCGGCTCAACGCCATCGTGCCGGCTCTGATCGCCGATCTGGACGCCGCTCTGGACCGCGCCCAGGCCGACGACGCGGTCCACGCGATCCGCCTGCGCGGGGCCGGGCGCGTCTTCTGCGCGGGCTACGACATCGACTGGGGCAGCGAGGTCATGCTCGACGCCGAGGCCGACGCGCCGTGGGACCCGATCCGCGACTACCAGACCATGTCGCGCTTCGTCCGCGCGTACATGCGCCTGTGGGAGTCGCCCAAGCCCGTGATCGCCCAGGTGCACGGCTTCTGCGTCGGCGGCGGCACCGACTTCGCCCTGTGCAGCGACCTCATCGTGTGCGCGGAGGACGCCTACATCGGCTACCCGCCCGCGCGCGTGTGGGGCTCGCCCACGACCTCGATGTGGGTCTACCGGCTCGGGCTCGAACGGGCCAAGCGCCTGCTGCTGACCGGCGACGCCCTGACCGGGCGCAAGGCGGCGGAGTGGGGCCTGGCCTCCGAGGCCGTGCCCGCCGACGAGCTCGACGCGGCGGCGCTGGCCCTGGCCCAGCGGGTCGCCCTGCTGCCCCGCAACCAGCTGCACATGATGAAGTTGCTGGTCAACCAGGCCTACGAGCAGATGGGCCTGCGCGTGACCCAGCTCATCGGCACCCTGCTCGACGGCGACGCGCGCCACACCCCTGAGGGCGTGGCCTTCTCGCGCCGCGCGCAGGAGTCCGTCGCCGCGGCCGTGGCCGAGCGCGACGCCCCGTTCGGCGACTACGGGCAGCGTCCGCGCTGAGCGCGATCGAGCCCGCGGACGCCGAGCTCTTCTTCAACGTGAACAGCCCCGAGGACCTGCACGACGCGGCGGCGGAGCTGCGCCGCCGCCGGCGGGACTAGCCGCCGATCTGCGACATCGACCTCTCGGGTTGGACGAAGCCCTCGTCGTTGACGTGGTGCTTGAGCTCCTTGCGCCACACCGCGTCGCGGACGATCTCCTCGAGGTCGTCGTCGGTCGCGCCCGCGCGCAGCGGGGCGCGCAGGTCGGTCTCGTCGATCGAGAACAGGCAGGTCCGCAGCCGGCCGTCGGCGGTCAGGCGGATGCGGTTGCAGTCGCCGCAGAACGGCTCCGAGACCGGGTTGATGAACCCGATGCGGCCGTGGCCGTCGGCGAACCGGTACACCCGGGCGGTGGCGCTGGGCTCGCGCGGCTCGGGCTCGAGCGGCCACACCGCCGCGATCTGGTCGCGGATCTCCGCGCCGGTGAGCACGCGGTCGCGGTCCCAGTTGCGGTCGGCGTCCAGCGGCATGAACTCGATGAAGCGCACCTCGAAGGGGCGTTCGCGGGCAAAGCGCGCGAACGGCAGCACCTCGTCCTCGGTGAAGCCGCGCATGGCCACCGCGTTGACCTTGATCGGGTGCGCCTCCGGGTACTGGGCGAGGGTCTCCAGCCCGGCCAGCACCCGGGGCAGGGCGTCGCGGCGGGTCATCTCGAAGAAGCGGTCGCGCTGCAGCGAGTCGATGGAGACGTTGAAGCGGTCGATCCCGGCGCCGACGAGCGCCTCGGCGTCGCGCTCGAGCAGGTAGCCGTTGGTGGTCACCGACACCTCGTGCAGCGCGTCGATCGCGCACAGCGATGCGGCCAGGGAGGGGAAGTCGCGGCGCACGAGCGGCTCGCCGCCGGTCAGTCGCAGGTCGGTCACGCCCATGTCGGCCAGCAGCGCGATCAGGCGCTCGATCTCCTCGAACGAGAGGATCTCCTGGCGCTCGAGCCACGGCAGCCCCTCGGCGGGCATGCAGTACTGGCAGCGGAAGTTGCAGCGGTCGGTGACCGACAAGCGCAGGTCGGCGATCCGCCGGCCATGGCCGTCCTGAAGTGGCGCACGCTCCATGCCCCAAGCGTAGCCTCCTCGGAATGCGAGTCGGTAGGGGACCCGCTGCGACGGCCGCCGTGCTGGCCCTTGCGCTGGGCGTGACCGCGTGCGGCGGCGGCAGCGACAGGCCCAAGGGGCCGAGCCCCGCGCAGGATCGCGCCGCGGTGCGCGGCACGCTGCTCAAGCTCGAGCAGGCCACGGCCGCCCACGACTACGCCACGATGTGCAACCAGGTCCTGGCCCGCACGCTCGTGCAGCGCGTCGCCGGCGCCGGCCTGCCGTGCGAGACGGCGCTGCGCCTGGGGCTGGGCAAGGTGCACCAGCCGCGCCTGCAGGTCGCGACGATCAAGGTCACCGGCAACCGCGCTCTGGCCCAGGTCTACAGCGGCGCCGCTCACCAGAAGGCCTCCGCCGACGTCGTGCAGCTCGTGCGTGAGGGAGGATCCTGGCGGGTGGCCGCGCTGGCCGGCCCGCAGCCGCCGGCGCCGCCCAAGCCGGTCGACACGCCGTAGGACTGCGTCGGTACTCAGGCGTTCGGGGCGGCGGCGCGCAGCGTGGCGTCGAAGTCCGTCCGCGCGATCGGGCTCACGCACGGCGACCTCGCGCCCGCCTCGAGGTAGCCGCGCACACCGTCGCGCACGTCGGACGGCGGGCCCACGGCGGCCAGCGCGTGCAGGAACTCGTTCGACATCGCCCGCTTCATCGCGTCGGGGTCGCCGGCGGCGCCGTCGTACTCGGCCAGCTCGGTGCCGAAGCCCGAGCGCTCGAGCATGGCGCGGTAGAACGGCAGCGCGAAGTAGGGGATCAGGTCGCCGCGCAGGACCTCGTGGGCGGCCCGGACGTCGTCGGTGGCGGCGGCGGGGACGGCGGGCACGATGTCGAAGCCCTCGAGCCCCTTGCCCGCCTTCTCGCGGCCTTTGGTCACCTCGGGCACCACCACGGTGCGGATGTAGTCGGGCACGCACAGCCACAGCAGCACGCCGTCGGCGATCTCGCCCGCGAGCCGCAGCATGAGCGGCGAGAGCGCGGCGATGTAGATCGGCATGTCGGGGGCGAGGTCGACGCCGGCCAGGCGGAAGCCGGTCGACCACTTGGTACCCGCGGGCGGGTCCTCCCCGCGCAGGATCGCGCGTACGATCGCGACGTACTCGCGCATCTCACCGGCCGGCGAGTCGATCGACTGCCCGTGCCAGCCCTCGACCACGGGGCGGTGCGATACCCCGAGCCCAAGCCGTAGGCGCCCGTGCGAGAACTCGTTGATGGTCGCCGCCGTCTGGGCCATGGTCG
>Ga0105245_10003646_pt1 | contig 13748 bp, 9 predicted proteins | sample KBSM54metaG_FD_81523 | JGI IMG/M metagenome (GOLD analysis project Ga0105245, IMG submission 81523) | Miscanthus rhizosphere microbial communities from Kellogg Biological Station, Michigan, USA - KBS M5-4 metaG | ecosystem: Host-associated > Plants > Roots > Rhizosphere > Soil | place: Michigan... | reverse complement strand
GCCTTCGAGGATCCGCGGGCCTGCCCTTCGGCCCGGCCTCGCAGCACGACCTTGACGGCGCGATAGCGACCCGCGACGACGGTGATGTCCTCCTCGCCTTCGACACTGACCCGCATCGGCACGACGACCTGGTCGATTCGACGTTGCTGCTCGGGGATGCGTTGACCGGGCCGCAGCGGGCCAGTCGCCTGCAAGTAGGGGGCGAACTCCGGCGGCGCGAGCGTCCAGTCCGGCAGGACATTGAATCCCGGCGCATGCGAGGTGAGCGATGTGCGCACCTTGGCGTCGGAGGTGGTGGTCCAGGTCTCGGCAACGCCTTCGGACGTGACCTCGTTGACCCGCGCTGTCACGTACAGGTCGCCCAGACGAAACTGGTCCTGCACGCGGTAGCGCCAGGTGTCGCCCGCGTGCGGCAGCAGGTCCGACCGCGCGGCGTTCGGGTTGGCCGTGAGCGCGAGCGCGTCGGCCGGCCGTGCTGACGCAGGCGCTGCCGGCTGCGGCGAAGGTGCCGGGCTGGGAGCGAACGCGGCGATGCGTGTCTGAGCCAGCGACGCAAAGCGCCCCTCGGGATACTGTCGCAGGTAGGCTCGGTATTCATCGGCGCGGGTCGCGTTCTGAATGCTGTTCCAGTACGCCAGCTCACCGGCTGCCTCCTGGTCGCGCGTCGACTCGCCCGCCGTCACCGTGGTGCCGGGCACGAACGCGAATTCGCCTTGCAGCGACGAACTCTCCCACGGCACTTGCAGTCGCTGCGTGTCTTTCACCACCCCTTCGCGCACCCGCTTGAAGACGCTCTCCACGGGCAGTCCCGGCGTCAGCAGATGCTTGGCCAGGTAGGAGGCATACAGGCTGTTGGAGGCGCTTCCGGTGCCGCTGTCCATCGCCAGCTTGCCAGGCGCGGTTGCAAACGCGAGCAGTGTCCCGAGGGGTGCGTCCATCTGGGCCAATCCGCTCGGCGCCGACACCGTCTTGCCCGCGAACGGATTGTTGCGGCAGGCATCGAGAATGACGATGTTGACCCGAGAGCGCGCCGCCGCCATGCGCCCGAGGATGAAGCTCAGGTCGATCCCGGACACCGGAATCTCGTCCTCGCTGCGGATCTCGGCGTCGACCGGTATCAGGTAGTTGCGATCGCGCAATTGCAGGCCATGACCCGCGTAGTACAGCACCGCGACCGTGTTCTCATTGAGCGTGCTTCCGAATTCTCGCAATGCAATCAGCAGTGATGGCCGGTCCAGGTTCTCGCGCAATGTGACTTTGAAGGCTGCGCGCTGCAGACTGGAGGCGACCAGGCGTGCATCGTTGATCGGGTTGTCCAGAGCGTTCTCGCGGTAGGCGGCGTTGCCGATCACCAGCGCGACGCGCTCTTCGGTCAAGGCGACGCCGCGCGCAGCCTGTGCCGATGCGGTCTGCCATGCGACCACGCACAGCCCCGCCAGGACGAGGCACGCCGCATGCCAAAGGGAAGCAACCTGCCGACCCTTCACGCCGACTCCATCAACAGCAAACCGAACGCCGAGATCGGCGGCAGCGACGCATAGCATCCGAGCGCCGTCGTCGGACTCGCGTCGCCGCACCACCACACGCTGCCCGCGCGCGCGCCATTCGCGTCGAGCGCTGCCTCGGCCAGATGAAACGCCTCGACGTTGCTCGGGCTGTCGGCCCTCCACGGCGTCAGGCGGGCGAGTTCGTCTTCGAGGTCGTCGATGCCGAATTGAACATCAAGCACCTTGCGAGCAGTGGCATCGACCGAGCGATACCAGTCGCGGGCAGCCAACGCGGCAGCCAGGCTGTGTTCGACCGGCGTGACCGCAGCTGCGATGGTCAGCGGGAAGTAGCGACCGACCCCGTCGATGCTGGGCATCAGCACGCCGACCCACCCCGGGGCGCTCATCAGGCCGGGCGCGAGCCAGAAGCGCCGCACCGGCGCGACCAGATAGCGCGGCAGCCAGTCGGTGCCGAGTTCGGCGCGCACGCAGGCCATGCCGCCCTGAAGCCAGTCGTCCCAGAGGCGGATGAACTCGTCGGGCAAGCGTCGCGACACGAAGTCGCCCACGCTGGGGATCTTGCCGTACCAGCCGGGGATCGACGCTCGCTTCACAGTCGCCGCGGGCATTCGAACTGCTCCAGATCCTGTCGGCTCAAGGGGTTCACCGGCGCATCACTGCGCACCTCGAGCCGGGCCTTGCGCCCCTCGACGTCGAACGTCAGCTGGACACGATCGGGCGTCGCACCGGGCTCGACCCGCACACGATCGAGCAGCCTGAACAGGGCCCAGGGGCCGTCGAACACGAAGTCCGACATGTTGCCACCGGCGGCCCACGCCATCTGCAGACGCACGCGGCCCGCGGCGCCAGCCGCGCCCGGGTACTGGATCCGTTGCGTCACTTTCTGGTCCCGTGCGAAACGCAGGGGCTGGCCGTCGACATCGAGCGTGAACGCCTTGGCGGCCGGGTCGAGCTCGAGCAGCCGGAACTCCAGCAATGCGCCCAGCGTGCGTCCGCCGTCGTGGAAGAAGGCCTGCCGGATCGACTGCCCGCGCTGGAACTGGAGCAGCGACTCAGCCGGCTCACCCCGGGTGCCATCGGCTCGCAGGAACGACCACGTCCGCACCGAGGTGTCGACGTACGGCGCCAGGTTGCGCTGGAAGAAGCCGTCCAGCAGGCCGCCCGCTGCGAAAGTCCGGGCGAAGTCCTCGCGCGACATCTCTTCGCTGCCGGTCCGCGCGAGCGGATAGCGCCCCGCTGTCGATCGCGCACAGTCGGTCCCTATCTCCGCCAACTGCCTGCTCACCGGTTCGCGCAGCGACCTGAAGCTCTGGCCGGCACTCGTCTGCACCAACTGCGCCAGCATCTCGTGCATGGGCTCGGGGGCGCGCTGGGCGGCCATCGCGAGCTCTCGCATCACGTCGCTCGACGGAGGCGCGGCTTGCCGCTTGATCGCATCGTCAACACCACCGAGGTAGGCGCCCAGCTTGCCGAGCAGCGCCAGCGTGGCATCGAGCGGCGACGAGGGTCCGCCGACGAACTGCCTCAACGGGTCGAACTGCGGATCGATGGCGCGGTCGTCGCCGACCGACACTTCCTGGACCACCCGGCGCAGCACCCCCTTCAGCGGCGAATCGGCCCGCCCCAGCGCGTTCGCCAGATCGGCACTCGCCGCCAGCGTCGTGGTGGGCGCGAACCGCAGATCATTGACGAACAGACTCCACAGCCGGACGTAGTCGGCACGGTACATGCGATCGATGTCGGCCATCGTTCGCGCGTGCGCCCCGGGCTCCATCGCGCTCACGCCCGAGACGCCGAGAACCCAGCCCTGCTCGCTGGCGAGTTCACGCAGCACATCCTGCGTCCGTTGCCGAAACGATCGCTCGAACACGGCTCGGGTGTAGAGGCCGGGGATGCCGTGGCTCAAGGGCTCGCCGCTCGCCCGCGAGAACACCTGGCGTGCCAACGGCCCGCCCGCCGACTCGAGCGTGAATGGCGCTGCGTCGGGCCCGGGGTCGAGCTGCTTCAGGCGCCCGTAGACGCGCTGCGCGAGCGGCACGCCTGCCACTCGGCGACGCGCATCTGCGACGACCTGCGGGTCCGCTTGCGAGGGTGCGCCGACCTCCCCGGTGGCAAGCAGGCGATCGAGGTGCTCCCGGAGCGCGTCGCGGTCCGCTGCGCTGACGGACGCGGGCATGCCCGCCTCCCAATCGGCCGCGAGGAACGCGCGCAACGCGGCGCGATCGAAATTCTTGCCGCCGAAGAGCATCAGGTAGGCCTTCAGGTCCTCGTACAGCCGTTCGGTGAAATCCTGATCGCTGGCGCGCAGGCGACCCTCGAGGCGAGACGCGATGCGCGGAAGAAAGGCCTCCCGGAGCAGCCGGTCGTAGGCATCGCGCCCGGCGGCGACCAGCATCTCGACCTCGTTGCGGCGGATGTCCAGCCAGGAGGGCCAGGAACCGATGGTCGCGTCACTTTCGGGCACGAGGGCGCGGAGCGACCGCAGCGGCGGCAGCAGTGCGACCAGGTCGGTCGCAGGGGTGGCCTTGGCTGCCGCGACGTCTTGCTCCAACGCTGCCACGCGCTCGGAAATGGCGGCAAGCTGCACCCGACCGTCGTTGGCGAGGTGCCACTCGAAGAGGCCCGCCACGACAACGAGGCAGGCCGTCACGCCGGTCACGCCCCAGGCGAGCCAGGTGCGGCGCCGCCTCCAGCGCAGATTGGTTCCGGCGAGCCCGGCTTCCCTCAGCACCACATCGCGCAGCAGCCGTGTCACGAAGAAGGACTTGGCCGTCGAACGCGATGCGGGAACGGTCCGGCTCGACAGGCCCAGTGCGCGCGCGAGTTCGCCGATGGCGCGATCCATCGGCGTTCCTTCCTGCGTCGCGCTGGTGAAGTAGATGCCGCGCAGGAAGGGAAACGGCGGGTCGTGCTTGTCGCCGAAGACCACGGGCAGCACCTCGAGCAGCGCCTCGTGCAGGATGCGCCACTGCTGCGGGAACGCGTAGATCGCGGCACGCCGGTCGCGATCCTGTTCGGCGCGCATCCGTTCGATGAGGCACTCGTGCAACCGGTGCTCGAGCGCCGCGAGGTCGCTCGGCAGGCGCGCCAGCGGATCGACCGACTTCTGCTCGGGGTCGTATGGAAATGTCGAGCCCCAGACCTGGGCGCGTTCGTCCTTGTCGAAGTCCGCGAAAAACTCGGTGAACCCCGCCAGCAGGTCGGTCTTCGTGATCAGCACGTAGATCGGCAACCGGATGCCCAGGCGCGCGTGCAATTCGTCGATCCGATTGCGCACCTCCCGGGCATGGGCCAGCCGCCTGGCGGCCTCCGGGTGCAGCAGATCAGCGACGCTGAGGGTCAGCAGCACGCCGTTGATCGGCCGCCCCGGCCGGTAGCGCACGAGCAGATCGAGAAATCCGCGCCACGCGTGGCTGTCGGCAGCCTGGTCGCTGTCCTGCGTGGTGTAGCGACCTGCCGTGTCGATCAGCACCGCATCGCTCGTGAACCACCAGTCGCAGTTGCGCGTGCCACCGACGCCGCGAACCATCTTCCCGCCTATCTGTGCCTCGAGCGGGAACTCCAGCCCCGAGTTGATCAGCGCCGTTGTCTTGCCCGCCCCAGGCGCCCCGATGATCACGTACCAGGGCAGCTCATAGATGTATGGGCGCGCGCCCAGGACGCCGAGCAAGGAGCGACCGGCGCCCATCCGACGGCGCTTGAGCAGCGCGACGGCGTGCTCGAAGCGCTCGCCGAGCACCGCGACTTCCTTGGCGCCGGGCACCTGATCGCCGGAATCGGCAGCGGGCGCGAGCAGACCCTCCATCAGGCGCCGGTTGATGCGGCCCGCCCGGGCGGCGCGCCACATCACGCAGGCCAGCGCGAACGCGACCACCGCCACCACGGCGATCCTGCGCGCCGACTCGCCGGCCAGCGGCGCCACGCCGGCTATCGTCACCAGCGGCCCGACGAACCAGACCAAGGTGACCGCCGCCGCCACGCCGACGGTCATCGCCAGCGCACGGATCGGCGATGGGGCGGGCGTTCGCTTCATGGTCTCGCGGGCGATCCCGTGGATACGCCCCTAGTCCGGCCGGACCAGGCGCAGTTCGATCTCGACGCGCCGGTTCTGCGCGGCCTCGTTCGGCGCCCCGGAGCGAGCGCGCGGATCGATGTCCGCGTGCCCTTCCGGATGCGCCCGATTGGAATTCAGCCCCTGCTGCACCAGCGCATCCAGCACGGCTTGCGCGCGCGCGAGCGAGAGATTCCAGTTCGACGGGAACTGCAGCGAGTTGGTGGGAGAGCTGTCGGTGTGGCCGATCACGGCGACCTGTCCTTGAAAATCCTTCAGCGCAGCGGCGATGCGCCCCAGCAGCGCGAGCTGCCGCGGCTCGAGGCGCGCGCTTCCCGCATCGAACAGGACGTCCGCCGGGACCGTCACCACCGACCGCAAGGGTTCGTCGCGCACCTCGATCGCGCCGCTGTCGACATCCGATCGAAGCAGCGGTGCAAGACGTTCCTTGGCGGCGAGCGTGGGACGTTCGACGCGCAGTGCCATCGGCAATTCGTGAATCTGCCTGAACAGCGGCTGCGCGAGCCGGTCGAGCCGGGCATTCACGAGCAACGCGATGCCCAACACCAGCGTCGCGCCGACGACCAGCACGACCCATACCGGCAGCCTGGACAGGTCGCGGTTCCCGCGTGTGGGAACGCCCTCCCATTGCAGAGACAGGGTGCGCGCGGGCTGGCGCTGCGCCGCAGGATGCACCGACTCGAGCACGCGTTCGGCAACGGCATCGAGCTGCACGCGCGCGTCCGCGACGCCATGAAAGCGGCCTTCGAAGCCGAGCGCGATGCAGACGTAGAAAAGTTCGAGCAGGTCGCGGTTCGTCGCAGGATCCTGACAGAGTCGGTCCAGCACCTTGAACGCCTTGTCGCCGCCCGAGGATTCCTCGTGGAACTCATGCAACAGGTTGGCACCGGCCCACACACCGCCAGCACCCCACGGCGTGGCCTCCACGACCTCGTCGATGAACGCGCAAAGCAGGTAGCGCGCCGCGACGATCTGATGCGCCGGCACGCCCGCAGTGGAAGCGGCCGATTCGAACTCCGCGACGCGATCCAGCAACTGGCTGCGCAACCGCCGCGGCTCGGGATGAGCCGCAGTCGCGCGCAGCTGCCTCACCAGGCCAATCAGCACGTTGGCCGCACTCAGCAGCGGGTTGACGCCGGCAACGCGCCGCTGCAGTTCGGCCGCGGCGCCGGGCTTGATTGCGTTCGACCGTCCGGCGCGCGCCAGCACCATCGTGGCCTGGCCGCCGGGCCTGGGCATCACCAGGGTCGGATCGCCGCCGACGGCAATGACAGTAGGGTCGTCTTCAGCCGACATGATCAGCCGGATGCCGTCTCAACCGCCGGACGCGGCGGCATCACGCAGGAAGCGCTCGCGCTGGGATTGGCTCTCGAGGCTGCGCGCCACTTCCGCGAAGAATTCGTTGCGGCCGGCGCATGCCGCTGCGGCGCGCTTGGCCACGACGCGCCCGATCGGGCCGATGAAGGGGGCCAGCAATCGGGCCGCGCGATCCACGTCCTCCGGCGTCACGGCCGGGCCCCGACCGGGCGGTGGGAGCGGGGTCGTGGCTCCGTTCGCGACGCCGGTGGCCGCAGCGGGGGCTTCGGACCTGCGGCCGGTCACGGCGTACGTGAACGCGGAACGGTCGGCATCGGTGTCCAGTGAGGGCAGCAATGCCTGCACGAGCGCGTCGACGTTCTTGTGTTCGCGCGCGGCGCGGCGCACCAGCACCTTGGCCACCGGACCGATGAAGCGGGCCAGTTCGATCTCGATGCCGCTGAGCACCGGAACGCTCCAGTCGCTCGGCGCCATCGTCGTGCTCGTGAACGACGGTGTCTTGGGGGCGGACGGTGTCCCGGGTTCGACGCCGATGGGTCGTACGGCGTTCGAGATGATCGTGGCCTCGGAAATGGTGCTGGCCACAGGGTGCGCGTGCTCGGTCAGCAACGCGGCACGGAACTCGGCGGCGCTTTGAAACCGCTGGTCGGGCAACTTCTCGAGAGCACGCGCGACGATGCCGTCGTAGCGCGGCCAATGGCGCGACGTCGAGACTTCGGACGGGGCTGGTGGGTCGTCGTAGCACACGTCGTGCATGATCGCCTCGGGCCGGCCGCGGAAGGGTGGCCTTCCCGCCAGCAGTTCGTAGAAGAGCACGCCGGCTGCAAAGATGTCGATGCGATGGTCGACGGGCCCACCGAGGTAGTACTCGGGCGCGATGTAGCCGGGAGTGCCCATCAGCACGTTGGCGCGCGTGCGGTCGGTCGATTCGATGCGCGCGATCCCGAAGTCGGCCAGCTTGATGCGGCCATTCTTCATGATGATGATGTTCGCGGGCTTGATGTCCCGATGCCAGACCGAATTGGAGTGCGCGAACTCGAGCGCATCGAGCAGCTGGACCATGATGCTGACGGTATCCCGTTCGTCGAATGCGGCGGCGTGCGACAGGTACTCGCGCAGCGTATTGCCCTCGACGTATTCCATGGCGATGAAGGCGTGGTGCGCGTCTTCACCGTACTCGTACACCGCCACGATGCCCGGATGGCTGAGCGCGCCGGCCGCCTGCGCCTCGCGCCGGAAGCGGGCCGACATGGACTCGGCGCTGGCGTCGTCCTCGATCAGTTCCTTGCGGATGGTCTTGATGGCCACCGGGCGCTTGATGACCGGGTCCAGACCCAGGTAGACGATTCCCATGGCGCCTTTGCCGAGCACTCTGGAGACGGGGTACTTGCCCAGGAATTTCGGAACGTTCATTCGGCTCGCAATCAGCTTTCCAGCATCTTCATCGCCTTGACCAGGCTCGTGCGCATTCGACCGATGGACCGCGTCAGCGTGCCGATCTCGTCACGCGAGGTTCGTTTCAACTCCGGAATATCGAGGTCGCCCAGACTCACGCGGTCGGCGAACATCGAGAGTTTGCCGATCGGGCGCACCACGATCAGCAACAACATCACGTTGAGCATGATGCCAATGACGACGAACACGATCGTGATGGACGCGATGAAGACCTTGAACGCGGCCTTGGCTCGATCCAGCGGTACCTGCGTCGGCACCGAGATGATCTGGGCGCCGACGGCCTCGTTGAGATTCCAGCCGAATCCATTGGCCGGGCCGTAGCGCTCGATCATCGTCTTCGGCGCGGCGTCCACCGTGCTGTGGCAGCGCAGGCAGGCCGCATTGCCGATCCGGATCGGTCGCGCGACATAGAACGAGCGCCCGGTCGGGGTCGACCGCTCGCCGACGATCTCGCCCATGTCCTTGTTGGAGCGGAATTGGGTGACGATGTCGGTCTCCCAGTCGACCGCCCGGTTGCGAGGGTTCGTCGGATTCAGGACCGCCTCCTTGTAGCCGTACTCTGAGTGCTTCTTGCGCAGATCGTCGAACACCTCGGTGGCCGAGTAGGCCGGCACGGACTGTGGCAGGAACGTGTACTTCATCTGAGTCTCGAGCAACGGACCGACCTGCGTGGAGGTGTAGGCACGGGCGGCAAGCGCCGTGTCCATCAGCAGGCGGGCGTTCTCGGTGATTTCTTCGCGCGCGTTGCGCTCGAGCAGGTTCCAGGAGACGGCGCCGGTCGCGGCGAGGCCCAAGGCGAAGATCAGCAAAAACACCAGATTGAACTTGAGCAACAACTTCACGTGGACCTCCGCTATTGGGTCGAGGGGCTCGAGGCAGGCTCAGCAGCCGGCCGGGCGGCCGCAGGTCGAGCGCTCGGTTCAGAAGCCGCTGCGCGCGATCGGACTGCACGGCGCGCAAGCTGCTCCTTGTTCAAGTACTTCTCGGGAAACAGGACGGGATCCCACTCGGGGTGAGACGCCAGGCTCGAAATCAGTGCCTTGCGGAACGCCGGATCCTTGGCCTTGACGCGCCAGCGCTGGACGAACGGCCGCCGCAGCCACGGCTCGGCGTTCAACCACGCCTCGACATCGGCGTAGGTGAAGTCCGGGGCTTCCCTGGGGAGGACACCCTTGTCGCGGAAGCGGTCCAGCCGCAGCGGCAACGAGTCGCGAAAGGCACGCGGCACCGACTCGACAAAGCCCCGGTTCGAGCCCGAGTTCACGGTACCCCGTGCGCCGGCAACGCGACGGTAGTAGTCACCCGCCTTGAGCGGTACGCCGACCGGGCTACCGCTGGCCTGCCGTTCGGAGAGCCTGACCTCACCACGCTCGACGAAAAGAGTCGTGTCCGCTGCCCGCTCGTTGAACACGACGACCGCGGGAGTTGCCGGCATCTCGAACGCGCGGGTGCGCACTTCCAGGCCGGGCCTGCCTTCGGCCCGTGCCTTCGCTCCAACGACCTTGCACCAGCCATTCATGACGAACAGCCAGTCCTCGGGCTTCTGCCGTGCCGCTGGGCCGGCACCGCTGAGCATCGCCCGTGTCTCCGGCCCGAACTGGATCACCGACAAGTCGGGGAATTCGATTTGCATGAAGCTGGACGGGCGCGTTTCGACAATGTCGCCGCCTTCAAGATGCACCCCCTCGACAGCAAGGAAACGGGAAGCGCCGCGATAGATGAACGCGTCGCCATCGAGGATCGTGATCGTGCCCTCGGCGTCCGCGGCCCGAGCGCACAGCGGGAGGCAAATGACCGCGGCCAAGATGAGCTCACGCAGCACCGTGAAAAACCTCCATCGGTTCGACTGCAACCTCATGTGGTGGTGCATAGAGATGGGGCCCAGCCGAACGACCTTTCGTCTTTTGAATGCAGCCTTTGGCAGCTGCTCGGCGCCGCCAGAATCAATAATTCGGCGGTAGTAACATGAGCTTACGCGCTTCCAAGGGGAAAATGTTTTCGGGCATACCACCATGCTAGGGATTCGGGTCGTGTCCCTCTCGGGAGCCGCGCTCGAGACGCCGCTGTCGGCAACCTTCGGAGACGCCGGTGGCGACATCGGCCGGGGTGCCGACTGCACGTTGGTTCTGGCCGACCCCGAGCGACGAATCTCTCGACGTCAGGTGTTGATATCCTGGCGCGACGGCAGCCACTACATCCGCCAGGTGGGCTCCAACCTCGAAGTCGAACTGAACGGCGTCGCACTTGCGCGCGACGTCGACTGCCGACTGGATGCCGGTGACCGGCTGCGCATCGGCCCCTATTCGTTGGTGGTCGAGCGCCACATGCCGACGCAGGTGCCGACATCGGAGGCCGACCCCGGCATCGGGCCCGCGCACGACCCCTCACCGCCAACCGCCGCCGAGCTCTGCGCGGCCTTGTACGCTGGCCTGGGTCTGCCCGCGCCCTCGCCTCCTGGTCCGTCGACGCAGGACGTCAGGCGCATCGGCAGTCTGTTGCGCGGCGCCATCGAGGGGACGCTGGGGCTGCTCGCGACACGATCGATCGCCAAACGCGAGCTGGGCGGCGGTGCGACCCTGCCGCGGCCCGTCGAGAACAATCCGCTCAAGTTCGCACCCAGTGTCGACACGGCGCTGATCCATCTGCTGGGTTCGCCCCACCGCGGCTTCATCGAACCGCTGGCGGCCATCGACGATGCGTTCAGCAATATCCGCGCCCATGAGATCGCGGTGCTGGCCGGCATGCGGACCGCGCTGCGCGAGGTCCTCGCGCGCTTCGATCCGGCGACGCTGGAGCCGCTGCTGTCGTCCAAAGCCTTGTGGGAGAACCGGCTTCCCGGCATACGGGAAGCCAAGTTGTGGACGCAATTCAGCGAGCGCTACGCCGAGATCGCGCGCGACATCGAAGGCGAGTTCGGTTCGATGTTCGGGCGGGCGTTTGTGGACGCCTACGAGAAGCAGCTCGACGAGCTGTCAAACTCGAACTCTTCGCCGAAGAACCGGAAGACGATCCCGTGACCGCGGATCGTGGTAACTTGACTCCGTTCCTTTCAAACCCATCACTGGAGGCCTCGCATGAAGCTCACCTCGATTGCATACGCCCTCATCGGCAGCGCCATCGCGCAAGCCGCCTTCGCTCAGGCGTCGGCCCCGCCCTCCCGGGCGGACGTCAAGGCCGAAACCAAGGCAGCCGAAAAGGCCGGCAAGCTGACGCCGGCAGGCGAAGGCACCGCACCGGCCGAAGCACCCGGGGCAAAGTCCACCAAGACGCGCGCTGAGCGCAAGGCGGAGACGATGACGGCGCGCAAGGAAGGCAAGCTTGCACCGGCCGGAACGCGACCGGACTATCCGAAGGATTCCAAGTCACCCGGGGCGAAGACGAAGGCGGAGGCCAAGGCAGAAGCGCGAGCAGCCGTCAAGGCCCGCGAAACCACGCCTGCCGGCGAAGGGCCGGGGGCGCCGGCGAAATAGGAACAAGGCTCGGCGCGCTCGCATTCGCTTGCGCCAGAGGAAGGGCGCCTGTCGACCGGCACCGTGTAGCCGGCCTCAGGCCGCCTTGATGACGCAGTCGCGGCCGGCGTCCTTGGCCCGGTACAGCAGCATGTCGGCGCGGGCGATCGTCTCTTGCATGTCCTCGCCCTCGCGGTGCACCGTGATGCCACCCGAGAACGTGACGCGGAGTTGGGGTCGCTCGCGCCAGGTATCGGCATTGCCCAGTCGCTGGCGCACCCGTTCCACGACGATCTCGGCATCGGCAAGGGATGTATTGGGAAGCAGCAGCAAGAACTCCTCGCCGCCCCAGCGGGTGAGTACGTCGGTCTCGCGCAGCGCCAGCGTGGCGTTGCGAGCCACAAGGCGCAGCACCTGATCCCCAGCGGCGTGGCCCAGCGTGTCGTTGATGCGCTTGAAGTGATCGATGTCCATCAAGCACAGGCTCAGGTGCATCCGCTCCCGAGCGGCGCGCGAGCCCTCGAGCGTCAGGAGATCCTGCGCATGGCGCCGGTTGGGCAGACCCGTCAGTTCATCGCGCGTGGCGAGCAGGCGGATGCGCTCCAGCGCCAGCCGCAGCTCAGTCTTTTGCGCGCGCTGGTCCAAGCGCAAGCGACTGAGTTGGCCCGCCAGGATCGCGATGCTGGACAGCACGACGAGACTGAAAAGGAAATGCACCGCCTCTATCGACGGCGGGAAGCGTTGCGGCGCGAGCCACGTCCCCGTGCCCATCGCCAGCCCGAGCGACACCACCGAGAAGGCGCCCAGGCGCCGACAGTCCGCGGGCGTCAATGCAAAGGCCCCGTACACCAGGACCAATGCGACGATCATCAGCAACATGCCGCGCACGGGCGGATTGATGAGGTAGGCGCAGGTCAGCGCGAGAATCGCAAAGGCCATCTGCGCGACGGTGAGGGCAGGATCGGCGAAGCGTCGACTGAACGAGCTGCGGATGGCGACGTAGAAGCCCGCGATGGTGATGCTCACGCCCGCCACGTAAGCGTACACACCATGAAGCCAGACGAAGTTGTCCCACGTCGACACATACCATTGCAGCATCAGGCTGAACGCGTACACGCATGCGCTCAGCAGGAAACGACTGAGGTGTCGGCGCTGGCGGGGATCGGTGCCCAGCGCGAGATGGCCGAGAGCTGTGAGGATGACCCGCCCCGTCAGTGACTAGCCAGCGCAGCGAGTTTTCGTCAAAAGCTCGTCCACTGGTCATCGGTGCCAGTCTTCTGGAGCGAGGCGTCGGCCGAGGAAGCGACGCTCGCGGCCTGTGCCTTGCCACCGAACTTGGGACGCGTCACGTTCTTCGCCCGATCCGGACCTCGCCGCTCGACCGGCCCGCGGGTCGCAACGGGTGCTGACACCTGAGCAGCGCCATCCTTGCTGCGCGTGCCCGAGTCGAGCCGAAACACCGCGACCGTTTGCACCAGTGCCTGGGCCTGCCCCTTCAGGCTTTCGGCCGCGGCCGCGCTCTCTTCCACCAGCGCCGCATTCTGCTGCGTGACCTGATCCATCTGGCTGACCGCCTCCGCCACCTGGGACACGCCGGCGCTTTGTTCGACACTTGCCGCGCTGATCTCGCCCATGATGTCGGTGACGCGCTTGATCGAGTGCACCACCTCTTTCATCGTCACACCGGCCTGATCGACCAGCGCCGTGCCCTGCTCGACACGTTCCACGCTGGCGCCGATCAGGCTCTTGATCTCCTTGGCCGCTTCGGCCGACCGGCTCGCCAGGCTGCGCACTTCGCTCGCGACGACCGCGAAGCCGCGACCTTGCTCGCCGGCGCGCGCCGCCTCGACTGCGGCGTTGAGCGCGAGGATGTTGGTCTGGAACGCGATGCCGTCGATCACGCCGATGATGTCGGCGATCTTCTTGGAGCTGTCGTTGATGCCTTTC
>Ga0105245_10003645_pt1 | contig 13749 bp, 15 predicted proteins | sample KBSM54metaG_FD_81523 | JGI IMG/M metagenome (GOLD analysis project Ga0105245, IMG submission 81523) | Miscanthus rhizosphere microbial communities from Kellogg Biological Station, Michigan, USA - KBS M5-4 metaG | ecosystem: Host-associated > Plants > Roots > Rhizosphere > Soil | place... | reverse complement strand
TGCGCGAGGCGGCGAACCGCGCGCAGCATGGCGTCGGCAAAGGCGTAGGCGGAGAATTTGTGCTCCCAATACTTCGTGTAGAGGTGTTCCTGTATCTCGCAGACGATGGAACCGCCATCGCGCCACAGCGTCGTTTCGGGAAAGTAATTGTCGAGCAGGGGGATACGGACATCGTCCGGCATCGCCGCCAGATCTAGTCCCTTCAGTTCCGCCAGGCTGATGAAATCTCCGTCGTCCTCTCGGAACTGTTCCCACGCATCCTGAGCCGTATCATCGAAGGGGTCGGGGCGGTAAGAAGACATGTCCTTCATACGAGTTCCGAAAACGGCGTAAACATGCGCCCCTCTTCGGCAAGCAGCCGGACCCGCATCCGAAGGAACTCCGTGAGTGTCATTGCCCCACTGAGAATCATCATCAGATCGTGGCCGTTCATGACAAAGAACGAAGGTGCTTTCCCCTGAGTGATCGCATGACGCGCCTGCGGACTCACGTCATTGAGCGCAATGAACACGCCGCGCGTGAATGTAGACTTTCCTTCTATCTTGCCTCGGAAGACGAGCATGTCGGCCTCCGGAAGCGGGTGGTTTTCCCACTTTGATTCCAGAAGGTAAACATGCCCGTCAAGCACAAATGAACCGTCGATCTGTTCACCAACAATGCGGAAGGGTTGCCGAGGCTGGAGTTCAAACAACGCGAAGAGCCGATTGAGCAAGCCTTCGAGCGCCAGTCCGGCTTGCCGCCGGTCAGTTGCGGCTGCGAGCTGAAAGAACTTTTCTTTCAGTTGTGCGAGTTCAGCGGATAGCTGATGCGGCCGGGCCGGGTTCTGCGACTCCGGCGGATTTTGGGCTGGTGTGGGCGGCCGGCCATTTTGGGAAAGGCGAGCGAGGATTTGACGGCATTCCGTCTCCAGGGCGGTATCCGATGCGCTTTTGCGGACACCGACCGGAAAGGCGTTGTCCAGTATGTCCGCCATGAGCTTTGCGACCACGCTGTTCTCTTCCACCTCCCAGAACTTCCGCAGGCGGTTTGCTTTTGACCCGCTCCCATAGTCGTAGCGGGCATCGTAGATATTGAGGCCGGTGCTATCGGTGATGAACTCCGCGAAGGTGCGATTCGAGAAATCCAGGACGTAGCCGCTGCTCATGCCGAGGAGTTTTTCAAATTTCCGCTTTTCCAGGTTAGAGAGATTGGACATGTCAGATACTCAGGCCCCAGATTATTCAAGCACGACTTTCCAGAGTTTTTCATGGGCGGACCACCGAAGCCCTCCGCGCAGAACGATCGTGGTTGGCGTGACGGATGTTTCCGGCTGCACCTCCAGCACGCGCCGGATGGGAATCTCGACCAGCTGGTGATTGGAGATCTTTTCGAGTTCGACGAGCGACTCGTCCACGCGGCGGACGAGGAACATATCCTCTGCGCGCTCCTCCGGCATCGGGCTGAGTCGGCACTTCTTCCATTCGAGATTGCGAAGGTCGCTCCAAGTGGGGTTTTCCGCGAGCTTGCCGAGGCTGAAGGTGGCGTCAGGAAAAACGGCGGCGATCTGCAGCTTGCCGCCAAGCGCTTCGACGAAGCTTTTGAGCATGCTCATGGTGATGTCGCTGCGGCCTTCGAGGCGCGATAGCGCAGTCTGGTGGATGCCGAGTCGCGCGGCCAGTTGTGCCTGCGTCGCATTGCGGGCGGTTCGCAAGTCCTTTAATGTCTCCAGATCGTGATGTTTCATATCGATATGATAGATACATCATAATGATACATCTATCATATTTACGGCGTCAAAATCTGCGATGGATTCTGTCCTATAAAACTTTCCAATAAAAGAGGTGAGGGGACGTAAGAGAAGCTTTGAGCATGTACGAAGATTTTGAAGTCATACTTGCGGTTGATGGAATGAACCCCAGGACGCCGTATACGTGCCTGCGAAACTGCGCTCGATTCCGCCGATGTTGCGTAGCGCCTTACTGCTGCCAGTCTAGATAGCGGTCTAGTGGATGTGGCTGGGCACTACTTCGGACGAGAGATTCCGTCAGTTCTCCTGCAGTAATGCTCTTTCTGAGGCCGCGCTTGACGCCAGTTAGGTACTTGTTCAGACTGGCTGTGCCCCGGATGATCTCACTTATCTCAAGGTACTCCGGTAACTCGGTATCTTTTAGTTTCAAGGTCGCTAGAGGTTTGCCGGATTTCTTCCCGAAACCCAGTTCGTAGGGGACCCACCACGACCTAACAGTGCTGGGCGAAACCAAACACAAGATGTGGGTTGAATGCGAGAGGCCCTGTTCTATGAATTCTGTGACGCGTTGGGCATTTCCGGTGTTTGCCGCTCGTTGAAGATCATCATCACTGATGTCCAAATAGATGTCGATATCTCCTCGTGCAGTAACGTAATTGGCAATCTCCGTTACGGCGGGCTTATCGACGGAAATGTGCGAAAGGAATATACACGGGCGTCCCTGCCCTTCATAAGACTTCGCAAGAATGCGGTATTCCGTCAGCGCTCGATTTATTCCCGCCATGCCATACTCTCCACTTAAAGTCGTTTCGGCTCACACTGCCACGTCCAGCCATTTGTCCAGAGCCTCTGGGTCCCACGCCAGCCACTGTGTGGAGCGACCGTTGTAAAGCGCGTTCGGTACGACCGCCTGTTCCGATCCCTTGAGAAGCATCCCACGGATACGCTTCCACGTGTACTCCTTCGAGAGCGGCTCCTTAAGTACATAGAAGGTATTGATCTCCCAATCCACCCATGCACTCGCGTGGGTGGCGCCTCCTATAAGGACAACGAGTTTGGAGGCACGGTCGAACTTGGCTGCTATCGCATCGCGTACTGGCTTCGACCGAGGATCCGAGGGGGAATATGTGATCGGCTTGCCGCTCCGGTCACGGACTGCGTCCTTCAACGAATGATCCTGGAAATCAAGAGGGTGATTCGGATTGTTCTTCAAGAGCTTGAAACCGCCGACCTGGCGTTGGTCGTCGTGATCGAAACTCACAAATACGTTTGTCGCCATACGTCTTCTTGCTCCTTCACCCCTGCCGGATACGCGATAGACCGGTTAATACCAGCTCAATCGCACGCTCGACGACAGGCGTGCGCAGCAATTCGTTGTTCTCTTCTATGGAAAGGCCGTTAGTCCGCGCGATTCCCTCGCGGCCTGCCTCGGAAAACTCGCGCCAGATTGCCGCACGGTCGATGGTCCGGTCGGGGCCAGCTTCAGGATCGTCCTCGTGTACCGGCGGTTGCCGGTATAGCTGCTCGATTGGTGCGGGTGGACAAAAACTATCAGGGATCGCCTGGCCTTCAACAGAGGCAACTACCTGCTCGCTTGCCCCTCCGAGAAGACTCGCAAGGTAGAGAGGTTTGTTCTGTCGGACAGCAAGGAGGGCCTCTTCTATGAGTCCCGGATAGCGACCCTGGGAGCCAGAACGAGGCCCGCCGATGCAAATCCTCGCATGGCACAGATCGGTTAGCTTATGGCGTAGAAAAGTCAAACTGCGGGCACGGAGATACGCATACACCGGAGCGTTAGCGCCTGCGGCGCGCGCTTCCGCATCGAATTGCTGCAATTCCTCCGGCAATCCGGCGGTTTCTACTTTTAGAGTGGTACTCAACTGCTCTTGTACCTCTTGCGAGAGGTGCGGTGTTTCCGGCCAGGGAAGCAGGTTCCGCATAAGCGGCTGGCCTTCTGCCTGCGCCGCCTCGGTGAGTGGCGGCTGCATCTGAAGGGCAAAACCATGCACTGCTTCCATGACTCCGTCTTCGCGCCAGTCATGGCCGAAAACAAGACTCGCTCCCTGTCCGAATAACGCGGCGACAAACTGCAAACTGACTCGGTTTACCTGCCAGCCGGGATAACCGTGCTTCAAGGTGTCATCACCCTGTGAAACCGAGAGATTCACTACCAGGCCCTCGAGCGGGCGAGTTGTTCCCGTCATGGCGTGCCTCCTGTTGCGGCAAGGGTGTTGGGTGTCATGAGGCGTGTCCCGGCCGGCGCGTAGGATTGGACGAGCGCCTCCGCGGCTTCGTAGAGCCCTGAGCGAAGCGGGGGGTCGGGATACAGAATCCAGCGCGGCGTCGTGGCGGGCGCGGTGGACTCGGTCAGCGAGCGGCAGGCCCGCAGGAGCGCGGACATGCTTGGCGGAAAGGAGAATACACGCAATTCCAGAGGTGTGGGCAGCGTGCGGCTTTGCCGCATTTCCTCGACGCGGCGCGCGAAGTGAAGAAAGCGGAGCCCCTCTCGAAGCGCCAGGAAAAGAATCCGCAGCAGGTTCCCATCCGGTATGCGGACCGTGGGAACGCGTTCAAAGGGCAAAATCCCGGCCGGGTGATTGAGGTTTGTGCGGGCATCTACCAGCACGGCCGGAGTGGCGTATTCATCAGCCCAGAGCACTTCCTGCTTACACCAGTACCGTCCGTCGTAGGCTTCCGTTCTCAACATGACTATGAGAGACGATCCCACGCCCTGCTCCAGTTCCCGCTGCCAGTTACGACCGGGAGGAAGATCGTCCACATCGTAGAAGTCTTCGAGCCATCCCGTGGATTCGATATGGTGCTTCAAGGCGTGGGCAAGCGGCAGGCCGTCCATTTTGGCGTGGCTGATGAAGAGCCTGAGATATCCGGGCCTATGACCGTTGGCGGCGGGCAGCGCGGTCGCCAGAAGAACCCTGCATTCGTGAAGTATGCGTAACGCCAGCATCGCCGGCCGAACAGAGTACTGGCCTAGGCTGTGAGTCTGGAGTAGTTGCAGCGCCTCCAGTTCCGGGCGTTTGGCCGTAAAGGATCGGCCCTGTCGCTCGTCCATCGCGACGACGAGCATGAGATGTCGCCCGTTGGAGGCATCCGCATGTGCCCAGCACCTGACCAGCCAGTCCCACAGAGGGGCCGAGGTTTTGGCCAGTAACGCCTGATCCGCAAAAACAACCACTAGCGTGTGGCAGAACGCATCCAGCGTCTCCGGCGCAGCCTGCGGCGGAGGATCTGAAAAGAGTTCCAGCTGGATTCCCAGATCTTCCCCCGTCGCCAGATACTCTCCGGCTTCCTTGCCGCCCTGAAAGGCTCGCACGACGGCATTTTCGTACCTTGCGACGTCGACGTCGTCGGGGTGTCGAATCAGCAGAATCTGCAATGGAGCGGCGGCAGGCATGGTTATAACAACGTCAATTGTTTTCCCTCGATGGTTAGGTTATACACGCAGCGAACCTGTTCTATAAAGTCCCGTTGTCCGCCGTAGCTTGGGTGTCTTACCTGAACCACGGAACCAATCCCGGCGATCTTCAGCGCCGATTTCGTCGCATCGTTGCCGATCGCAACCAAGCGACGAGGCCTGAGCATGGTTATCAGCTCTGCGAGGATTTCCTCTCCAGCCACGCGTTCAGCGGGCCGATGCGCTCTGTTGGTGAATGGGCTGTCCGGCTCGTGTGGGTGCAGCGGAAAGACATTCCAGAGAAACACGCGCGCCGTTACCGATGCCAGCATGCTCCATATCACCGCGGCTGTCCGCTCGGCAACAACAGTACCAGCTGTCGCCCGCTCTACGGAGATATTCCAGCGCGTCGCATGGATCGAGACATGAACGTCGTCGGTCAGTGCAAGCCCCGTGCGGCGCCCTCCCCTGTGCCCCAGATCTCTGCCAATCCACACAGCATCAATTTCGGTATCGGCGGCCGCCTCCAGCATGCGAAGCAACGCCGTGGACCTTCGTTCGGGCGCATCCGCAACGTCATGGACGTCGCAGCGATCCGAATAGGGGTTGAAGGCATTTTCAAACTTCAGTTCCTTGAGAGAGGTCACGAATTGGGCTGGCGTCATGCGTTACCTTCCTCCAGTGGCTTGTACTCTACTGTCCGCGAGTCCCGGTTGCAGACGACCGTGCCTCCCAGGTTGTTCTTCACTTGCCGAAACACCTCATAGCCTTTCAGTATCGCGATTTCCCAAAGGCTCAACGGACACGCCTCAACCTCGTATCCGGCAACGAATTGCTGGATAGTCTTGAGCAGGTCGAACGAGAGCCTCTTCTGGCCCTCGAAATAGTTCAGTTCCTTTGCTCGCGCAAATATCCACGCGGACAAGCCCTCCTCCACGACAATCGCCCTTCCGCCGTCCTGCGCGTCGTCAACCTTCGGATTGCTCTTGCGTTTATGTTTGATAAGCGCGCGAAAAGTCGGGGACCAGTGAAGGATCGCCGCATGCGCGAAGTGGAATACGTCATGGAACCGGTAGCCGTCGGGATCAAGGATGTTGTCTGTCAGCGGATCGCCTATGAAAACGCCATTCATCCGCAGGTAGCTTCGACCGCTGTTGCGCTGATCGATCGTGATTTCGAACTGTCGCGGGAGCTGCTCTTCCGGCTTAAAGCGTTTATCGAAGTCGGGCAGATTCGAGTAATCGGGCGGAAGAAACCTGCCCGTCGTCTTGACCAGATTCAGGCGGACCACTTCGGCGAACGTCACACGAGCCGCCTTCAGCGCTCGCAGATAGCAATCGGCAAACGCAACAAGACTCGCATGCGGATCGCCGTTCGGCAGCGTCAGAAGACTCGCCGCGGCCTGGCCGAGCTGCAGCAGGGCCGGGTCGAGATCAGGCGCTGTGAGCGGGGTTGCCACGTGGGAGATGGGGCTATCGATCAGATCGTTTGCCGCAATCGAAGATGCGTAGCCATCGCCACTGGTGGCTTCGGCGAGGATCTCATCCGTGGGCACCTTCAGCCTTCGGCATAGTGCCGAGAAGTACCACAGCGCATCGCCGAATTCCTCTTCGACGGCGTGGCGATATCCGGCATAGGCTTCCTTCTCGCGGTGAAACTTCTTGGCGGTCGCCATGATGCTTCCCACTTCCCCGAATAGCCCCAGCAGGATCGGCTGCAAATCATCGAGTGGAAACTCGTCCGTGGGCGCAACCTGACTCATGTACTCGGTAAGGAGGATCGAGCGGTGTGTGGATTTCATCATGCCTCCGCTCCGTCAGGGGGTCCTAACCCAGTCCAGGGGCTCGCTGCGATAGCCCGTTTGATTCAGTGATCGAATCCACTGAATGAAGTCCGTGACAAGCGCCTGCGAGAAGTCGTTCTTGTGACCGCGACCGGCACATACACTTTCATGCGCCGCACCGTAGTCAAGGAACCGTGCAGGCACCTCGGGGCCTGAGCCGCCCCAGTAGACGAAATCCTCGCTGATGAGAATCCGGTTGGTACTTGTGTCGGCTTTGATGTTTAGCGGGTTGGGGCTGCCGTCGTTCAGGCTGTGATGCGAGTTCGCCTGGCACCATCGGCCAGTGTCTTCGTCTCTGGCGTAGATGTTGTCTCCGAAGGCCTGCTTTTTGCTGCCGCGGAGGTTTACCTTTTTTCGTTGAAAGCGTGAATCGGCCCAATATTTCTCAAAGGACATGGCGTCCGTCACCCTCATGGCAAAGACTACGCTCTTCTCTCGTTTTCTTGCCCTGGAACCGGTCCCGACCACCCAATCACCGATAGCAGCGGCCTTCCGTATTTTTGGTTTGCAGGTCGCGAGCGTACAAACACCGAAGAACGGGTTGGGCGCAAAGCCGTAGTCTCTTGCCACTACATAGGAATGAAGTCGCACTTCAGCATCCGTATCGCCTGATGGGACGTGGATCGCGGACCTCCCCGGCCGGGCCATGCCATTCGTTGTTCTCGCCCTGGATCGCTTCGACAACGCCTTCACCGTTCCAGCCACACATCGCGTCCGCGTACTTCTCAAGGGCCTCCGGAATATCGCATTCGTTGGCACCGTGTGCGTACACTCCCACGATGCGCTTGCCCTGGTTTTCCGCATATTCGATCTCCCAGTTGACCCAGTCGCTGTTTTTCGTTTCTGGCGTGATGTAGACCACTAACGTGCTCGCCCAGCGGATCTGGGGAGCAAGAATCTCGGACTTGATGTACTCGAGGCTGTTCGCATTGTTGGGATTGGTCGAGTTGATCGAACCGTCACGGATGGAGAGGCCAGCATTGCTGACCAGGTCCTTTAATTTGCCCAGTCCTTCGTCATCTTCATGGATATGGCTGATAAAGACGTTTTTGATGTCGCCGTCCATCGTTGTGCGCCTCCTGACTGGAATCCGTTGCTATCGCACAGGTCACGCGAGTGGCTCAGCAGCCGCTGCTGCCTGAAACGATACAGATCCTTTTCAAACTGTTGCTGGATTGCATCTATTCTATCGAGCCGTAAAGCATTTGCAATCATAGTCGTCCCCCCCCAGCCATCCAATAGCGCCATGGATCACCATGTGGGTTCCTCAAATTTTCCATGGCTGCTGCGAAACAGTCTGAGCGCCTCACGGCGCAGATGTTCCAGTTCACCTGCGGCCTCTGACGGCATGAAATACACCGGGCACGTGGGATTATTGCACTCGCAATGGCGCACGACGTCGGTTCGGACCAGCTCATCGAATCGCGCGCGCAGTTTTGCCAGCGCCTTCTCGACGGCCTGTAGCTTCCTCCTCAACGCCTCATCCTTCAATTGCTGCCGTGAGGGAATCCGGGCAATTGTTTGTCCGTCGCGGGCCTTCCAGATGCCTGTGCCAAGCGCCTGAATGGTGTCGGTAATCGCCTGTTTGAAATCACCAAGATTGCTCTCGGCGTGAATCGGCGTGTAGAAGGCAGGCCGATCGAAGAGCCGTGCTATCAATGCAAGCGTGTCTTCGTCACTCATTGCGCCGTCTGCCTGGGCAAACGTGCGCAGCTCGGCAGCGGCGTCCGGAAATGTCTCGCCCTCGATAAAGCGTTTTAGCAGTGATTCGGCATCGCGCCGCAGGAATTCCTCGAACTCCGCACCGGACCAGATGTCGCAATCGCTAACGCCGTTGGCCTGCGCATGCGTCTTAATCTTGCCGCGCAGTGTTGCGGACACGGAGGACCGAGTCACGATCCGGAATTGCTGCGGCGTGCCATTTCCCGCCTTCAGGATTTTGGCAAGATCGCCTTCGGCCTTGGCGAACGACAGTCGGCCGCGGTTGACGCATTGGACGCACACCGTCTCGCCCCTGCCCGTGCTCTGGTCTCGAACGCCCCAGATGTCCCGTCCCAGGTCTGATCCCGTCTGGCCGTACCATTCGAGGGAAAGCCATTTCTCCGCTCGGGCATGATACGCGAACACTAGGCGTTCGAACTGCCGGCCGTCAAAGTCCTCAAAATGAACCGGCTGGACATATGTGGAAGGAACGGCCATGGGTTACGTGACCTCGGAACGCTTGAACCTCTGACGCGCACCATACCGAATGTGGAGCACGTCCACCTGTTTCGGTTTCTCCGTTACACGGTAGATCACGCGACAAATATGCGGCTTGTTGCCATAGAGCAGATTGCGGAGCTTGGCATTCTCCGCTGTCTCGGGACATCTGTTTGGTTGCTCTTCGAGGCTCAGGATGGCTTCCTTGAGCCCCCGGTACCACTTGAGGGCAGTGTCGGAGTGTTCCGCATTAATCGCGTCGAAGACGAGCGCAAGGTCATGCTCAGCGCGGGCCGTGACATTAACGAGGTAGGCCATGCTGAGTTTCGAATTCCGCGAAGAACTCTCGCGCCGGCCGGACCCTGCCCTCTCTCACGTCCTCCAGGCCCTGGCGGATTCCCTCAGCCGCGTCGGCTCGTGCGGCAATATCGAGCAGCCGCTGATAGGCCTCGGCATCCTGCACGATGGCCGCGGCCTTGCCCTTAACAGTCAGCACGACGGGACGCTTGCTTTTCTTGAGCTGCTTCATGAACTCACCCGAGCGGCGTCGGAACGTTGTCAGTGACTGGATGTCTTTCGTGATATCGAGCATAGGTCTACTCCCATTTAAGCACCTTTTTAGGTGCTATCGAATATCTCGCGATTGTAAAGCCCAAACGCAGCCTGGGTTTGCCGTCGAGCGAAGAGCGGATTCCGCCCGCCGGCGGCGTGCACGTTTGGATCGGTTCTCTCATTGACTTTGGACTCAGGGGCTGTTAAACGCGATAATCGGAAATACTATGGGTACCGAAAACGTCACATTGCGCATCCTGGTGGAATACGACGCTGCAAAAGGGTTCTTCATTGCAAGGTGCCTTGAGTTTCCGACCCTCCGGTCGCAGGGTGCCACTGCGAATGATGCAACCGAGAGCATCAAGCGGATGCTGGAGATGGGATTCAGACATGGTTTGGGGCGCTCAACCGCAGTAACCTTGCCGCCGTCGGCAAATGCCCGCGGCCAGGCCTTTGAGAGACGTGTGCAGAGCATCCTTGAAGACTTCGCCGCGCGGCACCCCGCCTTCGTCGAGATCATCTCCCAGCCGGAGGTGCCGTTAGCGGACGGTGAGGTGAGACGCCCTGATTTCGAGCTCACGTACTGGACGGATCAGGAGCACCACGAATTGATCGAATGCCAGAGCCGCAAGCGCAGTTCAACCCAGATCGCCGATAAGATCCGGGCCATCAAGGCTCGATCAGCGCGGAACCGGTTCATTTTCGTGTTCGAAGACCCTGCAAAACTGAGACCACGTCATCGAGCCGCCCTGGAAGGCGACGGCGTTCCGTGCCTGTCGGTCGATGATCTCAAGCTGAAGATCGGGCAGCTCGAAGGCGTGATAGGACTGCTGGAGAGCGAAATCCCCGACCTCTTGCAGTCTTTGCTGAGCGGCGTCTTCCTTGACCGGTCGGAGCTCTGGCGCACCGCCGTAGAGCGGGCGCAGGCGGATGCCGCAGCCGCACGCGGTTCGACAGCCAAGGCGGCAGGGCCGAAGACTTTCAGGAAGCCGTACCGGGGGCCTTCCTTGCGCAAGCATTGGCACGAGAACAAGAAGGCTGCTTAGATTGCCGCGTAAATCTCGTGCTCAAGGGCTCGGAAGCGCCTACGGGTTGGGCTTTGGTGCCTTGAGATCCCTGAGCAGGCGCTGGAAGGCGTCGTCATAGGCGCCTTGATCGCGCCAGCGCATGAAATCGCCGATATGCCGGCGGCGGCGAATCGCCGCGGCCCACGCCTGACGAGTGTCCGTGACCGCCTCATCGAGCCGGATGGGGAACAGCACCTGTCGCTGCTGCCGCCGCTCGCGCTCCAGGCAGGCCTCGACTTCGTCCTGGACCCAGCTGCTGCGTACCGAGTGCTCGGAGAGGACCAGCAACAGCTTGTCGTATTCACGGATCGCATCGTCGATGGTTTGCCGGAACTCTTCGCCGATCTTGATGTCCTCCGGTGCATACCAGCAGCGCACGCCGTTCTTTTCCAGTTCGGCGTGCAGCCGCGAGGCGAAGGCGGCGTCCTTGCTCGAGTAACTGATGAAACAGGAATAGAACTCAGTTTCCACGGGCCAGCCCCCGACCACTTCCGCGAAGGATGCGGTGTAAATGTCCTTCGATCGCAGCGTTGATCCCGACAGATCGACGACGCCGGCGAAGTGGACATTGTAAAATTCTAGGCGGTCGACCGTCGCGCGCCGGAGATAGACATGCGGGGCGAATTCCCATCGCGCCGGCCCGGTGTACTCGCCGCGGTTGCGTTGGTCGCCCGCGCTGATCACGAGGTATCCGATATGCGTGGCGGATAGCTCCAATTCGCGCCCGAGCGGCTGCGGATCGCGCTGGAGCGTGGCCATCAACCGCAGAGAGCCCAAGATCTCGGATCGGTAGAGTGTCAGGCTGCCGTCCTCGACCCTGATGTCGGAGAGGGACAAATCGTCGAACGTGGCGCTGGAGAGATCGCCTCCCTTGGCGAAGGTCGCATGATAGAAACTCACTGGTCTGGTCGCGTGCATCACGCGGAAGAAAGGCCTTTCGCTGAAGACCGAGCCGCTGAAATTCGCGCCGGCGCGGAAGTGCGTATCGATGAAGCGCGTGTCCCCGGTGATGCGGCAGCCGACCATGCTCAGCGGGCCGTCAAATTCGACGTTGGAGAGCCCGACGATACCAAACTCGCAGTTAAGGCATGACAGCGAACCCGTTAGCGAGACGATGCTGGTGGCGACGAACGATCCCGCAAAGCGGCAGTTCTCCAGGCGGATATGCGAGGCGATGGGCGATGCGACCTGACCGAGGTCGAAGGAACCCGCGATCGTGCAGCCGCGCAGATCGATGTCGCGGCCGGCTTGCAGGGCCGCGATGATATCAGCAGCGGGGATTTCCGCCACGTCCCGTTCGGCGGCGAAGACGGGCGGACGTTCCGGCACCGGATCGGGCCGAGCGCCTCCGAGCCTGAGCGAGCGCAGGATAAAGGACGCGCCGCCGGCAAAGGAAGAACTGTTGATCACCAGCGTCTGGTTTGCCGCGCCCGAGGATATCGCGCGCTCAAGTAGCTGCCGGAAAACCCGTCCGTCCGTGCTCCATGAGACGAGAATCCGGTTGGCAGCACGCGTGACGCGCAGCCAGTATTTGTCGGCAGCCGTGCGTGCGAGTTCGATCGACAGCGGCTCTGCGCTATGGTCGTGAACCAGAATCGTCAGGCTGTGGCTGGTGGGGTCAAGATCGGCTCCGCGCACCAACGCGATGCTGTCTTCATATCGATCTGTGGGCTCGCCCTGTACCAGCCAGAGATAGGCAGTGCGCCCGTTGCGCTTGGCGCGAAAATCAAACTCGATGCAGGCCTCACAGCTCCACTCACTCCCGGAGAATCGAAACAAAACCTTGGCGGTGGAAGAGTGGGGACGGCCCAGCGAATCGATGCTTAAGTAATCTGCGGCGCTCGCCGGACCGTCGGGGGCGCGCACGATGTCATAATGGAGCCCATCGGTGCGGCGGATAACGTCGCCGATGCCGGGCGTGACCTCGTAATAACGGGCGAGGCCAGGGTCGGAGAAATCGTCAAAGAACGCCCTCTCAGCGGACGGTGTTGCTGCCGTGACGTCGCGTGACATGGGGTTGACCGCCTGAACGAGCCACGGCGGCATCGTGCTTACAGATTATCACCGAAGCCAGTTATCCCTGGTCGCGCGAGAACGAGTGAACGCAGACTTCAAAGACTCTTGCGGGCTGCCATAGTTCCAATTGCAATAAGTGATGCCTCGTGTTCGGAGCCGGAGAATCGCATCGGACTCACGCGCTGCTTGCCGGCTGTGCCAAAACTGCGTCCGAACTCGATCTGTTGAAGGCACCGGGGTTGCTGTTTGAGCGAAAGCAGATTCCCCAGTTTGTTGTGAATATTAGGATTCCGCGAAAAACGATGGAGCCTTGGAAGCGACTCGGCTCCCTTGGGCGCACCCTCGCGCCAAAGTGAAGATCGCAGGACATCCCTGAGCCGCTCTCGAGATCGGGGTCGCACTGGCGGCTTGACTCGCGCACACACCGTGCACACAAATACCTGCTGATCGCTTTGCAAGCTCAAGAAAACGCGGGTTCGCCGGTAGCGTTTACGCTGATAACGCGAATCAGTGACACGATGCGCCACCAGTCCGCATCGCCGATTGACTTGTCTTAACTGGTAGGAAGATCGCCACCTCCGCTCCCCCGTGCGGCCGGTTCTTCGCGACGATTCTGCCGTTATGAGCTTCCACGAATCCTTTGCAAATCGAAAGGCCAAGGCCAGTCCCTTTGGAGGCTCCCGGCGACGCCCCACGAAAAAATTTGTCAAACACGCGTTCGAGCTCTTCCTCTGGAATTCCTCTCCCGCGATCAAGAACCCTAATTTCCAGATGGTCAGCGTCCGTCTGGGCCTCGATTTCGACAGGCGTCTCATCTGGAGAATATTTCAACGCGTTATCCAGCACGTTCACCAGCACTTGCACGATCAGAACGTTGTCCATCGGTACTAAGGGCAGGTTGGGAGCAATGGTAACTGAGACGGGGTGGCCTTGA
>Ga0105245_10003644_pt1 | contig 13749 bp, 11 predicted proteins | sample KBSM54metaG_FD_81523 | JGI IMG/M metagenome (GOLD analysis project Ga0105245, IMG submission 81523) | Miscanthus rhizosphere microbial communities from Kellogg Biological Station, Michigan, USA - KBS M5-4 metaG | ecosystem: Host-associated > Plants > Roots > Rhizosphere > Soil | place... | reverse complement strand
GGGCTCAACGCCCGCGATCCCGACCGCATCGTCGCCGCGGCGCGCGATGCCGGCGTGAAGCGCATCGACTATCTCCTCGTCACACACCTGCACGAGGATCACAACGGCGGCGTGGCCGAGCTCCAGCGGCGCCTTCCGATTGGCACGTTTATCGACTACGGAACGCCGGTGGAGACCGCGCCGGAAGTGGTCGCGTCGTTTGCGGCGTACCAGGAGGCGCGCACGCACGCCGAACACCTCGTGCCCAAGCCCGGCGACCGCCTGCCGTTCCGCGGCCTCGACGTCGACATCGTGAGCGCCGACGGCGCGACGCTGACGCGGCCGCTCGACGGCGGCGGCCAGCCGAACCCGGCGTGCCAGGGCGTGGAGGTCGGGGGACAGGTCCGAGGCGAGAACCCGCGGTCGATCGGCGTCCGCATCCGGTACGGGGCGTTCCGCTTTCTCGATATCGGCGACTTGATTCGCAACCGGATCGGCGATCTGATCTGCCCGGCCAATCTCATCGGCCCGATCGACGTCTACCTCGTCGCCCACCACGCCAACAACGATCCCAATCTTCCGGCGACGCTCGAGGCGCTGCAGCCGAGGGTGGCGATTGCGAACAACGGTCCGTGGAAGGGCACGACGGCGACCGCGCTGGCGCAGCTGCACGCGTTCCGGGGCCTCGAGGACGTCTGGCAGCTGCACCGCACGATCAACGACGGCGCCGAGAATTTCCCGGACGCGTTCATCGCGAACCTGCTGTTCAACGAGCGCGACGGGGCGGCGTGGATCAAGCTGAGTGCGAGCGACGACGGCAGCTTCACCGTCACCAACGGCCGCACGGGCTGGACGAAAAACTACGCGGTGCCGCTGCGCAGTCTTCCGTAGCGTCCGGCTTCAGCCGGACGTCAGGCAGGGCGCACGAGCGAAAACCGGTCGCGCGTGCGCGCGTAGTCGTAGCCGCTCATCCGGCCGACCGCGGCGAGCTTGTCCGCGTCGATCCTGAAATCGCTGATCACCGCATCGTCCACGTGGAAGCGGACGACCTCGCCGAGCACGAGGCTCCCGCCCATGGGGCGCGCGCTCACCTCGACGATCTGCAGCAGCCGGCACTCCATGTTCACGTGCGACTCCTGCACGCGCGGCGCCCGCACGACCTCGCTCGGCGCCGGCGTCAGCCCCGACAACTTGAACTCGTCCACGCTCGACGGGTACTCGCCCGAGCAGACGTTCATCTTCTCGGCGAACTCCTCGCTCACGATGTTGACGACGAATTCTCCAGTGGCGCGGATGTTCACGATCGTGTCCTTCGGCGGATTGCGCCAGATCGGACTGAAACAGACGACCGGGGGATCGCCGCAGACGACGTTGAAGAAGCTGAACGGCGCCAGGTTGTAGACGCCTTCCGGCGACACCGTCGACACGAACGCGATCGGACGCGGAACGACGGAGCTGACCAGAATCCGATAGTTGACGTTGGCGGAAACTGTCGTCGGGTCGATGATCATAAGGCAGGTCTTTCACCTCGAATCGAGGCGTCGATGAGTTCGACGACGTGGAGCACGGGCCGGGGAGTGCCGGCCTTGCGGCCGGCGGCGCCGATCTGCAGCATGCATCCCGGGTTCGTCGTCGCGACGACGTCGGGCCGGCCCTCGTCGATGTTCGCGGCCTTCCGGCGCCCGAGCTCGGCGGCCATCTCCGGTTGCACGAGGTTGAAGATCCCGGCGCTGCCGCAGCAGATGTCGCCGTCGGCAATCGGCACGATCGTGAGGCCGGGGATTGACGCCAGGACGTCGCGCGGCGGCTGCCGGACACCCTGCGCGTGCGCGAGGTGACAGGCGTCGTGATAAGCGACGCGCAGGTCGATTGGGTGGCGCGTCGCCCGGACTGGCGTCAGGCCCGCGATGACTTCGGTGACGTCGCGGACCCTGGCGTCGAACGCCTTTGCGCGGGCGGCCCAGGCAGGATCGTCCTTCAGCAGCTCGCCGTATCCCTTCATCGTCGATCCGCATCCGGCCGCGTTGACGACGACGACGTCCACGTTGGCGCGTTCGAAAGACGCAATCAGGCCGCGGGCGAATGTCCGTGCGTCCTCGTCACGGCCGGAGTGGAGCGCGAGCGCGCCGCAGCAGCCCTGATCGGCGGGCGCCAGCACGTCGCAGCCTTCGGCCGCGAGCACCCTGACGGTGGCCTCGTTGACGTGACCGAAGAACACACGCTGAACACAACCGGTCATCAGCCCGACCCGCAGTCGGACCGTTCCGGCAGCGGGCGTGCGTTCGGGCACGCTGCCCGACAGTTTGACGTCGGGTGCGAGCTCGATGAGGTTGCTCAGCCGCCGCGGCAGCAGCGACAGCAGTCCTGTCCAGCCGCGCAGCAGGTTCACGAAGGCCAACGGCAGCGCGAACACGCGCAGGCGCGCGGGGTAGGGCAGCAGCATGAACAGCAGCCGGCGGAACAGGCGATCGCCTAACGGACGTTCGTAGTGCTGCTCGATGGTGGCGCGCGTTTCCTCGATGAGCGGCGCGTACCGCACACCCGACGGGCACGCGGTTTCGCACGCCATGCAGCCGAGGCAGGTATCGAAGTGGCCGACCATGCCGTCGCTGACGGCCAGGCGGCCTTCGACGCCCGCCCGCATCATGTAGATGCGGCCGCGCGGCGAGTCCATTTCCTGCCCGAGCAGCAGGTAGCTGGGGCAGGTGGACAGGCAGAAGCCGCAGTGGACACACTTGTCCATCAGCGGCTCGAGCTGGCCGAGTTTGGCGAATTCGGACGTGGGCGGTGCGGCGCCGCTCATGAAGGACCGGGCTCCCAGGGTTCGCGGCCGGGGTTCAGCGTGCCGCGGGGATCGAAGCGTGCCTTGACCGCGCGCATGATCGGCACGGCGTCGCTGTTTGGTCCCCAGGCGCCAAGCCGTTCTTTGAGGCCGGGCGGCGCAGCCAGCAGCACGGCGCTGCCGCGGCGGGCCGCCGCCTCGCGGCGCAGTTCGCCGACGATCGCGTCGTGGCTGCCTGGATCGCCGGCGAGCCTTACGAAGATCACGCCGAGGGCGGCCCGCCCGGCTGCCGTGTACCCGATCCCGTGTTCAGCCGTCAGCGTCTCGACACGCGACAGCATCCCGGCCACGTCCGTCGCCAGCGTCGCCAGCTTCACGATCGTTCCGGCATCGTCCGCCATCCGGCGCTCGTGCGCAATCCAGGCGTCGGCTTCCGCCTGTCCTGTCAGAACCTCGGTGGCCGCGCCGTGTGTGGCGCACAGGCTGGTCGCGGCGGCGACCTGCCGCTCGGTGGCGCGCGGTGACGTTTCGAAGCGGATGAGCAGCCGGTGGGGCGGCGACTGGAGCTCGACCGTCGACGGCGTCAGCGTCGAACCGCCGAGGGCAACGGCGAGCGCCCCCGCACTGCGGGCGTCTGGAAGCGACGCGACGAGCGTCGCCGATACGGGAGGAAGCGGCGCCAGCTTGAACGTCGCGCTGGTCACCACGGCGAGGCTGCCGAGCGACCCGCACAGCAGCTTCGACAGATCGTAGCCCGCGACGTTCTTGACCACGCGGCCGCCGGCCCTGGCGATTCGTCCGTCAGCCAGGGCGATTTCAATTCCGATGATCAGATCCCGCGGTGTTCCGAAGCGATGGCGCCGCGGACCACTGTCGTTGGTCGAGATGATGCCGCCGATGGTAGCGCGGTTCGAGCAGGCCGGATCGAGCGGCAGCCATTGACGCTCGCGCCGCAGAACGTCGTTGACGGCGTCGAGCGACGTGCCGGCGGAGACAGTGGCCACCAGATCGCCCGGGACGTGATCGGCGGGCGCGTTCAGGCCGAGCGTCGAGAGCACGACGTCGGTTCGGCCGGCCCGGGCGCTCCAGGATTGCTTGGTGCCCGCTCCGTGGACCGAGACGGCCAGCCCCTCGTCGTTGGCCCACTTCAATTTCGCGGCGACCCCGGCGGCGTCGGCCGGCTGGAACGTTTCCCCCGACACTAGAATCGCTCCGCCACGCCGGCCTGCTCGAGCGGGTGCCGGCGGTAGGGACCCGGCACCTCTCCGCACAGGCGGGGCGTCGGAAACACCTTGCCCGGGTTGCAGATGCCGGTGGGATCGAAGGCGCAGCGCACGAGCTGCATCGTGTCGAGGTCGTCCGGCGCGAACATCCGGGCCATCGATGTTTTCTTGTCGGCGCCCACGCCGTGCTCGCCGGTAATGGAGCCGCCGGCGTCCACGCAGTACTGGAGGATTTCCGACGCCACCTGCTCGGCGTGCGTCGCCTGGCCGGGGATGGCTTCGTCGTAGCAGATGAGCGGGTGCAGGTTGCCGTCGCCCGCGTGGAAGACGTTGCCGATCCGCAAGCCGGAGCGCTCCTCGAGCGCGCGGATCCTGCGGAGGACTTCGGGAAGCTTCGTGCGCGGCACCACGCCGTCCTGCACGTAGTAGTTCGGCGACACGCGCCCCATCGCCGCGAACGCCGCCTTGCGCCCCTTCCAGATCCGCTCGCGCTGGCCCTGGTCCTTCGCGACCTCCATCGTGATGGCGCCGCACGAGCGGCACAGGGACTCGACGGTGGCGAAGAGCTCGTCCACCTCCGACTCCGGGCCGTCGAGCTCGACGATGAGGACCGCGTCCGTCTTCGGGAAGTTCGGGTGAACGGACGCTTCGGCCGCGTCGATCGTCAGCCGATCCATCATCTCGACCGCCGCCGGCACGATCCCGTCCGCGATGATCGCGGACACCGCCGATCCGGCCGCGTCGATCGAGGCGAAGCCGGCGAGGAGCGTCGTGACTTTCTCGGGACGCCGCAGCAGCCGGACCGTCGCCTTCGTCACGATCGCCAGCGTGCCTTCCGATCCGACGATGACGCCGAGCAGGTCGAGGCCAGGCGCATCGAGCACCGCACCGCCGATGTGCACGATCTCCCCGTCCGGCAGCACGGCCTCGACGCCCAGTACGTGGTGCACCGTGAAGCCGTACTTGAGGCAGTGCGCGCCGCCCGAGTTCTCGGCGATGTTGCCGCCGATCGAGCACACGATCTGGCTCGACGGGTCGGGCGCGTAATAGCAGCCGAACGGCGCGACGTGCTTCGTAATCGCCAGGTTCGTCACGCCCGGTTCGACCACGGCCCGAAGGTTCGGGATATCGACCTCGAGGATCCGGTTCATCCGCGACAACCCGATGACGACGCCGTCGGCGACCGGGAGGGCGCCGCCGGAGAGGCCGCTGCCGTGGCCGCGCGCCACGAACGGGACACCGTCCCGCCGGCACAACCGCACGACGGCCTGCACTTCCTCCGTCGTCGTGGGGAGCACGACTGCCGCCGGGGTCGCGCGCAGGTGCACGAGGCCATCGGACTCGTACGTCAGGAGATCGGCCGGATCCTTGAGCAGGCCGCCCGGCCCCACCGCGCGCGCGAGATCGCTCAGAAAGGTTTGTTGCACGGTTCTGAAGAGATCATTTGAAGATCGTCCAATTGGGTAGTTTAGCCTACCGTGGAACTGCGTGGTTTGTGGGCGCTTCCGCCTGTAGGGCCGGTGCTGAGAGTGGCTTGACTTGGTGTCGTTTGGTTTAGCTGATTAGACAAAATCTTAGACAGCACGGTTTGCTGCCCGGACGGTGACTGGTGCCGAGGCTCTCCGTGAGCCGACCTCTAACTGGCGGGGAAGATCACCTCGATGTTGCCGGCGGCTGCCGCCCGATTCAGGGACCGCGCATTCGAGTTCCTGAGACGCGGTGAGAAAAACCGGTCTTCCGCCTGCCAGCAGAGTAAAGCCGAAGTCCTCAAAGATGGGGACGATCTTCGAATGGAGGTTTTTCAGCTTTCGGAACGCGGCAAGTGACAGAGCGCCTTCGCCACGCGTAGTCCCGCACGCGTGGCGAAGGCCGCTTCGCTAGAGTCAGCCCAGCTACCGATCGGTTCTGACAATCGTGCCATCGGGCGATGGTCAATCGCCCGATCCTATCTAGGAACCTGGAACGGCATTACCCCGGAACGCGCAGAATGGCGTGAACGCGCGGGTGTTGATCTGCATGTCGAAGAGGACGCTGGTCACCGCAGTGCCCGCCTGAAGGATGAGCGTGCCTCCGGCGCGGTGGAATCGATTGACGGAGGGGTCGGTGTACGGGAAGCCAAAGCCGATGCTGTCGACCGTCTGCGGGGCGGCGGTCAGGAAGCGATTGGCCGTCATCCACGAAAAAAACCGCGCCTCGTCGGACTGGCTGCCGTTAAGGTCGAGTGACTTCGTCATGGTGGACGCCGCGAAGACGCCGGCGCCGGCTGCCTTCAGGTCGAAGACCATCCTGTCCGTGGCCGTTCCCCCGCACGCGACGACGATCTGGACCGTCCCGGTGCCGAGGGGCACCGTCCACGACGTGAAGGCTCCGTAGGAGAGGTTCCCCGAGATGAGCGAGGTCGCCCCGCCGCCGGCAGGCCCGGGCGGTCCGGGCGGTCCTTGAATCCCCTGGATCCCCTGACTGCCCGGAGTCCCCTGGATGCCTTGGATGCCCTGTTCTCCCTTGTCGCCAGGCTTCCCGGGCTCGCCCTGCGGACCCACCGCGCCGATCGTGAACCAGAACGGCGCGAATTGCTGGCTCGCGGGTTGATACGTGATGAGCAGATAGGTTCCTGGTTCGAGCCCCGGCGGCGACAGACGCACCTCCGAGGCCGTGACCGTCTTCACGTTGAGTTCCCCATTGGCGGTGAAGACGCGAATGCCGGTGGCGAACGGACCGCCTCGAACCAGCAATTCCCCGGTCACGGCTTCCTGCCGCACTTCGTGCACGACAAGGTTCTGCGCCAGCGCCGGAGAGGCCGCGAGCAGGGTCACTACCATTGTGAGAACGAATTTCGGCGCGATCCGGCGAACTGTCTTGCAGAACAGCTGACACATGTGACGGGTCCTCCGCGATGAATACAGTCGAGCCAATTAGAAGTGGAATAAACGATCGGGAGACGGAAGGGCGGTAAACAGACTCGAACGGCGTGGCGTCTCCGCTGAAAAAAGTAAGGGACGGGTGGCGCTGGGGGTAGCCAGACGCGCCTGTCTGAAGCAAGTGGCATTCCTGTAGACGAGCCAGTTTTCGGCCGAATTTCTGAAGGCACCGTTGTTGGCCGTTGGAATATCGCCCCTGGGCGGAGCTTAAGTCGCCGTCTGAGAAGAAGTTGGGGATGCGAGGGCTACTTGCGGTGCGGCGCGCAGAGGCGGCCGTTGTCAACCTGAAAGCAAAGAGTGCGAATAGTGGACCCGCCAAATTAGACGCCCATTAGACAATCACGCCAGGACTGAGAATTGGCACGGAAATCCACGCATTTTCGACCCGCGGCCTGGAAGAGATCATTACGTCCCGGAATTCGGCGTGGATACACTAGGCGGACTGGAGGCTCATGTGGACTTCGTGTTCCTGCTCGGCCGCATTCTCTACGGCGGATTTTTCATCGTCGGCGGCCTGAACCACTTCATGCACCTGGGCATGATGTCCGGCTTCGTGGCCTCGAAGGGCGTGCCGGCCGGCAAAGTCGCCATCGTCGTCTCGGGCCTGTTAATCATTTTCGGCGGCGCCTGCATCGTGCTCGGCTGCCGTCCGGAACTCGGCGTGCTCGCCATCGTCGTGTTTCTGGTGCCGGTGACCTTCATGATGCACGCCTACTGGCAGGAAACGGAGCCGATGCAGCGGATCAACCAGCGCGTGAACTTCCAGAAGAACCTCGCGCTCCTGGGAGCGGCGCTGATGCTGCTGATCATTCCGCGTCCGTGGGTCCTCAGCTGGAACATCCTGTGACGGGAGTCGAGGTCCGGCCGCTCGTGGAGACCGAAACCACGGCGGCGGCTGCCGTCCTCGGTCGGGGCATGCGCGACAACCCGATTCACGAGCGCGCCTTCGGCGCGGACGCGGGCCGCCGAGAAGCGGCGCTCACGCGAATGTTCGGCGCCGTGCTCGGCGGGCACGTCGAGAGGGGCACAATCCTGGGGGCATTCTCTTCGGGGACGCTTGTCGGTGTCTGTTCGATGGTGCCGCCTGGCGTCTGTCAGTTGTCCGGGATGGACAAGCTTCGGATGATTCCGACGCTCGTGGGCGCCGCCGGCCTCGGACCCGCACTGCGGGCGCTGCGTTGGGCCGGCGCCTGGGCGGGGCACGATCCGAAGGCGCCGCACTGGCATCTCGGTCCCGTCGGCGTCGAGCGAGCCCTCCAGGGAAAGGGTATCGGCGGCGCACTGCTGCGCGCGTTCTGCGCGCGCATGGACCAGGCTCGCGCGATGGCATACCTGGAGACCGACAAGTCCGAGAACGTCGCGATCTACGAGCACTTCGGGTTTCGAACGGTGGCCGAAGATCAGGTACTCGGCATCCCGAACTGGTTCATGGTGCGCAACGCCTGCTGACGAACGTTGAACGCAGAGCACGCAGAAAAGGCAGAGTCTTTAGTGGCTACTAAAAGGTCCAACCGATGACAAAGAAGCGCACGCTGGCGGCTCCACGGGCGGTCGATCCGGTTCGCAAGGTCACCAAGAGACTGTCGGCGCCGAAACTGGTGACGGCAAAGGGCACTCCCCGCCAGATCGCAGACGCGGCGCTGAAGCGTCTGGCCTCCAAGCTGAAGATCGACCCGAAGCTCGCGGACCTCAAGTACGAGAAAGTCCGCGAAACCATCCTCGGCAAGCACGTAACCTACCAGCAGTATCACGCCGGCAAGCCCGTCTCCGGGGCCTGGATCCGCGTCGACATCGACAAGGACGGACACGTCTACAACGTGACCAACGACGTGGTCCCGATGCCGGCGATGAACGCGGCGCGAAAGCGCGCCGCGGCGGCCCCCGCCAGGGCGGTCGCCCGGGAGCAGCTGACCGAGCGTGAAGCCGTCGATCTCGCAATTGCGAGCGCCGGCGCCGCAAAAGAGACCGAGATCCTCTCGAAGGAGCTGTGCTACTTCCAGTCAGGAGGCACGCCGACGCTGGCGTGGAAGGTCATTGTCCAGACCCGGAAGCCCGCCGCCGAGTGGAAGATCTACCTGGATGCCGCGAACGGCGACGTCCTGAGCCGGAACAACCTCCTCAAGCAGGTCACGGGCAAGGGCCGCGTGTTCGATCCCAACCCGGTCGCCGTCCTGAACGACACGTCGCTCAAGGACAAGTCGCCGATTCCCATGACCGCGTACACCGAGGTGGAACTGCGGGATCTGAAGTCGAGCGGGTTTCTCGACGGCCCGTACGTGTCCACCAAAAACACGCCCAATCGCGTCAAACGGACGAATCGCCGGTTTCTGTTCACACGGGCCGACCGCGCGTTCAAAGAAGTGATGGTGTACTTCCACATCGACCGCGCGCAGCGCTACATTCAGGAACTGGGGTTCAACAACGCGCTCAACCATTCCATCAGCGTGCACATCGACGGCCAGACCGACGACAACTCGTTCTACAGCCCGACGACGAAGGCGCTGACGTTCGGCACCGGCGGCGTGGACGACGCCGAAGACGCCGAGATCATCCTCCACGAATACGGCCACGCGCTGCAGGACGACCAGTTGCCGGGTTTCGGCGCGTCGAAGGAAGGCAAGGCGATGGGCGAAGGCTTCGGCGACTACCTTGCCGCGAGCTTTTTCGCCGACGTCAAGCCGCAGGCGATGCGCCCGACCGTCGGCAACTGGGACGCGGTGTCCTACAGCGGTGCGGAACCGCCGTGCCTGCGCCGCCTCGACAGCAACAAGAAATACCCGAAGGACATCAACGGCGAGGAGCACGACGACGGGGAGATCTGGTCGAGCTGCCTCTGGGAAATCCGCGCCGCCCTCGGCCGCCGCACGTCAGACAAGCTCGTGCTCGCGCACCATTTCCTGCTCACGCCGCAGGCGACGTTCGAAGACGGCGCCAACGCGCTGCTGACGACCGACACGCAGTTGAACAAGGGACAGAACCAGGAAACGATTCGAGGCGTGTTCGTCCGCCGCGGCATCCTGCCGAACAAAGGTCGCAAGGGCCGTCGGGCCGGCGTCCCCTTCGCGGAAACCAGCCCCCGCGCGCGCCGCCGGCGGCCGTCCGGCAGGTAGCCGGCCGTGTCGTCGATCGAGTCGAGCATCGATCGCCTTTATCAAGGCCCGCTGGCGGAGTTCGTGTCCGCGCGGACGGCGCTCGCCAAGACACTGGCAAAGACGCCTGGTGGAAGCGATGACGCGAAGCGCGTCAAGGCCCTGCAGAAGCCGGCGGCTGCCGCCTGGGCCGTCAACCAGGTCTACTGGCACGCGCGGCCTTTCTACGATCGGTTGATCAAGAGCGGAGCCGCGCTTCGGACGGCGCAAATCTCCGCGCTCGGCGGCCGCGCGGCCGATCTGCGCGGCGCCGCGGAGGTGCACCGCAAAGCGCTCGCGGCTGCGGTCAAGGAAGCGCAGGGCCTTGCGTCTTCCGCTGGTGTGAACCCGAATCCCGACTCGCTCACGCAGACGCTCGAGGCGTTGTCGCTCGCGACGAAGGCGGGCGAGGCGCCCGGGCGCCTGACGCAGCCGGTCCAGCCGGCGGGCTTCGAGGCCCTGGCGGGCATCGCGGTCAGCGACGCGCCGCCGGCAGCGCTTCACGCCGTTTCAACGCGGCGTCAAGCCGATCCACGCGCGCGGGAACGGGAGCAGAAAGAAAAAGAAAGGGAAGCTGCGGAACGTCAGCGCCAGGCCGAGATCAAGACAGCTCAGGCAGCGGTTGCGCAGGCTCAGCGGGACGAGGCAAAAGCCCGCTCGGAGTGGGAAAGCCGAAAACGGGATCTCGAGGCAGCCGAACGGACCCTTTTCCGCCTCCAGAAGCCATGAAGGCGCGCATGCGTTGCGCGCCCGTCAGCAGCGCAGCGATCGACACCAGCATCACGATCTGCGCCAGCGTGTTGATCCAGAAGTCGTTGGCCTGGAACAGCGGCAGCTGCTCGACGAGCAGGACGATGTACACCTGGATGATGAACGCGGCCAGCGACTGCTGGCCGAGCGGCACGAACACGGCCCCGAACGGCCGCGCGACTCTCCAGCACCACGTGAGCAGCGCGTAGCCGATCGGCAGCCCCACCGCGAGGTTCAGGATGCGGCCGATGCCCAGCTCGGTCAGCGGGAAGTAGGTGAAGTAGAGATCCGAGAAGCGCTCGGGCGACACGACGCCCCAGTGCATGAAGCCGGGGCCTTCCGCCCACGGGTTGCTCAGCGCCAGGAGGACGAACCCGGCGGCAGCCGCCCCGACGGCGATGGGAATCCCTCGGGGGAGGCGATCCACGAACCCGCGGATCTGCTGGCGGCGGGAGCCCACGACGATCCCGTGCACGAACAGCAGCTGCCACGCGAGGATCGGAAACGTCGCTTCGAACTCGGCCGTCGTCAACGCGTGCGGTGAGATGCGGTACCAGAGATACAGCGCCCAGCTGACTCCGAGGAGCACGCGCCATCCGAAGCGGCGGAGGAGGAGCAGGCACGGTACCGCCGCGGCCACGAGCCAGACGTACAGTCCGACGATTTGAAACGGCCACGGGCCGAAGCGCATCAGCGCCAGGTCGCGCCAGTCCGACGCGCTCATCGACAGCGCGTTGAGCGATCCGGTGAGCGACTCGACGTCGAGTCCGGCCGCGGAGGCGACGAGCAGCGACGTCGTCACGCCCAGGAAGGCGACATACAGGGTGAGCGACCGCCGCAAGAGGCCGCGGACCACGACCGGCCATCCCCGCCGGAGCAACTTTTCCCCGTAGACCGTGCCGAGCACGACACCTGAGAGGACGACGAACACCTCGGCCGCAGTGACGAGCCAGAACCGCTCGTAGGTGAACCAGCTGAGCAGCGACCACAGCCGTGAGTGATCGACGATGACACACGTCATCGCGAGGCCGCGCAGCCAGTCGATGCGCAGATCCCGTTTCCCGTCGAGCGGGCGTTCCAAGCGACGAAGCATTCGCGCGGAAGTGAGCAAAAGAGGTACCCGTGGGCGCACGTCGCCCATACGCGACAACATCCTGATTCTGAAGATCTTGCGGGTTGTACTACCCGGAAGGCGTTCGTGGCTCTGGGACGGTCGAGCCGGATCGAGCAAGTAAGAAGTGCTCGATCCGGCACATGAAGTGTAGCGCGGCCTTAGCTTTGTTGCCTAGTTTGCCGACGCTTTCCCCGCACCGATCGCGGTCCGAAGGTCAGCCATCGTGGCGATGCGCGGTCCGTGCAGGGCGGCAATCTGCTTGACGTCGAGCTTGAGCCGCTGGATGTTCTCGTACAGGTTCACGGAGAAAGGATTCGGCATCGCCGGCGGCGGCGCGTCGGCCGCAGCCGGCGTGTAGGCGTCACCTTCGGCCAGGATCTTTTCCTTCCGAAGATAGACCATCGCGAACCCGTCGTTGTGGCCGCTTCCCTGGATTTCGTACACCTCGATCGTCCGCTTGCCGTCGGTCAGCATGTATTTGCCCGAGAACGTCTCGAAGGTCGCCGTCTTCTTCGACTGCGCCAGCTTGTCCGGGTTCAGCGTGTGTGGCGCCGCCCACGCCTGCTCGTAGTACGGCTTGTTCAACTCGTGCGTGACGATGGTCGCACCTTCGTCCACCCACGTTCGCAGGCCGCCTGAGTGGTCGAAGTGCACGTGCGTGTTGATCAGGTATTTGATCGGCTTGTTCGGAATGGTTTCCTTGACCTTCGCGATGACCGCCAGCGAGCGCTCTTCGGACTGTGGGCCCTCGACCACGACGATGTGGTCGGCCTGATCGATCGCGAGGCTGTGATGGGTGCCGCCCTTGAGATAGAAGACGCCGTCGGCGAGCTTCTCGACGGTGACAACGACCGGCGGAGCGGTGGCCGCCTTGACGTTCTCGGGAACCGGCAGATCCACGGCCGAGTTCGCCTTGACGGACGAGACCGTCAGGTCGAGCACGGGATGGCCGCCCTGCGCGCGCGTGATGTGTGCAGGAAACCTGACACCGCCGAAGTCGCGGTAGTCCGCAAACGTCGTGTCGACGAGGGTGTCGCCGAGCACAGGGTTGTCGATCCAGGTCTGCACGCGCGTGACGTCGTTCTGCGCGTTGATGGTGCCGACGTACTTGTTCTTCCCCGCGGTGAAGGTCACCTCGGAGCCACCGTTGGCGGCCGTGGAGGTCGCGTTGTTGGCCTTCGCAGCTCGCAGGAAGCCGTGAGGCGTCGACCAGATTTCCATCATTCGCTCTTCGACCGCGGCCGGCTGCGGCGCCGCGGCGGGAGCGGTACCGGCGGCAGCGCCGGCAGGGGTCGCCATGTTCCAGGCGGACGTGCCGCTGATGTACTGGTCGGGCTTCTGTTCGACGGGCGCCGGCCGGACGCGCGCCGGGTCGACGGTCTGCTTGCGCGTCATCTGCACTCGCGCGGCCGGGGCTTCGTAGTTGATGGAGGCGGTGAACGCCGTGACGTCGAACTGTGGCCAGGGCTGCGTGGCGCTGGGCGCCTGCCCGAACTGGAACCATTTTCCCGTGCCGGAGTACTCGATCGATTTCGTCTCGCTCACCTTGAGCGCGTCGGCTGCGGCGGCCAGCGTGCCCGCCGGCTGTCCGCACGCCGCGGCGGCCGCGAGAGCGGCCAGACCGAATGTCAGAACTGCGAATCTCTTCATGACGTCTCTCCAGGTGTTGACGGCGGCCGGTGGAGGCTAAAGAAACCGTAAGTATACCCCGTCCCCTGACTCCAGAGTCTAGCCTCCAACCTCTTGTAAGACCTGTCCAATCTGGCCGATTACCCAGTCCGCCTCGTCGTCCGTGATGACGTACGGCGGCATGAAATAGACGACGTTTCCGAGCGGCCTGAGCAGGAGTCCCCGC
>Ga0105245_10003642_pt1 | contig 13753 bp, 8 predicted proteins | sample KBSM54metaG_FD_81523 | JGI IMG/M metagenome (GOLD analysis project Ga0105245, IMG submission 81523) | Miscanthus rhizosphere microbial communities from Kellogg Biological Station, Michigan, USA - KBS M5-4 metaG | ecosystem: Host-associated > Plants > Roots > Rhizosphere > Soil | place: Michigan... | reverse complement strand
CGGCGTATTCGACGCGGAGTCCGCGTGATCGAGCTCGGGATTGGAGCTGTCCTCGGGAATCTCCCAGTGGTTCAGCCGATCTTCGGCGTCGGAGAACGTATAGGACAGCGACAGGAGCAGCGGATCGGTCCGGTGCTGCACGCCGAACCGGACGCCCTGATACCAGGTGCGCCCTTCATTCGTCAGGACCTCGATTCGCCGGAATCCGTTCGGGCCCGGCACAATCGGACGCGTCAGGTCGGCTTGCGCGGTCGTGCGGACGATCTTGCCGCCGGCGGCGTTGATCACGTCCTTCGAGATCGGCGTCGGATAGTTCGTGTCGAGAAACCCGTGCTTGTGGCCGTAGTTCACGTTGAAATCGACCGATGCGCTCGTCCGCGATCCCAGCTGACGCTGCACGCCGATACTCTCCTGCCACGCGAATTCGTTCTCCAGATTCGGCGAAATCTCCTGGATGTTGCGGGCCGGAAGCACCGCACCGGCCGGAAAGGCCGGCAGCACGTTCGGAAATACCGGGAACGCCGGATCGCTCGGCGGCAGCGCCAGGGTCACTTCACCGTTCCGCCCCAGCACGGCCCCTTTGACGATCGTGAAGATCGGGTTCTGCTGGGTGAAGCGGCCGACGCCGCCGTGCACGGACCAGCGCTGGTCGCCGAGCGGATCCCAGTTGAAGCCGACGCGCGGATCGACGTTGTTCTTGTCCACCGGCGCCGGCCAATCCGGGATGTCGCGCACGAGTTCGACGTCGTATCGAACACCCAGGTTCAGCGTCAGGTTGCGGCCGACCCGCCACTCATCCTGAAGGAAGCTGCTGAGGACCCACGCCTTCGGATAGATCACGTCCTGTCCGGGCACGAGCGCAAACGCCTGCGTGAACAGGTTCGGGTTGGGCGCGACCGTGGGGCTGCCCGCGAAGTTGTAGACGCCGTTCTGATTCGGCAGATAGCGCTGCGTGGTGACGTCGTAGGTGACGCCGCCGCCCATCTTGAGCGAGTGGGCGCCGCGCCACATGGACAGCGTGTCGGAAATGTCCCACGTGTCTTCGGGAATGACGCCCCAGGTGCCGGTCGCGACGCCGCCGGTGACCGAGTAGCCGGCGCGGTTCACCTGCACGCAGTCGCACTTCGCCGCCCGGAGATCGTAGTAGCGCGACCACTGGCCGCGGACTTCGTTCAGGAGATGGTCGGAGCCGATCGACGTCCACGTGTTCTGCAGCGTGTCGACGTTGTTGGTCCAGATGAAGCCGGTTCCCGGCAGCTGGAGTCCGCCCGACTCGTTGTCCTGCTTCCATCGCACCATGTTGTAGCGGATGGCGAGCGACTGTGACGGCGAGAAGCGGAAGTCCCCGCGCACGTGGCCCTGATCCTCGTCGGCCGGCGTCGGCACGACGAGCCCGGGCGCCTCCGGCGACGTGACCGAGACCTGGCTTCGCTCGCGGCGCCGCTCGTAGCTGCCGAAGAAGAACACGCGGTCGTGGAGAATCGGACCTCCGAGGTTCCCGCCGAACTGCTGCTGGTTGAACGGCACTTTCTGCGTGGCGAGCGGCGGGATGGCGTCGAGATCACCCGGCCGGATGACCACGAGCGCGGCCCCCGCGTAGGTGTTGCTGCCGCTCTTGGTGATCATGTTCATCACGCCCGCCGAGTGGCCGCCGAACTCCGCCGAGAACTGGTTGGTGATGATCTGTACCTGGCTGACGGTCTCGAGTGCGAAGCCCGCCGATCCGCGCTGCGGTGCGCGCTGCAGCGTCAGCCACTTCGAGAAGTTGCTGGTGCCGTCGACGTAGGTGCCGAAATTCCACACGTCGCCGCCGCCGACGTAAAGGCCGTTGGTCCCCGGCCCGCGCGCGACGACGTTCGAGTCGAGCGTGAGAAGGCGGAAATAGTTGCGCTCGGCGACCGGCAGCGAGGTGAGGTCGCGGCTCTCAATGGTCTTGGTCACCTCCGCGCTGGTCGTCTGGACGATCGGCGAGTCGCCGGCGACCGTCACGGTCTCCTGCACCGACGACAGCTTGAGGGTGACGTTGAGCACGGCGCGCTGGCCGGCGTTGAACGTGAGGTTCTCACGGCGCTCGCTCGCGAAGCCGGCGAGCGATGTCTGGAGCACGTACTGGCCGGCCGGAGGCAGCGACGTGAAGACGTAGCGGCCGTTCGCATCCGTCGCGGTCTCACGCGACAGCCCGGTCGCGACATTCTGGAGCGTCACCGTCGCGCCCGGCAACACGCCTTGCTGCGCGTCCGTGACGATGCCTTCAATGTCGAATGTCGGCTTTTGAGCCGCGGCGGGGGCCGCGACAACCAGCGCCAGCAGGCAAAGGCGAGCGACGAACGCCCTCGCGCGTTTTGAAATCATAAGGACCTCCACAAATCTTGACAGTTAGGTGGACATACTACGCCTTTCTTATCAGTGGATACTGTTTTCTTAGCAAATCATCGCGTTCGTCTTACGTGTTCTCCAAAAAGTCGTGCGATCGATCGTCGCGCCGTTCCAATTCCAGGAGACGTGCTTTGACATCGAGCCCACCCGCGAATCCGGTGAGCTTGCCGGTCGACCCGACAACGCGATGACAAGGCGTGACGATCGATACTGGGTTCCTGCCGTTGGCCGCGCCGACTGCGCGGACCGCGTCCGGATTGCCAACCTGCCGGGCGACGTCCTTGTAGGATCGCGTCTCGCCGAACGGGATCGTCAACAGCGCGTTCCAAACTTTCCGTTGAAAAGCCGTTCCGGACATATCCAGCGGCAGCGCGAACTCTTTCCGTCGTCCGCCGAAGTACTCGTCCAGTTGCCGCCCGGTCTCGGCGAGCACGGGATGCATCGCATCTTCGGCGCCGATGTCGAGGCGCACCCGGCCGGGGCGATCGTGCTCCCACAGAATCGCCGCGAGGCCCTCGTCGCTGGCGACGAGCGTGAGCTTGCCAACGGGAGAGTTCTGCACCTTGTAGACGTAGCGCTTGCGTGTGTCGCCGCTCTTTCTGGTCATGTGCCGCTCCTGTCTCATCGAACGTTCCGGTCGTCGTGTCCAGTCGAAGATACGACCCGCCCGCCGCGGCTGCTCGCCGTTTTCGGACACGGACACGACATGACGACGATGTCCGAAAATGGCTAGACAAGAATCGGCGATCGCGTAGTCTCGAGAGATGGACCCGAACGAACGCAGCTTCTACAAGGCGCTGAGCGCACGCGATTCGCGCTTCGACGGCGTTTTCTTCGTCGGCGTCACGTCGACGGACGTGTACTGCCGTCCGATCTGTCCTGCGAGGACGCCGAAGAAGTCGAACTGCCGCTTCTTTCAGTCGCCGCAGGAAGCCGAACAGGCCGGCTTCCGTCCGTGCCTGCGTTGCCGCCCGGAGCTGGCGCCGGGCAACGCGCCGGTGGACGATGCGCAGCGGATCGCGCAGCTCATCGTTCAACGTCTCGAAGAAGGAAGTTTCGACGAGAAGGCCGGCCTCGAGGAGATCGCCGATCAATTCGAGTTGAGCTCGCGTCAGATCCGCCGCATCGTGCAGAAGGAACTGGGCGTGCCGCCGATCCAGCTGCTGTTGACCCGGCGGCTGCTGCTGGCGAAGCAACTCCTCACGGAGACCCGGCTCCCCGTCACCGAGTTGGCCTTCGCCAGCGGGTTCTCGAGCTTGCGTCGCTTCAACGACGCGTTCACCACGCGATATGGAATGGCGCCGACGCGGCTGCGCAGGAAGGCGGCCGAGGATCGCACGTCGATCGTCGAGGGCCAAACCTCGACGCTGCAGCTCGCGTATCGCCCGCCGTACGATTGGGACGGCCTCCTTGCATTTCTGAACGCGCGCGCGCTCAAAGGCATCGAGCACGTGGCGGACGGCTCGTACGCCCGCACCGTACGGCTCGGAGACGCAAAAGGCTGGATTCGGATCACGCAGGCGCAAAAGAAGCACGCGCTGATGGTGGAATTCACCCACAGTCTCACGCCGGTGCTCCCCGCGCTCCTGGGCCGGGTGAGGGCGCTCTTCGATCTCAACGCGCGGCCCGACGTGATCGCCGGCCACCTCCGGAACGATCCGCGTCTCAAGCCGGCGATCAAGGCGAACCCCGGTCTTCGCGTGCCGGGAGCCTTCGACGGATTCGAGCTGGGCGTGCGCGCGATCCTGGGTCAGCAGATCACGGTGAAGGCGGCCACGACGATCGCGAGCCGCTTCGTCGACGCATTCGGAGAGCCCATCGTCACGACCCAGGCGGAGCTGAATCGCCTGACGCCGGCGGCATCGAGGGTCGCAGAGGCCAGTGTAGACAGCATCGCCCGACACGGCATCATCGCGGCACGCGCGAGGAGCATCATCGCGCTCGCGAAAGCAGACACGTCAGGTGACCTGCAACTCGACGGCGGTCACGACCAGCCGGACGAAGCGATTCGGCGGCTGGCCGGGTTACCGGGCGTCGGGCCGTGGACGGCCCACTACATTGCGATGCGCGCGTTCCGTTGGCCCGATGCCTTTCCGAAGGAAGACATCGCCGTCCGCAACAACCTCGGCGGGGTGACGGCGAAGGAGGCCGAGGCGTTGTCGCAGTCGTGGCGTCCCTGGCGGAGCTACGCCGTCATGCACATCTGGCGCATGGGCAGCCCGGCATCGCGCGCCTGAAGCGGCAAACGGATCCGGATCGGACGCGCCGGCGATTCATCGCGGCGGGCGAGCCGGCTGCGGCGAGAGGATCACATCGCGAAGGACGACGCGTTCGGGCGTTCCATTCAGCCTGCCGAGCACCTCGTCGAGCTCGAGCAGAACCCCGCGATTCAATTCGAGCGTGTGTTCGTCAGGTTGATACACCGTGCCGCGCGGATAGTCGACGAAGGGCGTGCTCATCTGCTCGATGTGCGTGCCGAGCACGTGGGCGACCGGCTTGTCGCCGGTGAACGTCACGAGACGCCGATGGCTGGCCACGAACGCCGGGAACGCGTCAGCGCTGACGTAAAGGCGACCGGGATACACGCTGTCGCCCGTCAGCAGGATGCCGGTCCGCCGGTCGTACAGCGCGATGCCGGCGACGTCGTGGCCGGGAATCGGAATCAGATCGATGATGCGGCCGCCGAGATCGATCGGCACGATGTCGGACGGCCACGTTCCGATCCCGAACGCCTTCTGCAACTCTGCAACGGTCGCGGCGACGAAGTGCACGTTCGGCAGATCCTTGAACCCCCGGTCGCCGGCGGTGTGATCGCCGTGCGAATGGGAGTGCACGACGATCAGCGGCGGCGCGGTTCGGTTATTTCGCTTCGCCCACCGGGCGATCAGGTCCATGACGAACGGTGCCGTCTCGACGTTTCCCGCGCCCGTATCTTCGAGCAGCGCCCTGTCGCGTCCGAAGATCAGATACAGGAACGGCTTCTCGTAGTGGATGCAGCCGGATTCGCGAATGATGTAGAAGTCCGGGTTGTACTCATGAACTTGCCACGGCGGCAGTTCCAGGCAGTTCGGGCCGCCCGTCATCCATCGTGCCGGCAGGACACCAGGCTCGACCGGGCTGTTGACCGCCGGCGCCGTGGGTGGCGTACCTGGCGTGGCCGGCGCCTGCGACGCCGCCACCGCCAGCAGCGCCGCGCGCATGAGGAATGTTGCAGGCACGAGCACCAGCGAAACGATACCATTTCACATGTGTCGTGCAGGGCGTTAGCCGGTTCACAAGTAGTGCAGGGCTTTAGCCCTGCGTTTGCTGAGATGCGCAATCCGTTCGCGATCTTCATGACGTGTTGTCTGGCTCTCGCGCTCGCGGTTCCTGCGCGCACGCAGGAACGCGCGCCCTCGAACGCCGACGAGCTGCGGAAACTCGACCCGATGTTCGAGTTCGTTCGCGCACGGAATGCCCAGGACTACGCGATCTCGACGCCGAACGGAATCGACGAGGGAAAGTACCTGAACCTCGGCGGCATCGAGCAATGGGTCACGATTCGCGGCGAAGATCGCACCAACCCTGTCGTGCTCGTCCTGCACGGCGGGCCCGGCGACGCGACCAATCCATGGGGATACGCCGGCTTCAGGCCCTGGCTGAAGGCCTACACGGTCGTCCAGTGGGATCAGCGCGGCACCGGGCGGACGCTGGGACGCAATGGCCGCGAGTCGGCGGCAACGCTGACGATCGATCGACTCGTGCAGGACGGACTCGAGCTCACCAGCACACTGCGCACGACACTCGGCAAGGACAGGATCATCCTGGTGGGTCACTCCTTCGGCTCTGTACTCGGCGTGCTGATGGCGAAAGCGAAACCCGATCTGTTCACCGCCTTTGTCGGAACGGGTCAGGTCGGCGATCAGTCACGCGGATACTCGGTGGCATTCGAGTCGCTGCTTGCGCACGCGCGCGCGTCGCGCGAGACCCGCGCCGTGCGGGAACTCGAAGCCATCGGACCGCCGCCCTACAAGGACGGCAACGGCTACCGCGTGCAGCGGCGGTGGTCGAACCTCTTCGAGGGAGCGGACGCGTTCATCAACAGCATGCTGGGGTTTGCGCTCACCGCGCCCGGGTACACGATGCGCGATGTCAACGACTGGCTCGACGGCCAGGGAGTGAGCGCCGAACGGCTGGTGCCGCAGTCGATGGCTCTCACGACCGACACGTTCAGCGGCCGCTTCGCGGTGCCGGTCTTCGTCATCCAGGGCGCCGACGATTTCACCACGCCCACGAGCCTCGCCAGAGCCTTCGTCGATCGCATCGAAGCGCCGCGAAAAGCCTTTGTCGCCATCAAGGGCGGGCACTTCGCGGTCTTCATGAACACCGCCGAGTTCCTGAAGGAGCTCGGTGCGCTGCTCCGCTAGAGAGCGTTCAACACGCGGGTCGCCAACTGATGACGACGCCGTGCATATCGCGCCGACGGTACGGCTCGGCCCGCCGCGCGTTCGAGCACGGGCGCCGCATGCTTCAGCTCCGCTTTCGACGGGCCGCTGTCCATTTCGCTCAGCGCGAGCACGGTGTACCAGAACGGGAACTTCCGCCATCCGCGTTCGCCGTCACGCACCGAGTGAAGATGCAGCGCGCCGCGCAGCAGCCGCTCTTCGCGCCGATCGAGGCCGCCCGCCAGCACATTGCGCCACAGGCCCACGCTGCACTTGCCGCAGCAGAACAGACCCGGATTCGATGTGCCCTGGCGTTCGGCCGCGCGCTCGAGGCATCGCATCAAGCCGTCATCTGCCGCTTCGAGCGCTCGCGTCACGCCGGTGTCGCGCGCTCGCAACAACCTGAGCGCACGCGAGGCCTCCTCGCCGAGGATGTGGCGGGCGGAGGCAGAGGTGATCCGCTCGCCGGTAAACAGGACGATGCCCGCCGACTGTTCAGCGGGGTATCCGGCGAAGGTTCCTGCGTAGGATCGGGGAAGCCCCTGGCGCGCGGCGATCCACCGAGCCGCCTCGCCGCGTTCCTCCGCTGTGATGGCGCGACCGTCGAAATGCGCGGCGTTGACGAGGTCAATCGTCTGCGAAAGGCTCGTTCTCTTGATCAACATGCGGCGCTCTCTTCATGAAGCGACTGGACCGTTGCCGCCAACCTCCGTGGCGGAGTCGCGGGCGAGTGTAACGCAGGGCGCAAGAGGCGGCCGGCCTTTCTGTTCGTATGGCAATAACACTATCAAGAGTGGCAATCCTGCCAATAGCCTCCCTGCGGCCAGGCCTGTAATGTCAGAACCGGCGCCGGCGTTGTGCCGCGCGGCCAGGAGGAATGAGAAAATGCCGAAACTGAGCCTGTTCGTTCGTCTGGAAGCAAAACCCGGAAAGGAAGCGGAAGTCGCCGCCTTTCTCAACCAGGGCCTCGAGCTCGCCCGGCAGGAGGCCACGACACCGGTCTGGTTCGCGCTCCGCATGGGGCCGTCCACGTTCGGCGTCTTCGACGCCTTCGCCGACGAAGCCGGGAGGCAGGCGCATCTGAATGGACCGATTGCGCAGGCGTTGATGGCGCAGGCGCCGCACCTGCTTGCCTCGCCGCCGGTCATCGAACGGATTGAGGTGCTCGGCGCCAAGTTGCCGAAGGTCGCCTAGCACGCTAGGATTCGGGGCGTTCGCCGCGCTCGAGCGCGTTTCCAAAGGGATCGAGGCCGTGCTACGAACGATCTCCGTCACGGCGATCATCATGCTGATGGTCGCCTGCCAACGCTCGCCCGCACCGGCCGCAACCGGCGGTGGCCGTCCGTCACCGCCGGGCAATCGCTCATCCGCCGCGCAACATCCACTCGATCCACTGACCGCCGATGAAATCGGACTCGCGGTCCAGGTGGCGAAGAGCGACCCGCGCTTCGCCGGCGCGGCCTTTCCATCCGTCGCGCTCGAGGAGCCGCGGAAGAGCGACGTGCTCGCATGGCAGCCCGGCCAGCCGGTGGTCAGGCGCGCGCGCATCGAAGCATTGACGACCGGCAGCTTCTACGAGCTGCTGATCGATCTCGCAGCACGGCAGATCACGTCAGCAATCGAACGGCATGGTGTGGAACCGTCGATCACGCTGTCGGAAATCGAATCGATCAAAGTCGTCTTGTCGAACGCCGAGTTCAAAGCGGGATTGCAGAAGCGCGGCATCACCGACCTGACGAAGGTGTTCTGCGCGCCGTTCTCGGCGGGTTACTACGGCAGCCCGTCGCAGGAGGGTCGGCGCCTGGTCAAAGTGGGCTGCTTCGACACGCGCCGCTCGACCACGAACGTGTTCGGCTGGCCCATCGAGCGCCTCTACGCGCTGGTCGATCTGCGGCGGTCGGCCGTCCTCAGCGTGACCGACGATGGCGTGGTGCCGATTGCGGATGGCGACCTCAACTACGACGCCGCATCGGTGAAGACCGTGCGGGAGCCGCGCAAACCCGTCGCGTTCGCGCAGCCGCTCGGCACGAACGTGCGCATCGATGGCCACGAAATCTCCTGGGGTAACTGGCGCTTTCACGTCCGCGTCGACCCGCGCGTCGGCACGACGATCTCGCTCGCTCGGTGGCGTGACGGAGAGACGTGGCGTTCGATCCTGTACCAGGGCTACCTGTCCGAGATGTTCGTGCCGTACATGGACGCCGCGTACGGATGGCAGTCACGAACGTATTTCGACACCGGCGAGTACGGGGCGGGGCTGCTCGCGTCCCAATTGAAACCCGGTATCGATTGCCCTGAGACCGCCAGCTTTCTGCCAGCCCAGTTTTCGACCGACCATGGAGAGGCGTTCACAACGCCCAACGCCTTGTGCGTCTTCGAGCGAGGCGGCGGCGAGCCGATCTGGCGTCACTTCGAAGCGATCAACCAGACCTATGAAGGCCGGCCGAACGTCGAGCTCGTCGTCCGCATGGCCGCCGCCATCGGCAACTACGACTACCTCTTCGACTGGATCTTCAACGACGCCGCCGAAATCGAAGTGCGCGTCGGCGCAACCGGAATCGACGCGCTCAAAGGCGTGTCCGCGCGAAAGATGAGCGACCCGAGCGCGGCAGACGACACGCGGTACGGCGCCCTCGTCGCGCCGAACCTGGTCGCGGTCAACCACGATCACTACTTCAACTTCCGGCTCGATCTCGACATCGATGGCCCGGGCAACAGCGTCAACCGCGATGTGTACCGGCCCGCTCGCCTGCCGGCTGATTCCGCCCGCCGCAGCCTGTACGTCGTCGAGCGGCAGATCGCGGAAACAGAGAAGGCGGCCACGCTGGATTCGCTGCACGATCCCGTGCGCCTGCGCGTGATCAACGAGCACCGCGCCAACGGCGTCGGCAACCCGTCATCATTCGAAGTGCTCGCATTCAGCCACGCGGCGCCGATGCTGGATCCCGACGACTGGCCGGCCCGGCGAGCCGCGTTCCTTCGGCACGACATCTGGGTCACGCCGTACCGCGCGGACGAACGCTACGCCGGTGGACAGTACATGCTCGGCAGCCACGGCGACGACGGCCTCGCGGTCTGGGCGGCGCGCGATCGGGCGATCCGCAACGAGGATCTCGTCGTGTGGGTCAACCTGGGCATGCACCACCTGACCCGCGCCGAGGATCTGCCGGTCACGCCGATGATGTGGCAGTCGTTCAAGCTGCGGCCGAACAACTTCTTCGACCGGAACCCGGCGATCGACCTTCGAGCGAACGGCGTCACCCACTGACACCGCGCGTCCGTCCGGCGCGAGCGTCCTCCAGCCACCGGGCCATCTTTTCGTCCTGCGCGGCGTAGCGCGCCCAGCCCTGCGCCGTGCTGTTCCAGCGGTAGTCCGTGATGGTCATGTCGATGCCGCGATCGATGAGGAATTGCATCGACTCGTAGTTGCCGTGAAAGACCAGCTCGTGCAGGATGCTCGCCGGTTCGTGGGAGCCCCAGTCGGTGTTGATGTTCGCACCGTGCGCGAGGAGGAAGTCGGCTACGTCGAAGTGACGGTTGATCACGGCGAAGGCAAACGCGACATCGAGGACCTGCTGCGCCGTGGGCGGATTCCACCGCAGGTGCGCTCTGGCGGGCTGATCCTTGTGCGGATAGTGAGAGTCGAGATCGCCGAGCGAGGGAGCGCCCGACGCGTCGAACCACCGCTCCACACGCGACAGGTTGCCCATGGCGGCGGCGTGCGGCAGATCGTCCGGCAGCGGCCAGATGCGGGTGAGGACAGGAACGAGGTGCGTGTGCGCGTAGGTGACCGCGATCTCGATCGCTTGCGAAGGCGGCGGCGGCTGGCGTCTCAGGATCGCCGGATCGAGGTCGAGCAGGGCGATGATGAAGGCTTCGCGGTCGCGCAGGGTCGCGCGCTCGATGAGGCCGATCTGAAATCCTACACAGGCCTCGCCCAGGAGCCACGGCTCCTCATGGAACCCTCGAACGAACGCCGTCATGTCACCGCTCTGGAGCGCGCGCATGACCTGTTCCATCAGAAACGCCTGCCACGGTCCGGCCGGTGCGGCGTTTGTGAAGGTGAGCGATCGTTCTTTCATCAGGTACTGGATGAACGCCAGGCGGGTCGTGCTTCGGTCGATGTGTTTCCCGAGCTCGGGATCGAGTGCGATCGCTCGTTCCAGCAGGAGCGATGCGACCGCTTCGTGCTCGAAGCGGCAGGCGCACATGAACGCGTCGTTGACAGCGGACAGATCGTGTCCGCGGTCGTCGAGTGCCGTCCGCACAGCATCGAGGTCGCCAAGCGCCGCGATGAACCTCAGCGTCCGCGGGAGCAGGCCTTTCCGCTGAAAGAGCTGCAACAGGCCGCGGGTGCGCGACTCGATGAGCCCTTCGCAGATCGACGGCGTCGCCACCGCGCCCGCGTCGATCAGCAGCTCTGCGCACGCCGCCCGGGTGTAGTTCTTCTCCCGTGACTCATCGAAGCTGTCGCCGAAGGAGCTCGTCGCCGCTCCCAGCAGGCCGTGACCATGCTCGCCTTTCCACGAGATCAGCGCCGGGTAATCAGTCAGCAGCTGTTGCAGTCGCTCGACGAGGTTGTCGTGAATGGCGCGACGAGCCTGCGCCGCGGCCCACTCCAGATCGGTGCCCAGACGTCTGCTCACCTCGGCGATCAGGTCCTGCCAGCCTGCGCAGCCGTACTCGCGTGCGATCACGAGCTGCGCGTTGCGCTGCGTCAGCGGCAGAGCCGCGCCCGGCAACTGCGCGTGCGCACGGGCGATCGCATCGGCATCGCCACCGGCGATGTCACGAGCGAGCTTCTTGGCCTGTTTTCGAAGGGACTCGAGGGACGGACGAGCGGGGAGAGATCTTGTCGCAGTCAACGGCGACCTCCTTTCACGACATCGCCTGTACCCCGCTGACGTCAGGCTGAAAGAAGGTGCACGCGCACACGACTCAGAGCGAACAGGTGGGAATGTTCCCTTGCCGCGGGTTGGTGGCGCCCTGTCAGCGCGCTGCCGGCAGTATCGCGGGGCCGCGATTCGATGTCAAACATGTCGCGGCGCCGCTGACCGATCCGGGAACCTCGCTTGCATCGCCTGCCTTCGCTGCCGCGAACGCACGCCTGAGCGCGGGCCGAACCGGCAGAAACCGGCGCAACCAGCGGCGCCGGTGCAGCTGACACGGTAGAGCGGGCACCGGTTGTTGGGGGATCCTCCGACCGGCCGGAGCCTTCTGGTCACGAAGACCGGCCAGCCCCGCCGTCGACGGTGACGCATGAAAACCAGGCTTCAGTCTCGTTCGGGCAAAGCAGCCGGCAAGCGTGGTGGAACCAGCGCGCGGACCGTCGCGGGACCCGAGGCGATCGCCGATGCCCTGCTCGGCAAGCTTCGATGCCAGCAGGCAAAGCTGCCGCAGTACGCTACGCGCAATGACTGGTACATGGCGCTCGCGTATACCGTTCGCGACTTCATGCTCGCCAACTACATGGCGACGGTGGAGTCGATCGCGGGCCCCAATCCCACGAAGGTCGTTGCGTATCTGTCGGCCGAGTTCCTGACGGGGCCGCATCTGGGTAACGGCCTCGTCAATCTCGGGCTGTGGGAGGCAGCGAGAGACGCGGTGTCCAGCGTCGGCCAGGATCTCGCGACGCTCGTGGAGCACGAAGAGGAGCCCGGGCTTGGAAACGGTGGGCTCGGCCGCCTTGCCGCCTGCTACATGGACTCGATGGCGACGCTCAACGTTCCGGCGATCGGCTACGGCATCCGCTACGAGTTCGGCATCTTCGATCAGGAGATCCGCGACGGCTGGCAGGTCGAACTGACCGACAAGTGGCTGCGCTTCGGCAACCCGTGGGAGATCGTCCGTCCGGAGACGACCTACACCGTCCAGTTCGGAGGGCGCACCGAAACGTACCGCGACGAACGCGGCGTCTCGCGTGTTCGATGGCTGCCCGATCACGTCGTGCAGGGCGTCGCGTACGACACGCCGGTGCCCGGCTACCGCGGGTCCACGACCAACCTCCTGCGGCTGTGGAAAGCCGAGGCGATCGAATCGTTCGACTTCGACGCCTTCAACGTCGGCGACTACTACGGCGCGGTCGAGCGGAAGATGGTCTCCGAAACGATCTCCAAGGTGTTGTATCCGAACGACGAGCCCGAGGTCGGCAAGCGGCTGCGGCTGGCGCAGCAGTACTTCTTCGTCTCGTGCTCGCTGCAGGACATGGTGCGGCTGCACGTGAGCCGCGGCAAACGGCTCGACGAGTTCGATTCGTACTGGGCCGCGCAGCTCAACGACACTCACCCGTCGATTGCCGTCGCGGAGCTGATGCGGCTGCTGGTGGACGAGCACGCCATGGAATGGGACGAGGCCTGGCGGATTACCCAGGCCACGTGCGCGTATACCAACCACACGCTGCTCGCGGAAGCGCTCGAAAAGTGGCCGATAGCCATGTTCGAGACGTACCTGCCTCGCCATCTCGAAATCATCCTGGAGATCAACCGGCGGTTTCTGGACGATGTGCGGCGCCGGCATCCGGGCGACGAGCAACTCGTGCGGCGCGTGTCGCTCATCGACGAGACGGGCGATCGGTACGTAAGGATGGCGCACCTCGCCTCCGCCGGCAGTCACGCGATCAACGGCGTCGCGGCGCTCCACACCGAGCTGCTGAAGCAAACCGTGCTGCGCGACATGCATATCGTGGCGCCCGGGAAATTCTTCAACGTGACCAACGGCGTCACGCCTCGCCGCTGGATGGCGCTGTGCAATCCCGGATTGAGGGCACTCATCACCCGTCACATCGGCGACGCGTGGATCGCCGATCTCGAAGACGAGCTGGTGCGCATCGAGCCGCTGGCGTATGACAGCGGCTTCCAGCGTGAGTGGCAGGATGTGAAGGCGGCGAACAAGCGAATGCTCGCCGCGCTGATCGCGGAACGGACGGGGGTCGCGATCGATCCGGAATCGCTGTT
>Ga0105245_10003641_pt1 | contig 13755 bp, 12 predicted proteins | sample KBSM54metaG_FD_81523 | JGI IMG/M metagenome (GOLD analysis project Ga0105245, IMG submission 81523) | Miscanthus rhizosphere microbial communities from Kellogg Biological Station, Michigan, USA - KBS M5-4 metaG | ecosystem: Host-associated > Plants > Roots > Rhizosphere > Soil | place... | reverse complement strand
GTGACCGCCCGGCCGCGAACCGCCCGCCCGGTGACCGCCCGGCCGCGAACCGCCCAATCGGGGGCCGTCCTCCGGGCGAGCGTTCCGGGGCGAGCCGGCCCGCGGCCGACCGGCCGCCGCGCACCGATCGATCCGCAGGCGAACGGGGCGAGCGTCCCGCCCGCGGGGCGCCCCGGCCGGCCGAGGCGCCCAAGCCCAAGGCCAAGCGGCTGCAGCCGGGCCGGGTCTACCGCGACGCGGTCCTGGCCGAGCTGTCGCCCGAGCGCACGGCGGTGGCCGAGCAGATCCTGCGGGGTGGGATCCCGGCGGTGCGCCAGGCGGTCGAGGAGCAGAACGCCAAGGCCCGTGAGGTGGGCGGCCCCGAGATCAAGGCCGACGCCCTCCTGGCCGTGGCCGAGGAGCTTCTCCCCGCGCTGAAGGCGGCGGAGTGGCGCGACCGGGCCGAGGCCGCGGTCGCCATCGTCGACGAGATCAGCGTGCGCGACCTGCGGGCGGTCGTCATCGGCGCCGACACCGCCCGCGACGAGGAGGGCCGGGCCCTCGCCGCCACCCTGCGGGAGGCCCTCGACCGCCGGGCCGCCGCGGAACGGCAGACCTGGGTCGACGAGATCACCTCCTCGCTCGACGAGGGCCGCATCGTCCGGGCCCTGCGCATCAGCGGGCGCCCGCCCGAGCCGGGGGTGCGGTTCCCGGCCGAGCTGGCCAAGCGGCTGAGCGACGCCACCGGCGACGCCCTGGCCCCCGACACCACCGCCGACCGGTGGACGGCCGTCCTGGAGGCGGTGATGGCCTCGCCCGTCCGCCGCACGATCACCCCCAAGGGCCTGCCCGCGGAGCCGGGCGAGGCCCTGACCAGGGCGCTGCGGCTGGCCGCGCCCCGGGTGCCGGCCATCGCCGCCCTCCTGGGCGACCCGCCCGGCGCCCCACCCCGACGCCCGGCCAGGCCCGGCCCGCCCCGTGGCGCCCCCGGCGCCGGCGGCGGCCGCCCACCGGGACGTCCTGCCACCCCGCCCCCCGGCCGCCCGCCGACGCCGCCGACCGCGGCGGCGTCCCCGTCCGAGGCGCCGGCGCCCGAGTCGGTGCGCGACGCCGAACCCGTCGCCGTGGCCGAGACGGTCGATCCGACACCGCCGACCGCGCCTGCGGCCCCGTCCGAGGCGGCCGCGCCCGAGGCCGTTGAGCCGACGGCGCAATCCGACGCAACCCCGGCCGACGCCGCGCCTCCCGCGGCGACCGGCCCGTCCGAGGCGCCCGAGCCCGAGCCCGAGCCCGAGACCGTTCCGGCCGCCACCGGCCCCGTCGCCGGCGAGGACGCCACCCCGCCCGAGGTGGAGGCGACCCCCGATGCTCACCGCGCGGGCCCGCCGGTGCGTTCCGGAGAGATCGAAGCCTGAGCGTTCCCGTCGAGGGGACCCGGCCGCCTACCGAGGGCGGTAGCGGAGGTGCACGACGCCGTTGCTGAATCGGCGCTCGCCGAGGAGCTCGAGCTCGGCGCGCGCGTCGGTCGCCAGCGCCGGCTTGCCCCCACCCAGGACGACGGGCCAGAGGAACAGGTGGCACTCGTCGACCAGCCCGGCTGTGAGCGCCTGGGCCGCCAGGTTCGGACCGCCCACGAGGAGATCGCTCCTGGCCGCGGCCTTCAGGTCGCGTACCGCGCCGGGGTCGAAGCGGTGCTCGAGCCGGGTGTTGGCGGTCGAAACCGCGGCCAGGGTCGTGGAGTAGACGACCTTGTCCGCCGCCTGCCAGACGCTGGCGAAGTCGCCCATGAGGTCCGACTGCTCGGCCAAGGCGGCGTCGGTCTCCCACACGGCCATCGTGTCGTACATGCGCCGCCCGTAGAGGTGCGTGCCCACGGACCGCAGAAGGTCGGTGATGGACGCGAACACCTCGTCGTCCGGTGTGGCCCAGTCGAAGGCGCCCCGTTCGTCCTCGGTCCAGCCGTCGAGGGACATGTTCGACACGTAGATCAGCTTGGCCACTGCCGCTCCCACGTCGCCTCCGACGCATCTTGGCGACCCCTGGTCCCCGAACGTAGTGGGCGAGGCGGCGCGGGTGACCGTCGAGGCCGTTCAGGCGATGGTGGCCACGATCCCGTGCTCGTGGAGGAACTCCAGGAGGCCGTCGACCAGGTTGCGGTGGGCAACCTCGTCCAGGGGCACCCACGCCGCCTCGACGGCGTCCCCGCCCGCCTGGGGCTCGGCCTCGTCGGGACCGATGAGCACCGTCACCGAGAAGTCGAGGATGACGAAGTGGTGGTCGTCGCCGATGCGTTCGACCCACCCCACCATCCGGTCGCAGACGCCCTCCACGCCGGTCTCCTCCAACAGCTCCCGCACCACCGCCTCGGCCAGGAGCTCGCCCTCCTCGACCCGCCCGCCGGGGATCGACCACTCCCCCGCCGCCGGCCCGTGGCCCCGACGAACGAGGAGGAGCCTGCCGTCCTCCACCGCGATGGCGCCGACGCACACCTCGGGCCTCATGCCGGCTCCTCGGCCGCGGCGTCGCCACGGTGGGTGGCGGCCTCGATGGCGGCGTCCACCGGGCGCTCCCGCAGCCACTTGTGCACCACGATCATCCGGGCGGTGAAGCCGAACGTCTCGAAGAAGTTCTTGGTCGACCGGTTTCCGGGGAGGGCGGACGAGTCGATCCCGACACAGTCCGCGTCCCGGCACCAGGCGATGACGTCGTTGACGAGGGCCTCGCCCACGCCGACCTCCCGGGCCTCGGGCTCGACGAAGATGTCGTCGAGCACGCCCAGCCGGTCGCCGTCCCGCAGGCGCTCCCGGCGGACCACGGCGTAGCCGATCACGGCGTCGTCGATCGTGCCGCAGAGCACCCGGGTGTCGGGATCGGCCAGGGCCGCCTTCAGACTGGCCTCGAGCGGCTCACCCCGGCCATCCCGGGCGGCCCACACGTCGCCCCCCTTCATCGGGGTCAGCTCGGCGATGGCCAGGCGGGCCAACTCGGCCAGGCGGGGCAGGTCGTCTTCGATCGCCGGCCGGCAGCCTTCCATCCGAGGAGTCTGCCAGGCCCGTGACCGGCCCTCGGGCGCGTCAGACGCAGTCCCGGCAGAACATCCGGGCCGGGTCGGCCAGTTGGCTCGGGTGCTTGACCAGGAAGCAGGACTGGCACACGAACTCTCCCGGTCGCTTGGGGACGACCTTGGTGGAGCCCTCGGTGCGGTCGTCGGTGTCGGCCACCTCGTCCTCGTCGTCGTCCTGCTCGTCGACGACGACCAGCCGGTCCTTGAGGATGACGTCGAGGCCGGCCTCCACGTCGTCGGGGTCGAGATCGTCGTCATCGTCATCGTCGTCGTCGTCGTCATCGGCGGCGATCACGACGGCGATGGGCACCACCACGTCGTCGACGTCGTCGACCACGGCCAAGTCGTCGTCGACGACCAGGTCGTCGTCCTCCAGGCCCTCGTCGTCGTCGATGAGGTCGTCGTCCTCCAACGCCTCCAGATCGACCATGTCGGGGTCGTCGGGCTCGATGGCGTCGGCCAGCTCTTCTTCGTCGTCAGCCATGCTGCCGGGTCCCCTTCAGAGGTCTACGGGGCCGGGAGCATAGACCAGCCCCCGCTCCTATTCGAGCGACGAAAACGCGGGATCCAGGGGACCTTTGGTGCCGCTCGGTGGCCCTCCCGCCCAGCCCCGGTGGTGACCGGGCCCCAGCAGTGGGTTATCGGAACGTTGTCTACTTGGTCCCCCGAATCCGCGCTTGCCCTTCGACCGCCCCCTCCCCGGCATCGCCGCCGAAACGGTGACGCCGAGGCCCACGACCCGGGGGTTGGGGCGCCGTGGACAGGCCGTAAGTTGCCCCATCCCGGGGGGTGGCGCAAGCCGACCTACAACCCTCCTGACCAGCGTCGATGCGCGTCGTCGCAGGTCAGGAGGCTAGGAATTTCTGTCTGAACCAGTCGTTGAGGGTTGCCCCCCGGGAGGTGCGGCCAGGGCCCGGCGACGGACCTCGGCCCGGGCTTCGGCCCGGCGCTCGGCATCGAGTCGTTCCAGGTCGGAGGCACCGTGGTCGACGAACGTCATCATCCCCGCCACCATCCGGTGACCGGCCTCCTCCGCGATCAGCCGGTGCATCTCCTGGCAGACGCGGCGGTACTCCGGGTGCCCGGCGGGGGCGGTGCGCAGCTCGATCATGTGCATCGCCTCCCGGGCGTTCATCTCGATCGAGTACCGCACCCGGTAGGCCAGGGCCACGGCGTAGGGCGCCTGGGCCGGGAAGGCCGGTCGGAGGGCGTCGTGGAGGCCCGCGGAACGGGCCATGGCCTCCTCGAAGCGGTCGCCCAGGCCGGCGTCGACCACGTCGGCGGGCAGGACGTAGCCGTGGGTGGGTGTGAGCGGTTGCCACTGGATGGTGAGCATCCGGTGGCGCTGGAGGTCGCGGAAGGCGCCGTAGTCGGAGAGGACGTCGAACCGGTAGCTGGCCGTCTCCAGGGCCCGCCCCGGCTTGTGGCGGCGGTTGCGGCGGTCGCCGACGTAGGCCGCCGCCACCGCCTCCCGGTCCGCCGCCGACAGGCCCCGCACCCGGGCCCGCACCTGGTCGTCGGGCAGGTCGGTGTAGGGGTAGAGCATGGCCGCCAGCAGCCGGTCCTCGGCCTCGGGGTCGAAGTCGACGAGGGTGACCTGGGGCCGGGGCTCGGGCTCGTGGCCCACGAACAGGCGGGCGGCCACCTCGGCCGTGGCCCCGGCGGTGGCGGCCAGGTACGACGACCAGGCGCCGCCCCGCTCGGGACGGTCGACCCGGGACAGGAACGAGGGGATCACCTTGCGCAGCTCGCCCAGCATCAGGTCGCCGTAGGCCCGGGCCTCGGGCAGGGCCGACGCCCGCAGGCGCAGGAGCAGCTGCTCGTAGCCCTGGCCGGTGCCGTAGATCCCCACGTTCGACAGGGCCGCCGCCGGGAGCAGCCCCCGCAACGCGTCGAACGCCTTGGCCCGGATCGACCGCCGCCACACCGTCTCCGGGTCGGCCGGGTCCCGGGGGAACTGCTCCCGGTACCAGGCCTCCATGCGGGGGACCAGGTCGGCGTAGGTGTCGAACAGGCGGTCGAGGTCGGCCACGTAGCGGGTGCCCAGGGGCGAGGAGAGCACGGCCGGGTCGCGGTGGTACCGGTAGCGTCCGCCCAGGCGGGTGTCGTAGGGGATGTACCGGGTGGACTGCTCCAGGTACGCCATGAGCCGGCCCCACTCGAGGATCTTGGTCAGCAGGTTGGACGCCTGCTCGCAGGCCAGGTGGACGCCTCCCAGCTGGGCCACCGAGTCGTCGCCGTACTCGTAGAAGACCTTGCGGTAGAGGTCCTCGGCCCGCTCGAGGCCCATGGTGGCGTCGACCGAGACGTCGCCCGACGTGTCGAGGTCGCCCACGAACTCGTCGAGGAAGAGCCGGCGCAGGCTCTTCATGGTGCGGGAGTAGCGGGCGAAGAGGGCGCCCTTGACCACCTCGGGCAGGTTCACGAGGGCGAAGACGGGCCCGTCGAGGTTGGTGAAGTACCGGCGCAGGACGTCGGCCTCGTCGTCCGTCCACTGCTCGCTGACGTACGGGTGGGCCATCGGAGTGACGAGGCTAGGGCGCGGGATCGAACGCGGCGCGGACCTCCTCCATCGCCTCCGGGCGCAGCCACAGGTCGACGACCGTCATGGCCATGGCCTTGGCCGCGTCGAGCACCCCCCGGTCGCCCTCGGCCGACGCCGCCCACGTGGCGAACTCGGGCGAGTGCAGGCCCACGTCGGCGGGCGAGATCTTCACGATCGGGTGGATGGTCGGCACCCGGTAGCTGACGTTGCCCATGTCGGTGCTGACCATCAGGCGGGTGGCGGGGGTGGGATCGGCCACCTCCCGGCCCAGGCGGGCGCTGTTGGCCCGGTACAGCTCGCCCAGGGGCCGGTTGTGGCGCAGGTCGGTGTACTCCGGCCACGGCTGGTGCACCTCCATGGTGCAGCCGGCGGCCGCCGCCCCCGCCTCCAGGCAGGCCAGCACCCGGGCCTTGAGCCCGTGCAGGCTGGCCGCGGTGGCGGAGCGGACGTACCACTGGGCCACGGTGTGGTGGGGCACCATGTTCGGCTTCTCCCCCGCCTCGAGGAACACCCCGTGGACCCGGTCGGTGGACGCCATGTGCTGGCGGAGGGCGGCCACTGCGTTGTAGCCCAGGACGGCGGCGTCCAGGGCGTTGCGGCCCTTGTCGGGCGCGGCGGCGGCGTGGGCCATCTGCCCGAAGTACTCGATCTCGTAGGGGGCGATGGCGATGACCTGGGGCTCGATGAGGTCGATCCCCGCCGGGTGGATGGCCAGGGCCGCGTCGACGCCGTCGAACGCGCCCCTGTCGCCGAGGACGACCTTGCCCCCACCGCCCTCCTCGGCCGGCGTCCCGATCACGTCCAGGCGGCCGCCGGCGGCGGCGACCACGGTGGCCGCGGCCAGGCCCGCGCCCAGGCCGGCGGCGGCGATGACGTTGTGGCCGCACGCGTGGCCGATGCCGGGGAGGGCGTCGTACTCGCACAGGACGGCGATGCGGGGCCCGTCCCCACCCCGACCGTCGTCACCCGGGCGGCCCACGAAGGCCGTCTCCAGGCCGTGGGCGCCCCGGTCGACGACGAAGCCCTCGCCCTCCAGGGTGGAGGCGAGGAGGTCGGAGGCGAAGTGCTCCTCGAAGAGCAGCTCGGGCCGCTGGTGGATGCGGTGGGAGACGTCGAGGAGCAGCTCGGCCCGCTCGTCGACGGCGGCCACGACCAGTCGCCGGGCGGTGACGAGGTCGAGCAGGGGGACCATGGTCCCCGAGGTTAGGGGTCCGCCGGAGTCGGCCCGGGCGTGTCCCCGGGCCGACTCAGGACGGTCAGCCCTTGAGCTTGTCGGCGATGTCGTCGATGAAGCCCTTGAGCTTGCCCTTGCCCTGGTCGATCTTGCCCTCGGCCTTGAGCTCGTCGTTGCCGGTGAGGTCGCCGGCGGCCTCCTTGATGCGTCCCTTGGCCTGGTCGATCTTGTCGTCCATGGTGGTTCCTTTCGTCACGATGTCGTCCTGTTCGTACCCTCTCGTCGACCTCGTACCCTTGTTTCACACCCGGTCGCCGGGGGAATGGGTGCCGGGGGCTCGAGGAGGGGACGGTGTCAGTACTCGACAGGTGGAGCGTGCGCGGGGACGAGGAGCCCTACCGCGCCTACCAGTCGTGGGACGGCGGGGGTGGGGCCGGCGGCGGCAGCTCGTTGACCCTGGCCCGGGCCACCGTCGGACTCCTCGTCGTCAGCCTGATCGCCCCCGTCGTGGTGGTGGCCTTCCTCGCCCTGGCCCTCCTCGACTTCCCCCTGTCGGGCGACCTGCCGGCGGAGGTGCCGGGCATCGAGTCCCGGATCTCCCGGGTCTACGACAGCAGCGGCGCCGAGATGGCCGTCTTCCGCCGCTTCGACACCTCCGTGCCGGTGCAGCCGGAGGACATCCCCAAGGTGCTCGAGAACGCGGTGGTGGCGGCCGAGGACCGCCGGTTCTACCAGCACCGGGGCGTCGACGCCCGGGGCCTGCTGCGGGCCCTGCGGGCCGACGCCGGCTCGGGCGAGTATGAGCAGGGGGCGTCCACCATCACCCAGCAGCTGGTCCGCCTGGCCTACACCGACGACCGCAGCCCCACCCTCCGGCGCAAGCTGCGGGAGGCGGTGCTGGCCCGGGAGCTGGAGAGCCAGCTGAGCAAGCAGGAGATCCTGTTCAAGTACCTGTCCCGGATCTACCTGGGCAGCGGCAACTACGGCGTCGGGGCCGCGGCCGAGTCCTACTTCCGCAAGCCGGTGCGCGACCTCGACCTGTCGGAGGCGGCGCTCCTGGACGGGATCATCCCCGCCCCCAGCGTGCTCGATCCCCGGATCAACCCGAGCGGCGCCGAGAGCCGGCGGCGCCAGGTGCTGGCCATCATGGCCGACGAGGGGATGATCTCCGGCCCGCAGCGCGACCAGGCCCTGGCCCGTCCCCTCACCGTGGTGCGGGAGGGGGCGCCGGCCGACCCCCAGGTCACCGCCGTCTACCCGCCCGCCCCCGAGGTGGTGAAGTACCCGTACTTCACCGACTACGTCCGTCAGTACCTCATCGCCCGCTACGGCGAGGACACCGTCTACACCGGCGGGCTGCGGGTGGAGACGTCGCTCGACCCCCGCCTCCAGGCCCTGGCCCAGGCGGCGGTGTCGAAGACCTTGGAGGGCACGCCGGCCGGGCTGGACATGGCCCTGGTGTCGCTCGACCCCCGCACCGGCCTGGTGCGGGCGCTGGTCGGCGGGCGGGACTTCGCCAAGTCCAACGTCAACCTGGCCCTCGGCAACTGCTCGGCCGTGCACCCGGTCGAACCGGCGCCGGGCCAGGAGGTGCCCTTGTGTGTCAGCGGCGGCGGGGCCGGCCGCCAGCCGGGCTCCGCCTTCAAGCCCTTCACCCTCGCCGCCGCCCTCGCCGCCGGGCACAAGTCCACCGACACCTACCGGGGCCCGGGTGAGTTCACCTATCCCAACTGCACCGGCGTCGGCTGCACGGTTCGCAACACCGAGAGCGGCAGCTACGGCTCCCTCACCCTGGCCCAGGCCACCGCCTACTCGGTCAACACCGTCTTCGCCCAGCTCATCCTCGACGTGGGCGTGAAGGAGACCGCCCAGATGGCCAACAAGCTGGGCGTCACCATGATCGACCCCGACGGCAAGCTGCCGACGGGCGAGCCCTACGGGCCCAGCCTCACCCTCGGCGCGGCGGAGGTGTCGCCCCTCGACATGGCCGCCGCCTTCGGTGTGTTCTCGGCCCGGGGCCAGCAGTTCCCGGCCTCGCCGGTGGTCAAGGTCACCGGGCCCGACGGCAAAGTCCTGGAGGACAACACCAAGCGGCGCGGCACCCGGGTGCTCCCGCAGGCGGTGGCCGACGAGATGAACTCGGTGCTCTCGGGCGTGGTCGACTTCGGCACCGGGGCGTCGGCCAAGATCGACCGCCCGGGGGGGACGGCGGGCAAGACCGGCACCAGCGAGGGCTTCGGCGACGCCTGGTTCGTCGGCTACACCCCCGAGCTGTCGACCTCGGTGTGGATGGGCTACGCCGACTCCCGCAAGGCGATGGAGAACATCAAGGGCATCGCCAAGGTCTTCGGCGGCACCCTGCCGGCAGCCACGTGGAAGGACTACATGAGCAAGGCCCTGGCCGGGGTGCCGCTCAGTACCTTCCCCCTGCCGCCCCGGGTCGTGCGGCCGGCGCCGGCCACCGCCACCGGCCCGTCCCCCGTCAGCACCGGGACCCCTTTCACGAGCGACACCATCCCGCCCTACGTGCCCCCCTTTGGCGGTTCCCCGCCGGAGCTCTCCCCGTCGACCACGGTGGCGCCCACCTCGCCCTACTCGGCCGACAACCCGTATGTGCCCTACCAGCCCGCGCCCGACCCGTCGATACCCGGGATCGGCCTGACGCCGGCCTCCGGGCCGCCGAGGTGACGCGATGATCCTCGTCCTGCTCATCGTCGTGCCGTGCTGCGTGGTGGGCCTGATCGTCTACGCGGCGATGTCCCGTTGGGAGCTGAGCTCCGGATCCTCGCCCTACGAGGGGGTTCGGCCGGCCCGCAGCCTTCCCCGCCTCACCCTGCGGGAGACCGTGCTCGACTGGCCCGTCCCCCAGTTCCAGCGGCTGAACCCGGCCCTCCTGTGGGCGATAAGCGCGGTGTCGGCGGTGTGGATCGTGGCCTGGATCGTCCTGTTCTTCGTCGGGCTGAGCATGCTCCACGGGTGACGCTCGGACGAACGGCTGTTCCGGCACCGACGCCGGTGGCCGTACGCTGGGAGAACCGATGGCGATAGAGATCCTCCCCGGCCAGCCCTACCCGCTGGGTGCCACCTACGACGGCATGGGCACCAACTTCTCCGTCTTCTCCGAGGTCGCGGCGCGGGTCGAGCTGTGCCTGTTCGATGCCGACGGCACCGAGGAGCGGGTCGACCTGCCCGAGACCGACGCCTACTGCTGGCACGGCTACCTGCCCAACCTGGGCCCCGGGCAGCGCTACGGCTTCCGCGTCCACGGCCCCTACGACCCCGCCAAGGGGCTGCGCTGCAACCCGGCCAAGCTGCTCCTCGACCCCTACGCCAAGGCGGTCGAGGGCGAGATCGACTGGGGCGAGCCGCTCTTCAACTACCGCTTCGCCAATCCCGACGAGACCGGGCCCGCCGGCTCCACCAACGACGACGACAGCGGCCCCCACATGGCGAAGGCGGTCGTCACCAGCCCCTTCTTCGACTGGGACAACGACCGTCACCCGCGGACCCCCTGGCACGAGTCGGTGGTCTACGAGGTGCACGTCAAGGGCTTCTCCAAGTTGCATCCGGGGATCCCTGAGGAGCTCCGAGGCACCTACGCCGGCCTCGCCCACCCGGTGTCGATCGCCTATCTCAAGTCGCTGGGGGTCACCGCCGTCGAGCTCCTGCCGGTGCACCAGTTCGTGCACGACCACCGCCTGGTCGACGCCGGCCTGCGCAACTACTGGGGCTACAACTCCATCGCCTTCCTCGCCCCCCACAACTCGTACGCGGCCCGAGGCCAGCAGGGCCAGCAGGTGCAGGAGTTCAAGCAGATGGTCAAGGCCCTGCACGACGCCGGCATCGAGGTGATCCTCGACGTGGTCTACAACCACACCGCCGAGGGCAACCACATGGGGCCGGTGCTGTCGCTCAAGGGCCTCGACAACGCCGCCTACTACCGCCTGGTCGACGACGATCGCCGCTTCTACTTCGACACCACTGGCACCGGCAACAGCCTCAACATGCGTCACCCCCACGTCCTGCAGCTGATCATGGACTCGCTGCGCTACTGGGTGGTCGACATGCACGTCGACGGTTTCCGGTTCGACCTGGCCGCGACCCTGGCCCGCCAGTTCCACGACGTCGACCGGCTGTCGGCCTTCTTCGACCTCATCCAGCAGGATCCCGTCGTCAGCCAGGTCAAGCTCATCGCCGAGCCCTGGGACCTGGGCTACGGCGGCTACCAGGTCGGCAACTTCCCGCCCCTGTGGTCGGAGTGGAACGGCAAGTACCGCGACACCGTCCGCGACTTCTGGCGGGGCGAGGACCAGACGCTGGCCGAGTTCGCCTACCGGTTCACGGGGAGTCCCGACCTCTACGAGTCGAGCGGCCGCCGCCCGTCGGCGAGCGTCAACTTCGTCACCGCCCACGACGGCTTCACCCTGGCCGACCTCGTCTCCTACAACGAGAAGCACAACGAGGCCAACGGCGAGGGCAACAACGACGGTGAGAGCCACAACCGGTCCTGGAACTGCGGCGCCGAGGGACCCACCGACGATCCCGAGGTCCTCGAGCTGCGGGCCCGCCAGCGGCGCAACTTCGTCGCCACCCTCCTGCTCTCCCAGGGCATCCCCATGATCCTGGGCGGCGACGAGATCGGCCGCACCCAGCAGGGCAACAACAACGCCTACTGCCAGGACAACGAGATCTCCTGGTTCGACTGGGACTCGATGGACGGGACCATGGTCGCCTTCACCGCCCGGCTCATCGCCCTGCGCCGCGACCACCCCGTCTTCCACCGCCGGCGCTGGTTCCACGGGCGGGCGCTCCACGGCAAGGACGTGGTCGACCTGGCCTGGCTCCGTCCCGACGGCACCGAGATGGAGGACGCCGACTGGGAGTCGGGCTTCGCCAAGTCGATCGCCGTCTACCTCAACGGTGCCGAGATGCACTCCACCGACAGCCTCGGCCACCAGATCGTCGACGACAGCTTCCTGGTGGTGTTCAACGCCCACTACGACGAGGTCACCTTCACCCTGCCGCCGGAGAAGTTCGGGGCGGCGTGGGTGAAGGTGGTCGACACGGCCGACGGCTTCGCCCTGGGCGACCAGTTCAAGGCCGGCGACGATCTCCCCGTCGATGCCCGCAGCCTGGTGCTGCTGCGGGCTACCGGGGCGGGCTGAGGCAGCTAACCCCGGCGCAGGCGGTCGAGGGCAGGGGCGGCCAGGCCCAGGACGATGCCGACGACGGCCAGCACGATCGGCAGGACCAGGAAGAGCCCACTGTCGGACGCGATGACCTTGAGCAGGAAGAAGTCGAAGGCCAGGAACAGTCCCAGGAAGAAGCCGCTGAAGGCGCCCAGCAGGGGCCGGCCCTTGACCCTCACCGGCCGTATCCCGTCCGGTACGGGCTCTTGGGGCGGGCGGCCGACACCAGGCCCGCGGCCGCGGCGGCGGTTCCGGCCAGACCGGCCACCCCGGCGGCGGCGGTGCTGGCGGCCGAGCCCTCCACCTCCACCGTCAACTGGCCCTCGCACTGGCCCTCGGTGCCCTTGTGGTAGCCGGTGAGCTTCCATTTCACCGATGGGAACTGCCTCACCAGGGTGGGGATGTCGGTGACGCCGTCCTTGGTGCCCGCGTTCTGGTCGTTGCCCGTCGGTCCCCACTTCCCGAGGTTGATCGTCAGCGGGCCGAGCGTCAGGTCGATCGAGCCCTCGTGGTCGTGGGTGACCTTGTTGATCTCGCCGTGCCAGGCGGCGTTGGCCGCCCGGGGGATCTTCACCGAGGTGGCGGTGGCGTCGACGGTGACGGCGGAGCCGTCGTCGGCCGTCACCGTGGCCGTGGCCGAGCAGCCGATGGTGTCGCGGGTGATCTCGGCGCCGGCCGGTGCCACCGACAGCAGCAGTGCCACGGCCGCCACCGCCCCGGCCCCCAGAATGCGCTTCATGTCCCCTCCCTGGGAGGGAAGGCTACATGTCGGCCCGACTGGAGCGACGGGCGCGGTAGCGACGGATGAGGGCGTTGGTCGAGCTGTCGTGGCCGAGCTCGGGCTCGTCCTCGGCCGTCAGCTCGGGGACGATGCGGTTGGCCAGGGCCTTGCCCAGCTCGACCCCCCATTGGTCGAACGAGTTGACGTCCCAGATCACGCCCTGGGTGAACACCTTGTGCTCGTAGGTGGCGGTGAGCTGGCCCAGCACCCGGGGGGTGAGGCGGGTGGCCAGGATGGTGTTCGAGGGCCGGTTGCCGGGGAAGGTGCGGTGGGGCACCAGGTCGGGGGCGACGCCCTCCGCCGCCACCTCCTCCGCCGTCTTGCCGAAGGCCAGGGCCTCGGTCTGGGCCAGCAGGTTGGCCACCAGGAGGTCGTGGTGGGCCCCGAGGGCGTGGCCGGGCCGGCAGAAGCCGATGAAGTCGGCGGGCACGATCTTCGTCCCCTGATGGAGCAGCTGGTAGAAGGCGTGCTGGCCGTTGGTGCCGGGTTGGCCCCACACGATGGGACCGGTCTGCAGCGGCACGGGACGCCCGTCGAGGTCGACCGACTTGCCGTTGCTCTCCATGTCGAGCTGCTGGAGGTAGGCCGGGAAGAGGGCCAGGGCCTGGCTGTACGGCAGCACCGCATGGGTCTCGAAGGCGAAGAAGTCGTCGTACCAGAGCCCGATCAGGCCCAGCAGGGCGGGCAGGTTGCGGTGGTAGGGCGCGGTGCGGAAGTGCTCGTCGATCTCGTGGAAGCCGGCCAGCAGGTCGGCGAAGGCCTCGGGCCCGATGGCCACCATCAGCGACAGGCCGATGGCCGACGGGTAGGAGTAGCGGCCGCCGACCCAGTCCCAGAACTCGAACATGTTGTCGGTGTCGATGCCGAACTCGGCCACTTTGGCTGCGTTGGTCGAGACGGCCACGAAGTGGTGGGCGACAGCCGCCTCGTCGCCGAGGGCGTCGAGCAGCCACCGACGGGCGGTGGTGGCGTTGGTGATGGTCTCGACCGTGGTAAACGTCTTGGAGGCGATGACGAAGAGGG
>Ga0105245_10003637_pt1 | contig 13765 bp, 12 predicted proteins | sample KBSM54metaG_FD_81523 | JGI IMG/M metagenome (GOLD analysis project Ga0105245, IMG submission 81523) | Miscanthus rhizosphere microbial communities from Kellogg Biological Station, Michigan, USA - KBS M5-4 metaG | ecosystem: Host-associated > Plants > Roots > Rhizosphere > Soil | place... | reverse complement strand
TCGCTGCGAGACTAGCGGCCCCCAGGTCGTCAAGCACTGCGCCGACGGGTGCGCCGTCCACTCGGGCACGGACGACAGCTGCAAGCCCGCCCCGTCCAAACCGTGCGTCGTCGGCGGCCTCTATTGCGGCGGCGACAAGATCGTCGGCGACTCCCACACGCTCTATCGCTGCGAGGCGAACAACGCCGTGGAGGTCGTCAAGCACTGCGCGAACGGCTGCCGCATCAACTCGGGCACCGACGACAGCTGCAGGTAGTCAGCGCAGGCCGGCGCGGCCGAGTAGGCGGTGAAGGTGGACGCGATCCACGCCCGCTGCACGTGCGGCCGCGCTGACGTTGTTGCCGTGCGCCGCGAGCAGTTGCTCGAGGTAGCGGCGCTCGAGGTCGCGCAACCAGCGCTCGCGAACGACGCGCAGCGGCAGCGTCACGTCGATCGCGGGCGAGGAGTTGCCACCGTGTGGGTGGCCGAGCTCCTGGCGAACCAGCGCCGCTTCGAGATAGTTGCGGAGCTCGCGCACGTTGCCGGGCCACGCGTGGTGGAGCAGCTCCGGGATCAATTCGCCGGAGCGCAGCGCGGCGGTCGCGGGCGAGCCCTGCGCGCCGAGGTCCGCGAGCAAGGCCTCGATCAGCGAGGGCAAATCCTCGCTGCGTTCGCGCAGCGGCGGCAGCGTGATCGGGACGACCGCGAGCCGGTAGTACAGGTCGGAGCGGAAGCGATGCGCGTTGACCTCTTCGCGCAGGTTGCGGTTCGTCGCGGCGATCACGCGGACGTCGGTCGCGATTCGCGTCGTCGAACCGATCCGCTGGATCTCGTGGCGGTCGAGCGCGCGCAACAGCTTTGGTTGGAGCTCGAGCGCGAGCTCGCCGAGCTCGTCGAGCAGCAGCGTGCCGCCGGAGGCAGCTTCGAATGCGCCGATCCGCCGGGTCGTCGCGCCGGTGAACGCGCCGGGCTCGTGACCGAACAGCTCGACCTCCAGCAGATTCGCCGGAATCGCACCACAATCGACGACGATGAACGGCCCGTCGCGCCGCGCGCTCTCGGTGTGGAGCGCTTCGGCCGCGAGCTCCTTGCCGGTGCCGCTCTCGCCCTGGAGCAACACGGTCGACGTGCTCGCGGCCATCGCCTCGAGCTGGGCGAACGCGGCGCGCATCGCGACCGAGGCACCGACGAGCCGACCGAACCGCGTGCGCGACGAGAGTGCGAGCTCGACGTCGCGCGTGCCGAGATCGAAGCGCACGAGCGTGCGGCCGAGCTGGAGGTTCGCGCCATCGCGCAGCGGAGCCTCGATCACGCGAACGTGATCGACGAGCGTGCCGTTGCGGCTGCCGAGGTCGCGCAGCGTCGCGGCGCCGTTCGCGATCCGGATCTCGCAGTGGAACTTCGACATCGCAGGGTCCGCGATCACGAGATCCGCGCGCGGATCCGCGCCGATCACGAGCTTCGGCGTCGCGAACGTCTGGACCTTACCGTCGACCGTGAGGCGATATTCGCGAACGAAGGCCCGCGCCGGCGCATCGCCGAGGAGCTCCGTGGTGCGCGGATCGGCCACCATCAGTCGAGCGTCTCTCCGGCGCGCCGGGTGGCAGGGGCGGGGCGCGATGCGCGTACGCGATGGTGCGTCGGCACGACGGGGGATGGCGCTTCGACCGCCGGCATCGGCGCAGCGGCAGGTGCGCGCGTCGCGATCACGGGAAGCACCGGTAGCGGCAACGCGCTCGCGGACTCGCCGCTCGGGAAGAGCATGTACACGGCCGCCGCGAGCGCGACGCTGGCGGCCGCGACGACTGGCCAGCGCCGGCGCCTGGCGGCCACGACGGGAGCCACGGCGACCGCGCCGACATCTTGGGTGACGCGCTCGTCGGCGCGCAGCATGTCGGCGAGCGCGAGCATCGTCGGCCGGCGCGCCGGATCGCGATCGAGACACGCCGCGATCACGCGATCGAGCACGGGCGAGCAACCGGCGGGAGGCGCCGGCGCGATCAGCTGCGGGCAGCGCCCGCCCTCGAAGCCATCGAACGGCAAGCGGCCCGTCGCCGCTTCGAACAAGATCGCACCGAGCGCCCAGACATCGCCGGCCGGTGTGATCGCACCGGTCGTCCATTGCTCCGGGGCCATGTACGCCGGCGTGCCGACGCGCGAACCCGTCGCGAGCGCATCGCACGCGAGCGAGCGCGCGATGCCGAAGTCGACGATCTTCGGCTCGTCACCTGCGAGCATCACGTTCGCCGGTTTGAGATCGCGATGGATGATGCCGCGCGCGTGGACCGCGGCCATGCCGTCTGCGAGCTTCGCTCCGAGCACGCGCAGCTCGCTCTCGTCGATCGGCCCGTACGCGAGTCGCGCCGCGAGTGTCTCGCCGTGGATTCGCTCGAGCACGAGGAAGCCTTCGCCGACCGCGTGCACTCGCGCGACGTTCGGATGGACGATCGCGCGCGTCCGCTCGAGCTCCGCTGAGAACCGCGCGACCGCACGCGGATCGCCGAGCAGATGAGGATGGAGCCGCTTGATCGCGAGCTCGTCTCGACCGACGACCGCAAACACCTCGCTGGTCGCGCCACGTCCGAGCGATGCAGCGAGCTCGTACGACATCTGCGAGCACTTTCGCATGCACGGCTCGTCGATGATCGCGGAATCGCTGCGGACAATCGTGTGCAGCCTCGACTCCCAGTGGTCAGCGCGCGCACCCGGCGGCATCATCGCGACGATGATGAGATTCGCGATCTTCGCGCTGCTCGTCCCCGCGCATGCCTACGCAGATCGCGTCGACAGCGAGGCGCTCGGCCATCTCGATCGCGGGGTCGCCGCGTACAAGCTCGCCGATTACACGACCGCACGCCGCGAGCTCGATGCCGCGGTCGAGCTCGTTCCCGATCGCGCGAACCCGTACCGCTGGCGCGCGCTGACGGAGCTCGCCCAGCACGACTGTGCGACCGCGGTCGTCGATATCGAATCGTTCCTGTCGCGCGTCCCCGTTGGTGACGAGCGCGTCGCCGAGCTGACCGCTGCGCGCGATCGCTGCGTCGCCGGTGTGCGCGTCGCGCCGCAACCCGTCGCGGTCGCCGCGCCGCCACCGCCGCACGAGGCGAAGCTCTACGAGCACTGGTGGTTCTGGACCGCGATCGGTGCGGTCGCGATCACCGGTGCGGGCGTCGCGTACGGCGTCACGCGCCACGACGAGACGACGCTGCCGATCGTTCACTGCACGAACGCGGGGTGCAAGTGAAGCTCGCGCTCGTCGCGATCCTCGTCGCGGGTTGCGCGACCGACGATCCGTGCGCCGGCGTCAGCGGCACGTGCGTCACGCTCCACGTCACGTCGCCTTCGGTGAAGACGATCGATCAGCTCGAGCTCGATCTATCGTGGGGCGACAACCACGCCGTCACGACGCTCCAGCCCGGAGGTACGGCATCGCTGCCGCTCGTCAGCGGCGTCGCGATCGCGGGCTCGGCGTCGAAGCTCGCGATCGTCGGTGCGGGCAAGCTGAGCGGGCAGGTGCTCGGTACCGGTGCCGCGGCGATAACGCTCGCCGATCGCGCGTCGCTCGAGCTCGTGCTCGCCGATCCGGGAAGCTGCGTCGCCGGCGCTCGCTACTGCGGCGGGGACAAGCTCGCCGGCATGGCCGACACGGTCTACGAGTGCAACGCGGGCGGCGTGCCGATCGCGCGCGGTGCGTGCGCCGCCGGTTGCGTCACGCATCCGACCGTCGACGACTCGTGCGCAGCGGCGAACGCGCCATGCACCGAAGGTGGCCTGTACTGCGGCGGCGACAAGCTCGCCGGTGATCCGGGAACGCTGTACCGCTGCAGCAATGGAACCGGCACCCTCGTGATGGCGTGCGCGACCGCGTGCGAGATTCGCGTGGGCAGCGACGACGGTTGCCGTTAGCCGACGGGCTTCGCCTTCCAGTCCTTCTGCGTGATGGCCGCGAAGTCGATCACCAAACAGATCGGTTTATCCGTCGCGTCGATCGCCCAGTACGCGGTGAACTCGCCCTTGCCCGACGGAAATGCGAGCGCGCGGCGGCCATCGGTGAGCGGCACCTCGACCGGCTGCGTGCCGCTCGCATCGGGCAGCGCGAGCACGCCGGGCGAACCGGCGCTGGCATCGATCAGCGCGAGCCAGCCGGTGCTCGACGCGATCGTCGGCAGATCGTCGGCGGACTTCGGCTTCTTCTGACCCTTCCACTGCGCGACGGTCCACCGCGCGATCGGCGGGCGACCGGTGTGGATCACGATCGCGGCGAGCTCGTCCTTCGTCGCATCGAGCGCCGTTGCCGGCCGCACGAGCGACAGCATGATCCGGAACTGGCCTGCGCCGGCGGGGCGATCGAGCACCTTCCAGCTCTTCTTGTCGGCGGGATCGAAGATCGCGAGCGCGCCCGAGCCGACCGGCAGCTGCGCGGGCGCGAGCGAACCGGGCGCGCTCCACATCCGCACGTCGATCTTGTTCGCGCCGAACCGCTCGCCGTAACGGATCAACTGACCGATATCGCGAGGCGCTGCCAGCTCGTCGCGCTGCGCGGGCGGCGCGGGCGGCGCGGCGATCACCGGCACGGGACGCGTAACGCGCGTCGACTTCGGAATGGGAGGTTTTTTCGCCGGCTTCGCTTTCGCGACGACTTTTTTGGCAGGCTTCGCCGGTTTCGAGGCCTTCGCCTTCGTCTTCCCCACGCGCGAAACCTAGCATTAGATCGCCGCGCTCTGGCGTGCGTTACCAGCACGCATGAGCAAACCAGGTTGGACGTTCGCGGTCCTCGCGACCTTGGGTGGTACCGCACTCGCGGATGCGACCGAGTCGATGCCCGTCGACGGCATGGCGAGCGAGACCGTCGTCCGCACGTCGGCTCGCGGCGTCGCGCGCGACTACCTGGTCTCGCCCGACGGTGGCGAGCTCACCGGCGAGATGAAGTTCGTGCTCGCAGATGCGATGCCGAACGGTCCCGCGCTGAAGTTCACCGACCTCGCGCTGTTCGATGTCGTGGGTCGGTGGTCGCTGTTCGGCAAGCTCGAGATCTCGGGCAGCGCCGACTTCCTGGCGAAGCAACCATCCTTTACCGACGAGCACGCGTGGCAGAGCGCCGGTGGTGCGATCCGCGCACCGCTCGGCGAGCGCGCTGCGATCACGCTGTCGGGCGGCGGCGGTCACTTGCTCGATCACACCGGCATGTGGTCGCGCGAAGCACTCGCACTCGAGTGGAAGAAGCCGATCGATCCGGAGTTTCTCCACTTCGATGTCCAAGCCGGTGTCGACGGCGTCACGCTGTCGGCGCCGCACACTCGGGGTTCGGAGCTGACCGAGCTGTCGGTGCAGACCAGCGCACTGTTCCACGCACCGAACGGATCGTGCGGCGCCTGGCTCGGCATCGGCTACGCGATCCCGGTGCAGTGGACCGGCCTCGATCCGACGACCGGGATGTCGCTCGATCCGCAACCGCGCGTCGACTTCCACGCGGGAGTCGTGCTCGCGATCGAGAAGACGTGGGACGTGTTCGCGGACTTCGCGGTGATCGATCGCGGCGACCTCACGAACCCAGCGACCCGACTCCCGATCCTCGATGGCGGCTTCGATCAGAAGCAGATCATCTTCGGGGTAACGCGCCACATCTCCGGATCGAAGCGACGCGCCGAGTACAGCGAGCCAGTCGAGCTGGAGTAAAAAACTACCCTGGGGTGGGTAATACCCAACCCAGAAATCGAGTGTAACTACACGAAACTGCTAACTCTTAAGAGTGGATCGGTACGTGTAATTACGCTCGCTCGTGCAGAACTTCGCCGCCCCATCGTCGACCGCGCGTGACCGTCTGATTCGCGAGTATGCGGACGCCGCCCGTCGGATCGCCCTCCGTATGGCCCGGCGCTGCCCCGATTGGATCGCCCGCGAGGACATCGTCGCGGCCGGCATGCTCGGCCTGATCGAAGCGGCCGACCGCTACGACGACACCCGCCAGGAGCCGTTCCTCGCGTTCGCCGAGCACCGGATCCGCGGTGCCGTCCTCGACGAGCTCCGCCGCGGCGACATCATGCCGCGCCGGGTCCGCCAGCTCGCGCGCAAGATCTCGAACGTGATGCGCGAGCTCGAGAAGGACGGCTCGACCCCGACCGACCAGCGCATCGCCGACGCACTCGGCGTGTCGCTCGACACGTATCGCACCGGCCTCGCCGAGCTCGTTCACGTCGAAGTCGGCCCGATCGACGGCGAGACCACGCGCCTCGCGTCGAACTCGGTCGCGCCGGATGTCGAAGCCGGTCATCGCCTCACGCTCGCCCGCGTTCGCGCCGCTCTCACTCATCTCGAGCAGCGCGACGTCACGATCCTCGGTCTCCACTATGTCGAGGACCTCACGTATCAAGAGATCGCCGAAACGCTGCGGATCACGCCGTCGCGCGTGTGCCAGCTCCTGTGGCGCGCGGTCGAGCGCCTGCGCGACCAGCTCGGTACGGAAGAGGAGCCTCGGAGGGCTGCATGAGCATTCGCGTCATGATCGCCGATGATGACGCGATGGTTCGCCGCACGGTGGCGAACGTTCTCTCCCGCGTCGGGTTCGACGTGTGTACCGCCGCCGACGGCGCCGCGGCACTGAAGCTCGCAGAGATCGCGCCGCCGGATATCGCGCTCGTCGACCTCAACATGCCGCAGGGCGGGCCCGCGCTCGTGAGTGGCTTGAAGGCGATGTACGGCGAAGGCATCTGGGTCGCCGTGCTCTCCGGCGAAGATTTGGAAGAGATCCGCGGATTCTGCCTGCGCGCCGGCGCCGACGACGTGCTCGTGAAACCGATTTCACCGCTCGAGCTGCGTCGCCGCCTGATCGCTGCTGCTCCTGCCGGCAAGACCCTACCCGTCGCCTCCTGATCGTGTAGATTTGCTCGCTCCCGATGGGCGAGGATCAGGGCACACCGTTCAAGGTGATGGTCGTCGAGGATGACGATGACGTCGCCCGCGCGATCGCGCGCAAGCTAGGCTCCGACGGCCACGAGGTCGAGGTCGCGCGCGAACCGCAGAGCGTGATGGCGCGGCTCGATAACGACCTCGCCGACTGGGACGTCGTGATCCTCGATGTCGGCCTGCCGGGAATGAGCGGCATCGACGTGCTGAAGCACTTCCGCGAGGTCGGTTCGAACGCGTCGGTGATCATGCTGACCGGCGATCGCACCGCGGCGACCGCGACGACGTGCATGCGCGCGGGCGCGTTCTACTACATCACGAAGCCGTTCGAGCCGTACGAGCTCTCGGCGATCGTGACGAGCGCGGCGCGCCACTCGGCGCTGCGCAAGCAGCTCGCGACGGTCCAGCGGCCGCACGACAACCCGATCGAAACGATCCTGATCGGGATCAGCCAACCGATGCGCAAGCTCAAGGCCGCGCTCGATCGGCTCGCCGAGCAAGACGTGTCGATCCTCGTCCAGGGCGAGAGCGGCACCGGCAAGGAGCTCGTCGCGCGCGCACTGCACGAGCGCGGCATGCGCAAGAAGAAGCGGTTCGTCGCGCTCAACTGCGGCGCGATTCCCGAGAACCTGATCGACAGCGAGCTGTTCGGCCACGTCAAGGGCTCGTTCACCGGCGCGACGACCGATCGCGCGGGCGTGTTCGTCGAGGCCGATGGCGGCACGCTGTTCCTCGACGAGATCGGCGACATGCCGACGGGAGTCCAAGCTCGCTTGTTGCGCGTCCTCCAGGAGAGCGAGGTTCGCCCGGTCGGCGGCAGCGGCGTGAAGAAGGTCGACGCGCGGGTGATTGCCGCGACGAACGTCGATCTCGCGACCGCCGTCGAGCAGCAGAAGTTCCGCCAGGATCTGTTCTACCGGTTGAACGTCGTCGCGCTGCGCGTGCCGCCGCTGCGCGAGCGGCTCGACGACATGCCGATCCTCGCCGCGCACTTCTTGAAGAAGCACGCAGGTGCGAGGCCCCCCGCGCTCGCACCCGAGACGCTCGAGGTGATGGGCGACTACTCGTGGCCAGGCAACGTGCGCGAGCTCGAGAACGCGGTGCTCCACATGCTCGCGCTCCATCGCGGCGAGGTGATCGGCCCGGATGCACTGCCGCCCGCGCTGACCGGCCGCGCGAATGGAACCAATGTCGGCGTCACGATCACCGACGACGATGACGAGGCGATCGGGCTGACCGAGGCGAAGCGGCGCGCGAGTGGCGCGTTCGAGAAGCGCTACCTGACGCGCGTGATGGAGCGGTCGAAGGGCTCGGTGTCGGAGGCCGCGCGGTTGGCCGGGCTCGATCGCACGAACTTCCGCCGCTTGTTGCAGCGCCACGGCATCGATCCGGTCGCGTTCAAGTAGCCCGGCGGCGCCGGCGCAGCAGCAGCGCGGCGATCCCGAACGGAATGAACCCACCGGGGCTCGTCGTGCGGCAGGCGCAATCCTCGGGCAACACACCCGTGACGTAGATGTGGCTCGTCACGACGATCGGCTGGTTGATGTCGTTGATCAGCTGGATCCGGTAGCGGTGCGGCTGACCGGTACCGTCGGCCCTGAACGTCGTCGTGAAGTCATCGCTCGTGACCGGCACCTGATCGCCGGCCTTCGCGCCGTCGATCCACAACTGGAGGAACGTGCCGTTGCCACTGGTGATGTGGACCGGGAACGCGAGCGAGGACTTCGTCGTCATCACGTCGTCGCCGATCTCCGCGGCGGTGCCGTCGTCTTGCGTGAAGTGAAAGTCGACCGTCGGCGCGCCCGGGCCTTGGAGGTCGACTTGGGTGCGGCCGTGCTTCAGCGCGTCGATGATCGCGGCCTCCGACAGGTTGTCGGCGAGCACGAGCGTGGTCGGTTCTCCGATCGGCGAGCCCGTCGATGATTCGTTCATGCCCGCGGTGTGATCGTCGCTGCCGCCGATCGCCGCGATCTTGTTGCCGGCATCGAGCTCCTTGTCCCACAGCGCGATCGCGCGCGGATAGAACGCGTTGATGCCGATGTCGAAGTTGCCGGTCAACACCTCGAGCCCGGTGACCTGATCCCACGGCGTGTCGTCGACGTGCGCCCACTGGCAGCCGATGCACGCGGTGCCGAGATCGAGCACGGGGTGGTTGACGATGAAGATGCCGCCCTGCGCGTTGACGTCGGAGATCACGTTCGCGATCGTCCGGCCGTTGTAGCCGATGCGATGATCGACGTAGCTCGAGATCCCGACCGCGTTACCGTGACCGCCGTACGTCGTGATCTCGGCGCCGCGCAAGAACAACAGGTCGGGGTGAGCCGGTTGGATCGCGGACAGCAGCGCGTGCTGCGCGACGGTGTTGTGATCGCTGATGTTCGCGAAGTCGAGGCTCTGGCTCTTCGCGAGCGCGATGATCTCGTCGAACGTCGCGCCGGCATCGCCACTCTGCGTCGAGTGGACGTGGAAGTCGCCGCGATACCACTTGCGCTCCGTCGCCAGCATCGGCGCGGCGTAGGCCGCCTTCGGCAGCACGGCTAGCGTCGGCGTGTCGGTGCACGTGACGTCGATCGAGTAGTGACCGCCGCCGGTGTCGAGCTTCGCCTTGCCGATCACGACGGTCCACGTGCCGGGCGTGATCGCGCCGGGGAGATAGCCGCGCGACGATTGCTCGACGCCGATCACCGCATCGTCGGTGAGGCCGCCGCCCCAACCGCGATAACCATCGGGACCCCACACGCCCCAGTCGAGGATCGTGTAGTCGGATCCATCGGTGTGCGCGATCGTGATCTCCGCCGTGCCCGCGGGCACCGCGATCGCGACATCTTGATAGTCGCCGCCTGCCGCGGGGACATCGCCCTCGTAGTGCATCGTCGACAACACGGCTGCGACGAAGATCGCGCTCATGCGCGCACGTTACTACTCGACTACGCGGGGAGCCCAGTCCATTCCGCTGACCGCTGCCACAACTGCTTCGCGAGCTCGCGATCATCTGCCAGCCGCGAGGGGCGTTTCTCCGAGCCATCGGCGTCGTAGTAGTGGCCTGTCTCACTCGCCAGCGCAGGATCGGTCGCGGTGTGCAAACTGCTGTGGGCACCTTCCTCCGGCGTGATCATGAATTTCTTGATCACCCAGCGCACCGGGGCCGGGATGCGGCGCCAGGCATCGGTCGCGACGACACCCGGATGAACCGCGTAGGTCGTGACCCCGCTGCCCTCGAGCTTGCGCGCGAGCTCTTTCGTGAACAGCACGTTCGCGAGCTTCGACACTTCGTACTCGCGCAGGCCGGTCGTCGAGTGCGTCTTGTCGCGCAGCACCGACCAGTCGATCTTCTTCGCGCGGTAGTGCGACTTGCTCGACACGTTCACGATCCGCGCGCCCTTGGTCTCCTTGATCCGATCGAGCAACAGGCGCGTGAACAGGTAGTGACCGAGATGGTTCGTGCCGAACGTGATCTCGAAGCCGTCCTTCGTCGTGCCGCGCGCGCCACCGAGCCCCGCGTTGTTGATGAGGCCGTGGATCGGAATGTTCAGCGCGAGGATCTGCTCCGCGGCTGTGCGCACCGAACCGAGGTCCGCGAGATCGAGTGCGATGAACTCCGGCGCGTTGCCCGTCGCGGCCTTGATCTCCGCGATCACCGGCTCGGTCTTCGATCGAGAGCGGTTCGCGAGGATCACGCGGGCGCCGCGCCGCGCGAGCTCGGTCGCCGTGATCTTGCCGATGCCGCTACTGGCACCCGTGATGATGAAGTTCTTACCCGCGAGGTCGTGTGCCATGCCCTCGCCGTAAGGCCGTGGCGGGGACCGTCAAGGTCCATAGTTCAGATAACTTGAAACTGAGCGGGATTTGGTAGGTTGAAACTTCGAGGAGCCCGCGGTACTCCGTGCGCGAAAGGACCCGCCTAGCGCACGTAACAACGAACGACAGCTCCGACGGATGCAGGGAAGCCAGTGAAACACTGGCACAGCCCCCGCTACTGTGACCGGGGACGACGCGGCAGGGCAGCTGCCAGCCACTGGGAAACTGGGAAGGCGCCGCGAAGGACGAACCGGAAGTCAGGACACCTCACCGTCAGGTCCTCGGGATGGAGGTTCGCGTCGTCTTCTTCGGGCGCGCCGCCGTCATCCCTCGTTACGTGGGGTGACATGATTCGCATCGTCTTCGTTTCCATGCTCGCGTCGTCGGCGGCCTTCGCCGACGAGACGATCGTGGTGCTCGACAAGGCCCCGGATCCGCCGGCGGTTCCGGACCGCGATCGCGCGCTCGGCGATGCGCCGTTCGTCACGGTCATCCATCCGGACGATCATCCTGCGACGGCGTCGGTCGCGGATGCGGTCGGTCAGGCCGTGGGTGCGCAGACCCGTTCGCTCGGCGGGTTGGGCGCGTACGAATCCGTCACCGTGCGCGGCGCACCGCCGGGCCATACCGCCGTGCTGATCGACGGCGTACCGATCGCGCGGATCGCGGCGGTCACGACCGACCTCGGGCGGTTCCCGCTCGATGCGTTCGGTCAGGTCGAGCTGTATCGCGGCGCAGTGCCGATCGAGCTCGGCGGCGCGGGCGTCGGCGGCGCGCTCAACCTCGTGACCCGGCTCGGTCGCGGCGAGCACGGCGAGCGGATCGAAGCCTCGGCGGGCGTCGGCTCGTTCGGCGCGCGTCACGTCCGCTTGCACTACGGCGACGACTACGGCGATCTCAAGACGTCGACGACGCTCGGTTATCAAGGCGCGACCGGCGATTACACGTACTACTCCGACAACGGCACGCAGCTCGACACCAGCGACGACTCGTACAAGAAGCGGGTCAACAACCGGTTCGATCAGGTCGACCTCGCGTCGCGCGTCGGCCGTGGCACCGACGCCGCCGGCTTGCGCCTCGCATACAAGGATCAAGGTCTGCCGGGAAGTGCAGAGCAACCGTCGGTCGCCGCCTCGCTCGTGACGTTCGATGGCATCGGCGACGCGCGCGATGCGATCGAAGTCGGTCCGGCGCTCGCGAAGCAGCTCGTCTACGGGCTCGTCGAGCGCCAGCACTTGCGCGATCCGATGGGCGAGCTCGGACTCGGCGCGCAGGCGCGCGACTACCTGACACTCTCCGGCGGCGCACAGTCGACGTGGATCCTGCCGGTCGATCGCCATCGCGCGAGTGCCGGTGTCGAGCTCCGCGCGGATCGGTTTTCGGATCGCGATGCGGGTGGTGCGAGTGCCGCGCTGATCGGTGATCGGATCGGTGGTGCGCTGCTCGCTGCGTTCGATGTCGTCGCCGATCCAGACGCCCGGATCGTGATCACGCCGGCGTTCCGACTCGATCTCGTCCGGACCTCGCCGACGCCGTTGACCGTCGGGCCGATGGCGCTGCAGCCGGTGCCGGCGCGCGACGACGCGGTGCCGAGCCCGCGCGTGTCGGTACGCGCCGCCGTGACCGACGACATCTCGATCAAAGCGAGCGCCGGTTGGTACGTCCGGCTGCCGACGCTGATCGAATTGTTCGGCGATCGCGGCACGATCCTCGGCACGCCGGCGCTGTTGCCGGAGCGCGGCCCTTCGGCGGATGCCGGGTTCGTGATCGCACCCGCGCGCGCGTTTCACATCCCGAACGGCGATCTTCCGGAGATCGTGCTCGATCGGCTGTTCCTCGAGTGCGCGGGGTTCGCGACGCGCGCGCACGACACGATCGCATTCGTGCCGACGTCGGGGTTTGCGTTCCACGCCGCGAACATCGCCGACGCGATGTCGTACGGGCTCGAGCTCGTCGGCTCGGCGCGGATCGCCCACACGGTGTCGCTGACCGCGAACTACACCCACCTCGTCACCGAGCAGCTCGTTCCGGATCCGGCGTTCGACGGCAAGCCACTGCCGCGCGAGCCCGGCGATCAGATCTACGCGCGCGCCGATGTCGTGCGCAGCATCTTCTCGGGCTGGTTCGATACGAGCTGGCAGTCCGACACGTTCGTCGATCAAGCCGCGCTCCAGCGAATCCCGGCGCGCACGTTGCTCGGCGCAGGCCTGCGCGTCGAGGTCGTGGCGCATCTCGGCGTCTCGGTCTCGGTCGCGAACCTCGCCGACGTTCGCACCGAACAGCTCCCGCTCGTGCCGCCCCCGCGGCCGGGCCTCGATTCCGTTCCCACCCCGCTCGCGGACTACGCGGGCTTCCCGCTTCCTGGTCGTAGCTACTACTTCGCCCTCGATTGGAGTCACCGATGAAAGCCCTACTCGCCGTTCCGTTCCTGCCCTTCTGCTTGGTATGCGCCTGTGGCGACAACCTCGCTGGTCATACGAATGCATCGCCCGACGCGCACGCGACCGGTTCCGCCGATGCTGGCCCGCAGCCGATCCGCGCGGTCGCCGCCGAGCCCCCCGCGAACTTCGGTCCGCCGCCGGGCATCGTGTCGGTGCTCGATGTCGACACGCTGAAGATGCAGCAGAACATCGAAGGCGGCGTCGCCGGCGGCGATCCGTTCATCAAGAAGCTCGGCGATCGCCTCTACGTCATCAACCGCACCGAGAACAACGTGCTCGCGCTCGACGCGGCGTCGCTCCAGTTCATCGGCCAGCTCGGAACCGGGCCCGGCTCGAACCCGCAAGATGCCGCCGTCGTCGGCGACAAGGTCTACGTGCCCTCGCTCGGCACGGCGGGCGTCGTCGTCGGCACGATCGGCAGCGCGGAGATCAAGACGATCGATCTCAACGCCGCGGTCGGCAGCACCGATGGCAAGCCGGATTGCGTCGGCGTCGCGGCGGTCGGCACCGATGTCTACGTGACGTGCGAGAACCTCGTGTCGTTCGCGCCCGCGACGGTCGGCAAGCTCGTCGTGATCGACTCGACGACCGACACCGTGAAGACCCACATCGATCTGCCTGTGAAGAACCCGCAGAACCTGATC
>Ga0105245_10003631_pt1 | contig 13772 bp, 8 predicted proteins | sample KBSM54metaG_FD_81523 | JGI IMG/M metagenome (GOLD analysis project Ga0105245, IMG submission 81523) | Miscanthus rhizosphere microbial communities from Kellogg Biological Station, Michigan, USA - KBS M5-4 metaG | ecosystem: Host-associated > Plants > Roots > Rhizosphere > Soil | place: Michigan... | reverse complement strand
GTGCCGATGACCTGCGCCCGCTTGCGGGTCAGCATGCCGAGGTCGATCTCCGCCTTGGCGCCGCCCTGCAGGCCGATGATCGCCAGCCGGCCGTTGGCCGCGAGCGCCTCGATGTTGCGGGCCAGATACTTCGCGCCCATGAGGTCGAGGATCACGTCGACGCCGGCGACGGTCTCCTCGCGGACCCGTTCGACGAAGTCCTCGGTCTTGTAGTCGATCGTGACGTCCGCGCCGAGCTCCCGGCAGCGGGCGAGCTTCTCCGGCGTACCGGCGGTGCACAGGACGGTCGCGCCGAGCGCCTTCGCGACCTGGATCGCGTGCGTGCCGATCCCTGAGCCGCCACCGTGCACGAGAAACGTCTCGCCCTTGCTGAGGTGGGCGAGCTGGCCGACGTTCGACCAGACCGTGCAGGCGACCTCGGGCAGCCCGGCGGCGTCCCGCAGGCTCACCGGCGCCGGTTTCGGCAGCAGCTGCCCGGCCGGGACCGCCACCCTGGTCGCGTACCCGCCGCCGGAGAGCAGCGCGCACACCTCGTCGCCGACCTGCCAGCCGGTCACGCCGTCGCCGAGCGCGGCGATCCGGCCCGAGCACTCCAGCCCCGGGTACGGCGGGGCGCCCGGGGGCGGCGGGTAGAAGCCCTGGCGCTGCATGAGGTCGGCCCGGTTGACCGCGCTCGCGGTGACGTCGACGAGCACCTCGCCGGGCGCCGGCTCAGGGTCCGGCACGGTCTGCCAGGTCAGCACCTCGGGCCCGCCGCTGCGCGGGATCGTGATCGCGTCCACCGGCCCACCCTAGGAGGTTTGACAGGCGGCCACTGTGGTGAATACTGTTTACTACTACGAACGCCAACAACGAACTCTGAACGGGAGGACGTCATGGCTCAGTCGCCGGTCCGGGCGTCGGACGTCGATCGGGAGCGGGTCGCCGAGATCCTGCGCAGTGCCGCGGGGCAGGGCCTGCTGACGCTGGCCGAGGTGGACGAGCGGTTGGCCCAGGTCTACGGGGCGACGTACGTGGCGGACCTGGCGCCGCTCACCGCCGACCTGCCCGAGGGCGGCCGCCGGTTGGCGCCGGTCGACCCGCAGGTCCGGTCCCGGGCGCGCGCGGTCGCCCGCGCCCACGTGGTTGGCTACGCCGGCTTGGTGCTGCTGATGGTCGCGATCTGGGTCGCGACCGGCGCCGACTACTACTTCTGGCCGGTGTGGCCGGCGATCGGCATGCTGCCCGCGCTCGTGTCCCATCTCGCGGCTGCCCGGTGGGCCGGCGACCCGTCGCGCACCTGGGTGCCGCGCATCCCCGGCGGCTGCGGCGCGAAGACGATCCAGCGCACCTACGACCGCCTGGCCGCCTGACCCGCCGGACAGTGCCGTCGCTTCCTGGCGGCGGCCCTGCTGGCGCCTCGTCAGGCCAGGCAGCGAGTGGCGTCGAGCGGTTGGCCGGCCGCGGCGAACAGGTCGGCGGCCTCCAGCAGCCCTCGGCGCGCGGCGTCGCGGTCGCCCTCGGCCCGGTGTAGGTGCGCCCGGGCCTCGGCGATCGCCGCCTGCCACGCGGTTCCCCGCCACAGCGCCGCGGACCGCTCGGCGGCGGCGAGGTGCTGGCGGGCCTCGTCGAGGTCCCCGGCGTCGGCGCAGGCCACCGCGGCGGGCACAGCGAGCATGATGTTGCAGAAGGTGCAGGAGTCTTCCTGGCCGAGGGCAGCAGTGGCCTGGTCCACGACGGCGCGGGCGCTGTCGACGTCCGGCGCGGCGCGGATCATGGTTCCGTACACGCGCTGCAGGAGGTGCAACGCGATCGCCGACCACCGGGCGAGCGGGAGCGCGCGTCGCAGCAGCCGGGTGGCCTCGGCGCGGTCGCCGCGGGCGAGGTGGACCTCGGCGAGCCGCTGCAAGCTGTGGGCCTCCCCCGCGGTGGAGCCGATGTCGTGGTGGAGCTGGGCGGCCTCGGTGAGTTCTGACTCCGCGAGGGCAAGGTCGCCCGAGAGAAGGGCGGCTTCGCCATGCAGCGCGGTGGCGAATGCGACGGCCCGCAGCACGCCGGACCGCCGCGCAGACTCGCGAAGGGTGGCCGCGAGGGCAAGCACCTCCTCGTAGGGTGTCGGCCCGTAGAGCAGGAATTCCGCCACGCACAGGTGGCCGTCGAATATCGACCGGGCCAGGTCCGGCCGCTCGGCGCCGGCGCGCAGCTCCAGAGCCAGCCGCGAGAACCACTGCCCGCGCAGGTGCGCGATCAGGCCCTGGAGGGAGATCAGGTCGTACATCCGCCAGTCGCCCGAGTCGGCCACCCCGAGGCGACGGCGCGCCTCGTCGGCGGCGGCCTCGGCCGCGCCGAGATCACCGGTGTGGTGAGCCAGGATCCCGCGCTGGAGCAGCAGCGCTGCGTCGCCTGTCGACCCGTTCGGTTCCAACCCGTCGAGCGCCTCGGCGGCGGTCGCGTAGTCGCCGGCGAACGTGGCGGCGCGGGCCAGCCGCGGCAGCAGCAGCCGCCGCTGCGCCGGGTCGGCGGTGGTACCCAGCGCCTCCCGGTACGCGAGGACCGCCCCGGCGTCCCCGGTTGCCATGAGCATGTCCGCACGCAGCGCCAGCAGCGACGCCCGCTCCGGGTCACGGACGTCCTGACGCACTGCGTCGATCAGCATGAGCGCGTCGCGGTATGCCCCGATGGCCGCCTCGGTGCGGGCGGCCTCGAGCAGGAACGGCGCGGCGGCGCCGACATCGCCGGCCTGCAACAGCTGGTGGCCGATCCTTGCCGGGGACGCCTGCAGGGCGCGTAGCCCCTCGGCGGCCCGGCGATGCAGGGGGAGCAGCCGATGTGGCGGCAGCCCGTCCAGCAGGGCGTCACGCACGAGCGAGTGGCGGAAGCGGTAGCCCCCGCCGGTCCGCTCGACCGCGCCTGCGGTGAGTGCATCGTCGAGCAGCGCGTACGCCCGTTCCTCGCCGACGCCGGACAGCGCCACGTACTCGTCGGTGTCGAAGGCGGACCCCAGCACGGCCACCTTCGTGAGCGCGGCGATCGTCTCCTCCCCGAGTCCGCGGAGCACCAGCGCGCCCATAGGGCCGGTGCGCTCATCCGCGGCCTCGGCGGAGCGCGCCAGCTCGAGAGCCACGAACGGGTTGCCGCCGGCGAGCTTCACGACTCGCTCGAGCAGCACCGGGTCGTCCCTGACGATCCGACCCGCCAGCCGCTCGATGTGCTCGTCGGCTAGGGGCCCGAGGTCGAGCGGCACCGACGTGCCGCGGCCGATCAGGCTGCGCCGCATCGCATCCATCGCCGGTCTCAGCGGCCAGGGCCGGTGCGCGACCACGATGACGATCCGCTCTCCAACCGCGCCACGGGACAGATAGTGCAGCAACCGCAGACTCGCCTCGTCGGCGTCATGGGCGTCGTCGACGACGAGCACCGCACCGCCGCCGGCGGACGCGAGCCGGAGCAACTCGGCGGTGCTGACGAACAGCCGCTGGTGGCGGCTCTCGCCGGTCCACTCCGCGGAGGTGCCGCGCAGCGCCCCCTCGATCTCCGTCCGGTACTCGTCGGCCAGGCCGTCCAGCAGGGCAGGGTGGCGCCGGCAGAGGTCGGCGACCGCTTCCAGGACCGGCGCGAAGGGCCAGGCTCCCTCGATCGCGGCGGTCGTTCCGACGCCGACGCGCAGGCCGCGCTCCTCGGCGCGGTGGTCGAGCCACCGCAGCACCGCGGTCTTGCCGATGCCCGGCGGCCCGGAGACGAACAGGGTTCGGCCCTGGCCCGCGCTCGCCGCGGCGATCAGCCCGTCGATGCGGCTGAGTTCGGGATCTCTGCCGAGCGGTGGGCGCACCGGCAACCGGTGGGTCTCCGGCTGGGGAGCGAGAGCGAGCAGTTCGGTGCGAAGCGCGGCGACGGCCGGCCCGGGCCCGACGCCGAGCTCGCCACGCAGCGCCCGCTCCAACCGTTCCAACTGCCGCAGCGCGCCGCGCCGGTCGCCCCCGTCGGCGAGCCGCCGAGCAAGGGCGAGGCTCGCGTCCTCGTCCGCGGGGTCGGTGCGGGCGAGATCAGCCCACCGACCGGCGCGGCGCAGCAACTCGCGATGCAGCTGGCGGAGCCGATCCCGAGGTGCGTCCAGCCACGTTTCGTACGGATCATCGGGCAGCAGATCCCCGCGGTACAGGTCCGCCGCGGCGGCTGCGGTGGCCCCACCCGGTGCGCCCGGCCCGTCGCCGACGGCGAGCGCCTGCCGGGCGCGCCGCTCGAACGTCTCGGCGTCCACCACCAGGTCGGCGTCGGGAAAGAGAGCCACCGTGTCCGCCGCGAGGACCACCGACCGCGGATCGCCCAGCACGCGCCGCGCATAGTGCGCGGCCTTGTACAACCGGGGCGCCGCCACGTCGACGCCGGTTTCGGGCCACAGCGCATCGATGACCTGCTCGCGGTGCAGCGTCCGGCGCGGCGCCAGGACCAGGAGCTTCACCAGCGCGGCAGCGTGGCGACGGCGCCACTCCCCGGCTGGGACGGGCCGTCCGTCGACCCGGACGGAGAAACCGCCCAGCAGGTCGATCTCGACACGCATCGTTCCTCCCGCGGCCCTCCCGTTGCGAATGTAGACCCGCGTCCGCCAGCGGACGGCCGCCGTCAAGCGGTACGCGCAGGCGCGGAGCCGAAGCCGAGAATCGCTTCGACCTCGTCCGCCATGACCGAGGACAGCTGCCGCAGGAGCCTCCGCGCCTCGGTGGGACCCCATTCGTGGGAGGCGAGGCGGTCTACGACGGGATGCATCGCCAGGGCCGCGCGATCACGCTGCGCCTGGTAGCCGGCCAACGCGACGCCGGCCGCGCGCTCCGAAGCCGACCCGGCGACGACAGCAGTCGCCAGCAGCTCCGCGTCGCGCAGGGCGTCGGTGATCCCGTGCGTGGACAGCGGGTCCTTCCACCAGCCGGCGTCACCGACCAGTGCCCAACCGGGCCCGTACGCACGACGCAGCCGCGCCGGCAGCCCCCGGAAGAACCGCACCGGGCCGACTGGCGGCGCCGCGGCGAACTCGGCGAGATCGTCGGCCAGGGCCGCCAGCAGCGTGCGGTGCGCGTCCGCCAGGGGGCGGTCGCGCGTGGCGCGGGCGAGCACCGCCGGTGGGGCACCGACGAACACGCACGCGAGCTCGTCGTTCGTGGGGATGGCTCCGACCGAGAGCCTGTCGCCGTAGTACCAGTGGTAGCCGTCCAGGTCCGGAGCGGGCCAGTAGCCGTAGGCGTACGCCGGGGCGTGAGCGCCGGTCGCGATGCTCGGGGCGGCGACCCGTGCGGCCACCAGAGAGCTGCGTCCGTCGGCGCCGACGACGAGCCGCGCGCGCTCGGTCCGGATGGTCCCGCCGCGATCACGCAGGACCACACCGATCACTCGGCCGGCGCCGTCGCGGGCAAGGTCGATCACGGCGGAGCCGAAGCGGAATCGCGCGCCCGCGTTCTCGGCGGCGTCAACCAGTATCGCGTCCAGGACCGTGCGGCGCGGTGCGTACAGGGCATCGACACCGGCGTACGGCTTCAGCGAGACCGGCATGACGTCGTTGCCGTAGTGGAAGGTCACCCGGCGCACCGGCGGCGCGCCGGTCGCCGCCACCCGGTCGAGCAGGCCCCAGCGCCGCAGCTGCAGGACGCCGCCGCGCATGAGTGCGTGCGTGGACAGGGTGTCCGAGCCGCGCCGGGCCCGGTCCACGACCAGCACCCGCAGGCCCGCGCGGGCGAGCAGCAGCGCGGTCGAGGCCCCGGCGACGCGCGCACCGACGACGACGGCGTCCCAGCCCGGGTCGGCGCCCGGCCGGCGGCGGGTGGAGGCCTGCGCGGTGATGTCGAGTCTCCCCGCTGCTGGCCGGCCCGGGTCACGGACCGGCCGGATGGGGAAGCCGGCATCAGCGGGTGCTGACGTCGACCTGGACATCGGTACCGTTGGCGAGCACGTCGTAGACGGCCGAGCGGAGGCGGGACCGCTCCACGAGTCCGGCCAGCTCCTCAGGCGAGGCGTCGCCCTCGACGTCGAAGTGGACCCGGATCTGCCGGTAGCCGTTGCGGACCTGGTCGGACAGGCCGAGGATGCCGAGCAGGTCGATGTCGCCTTCGACGGTCGAGGAGACCCGCCGCAGCGTGATCCCGCGGGCGGCGGCGATGTTCGCCAGGCCGGCGGTGAGGCAGGCGGCGATGGCGTGCAGCAGGAACTCCACCGGCGTCGGGCCCTGGTTCGACCCGACCAGCACGGCCGGGTGGTCCGCGTCGTACTCGAACGGCTCCGGGCGGGAGGTGTCCTCCTGCCCGGCGCCGTAGAAGCCCTGGATCACGGAGCGGCTGTGGGTGCCGCTGACCCAGTCGTTGCTCGCCCGGAACTGGAACTGGGCGATCTGCGGCGCCGCCTTCACCGCGTCGACGGTGGCGAACAGGGTGGCGACGTCGACGCCGTTGCGGGTCGGGTTCTCGGTCGTGGTCATCGTCTCGCTCCTCGGCTCTGGGGGTTACGCGGCGGGCTCGCCGCGGGTCGAGATTCGCCGGCCCCGAGCCGGGTCCACATCCGTGCCCGGCACGGATATCGGGGGATCGGTGCCCGGCACGCAGTGGCCCGCGCCACACTGGACGGCGTGACGACCGCGGGTCCGGTCCCGGGCACCGAGCTGACCGCACGGGAGGCGGAAGTCCTCGCCCTGGTGGCCCGGCACCTGACGAACGCGCAGATCGCCGAGTCGCTGTTCATCTCGCAGCGGACCGTCGAGAGCCACGTGTCGGCGATGCTGCGCAAGCTGCAGCTGCCCGACCGGCGCAGCCTGGCCCGGCACGCCGAGGCGTTCCCGGGCGGCATCGGCTCCGGCCGGCGCGGGCTGCCGGTACCGGTGACGCCGTTCGTCGGCCGGGTCGCCGAGCGGGCGGCGCTGGCCGGGGCGCTCGCCGAGCACCGCATGGTGACGGCGACCGGTCCGGGCGGCGTGGGCAAGACCCGGTTGGCGCTGAGCGTCGCGGCGGAGCTGGCGGCCGAGCGCCGCGACGGTGCGTGGTTCGTGGACCTGGTCCGCGTCACCGACCCGGGTGCGGTCACCGCGGCGGTCGCCGAGACCGTCGGCGTCCCCGAGCAGCGGACCACGTCCGTCGAGCACGCCCTGGTCGCCTCGCTGTCCGGGCGGGACGGCGTGCTCGTGCTCGACAATTGCGAGCACGTCGTGGACGGCGTCCGCGCCTGCGTCGAGAGGATCGTCGCCGGCTGCCCCGAGCTGACCGTGCTGGCGACGAGCCGGACCCGCCTCCTGCTCCCGTACGAGCGGGTGTACGTGGTGCCGGGGCTCTCAGTCGTCGAGGACGGCGGCGACGCCGTCGCGCTGTTCATCACCCGGGTCGCGGCCGCGACGGGCGATCCAGCCGCACCGGACGCTGGCCGGGTGGCGGCGCTGTGCCTGGCGCTGGACGGCATCGCGCTGGCCATCGAGCTGGCCGCCGCCCGCTTTCCGGCGCTCGGACTCGACGGCCTCGAGTCGGGGCTGGACCAGCGGCTGCGGGTGCTGACCGCCGGCAGTGGCCGGGTCGACCGGCACGCCTCGCTGCGGGCGGCCATCGGCTGGAGTTACGACCTGCTCCCGGCCGACGATCGCGCGCTGCTGCGTGGGATCGCCGTGTTCGCGTCCTGGTTCGACGTCGACGCCGCCCGGGCCGTGGCCGGCCACGGGCGCGAGCCCGCCGAGGTCGCCGACGGCCTGGCCCGCCTCGCCGAGCACAGCCTGCTGCTCGTCCGGCGCGGTGAGCCGACGAGGTATCGCGCGCTGGAGACGATCCGCCAGTACGGCGTCGAGCAGCTGGTTGCCGCCGGCGAGCTTGACCGGGTCCGGGCCGGCCACGAGCGGTGGTGCCGGCACGCCGTCGCGCAGCTCGGCCGGACCGACGCCCGCGACGTCGACGGGTCCTGGTGCACCCGGTTCGACCGGATCGTCGACGACGTCGCCGCGGCGCTCGCCTGGTCGGCCGGCGATGAGCAGCGCCGGGCGCCTGCCGCCGAGCTGGCCGCCGGGCTGGCCGGGCTGCTGTTCGCGCGCGGCCGGCCGGCGCAGGCACAGCGGCGCTACGAGCAGGCGGCCGAGCTGGCGCCGCCGGGCGCCGGACGGATCGGCTACCTGCGGCTGGCCGCCGGCTCAGCCGCCAGCCGGTTCGCCGGCGACCAGGCCCTGCGGCTGTTCCGGGCGGCGGCGGACGAGGCGGTCGCGGCCGGCGATCCGGCCGGCGCGGCCGTGGACCTGGCGACCATGGCGATGTACGTGAACCGGGCTCCGGGGATCATGGCCAGTCAGCACCCGGCCGCGGAGGCCGACGCGCTGCTGGCCGAGGCCGGCTCGCACGCGGACGGATCGCCGGTCGTCCGGGCGGCACTCGCGGTTGCCGGGTTCGGGTACCAGCCCACGGTCGACGAGGCCCGGCGGATCGCCGGGCTGGCCGATCGGTCCGGTGCCGGGGTACTGCGGAGCATCGCCCTTGACCTGCTGACCCTTGCCTGCCTGGTCGACGACGACATCGCGGGGGCGGCGCGGGTCGCCCGCGACCGGCTCGAGCTGCTCGACGCGGTCGCGATCGGCCCGCTGTCCGGGTTCGAGGTCGGCGACGGGCACCTCATGGCGGCCGAGGTCGGCCTGGCTGCCGGCGACCTGACGGGTGCCGCCGCGCACGCGCAGGCGCTCGCGGCCCTGCCGTTCTACCGGGACGAGGCCCACCTCGCCCTGTCCCGTCGGCTTATCGTGGACGCGCTCGCCGGTCGGTTCGACGATGTGGTCCGGGCCGGGGAGCGCTTCCGGGCCAGCTGGGAGCGCGCGGGCCGGCCGGTCGCGCCGAACCTGGCCCGGGCCCCGTACGCCGTCGCGATGGTGCACGGCATGCTCGGCGACGACGAGCAACGCGCGGCCTGGATCCGCCTGACGATCGACCTCGGCGTCGGCGCCGAGGCGCTGGCCGGGTCCGAACGGGGCTGGCCGGCGGTGTTCGACGGCCTGCTCATGCTGCACCGCGCCGACCATGCCGCGGCCGTACGGCGACTCGCCGGCGACATCGACGACCCCGCGCTGTTCCGGGCTTTCGCGAGCATGCAGTGGCGGCCGTGGTATGCCGCGCTCTGGGCGGAGGCGGCCGTGCTCGGCCACCACCCCGACGCGCCGGACCGCATCGTCCGGAGCCGGCACGCCGCCAGGGACAATCCGATCGCCGCCGCGATGGTCGAGCGGGCCGAGGCGATCGCGGCCGGCGACCGGGACCGGTCGGGCCGGCTCGCGGTCAGGTTCGCGCAGCTCGGCTGCCCCTACCAGCAAGCACGAACCGTCCGGATCGCGACCGGCCCGCGCCCGTCCCGGTAGACGGGCGGTCACCGGGGCTCGGTGGCCGGCCGGATGCCGGTCAGTCGCCGGCAGCCTGCTCGAGGTCGTGGGCGACGCGGCGGTGGGCCGCCCAGATCTCCTCGGGCAGGTCGGCGAACTGGGCGAGGTGCTCCTCGCGGAAGCCCATCTCCTGGCGCCACCGATCGACGTCGATGCTCAGCAGGACCTCGAGGTCGGCGGGGGCGACCTGCACTCCGTCGAGGTCGAGCTCGTCCGGGGTGGGCAGGATGCCGACCGGCGTCCGCCGCCCGGTGACGTCGCCGTCCTTGAGCCGCAGCAGCCACAGCAACGGCCGCAGGTTGTCCCGGTATCCGGGCCAGAGGAAGTGGCCGTCGGTGTGGTCGCGCTGGAACCAGTTGACGTGCGCGAAGATCGGCTTCTCCCGGGCCGAGTCGATGATCCGCAGCCAGTGCGCCGCGTACGCGCCTTCCGGGTAGGACAGGAACGGCCGCATCGACATCGGGTCGTAGCGCAGCTGGCCCTCGACACCCTCGGCGGCATAGGTCGCCTCGGCGCCGAGGGTCAGCCCGTCGTACACGCCCTCGGCGACGTCGGTGATGGCGCGGATCAGCGGCTCCCGGTCGCTGGTGCGGCCGCCGAAGATGATCGCGTCGATCGGCACGCCGCGGGGGTCGTCGAAGTCCTCGGCGAGGGTGGGAACGTTCGCCAGCTGGGTGGTGAACCGGCTGTTCGGGTGCGCCCACGGGTCGTCCCGCTCGTCGGCGGTCCGGTCGGCGATCAGCGCGCCGGTCCAGTCCCGCCAGCCGGCCCCCTCGGGCTTGGCCGGCGTGCGGCCCTCCCACCAGACGGCCTCGGTGTCGTCGTTGTACGCGACGTTCGTGAACAGCGTCTTGGTGCCGGGCGCCACCGAGGCGACCCCGACCGGGTTGGTCGCCTCGCTGGTGTCCCGCGCGACGCCGAACACGCCGTACTCCGGGTTGATCGCGTAGATCCGGCCGTCGTCCGGGTCGACCCGCAGCCAGGCGATGTCGTCGCCGTAGAACCGCACCTCGTAGCGGTCCTCCAGGCTGGCCGGCGGCGTCATCATCGCGAGGTTGGTCTTGCCCGACGCGCTCGGGAACCCGCCGCAGATGTGGAACGCGCGGCCGGTCTGCTTGTCGACGATGCCGATGAGCATGAACTGCTCGGCGAGGAAACCGCCCGACTTCCAGCCGTCGTAGGCGGCCTGCCGCAGCCCGTGCGCGATCTTGCCGAGCAGCGCGTTGCCGCCGTAGGACGAGCCGTAGTGCAGGATCGTGCGCTCGTCGGCGACGGTCACGAAGTAGCGCTGGTCGTCCGGCGTGCCCTGGCCGAGCTTCTCCAGGTCGCCGGTGACGTGGACGCCGCGCACGAAGCTGTCCGGGTCGTCGAGCTCGTTGATGTACCGGGTGCCGACCCTGGCCATCCGGATCATGTGCAGGACGACCGTGCGGTGGTCGGTCAGCTGCACGCCGGCCGCGTACGGCTCCAGCGGCGATCCCGGCGGAGACATCAGGTACGGCACCACGTACATCGTCTTGCCGGCGGACGCGCCGCGCATCCGCTCCTCGAGCAGCGGCGTCATCTCCGACGCCGGGCGCCAGTTGTTGTAGACGCCGCGGTCGGCCGGGTTGCTCGTCGCGACGATCGTGCGCTCCTCGGAGCGGGCCGTGTCCTTCGCGTAGCTGCGCGAGTAGTAGAGGCCCTGCCCGGCCGGCTGGATCTCGCCGGCCGCCAGCGACTCCTCGATCAACCGGTCGTCGTCGGCCGCACTGACGACCTCGACCCTGTCAGGGCGCGTGTGCGCGGCCCACTGCCGCACGTACGCGCGGACCCGATCGTTGGTTACCCCTGCCCGGTCGAGGGCGGCGTCGACGTCCACCTGCGCGCTCCCATCCGCGATCGCCGTCGATCGCGTGTGTTCCCACGACATTAGGGCACCGATCGCCGCCCCGACCGGGCGGCCTGCGCCATCTGGCGGTACATCACACGGACTGATCCGGTCAAGGAGACTGGTGGGGTGTCCCGACCACCCCAGGCCGCCGTCTCGCTCGCCCAACTGGCCGGGAACCCGCATCCGGTCTGGGCGCGGCTGCGCCGGTACGGCGAGGTGGTCCGGGTTCCCGAGCTCGGCGGCTGGGTCACCCTGACCCGGGCGGCGGCCACCCGGGTGATGCGGGACGCGCGGACGTTCACCGTCGACGACCCCCGGTTCTCCACCGGTCGGATCGTCGGTCCCAGCATGCTGTCCACCGACGGCGCCGCGCACGCCGCGCACCGGCGGCCGTGGACGGAGGTGTTCAAGCCGGCCCCGGTACGGGACCGGTTCACCGGGCCGGTGCGGGACGAGGTGGCGCGGCTGCTCGACCGGCTCGCCGCCGCGCCGGCGCCGGACCTGCGGACCGGGCTGGCCGCGCCGCTGGCGACCGCCGCGATGGGTGCCGCGCTCGGTCTCGACCGGCTCGACGTCGGCCAGGTGCTCGACTGGTACCGGGCCATGGTCGCCGGCGTGGACACGGTCAGCCGCGGCGGCGACCCGCCGGCGGCCGCACTGCGGGCGGTGGACGCGATCCGCGACCACGTCGAGGCGACCCTGCGGCGGCCGGCCGGGGACACGGTGCTCGCCGCCGCGGCCGCCGGCGGCGCCGGCGCCCGGCTGCTCGCCGCCGACGTGGCGATCCTGCTGTTCGGCGGGGTGGACACCGCGGAGAGCATGACCGCGATCGCCGCCCACCACCTGCTCACCCACCCGGACGCGCTCGCCCAGGTGCGGGCCGATCCCGCGCTGCTGCCGGGCGCGATCCAGGAGTCGCTGCGGCTGGAACCGGCCGCCAGCCGGGTGGACCGCTACGCGACCGCCGACGCCGAGGTCGGCGGAACCCGCATCCGGGCCGGCGACCTCGTGGTCGTCTCGCTGTCGGCGGCCGGCCGGGACCCCGGGGTGTTCGCCGACCCCGACCGGTACGACATCCACCGGCACAACGCGGCCGACCACCTCGCCTTCGCCGTCGGTCCGCACTACTGCCTCGGCGTGCACCTGACCACGCTGCAGACCACGCTCGCGCTCGGCATGCTGATCGACCGCTTCCCCGGCATCCACGCGGTCGGCCCGCTGCCACCGGTCACCGGCTTCGTCTTCCGCAAGCCGGTCTCCGTGCCCGTCACCCTCGGATCCTGACGCCGCGGTCAGCGGTCGCGGGCGAGCCTTTCCCGTCTCCGGCCGGGAACGGGGTCGGAGCCCGCCGGGTTGCCGAGACACGCAATAGTCTGGCCGGGTGCAGCCACCCCCCGGTCGCCGGACCGTGGTCCTCGTGCACGGTGGGCTCTGGGAGGACATGGACGCCGAGCGGTTCTGGGTCAGGCCGGGTGTGGTCGCCGCGCTGGCGGCTCGCGGCGTGCCCGTGCTCGCCCCGGATCGCCCGCGTCATCCGCGGTCCTGGGCCGAGGAGGTCGCGCACCTGCTCCCGCTGCTGCCGGACGAGCCGGTCACGCTGGTCGGCGGCTCCAACGGGTGCTCGGTGGCGGCCCGGATCGCGGTCGACCATCCCGAGCAGGTCGGGCGGCTGGTGCTCGCCTGGCCCGCGACGGCCGGCGACAGCGAGCTCGACACGCTGTCCGTGGCGGCCGGCGCGCCGCCCGAGCTGCTGGCGGGGGAGACGCTGCGCGGCCTGTCCGACGCGGAGCTGGCCGGGTTGCGGCTCCCGGTCGCCGTGCTTCCCGGCCCGGAAAACCGGTACCACCGACGGTCCACAGTGGACACGCTGCTGGCGCTGCTGGCCGGCGCGGTCGAGCTGCCCCCGAGCCCCGAGCCACCCCGGCCGGAGTTCGCCCCCTACGCGGCCTCCGTCGCCGCTTCGCTGCTGGGCTGACGACCGCGCGGGTCAGTGGGCGGACCAGGTGACGGAGTCGCCCGCCACCGCGCGGACCTGGCGACGCCGCCCGTCCGCGGCGAACCAGCTGCCCGGGTCGGACGGCTCGTGCCGCCCCGCGCGCCGCGCCGGTGCCGATGCCACCCGAGCCGTCTTGGCCCGGTACATGGCCGCGTCGGCGCGGTCGAGCACCTCGTCGAGGTCCGCCCCGGGGGCCGCGACGACCACGCCGATCGACGCGCGCACGGCGACGTTCCATCCGCCGGCGACGTGCACCGGTGCCGAGAGCACCTCGGTGATCCGCCCGGCGGTGTCGGCGAGGCCGTCGCCCGCGACGTGGTCGGGCAGTCCCGCCGGCAGGTCGAAGAGCGCCACGAACTCGTCACCGCCGAGGCGGGCGACCAGCCCGGGGCCGACGGCGCCGGCCAGCCGGCGGGCGACGGTGACGAGCACCTCGTCGCCGGCCCGGTGGCCGAAGGTGTCGTTGATCCGCTTGAATTCGTCGAGGTCCACCAGGACCGCCACCAGCGGGCGGCGGTCGGTCGCGCCGACCAGCGCCGTCCCGATGCCGTAGAACC
>Ga0105245_10003630_pt1 | contig 13775 bp, 11 predicted proteins | sample KBSM54metaG_FD_81523 | JGI IMG/M metagenome (GOLD analysis project Ga0105245, IMG submission 81523) | Miscanthus rhizosphere microbial communities from Kellogg Biological Station, Michigan, USA - KBS M5-4 metaG | ecosystem: Host-associated > Plants > Roots > Rhizosphere > Soil | place... | reverse complement strand
TCGAGTGCTCGGCCGAGCCCTCGGTGATGAGCGGCGTCGACGGCGACACCGGCTACCTCGTCCACACCAACCTCACCGGCGCCTACAACTGCCTCGAGCTGGCCCGCCGCGACGGCGCCTTCGTCGTCTTCCTCTCGACCAGCCGCGTCTATCCGGTCGCCCCCCAGGTGGCGCTGAACCTGGAGGAGGCGGAGACCCGCTTCGAGATTGCCTCCGAGCAGGCGGTGCCGGGGGTCGGCCCGGCCGGCATCTCCGAGGACTTCCCGCTCGAGGGCGCCCGCACCCTCTACGGCGCCACCAAGCTCGCCGCCGAGATGCTGATCGAGGAGTACCGCGAGGGGCTTGGCGTCCCCGCCGTGATCGACCGCTGCGGGGTGATCGCCGGCCCCTGGCAGATGGGCAAGGTCGATCAGGGGGTCTTCACCCACTGGATGCTCGCCCACCGCTTCCGCAACCCGCTCAGCTACATCGGGTTCGGGGGGCATGGCAAGCAGGTGCGCGATCTTCTCCACGTCGAGGATCTGGTCGACCTGGTCGAGCGCCAGCTGCTCGACCCGGCGGCCTGGGACGGGCGCACCGTGAACGTCGGCGGCGGCCGCGAGTGCAGCCTCTCGCTGCGCGAGACGACGGCGATCTGCCAGCGGCTGACCGGCAACGAGGTGCCGATCGCGCCGGTCGAGGAGACGCGACAGGGGGACGTCCCTATATATCTGTCCGACTGCACGAGGCTCTTCGACCTGGACGAGTGGCGTCCGCGGCGCAGCGCCGAGCAGGTGCTGAGCGACATCAACGAGTGGATCGCCGCCGACGAGGAGCGCATCGCCCAGGCTTTGAATATCGAGACGTAATCAAGGGAAGGAGCAACTGAACGCATGCCGGTCGCGATCATCACTGGTGCCGGGGGCCTGATCGGCTCCGAGGCGGTCGATCACTTCATCGCCGAGGGGTTCGACGTGGTCGGGATCGAGAACGACATGCGGGCGCGCTTCTTCGGCCCGGAGTCCTCGACCTCGCACGTCACCCAGCGCTTGGTCGACGCCTACCCGTCCCAGTTCCGCTGGGAGAACGCCGACATCCGCGACGCCGATGAGATCGACCGCATCTTCCGCGAGCACGCCGGCAAGATCGAGCTGGTCGTCCACACCGCTGCCCAGCCTTCGCATGACTGGGCCGCGAGCGAGCCGCAGACCGACTTCGGCGTCAACGCCAACGGGACGCTGAACCTGCTCGAGGCGGCGCGCGCGCACTGCCTGGACGCGCCCTTCGTCTTCTGCTCGACCAACAAGGTCTACGGCGACACCCCCAACCGGTTGCCGCTGCAGAGCCTGGAGAAGCGGCTCGAGTTGCCCGAGGACCACCCCTATTACAAGGGCATCGACACCTCGATGACGATCGACAACTCGACCCACTCGCTGTTCGGCGTCTCCAAGGCGGCCGCCGACCTGCTGGTGCAGGAGTACGGGCGTTATTTCGAGATGCCCACCGTCGCCTTCCGCGGCGGCTGCCTGACCGGGCCCCAGCACGCCGGCGCCAAGCTGCACGGCTTCCTCGCCTACCTGATGAAGTGCACCGCCACCGGCACGCCCTACACCGTCTTCGGCTACGAGGGCAAGCAGGTCCGCGACAACATCCACAGCGCCGACCTGATTGCCGCCTTCGACGCCTACCGCAAGGCCCCACGCCCGGCGGCCGTCTACAACATCGGCGGCGGCCGCTTCTCCAACTGCTCGATGCTGGAGGCGATCGACGCCTGCGAGCGGATCGCCGGCCGCGAGCTGCAGTGGGAGATGGGGGAGGAGCCGCGGATCGGCGACCACCGCTGGTGGATCTCCGACCTCGCGCCCTTCCAAGCCGACTACCCCGACTTCAAGCTGCGCTATGGGATCGACGAGATCCTGCAGGAGATGTACGAGCAGAACGTCGAGCGCTGGGCCGGGGCCATGGCGTGAACTAGAAGGTCCCGCGGCTGATGACGGCCGCGGCAATGACTACGGCTCCGCCGATCAGCGTGTGTTGCAGACGGTCGAAGCGCTCATGCAGTCCGTTGAAGTTCTTTTCTCTTCGTGCTTCCACTTCGGCGAACTTCATCTCGCTGCGCGCCTCCATGCTCGTAATACGCGCGTCTAGGCGATTGAAGCCTCCTCGTATCTCGGCTTTCAGCTCGGCGAAGCCCTCGTCGACCTTCTTGTTGAGGTCGTCGAGCCGCTCGTCGGTCCACTTCTCCCTCGGCATCATCACCGCCATGAGCATAGCGTAACCGATTGTCTGCAACAGGAAGCTCGCAGAATCAAAAACTTCCTGCGCCGCTTCGTGACGTTTCTGTGACTTCCGATAGCGTCATCGCCTCATGGCAGAGGGGCTGAAGCTCTCGGTGGTGATGCCGGCCCAGAACGAGGAGGGGTCGGTCGGGGCCACGGTCGAAGGCGTCGCCGCCGTGCTCGAGCGCGAGGGCGTCGATTACGAGGTCGTCGTCGTCAATGACGACAGCGAAGACTCGACCGAAGCGGTCGTCGCCGCGATCGGCGAGGGCAACCCGCGGGTGCGCGTGCACCGCTCCCACTACGAACGCGGCTTCGGGATGGCGATCCGCGCCGGCCTCGACGTCTACAGCGGCGACGCGGTGGCGATCGTGATGGCCGATGCCTCCGACAATCCGGAGGACCTCGTCCGCTACCTCCGCTTGCTCGAAGAGGGTTATGACTGCGCGTTCGGTTCCCGCTTCATGGCCGGCGCCAAGGTCTACGACTACCCCCGCCTCAAGTACGTCGTCAACCGCCTCGCCAACCAGTTCATCCGCATCCTCTTCCGCCACCAGTACAACGACACCACCAACGCCTTCAAGGCCTACCGGCGCGAGGTGATCGAGACGATCCAGCCGTTGCTATCCAAGCACTTCAACCTCACCGTCGAGATGCCGCTGAAGGCGATCGTCCGCGGCCACACCTACGCCGTCGTCCCGACCAACTGGACCAACCGAACCAGCGGCGTCGCCAAGCTGGCGATGAAAGAGATGGGCAGCCGCTACCTCTTCATCGTCCTCTACGTCTGGCTCGAGGCGACGCTGAGCCGGGGGGACTATCGACGGCGCGAAGCCGACCGAGCCGCGAGCGTCTGGCGAGCCCACCGATGACGTTGCGCACGCCGGCGCCGATCCGCGGCAGGCCGTGGCGGAGCGCTGGGTTCGTGAAGGGATCGGTGGCGGTCAGATGGAGCCAGCGGTCGAGCAGCTGCTGCTTCTCCCAGTCCTCGACCTCGTTGTTCCGGCTCGAGGACTCGAAGTGGTAGAGGACCGTGTCGGGGTCGTAGACGACGCGGCGGCCGGTGGTGCGGAGCTTGAGGCAGAAGTCCATGTCGTTGTAGCTGCTGGGGAAGGCGGCGCTGAAGCCGCCGACCTCGTCGAAGGCCTCGCGGGTCGTCATCAGGCAGGCGGCGGTGACGGCGAGGTAGTTCTGGGCGACGAGGACGTTGTTCGAGTAGCCGCGAAAGCCGGGCGAGAAGCCGTGGTAGATGTGGCCCGGGTAGCCGCCGTTCTCGAAGAGGATGCCGACGTGCTGGGGGCGCCCGTCTTCCAGGATCAGGCGCCCGCCGACGGCGCCGACCTCATTCAGCTCCAGGTACATGACCATCCGCTCGATCCAGTTCGGCGCCACCACCTCCATGTCGTCGTTGAGGAGCAGCAGGCGCTCGCCGTTGCTGTGGACGACGCCGCGGTTGATCTTGGCCGAGAAGTTGAACTCCCCCTCGAAGGGGACGAGCCGGAGGCGGTCGCCGGCGATGCCGCGCAGCCGGTCCTCCAGGGCGGGGTCGAGGGCGCCGTCGGTGACGACGACGATCTCGTAGTTCTCGTACGTGGAGCTGGCGGCGATGCTGCGCAGGCAGTGCTCGATCAGGACCACCTCCTGGAAGCGCACTTCGCGCGAGCCGCCGGCGGTGGGGATGACGATGCTGACCAGCGGTTCGCGCTGTAGCCGCGGTTGCAGGTGGTAGACGCCCGGCACGTCGAGGTCGCGCTCCACCTGCGCCGGCAGCCCGATCCGCTCGCAGTGCGCCTGCACCGCCCGCCTCCCCGCTTCGAAGGCCCACGGCTTCGCCTCCTCGCCGGCCCCGGCGGTCGAGGTCTCCAGGGTGCGCCAGTGGTAGAGGACCTCGGGGACGTGAGCTACCGCTCGCGCCCGCTCGGTCACCCTGAGCACCAGGTCCCAGTCCTGGGAGCCCTCGAACTCCGGGTCGAAGCCGCCGACCTCCTCGACCAGCTTGCGCCGCATGACGCTGAGGTGGCAGGTGTACATCTGGGTCCGCATCCGCTCCGGCGACCAGTCGGGCTTGAAGAAGGGGCCGGATGGACGGCCGGCGCGGTCGACCTTGTCTTCGTCGGTGTAGAGGTAATCGGCTTCGGGCGCCGCCGCGATCGCGGCGGCGACCCGCTCCAGCGCCGCCGGGTGGAGCTCGTCGTCGTGGTCGAGCAGGGCGACGAACTCGCCCCGCGCCATCGCCAGGGCGTCGTTGGAGGCGGCGACGATGCCGCCGTTCTCGGCCCGGCGCTCGACCCGGATGCGATCGTCCTCACGCTGGGCGCGCGCCAGCATCTCCCCGACGTGCGGCGCGGTCGAGCAGTCGTCGACCAGGCAGAGCTCCCAGTCGCCGAAGCTCTGGGTCCGGACCGATCGCAGCGTCGCCGCGAGGACGTCGGCGGGCGTGTCGAAGACCGGGGTGAGGATCGAGAAGAGCGGCATCTACCTCAGGCGCGGCCGAGCAGGCGCTTCAGCACCGACCTGACGGAGCCCGGCAGCAAGGCCCGCAGCCGGGCGGCGACCATCAGCAGCGGCGCCGCGCCGCCTTCGATCTCGGCGATGCGCCCGCGCAGGGCGCCCAATTCCGCCTCCTTGCCGATCAGCAGGTCGCGCAGCCGCAGAACCTCCTCGCGCGCCTGCGCCAGCTCCGCCCGCAGCTCGGCGATCTCGCCACCCCCGCCGACGGTCGAATCGGGCCGAGTAGAAGTAGCCTGCTCCGCCATGTCTGCCGAGTCTATCGGCGCCGCCGCCTCCGAATCTGCGAATACACTCGCGCGCTGATGGCATGGACGAGGCGCAACGCCCCTCTCGTTCTCCTGGGCGCGGCGCTGCTGACGTCCGGCGTGATGTTGCTCGCGCTCACGCGCGACCTCACCTTCTTCCAGGACACCTGGGACTTCCTGATCAACCGGCGGGACCTCACCGTCGACAACCTGCTGCGCCCGCACAACGAGCACATCGTCTTGATCCCGGTCTCGATCGAGCTCTTCTTCCTCCACGTCTTCGGAATGAGCTCGGCGCTGCCCGAATACCTGCTGCTGATCGCGATGACGCTGGTCGCGGCGGTGCTCTTCTTCGTCTACGCGCAGCGCCGGGTGGGGCCCTGGCTGGCGCTGATGGGGACCGCGCTGCTGCTCTTCATCGGCCCCGCCTGGTCGGACCTGCTCTGGCCCTTCGAGCTCGCCTTCGTCGGCTCGGTCCTGTTCGGCCTGGCGATGCTGCTGGCGCTCGACCGCGACGACACCAGGGGGGACGTCCTCGCCTGCGTCTTCCTCGCGATCTCCGCGGGCTTCTCGAGCCTGGGGATCGCCTTCATGGCGGCGGCCGCGGTCAACCTCTTCCAGCGGCGCGGCGAGCGCGGGCTGCGGCGCGCTTGGTTCGTCGCCGTCCCGGTCCTGCTCTTCGGCCTCTGGTACCTGGGCTGGGGGCACGACGCCGAAAGCCACCTCTCGCTGCGCAACGTCCTCGACTCGCCGCGCTACGTGATCGAAGGGCTGGCGGTCTCGCTGGAGTCCCTGCTGGGCCTCAGCAAGGCGCCGATCGAAGGGCCGCCCGAAACCGTGCTGGGCTGGGGCGAGCCGCTGCTGATCCTGGCGCTCGTCCTCCTCGTCGTCCAGCAGGTCCGCCGCCCGGGCTTCTCGCCGGGCTTCTGGCCGGTGCTGGCGGCGACCGCGACCAACTGGTTCCTCACCGCCTTCAACTACATCCCCGGCCGCGAGCCGAGCACCGGCCGCTACATGTACGCGGCGGCGGTCTTCACGCTGCTGCTGGCGGTGGAGCTGTTGCGCGACGTCCGCTTCAGCCGCCGGACGCTGACGATTATGGGGGTGGTGACCGTCGCCGCGGTCGCCTCCAACATCCACTTCTTCAAGGACGGCAGCGACTGGCTAAAGAACCAGTCGGTGCTGACCAAGGCCGACCTGGCGGGAATCGAGATCGCTCGCAACCACGTCGCGCCGGAATTCGAGCTTGCGCCAAGCATCGCGGGCACGCCCTCCTTGATCGACGTCTTCGCCGGCAGGTACCTCGAAGCCGAAGACGAATTCGGCTCGCCCGCCTATACGCCGCAGGAGCTGGCGGAAGCGCCCGAACCGGGGCGGCGCCAGGCGGACGTGGTGATCTCGCAGGCTCTGCCTCTGCGGACCAGCACTAGCTCCGGCGCCGAAGCTCCCGGCAAGGGCTGCTCACTCGCCGGCGGCCCTGGCGGCCCGGAAGACACGATCCTGGGACCGGGCGTGACGAAGGTCCTGGTCGAACCCGGACCCCCGGTCACGATCAGCCTCGCCCGCTTCGCCCAGCAGGGCGAATACCCGGTGAAGACGGCGGGCGCGCCCGGCGATTCGACGACTTTGCTGACGATTCCCCGCGACGGCGCCGAGATCCCCTGGCGGGTGCGGGTGGAAGCGCAGCAGCGCGCCTACGTGTGCCGGTAGGCCTCCCGAGGCTCAACCGTCTGATTTAGCCGTCGGCGGGAGGTTCCTGCGGCGTGCGGGTGAGGACGCGGACTCGTCCTCCCCCGGCGGCGCTGAGGTATTTGGGTTCGCCCTTGACTGGAGGGTTGTCCTCCACCGGGAAGCTGCGGCTCGGTCCTTCGAACAGACGGAACATCCGCGGAGTCATGTGGTTTGCAGCGTACGGTTCATTGACCAACGTCAGCCGGCTGTTGGGCCCCGAGGGGGAGACCTTCGGCGGGCGGGAGTAGAGAGCGAAGTCGCAGCCGGAGAGGATGGCTTCCAGTTCCTGGTTGGTGGTGCCCGGCGGTTTGACGACATCGGCCAGCCCATAGGGGTCGTGCCGGGCCGCGGAGAGGAAGCCGATCGTGTTGCTGTTGACCACGGGTTCGGACTCCAGCAGGCAAATCGTTCTCGGCTGCCCCGCCCCCCCCGGTTCTTCGGCAGCCACCTTTTCGATGTAGTCGAGAATAGGACCGGCGTAGTCTGATTCTGGCAGCCGCTCGTAACCGATTGGTTCGCTGTCAAGCTGAATCGCGGCTTCGTATTCGCCGACGGAGGCGTCGATTCGGTCAGGCATGAAACTTGGAGCGACGTCGGTGATGTGGATGAGAGTCTGGTAGGTGAGCACGATCACCGCGATGCTCGCCAGGGCAAACCTCAGGCGTGCCTTCGGCACGGCGCCGACTGCACCGGCTGCGAGTACGGCGACGGCGGGGAAGGCGGGGGCCATCAACCGCACGTCCTGGTTGTGGGCGAGAGCCACCGAGAGGTAGGGGACCAGCGCCCACGCCAGCAGGAAGGTGAGCTTCCACAACGGTTCCGCCTCAATCGGCCGCTGGAACAGGGAGCGCAGTTTCGGCCAGCACAGCGCGGCACCAGCGATACCGAGGAGCACAATGACCCACGAGAGGTTGAAGTTGACCATTCCAAGGGTGAAAGACGTAACCGCGTGGAAGGTGTAGGGATTGCTCGGGCCAGCGCCTTCGGACAGGGGCCCGCCGGTGGTCGAACGTACGTAGTCCAGCGTCGCCGAGAAGTTCGGCCCGTACCAGAGGAGGGTTACCGCTAGGTAGACGATCGCCGCCCCTCCGAGGTTGACGAGCATCGGGCGCAGGTCCGACCCTGCCTCGCGATCGTCCCCGCGGCGAGCGCTGACGACTTCGGAGACGGCCTGGGCAACCACGACCAGGAACGGCCCGACCACGAAAAGGGGGAAGGTTACCTTCGTCAGCGTCCCCAGCGCCATGGCCAGCGCCATGCCCCAGGTGATCCAACGCCTGCGGAACCGTTCCGACTCGAGTAGCAGTAGCAGTGCGACGGTGGTGAGAGTGACAAGGAGGAAGTCTTGGAGGACGTTGTGGAAGAGGCCGACGAGGATCGGCGTCATCGCCACCAGGAGGATCGTCAGCAAACGTGCGAATCCATTGCGGAAGACAACGTAGGCGATCTGACCGGCCGCCAGGTACAGGACCGGAGCGGCCACCAGGTTGACGACCAACCCGGCGCTGTTGGATGAGCCGAAGATCGCCATGGCCGGCGCCAGGGCGATCGTGAAAAGCGGCCCGTGCGAGGGGTCGGCCCGGTTGATGGCATGGACGAGTTCGATCGGGCCGCCGATGTGGAACGCGTCCCGGTACTGGAGTGCCGTCGAGAGATAGTGGGCCTGGTCCCAGGAGGGGTTCGAGTGGTCCAGCAGGATCCAGACCCCGTTGGCGAGGGCAGCGATCGCCGCAAGGGCGATCGCTGCAGTCAGGCTCGAAGAATCGAGCCCGAAACGACTGCGGGTCACGGAAGGAAGACTGCTGCTTTGAGTCGCGCGGACTTGTGCAGGCGGTAGCGGAGCATCACCGCGAGCGTCTTCAGCCCGTAGACGACGCTTTTCTTCAACGTGGTTTCGGAGGCCTCGGCGAAGTATTTGGTTTGCACCGGTACCTCCTTGACCCGCATGTCAAAGGCGACCGATTGCGCGATCACCTGGGTATCGAAGACAAAGTCGTTGGAGTTGCGCAGGAAGGGGACGGTTTCGAGGAACTGCCGGCTGTAAGCGCGGTAACCGGTATGCAGCTCCGAGAAGTGAGTGCCGAGGACGTAGTTCTCGACGGTGGTGAGAAAACGGTTGGCGATGATCTTGTACTTCGGCATCCCGCCGGCGGAAGGACCTCCAGGCTGGAGGAAGCGCGAGCCGAGGGTCATGTCGGCTTCGCCGTCGATAATCGGCTGGACCATCGCCGGCAGGATCTCCGGGTCGTACTGGCCGTCCGGGTGGAGCATCACGACCACGTCGGCTCCCTGCTGCAGTGCCGCCATGTAGCAGGTCTTCTGGTTGCCGCCATAACCGACGTTGTGCGGATGTGCGATCACCTCTACGCCGGCCTCCTTGGCGACCGGAACCGTGTCGTCACGCGATTTGTCGTCGACGAGGATCACCTTCGAGACGAGGCCCGACGGAATCGATTCCTGCGTCTCCACCAAGGTCTGAGCCGCGTTGTAGGCAGGCATCACCACGATGATTGATTTCTCTGCCTGCTGCGAGCCGTTGGGGGTGACACTGGTGCTCATCCGATCTCCGCCTCCTGGGTTCTGCCTTGGTTATTTTCGATTGCTTGCTGCAATAAATCCGATATGGCGTGCGCGTACTTCGGCAACGAGTGCCGCTCTTCTACCAATACGCGCGAGCTTTTGCCGATTCGCTGCCTTTCCTCGGAAGTCGAGTTGAGCGCGCGCTCGAGGCCATCCGCCAGCGCCACGAGGTCGTTCGGCTCGCAGAGCCAGCCCGTATCGCCGTCGGTGATCAGCTCGGGAATGCCGAAGACGTTGGTGGCGAGCACCGGCGTTTCCCAGGCCATTGCCTCCAGAACCGTTCGCGGCAGCGACTCGACGTCGGAGGCGCAGACCAGCATGTCGGCCATCCCGTACCAGTTGTGGACATCAGGGGTGATCGGGATCACGTGCATCCGCTCGCCGTTGGAGCCGCGTGAGGCGATCAGTTCTTCGAGTGCTTCGCAGTCGGGGTCTTCACGCCCGCCGACGAAGGCGAGGTGAGCGCGGGGGTGCTCAGCTGCAATCAGGTTGAACGCCTGCGCAAGGGTGTTCTGCGCCTTGCGGGGCTCGATCGTGCCGATGCAGACGATCAACTCGGCGTTGGCGGGTATTCCCGCCGCTTTGCGCTCGCGATCGCCGTCGAAAGCGGCCCGATCTGCATCGAGAGGGCCGAGGTCCAGCCCGTAGGGAAGGGTGAGGCAGCGCGCCTTGCCTGCATCGGCTTCGAATAGGCGCCGCGTCGCATCGGCCTCGAAGACCAGCACTTCGGCGTTCGCGATCGCGTCCTCTGCGCGCTGCCTCAGTTGCTTCGAGAGCACCGACCAGAGAATGTTTGGGTGGAAGCTCTCGTGGATCGCCCAGATATAGGGGATGCCAAGCACCTGCGCGAGCTCGGCCCCCGGCAGGGCCAATACCGTCGCCGTGTTGATCAGCGCGACGTCGAAGCCGCGGTCCTGGGACCAGTTCGAAAGCTCCTCGAGCCGCCCCACATGCGAGCCGAAGTCGTCGTGCAGGACGCCATGGATATGCACCGGGATGCCCAACGCTTCGAAGTCCTGTCGCAAGGGGCCGTCGAGGGCGCTGACCAACGTGAAAGAGCCGGCTTTCGCTTCGGTCAGCCCTCGCACCAGGTCGAGGAGGTAGAGCTGCGCCCCGCCGAGCCCGAGGTGGTGCGTATAGACGAGGATCGACGGACCCGCTTTCGCCGGCGCCTGCGGCGTTGGAAACGGCAGCGGAGGCAGCGCCTTTTTCCCTTGTGCGGGTGCCGGGTCCGGCGCTTCCTTGCTGCCGATCGTCACTTCAACCGGTCCCAGCGCCTGCCGGTCGCCTGCGACGCTCCAGGCCACCGCCTCGACCGTCACCCGCCCTTCCGGGAGCGCGATGACGTCGCGTTCGATGTTCAGCTCGAAGCCGGAGCTGATCGCCTCCGGGATGTCCCATCCTGCTGCCACGTCCGGGCGCAGGTGGGCGAGCCGGGCATTGCCGATCACTTTGCCGTCGACCAGAATTTCGACCCGGACGGTGGCGCTCTCCGGAAACAGAGTCCAGCCGCGCACGACAAATACCGGCCCGGTGGCGTTGGAGCCGGGGCCGGGGGTGTCTATCTCCCCCATCGCCTGCACGGGCTCGGATTCAGACGACAGGAAGGTGTCGCCGGGCTGGGCGCCCCTCCTCCATACGCGCCGGGTCGCGCGCAGGCGCCAGCGCAGCCCATTCAGGCGTTCGCCGAGGGTGCTCACACTCGCTCGGGTGCTTCCGAGGTGAGCCAACGGTGGGTCAGCTCGACTCCCCGCCGCAGCGAGATCGGCTTGAACTCGATCAAGTCCTGGAGCTGGGCGATGTCGAGCACGATGCGGCCCACTTCGAACTCGCGCGGCGGGTGCTGGACGATCTCCGCCTGCCGACCGACCTGGCGCTCGGCCAAGCGCAGCAGGTCGATAAGGCGGGTGCCCTCGCCGCAGCCGACGTTCAGCACGATCGGGCTGCCATCCGCGTCCAGCAGCCGTACCACTGCCTTGGCGACGTCACCGGCGTACACGTAGTCGCGTATCGACTCCCCGCCGCCGAAGATCTCCACCGGCCTGCGCGTTTCGATCCGGTTGAGGAAGGTGACGAGCGCCCCCTGCCCGCGGTCCGGGTACTGGTGGCGCCCGTAGACACTGGAACAGCGCATGATCCGGGCCTTGGTTCCGTGCTCGCGGCTGTGAGCCAGCACCGCCTCCTCGCAGGCGAGATGCAGCCGGCCGTAGGCCCCGACCGGGGCGGTCGGCGCGTCCTCGGGAACCGGAACGCTCTGCGGCTCTCCGTACACGGTCCCTCCGGAGGAGAGGTAGGTGAGGGAGATACCCGGGCGTGACCCCAGCGCATTGAGCACGGTCTGCACCGGGCCCAGGGTCAGCTCCGCATCCAGCTCCGGGTTCTCCTCGGAAGCCGCCGGCAGTAGTCCGCCAGCGCTGAAGATCAGATGATCGACTCCATCCAGCGCCCCCTCGAGCACCTCACGCTCCTGCGCGTCCCCCAGCACCAGGTCTCCGTCCCCGACGAGCTTGGCTACGGCGGCAGGCGGCTGCGATCGCGTCAGGACGCGAGGTCGGTGGGAGAGGGCGGCAAGCTCTTCCACGATGTTGCTGCCGATGAAACCGCAGCCGATGACGAGGATCTTCGATCCCTGCACCGGGAAGAGGTTACCTGTTGCCGGTATGGGAACGGACTGCTTTAGAGACTTAATCCATTTAGCAGCCCAGGTCCCGGGTGACAAGTTGGTTCCGGTCAATAGAGCCCAGGCTCAGCGCTTCCCCGACGTGACCACGATAGGGCGGCGTGAGCCGCCTTTAATATCGCCCGATAGATGGCGCGACCCGTCCGAAAGCTGGTGCGTCGACTGCTCGACAAGATGGCGCGCCCGTATGTGGCCGAGTTGGGCTCGGAAGCCGACGCGCGAATCGCCGATCTGCATGCGCGGGTCGACGGGCTGCAGGCCGCGTTGGACCACCTGGATCGGAGGCTCGATCCGATCCATACCGAAATCTTCAACGCGCGCGAGAACAGCGAGACGGAGCTGGCCGAGCTGCGGCGGATCATGCGGGTCCTCCAGCACCTCGACGACGAAAAGGCGGCCAGCCGGCGCCGCCTCTACGAGCTGAGGGAGAGCGAGGAGTACGAGCTGGCCTTCACCGAGGCGGACCCGCTCGTCTCATTCGTGCTGCCGACCTACAACCGGTACGAGAAGCTGCGCGACGTCGCCTTGCCCTCGATGCTCGCCCAGACCCACGCGAACATCGAGATCGTCGTGGTCGGGGATTGCGCGCCCCCGGAGACGGCGGAGGCGATCGCCACTGTCGGCGACTCTCGAATCCGCTACTACAACCGCCCCGTCCGGGGCCCCTATCCGGAGGACGAGAGCGTGCGGTGGTTCATGCTGGGCTCGCCGCCTTACAACGATGCCCTTTCGTTGGCCCGCGGCCGCTGGATCGCGGCGATGGCGGACGACGACGAGGTTCGACCCGAGTTCGTGGAGACCCTCCTCGCCGCCGCCAGAGAGGGCAGGCACGAGAACTGCTACGGCCGCCACCGGGTGATCTACAGCGGTGGCGACGTGCTCGAGCTCGGCAGCTTCCCCCCGAAGAAGGGGGAATTCGTGACCCAGGCGGCGATCTACCACTCCGGCCTGCGCTTCTTCCAGATGAGCCTCGCCGACCCCCTCTTCGAGGAACCCAACGACTGGTCGCTGTGCCGGCGGATGATGGACGCGGGGGTCCGTTTCGGGATGATCGACGCGATCGTCTGCGACAAGCACGAGAGCCGCTACGCCGCTCATGCCGACTGGGCGGTCCACGGCATTCCCAAAGTGGAGTAGGCGGGCTGCGTGGACAGGAGCCCCCGCCTCGCCGGCCTCGAGATTCCCTACATGGACGTCTCCGCTGCACAGGCTGACGTCGCCGACGAGCTTGCAGCTGCGGTCTCCCGCGTGGCCGAGTCCGGCTGGTACCTGTTGGGTCCGGAGCTGGAGCGCTTCGAGCGGGATTTCGCCCGCTACTGCGAAGTCGGCCAATGCATCGGGGTGGGGAGCGGGATGAGCGCGATCGAGCTGTCGTTGCGGGCGCTGGGCATCGGCCCGGGAGACGAGGTCCTGGTTCCCGCTTACACCTGGATCGCGACCTGGCTGGCGGTCTCCCAGGTCGGGGCGCGGCCGGTCGGCGTCGACGTCGATGCCTCGACCTACAACATCGACCCAGAGGCCGCCCTCGCCGCTGTCAACGAGCGGACTGCGGCAATCGTTCCGGTCCACCTGCGAGGCGAGCCGGCGGACATGGACGCGATCGAGGAGATCGCGCGGGCCCGGGGGCTGGCGGTGATCGAGGACGCAGCCCAGGCCCACGGGGCGCGGTATCGCGGCCGCCGCGTGGGCGGGCTCGGGACCATCGCGGCGTTCTCCTTTTACCCGGCTAAGAACCTTGGCGCCTTCGGCGACGGCGGGGCGGTGATCACC
>Ga0105245_10003627_pt1 | contig 13778 bp, 13 predicted proteins | sample KBSM54metaG_FD_81523 | JGI IMG/M metagenome (GOLD analysis project Ga0105245, IMG submission 81523) | Miscanthus rhizosphere microbial communities from Kellogg Biological Station, Michigan, USA - KBS M5-4 metaG | ecosystem: Host-associated > Plants > Roots > Rhizosphere > Soil | place... | reverse complement strand
TCGGCCGTGTCGGTGTTGGTCATCGACTGGACGACGATGGGCGCGCCGCCGCCGACAGTGACGTTGCCGACCTTGACGGCGACAGTCGTATGGCGCGGCAGAGGGGCGGCGATTTCCGGGGCCAGCGCAGGCGCGGCGATATCGTCCATCTGCGAACTCTCTTCGTTGAGCATGACCTTGTCCGAAAACCGGTATCCACTTTTCGGGGTCATGCTCGTAACCCCCGGGATATGTAACGTCAGGCGCGGCGGTTGACCAGCACCAGCCCGGCGGTCACCAGCGCGACTGCGAGGCCAAAGGCCAGCGTAAATGGCTCATTCAGCAAGATGCAGCCGGTCGCGACCCCGAATAACGGAACCAAGAATGTAAAAGCCGACACCTTGGTTGCGGCAAAGCGTTGGATAAACGTGAACCATATCGGAAATGTGAAGCCGACTACCGCCACCTGGAACACAAGCCAGGCAATGGCGGAGGGCCGGGGCGTCTGCGTGATGTGTTCACCCCACAGCACGCTGGCGACGGTCATGATCGGAACCGCGACCGCGAGCTGCCAGATCAGCGCCTTTTCCGGAGCGATCGCGCGCAGGCGCGTCGCCTTGATCACGAGCGTGGTCGCCCCCCAGAGCGCGCCGCCAGCGAGCACCATGGCATCGCCGAGCAGCACGGTGTGATCGACATTGGGTTGTGGCAGGCCGACCGCGGCGACGATGCCGGCGAAGCACAGCGCAAGGCCGAGCCATTGCAACGTGGAGAGTTGCTCGCCCGGCAACAGCCAGCGCGCGCCGAGCGCGACAAAGAACGGCGCGGTGTAAATGAACAGCGTGGCCCGGCTGGCGGTGGTGTACTGCATGCCGGGGAAGATCATCAGAAACTCGGCGGCAAACAGTACGCCGACGACAAGGCCGGCGATGAGCGTGCCGTCGCGCTCGAACAGGCGAACGCCGCGCCACCACGTCCAGACCAGCACCATCAGGAGCCCGCCGCCGCTGCGGATGATCACCTGCATCACCGGCGGGATATCAGGCAGGCAGAACTTGATGGCGACCTGATTGAGCCCCCAGACGAGGCACACCAGCACGATGACGACGGTCGGGCCGGCACTAATGTCCCGATTCCGAAGTTCGCCAAACCTTGCGGCGCTCTTGGTGCGAACTTCGGAATCTAGGGACATTAGCTACCTTAACCTTCTAGTGTGGCTTTGGATTTGAAGTTCCTATCTGGGCCCGTTGCGAGTTCTTAGGAACTTCAAATCCGCCACACTAGGCGGACGCGCCGTTACAACTGACGTTTGCTGCACTGTCATCTGCGGAAGGCGCTAGACCTGTTCTTCCATGCGCTCGGCATTGCAGTGCGAGCACAGGCCGGTGATCTCGACCACCGACATCTTCGGCGTGAACCCGGCGCCATGCGCGGCGGCGATGATCTTGTCGCCGACCTCGCTGCTCGGCGCTTCGCCGACGATGCCGCAGTTCTCGCAGATCAGGAACGCGACCAGCGCGCCGCTGGCGTGATGATGCACACAGGCGAGGAATGCATTGCGGCTTGCGATGCGATGCACGAGACCATTGGCGATCAGGAAGTCGAGCGCGCGGTAGATCGTGATCGGCGCCGGGCGCGGCCCGGCTTTCGCCACGGCGTCGATGATCTCGTAGGCGCCGAGCGGCTTGTGGCTCGCCGCGAGCACCTCCAGCACCTTGCGGCGCATCGGCGTGAGGCGCTGGCCGTTGCCCGCGCAGAGCTTCTCGGCGTGCGCGATCACATCCGCTGCACAGTGTGCGTGGTTGTGGTCGGGACTCGGAAAAACCGTTGGCATTGCGCGCTTTTACGCTCGGTTGGGGGTGTTTCAAAGGCCATCGGCAGAAAAATGTTGCGATGCAGCATGGGGAAGCCCATGTTGGGTGGGGAGCGTCGCAGCACCTTCGGAGCACACCCATGCTGAAAGGAAAGAACGCCGTCGTCACCGGATCGACCTCCGGCATCGGCCTCGCCATCGCCCGAGCGTTGGCCCAGGACGGCGCCAACGTCATGATCAACGGCTTCGGCGACAAGGCCGCGATCGAGAAAGAGCGCGCCGGTATCGAGAAGGACTTCGGCGTGAAGGCGGTGTACTCGCCCGCCGATATGACCAAGCCCGCCGAGATCGCCGACATGATTGCGACCGCCGAGAAGACTTTCGGCAGCGTGGACGTGCTCGTCAACAACGCCGGCATCCAGCACGTCGCGCCGATCGAGGAATTCCCGATCGAGAAGTGGGACCAGATCATCGCGATCAACCTGTCGGCGGCGTTCCACGCCATCCGCGCCGCAGTGCCCGGCATGAAGAAGCGCAAGTGGGGCCGCATCATCTCGACGGCATCGGCGCATTCGCTGGTCGCTTCGCCATTCAAGGTTGCCTACGTGTCGGCGAAGCACGGCATTGCCGGCATCACCAAGACCGTCGCGCTCGAGCTCGCCACCTTCGGCGTCACCTGCAACTGCATCTCGCCCGGCTATGTGTGGACGCCGCTCGTCGAGAAGCAGATCCCCGACACCATGAAGGCGCGCAACATGACAGCCGAGCAGGTGAAGCAGGAAGTCCTGCTCGCCGCGCAGCCGACCAAGCAGTTCGTCACCGTAGACCAGGTCGCGGCGCTCGCGGTCTATCTTTGCTCGGACGCGGCTGCGCAGATCACCGGCGCCAATCTGTCGATGGATGGGGGCTGGACCGCGCAGTGATTACCTCACTGTTCAAGACGAAACCGCCGCCACCATCGGGGCGCAAGAAGATCAACCTCGCGCTGCAAGGCGGCGGCGCCCACGGCGCCTTCACCTGGGGCGTGCTCGACCATCTCCTCGAGGACGGCCGGCTGGAGATCGAGGGCATCTCCGGCGCATCCGCCGGCGCCATCAACGCGATCATGCTGGCCGACGGACTTGCGCGCGGCGGCGAAGCCGAGGCACGCGAGCGGCTCGCGGATTTCTGGCGCGCGGCGAGCTACGACGGCGGCCTGCCGGAGGTGCAGCGCCAGGTGATGGACCGGCTTTTCTCGTTCATGCCGCTCGACGGCGCGCCGATGCGCGCGTGGCTCGACGCAATGTCCAATTATTTTTCGCCCTACGACGTCAACCCACTCAACATCAATCCACTCAAGGATCTCGTCACTCGCTTCGTCGACTTCGACGCGGTGCGCAAGAACGAGAACGTGCAGCTGTTCGTCTCGGCCACCAACGTGCACACCGGCCGGCTGCATGTATTCTCGCGCGACAAGATCACCGCCGACGCCATCATGGCATCATCCTGCCTGCCAATGCTGTTCCAGGCCGTGGAGGTCGACGGCCAGGTGTTCTGGGACGGCGGCTATCTTGGCAATCCGGTGATCTTTCCGTTCTTCTCGACGACCGAGACTGAGGACGTGCTGGTGGTGCAGATCAACCCGCTGGTGCGCGACACCACGCCGAAATCCTCCGAAGAGATCGTGAACCGGATCAACGAAATCACGTTCAACTCCTCGCTACTCGCGGAATACCGCGCCATCGAATTCGTCGGCCGCCTGATCGACCAGGGTCGTCTGCCGCACGGCACCGGTCCCGGGGAGTACCGGCGCATCAACGTGCATCGCGTCGTGCTCGACAGCGCGGGCCGCAACTACAATGCCAGCAGCAAACTAGCCAACGACTATGACTTCTTCACACTGCTGCGTGAAAACGGGCGGCGCGCGGCGCGGCGATTTCTCTCCGAGCATTTCGACGACATCGGCGTGAAGAGCACGGTCGATCTGCGGGCCGAGGTGCCAGCGGTGAAGACGTGAGCATGTGCGCGCGTTAAGCTCGACGCATGGCCGATCCCCTCGCCAGCGCCGAAGTCGGCAACACGCAGATCGAGATTGTCATCGCGGACATCACGACGCTCGCCCTCGATGCCATCGTCAATGCGGCGAACACGTCGCTGCTGGGTGGCGGCGGAGTTGATGGTGCGATCCATCGCGCGGCGGGGCCGGAGTTGCTGGCCGAATGCCGCACGCTACGTGGGTGCGAAACGGGAAGCGCCAAGATCACGCGCGGGTACAAGCTGCCGGCAAAACATGTGATCCACGCCGTCGGCCCGGTGTGGCATGGCGGAAAATCCAACGAGGACGACCTGCTGGCCTCGTGTTACCGCACCGGCCTTGCGCTCGCGCGGCAGCATCGGCTGACGTCGATTGCCTTCCCTGCGATCTCGACGGGCGTCTACAGCTTTCCCGCGGATCGCGCGGCACGTATCGCCGTCGGCACGACGGTCGCGGAAATTTCCGCAACCGGCGGCATCAAGCGCGTCGTGTTCTGCTGCTTCGCGCCGCCATCGGCCGAGCACCACATCGCAGCGCTGCGCGACCTCGGCTTGGTTTAGCAATTTTCCTTGCGCATGATCTTTTCCGAAAACCGGCTCCCATTTTTCGGGATCATGCGCGCGGCTCTTCGTCCAGCCGCACAACCCAGCCTTCGAGGCCCGACTTCGCGGCCGGATAGCGTTTGAGCACTTCCGGGTCGTGGCCTGGAACAACGCGGTTCGGCGCGCCTGCGAGCTTCCTGAGCTTCGCGTAGCCCTCGAGCACGTCGGGGACGTTGTAGACGACCGGGAACACGCGCCCGCCGTCGATGTGGGCGTAGAGATGCGTGGCGTCGGACGCGACGACCACCGGCCCGCGCCTGGTTTCGACGCGCACGCACTGCAGACCCTTGGTGTGACCGCCGATGTGATGGACGGTGACCCCGGGCACGACCTCGCCCTCGCCGTCGTGGAACTGCACGCGCCCGTCGAACACCTTGCGCACCATGCTCACCACATAGTCCGGCTCGAACGAGTTGCGGATCTGCTTGTGGCACATGCAACGGCCGGTGGCGTATTCCATCTCGCAATCCTGCAAGTGGTAGCGGGCGCGCGGGAACAGGTCGTAGTTGCCCGAGTGATCGTAGTGCAGGTGGCTCATGATCACGGTCTCGACCGAGTTCGGATCGATGTTCAGCGCCGCAAGGCCCTCGCGCACCGGCTTCACCGTCGTGCGCCCGCGCCGCGTGCCGACGGTCTCGTCAAAGCCGGTGTCGACGATGACGGTGCCCGACGCGCCCCGGATCGCCCAGACGTAATAGTCGAGCGGCATGTTGACGTCGTGGGCGTCGCCGCCGAGGAAGTTCTCTGACGCCGGGCGCGGGTGATGCCCGTACTTGATGGCGAACACCTCGTGCAGATGATCGGCCATGACGCTATTTCGCCTTCACTTCGACGCCGGCGCGCTTCTCGAGCGGAAGCACGATGGTGGTGAAGTCCTTGTCGGGGCCAATGTCGTTCTGCGTCGTGAGCCACGCGCGCCCGACCGCGCTCATGATGTCTTTCGGCACGTTGAGCGCCGCCGCCTCGTCGAGGCAGAGCTTGACGTCCTTGTACATGAGGGCGTTGGCGAAGCCGAAGTCGAAGGTTCGGGTGACGATCGACTTCGGATACTTGTCCATGGTCGCGGTGTTGCGGCCGCTGCCGGCATTGATGACGTCGAGCATCAGCTTCGGGTCGAGGCCGGCTTTCACGCCCATCACCATCGCTTCCGCAGTCGCCGCCATCGCGGTGGCGGAGAGATAATTGTTGAGGAGCTTCATGGTCTGCGCCGCGCCGGCGCGGTCGCTGATCTTGAATACGCGGCCGATGACGCCGAGCGCTGCTTCTACCACCTCGATGTCGGCAGCCGGGCCCGACACCATGACCGCGAGCGTACCCTTCTCGGCGCCGCCGACACCGCCGGACACCGGCGAGTCGATGAGCGCGATGTTCTTGGCCTTGAGCAGGCCAGCGACGCGCTGCGCCATCTGCGCGCCCGTCGTGGAAAGGTCGATCACACGCTTGACCTTCTTGCCCGCGGCAACGCCGCCCTCGCCGGTCGTGACCTTGAGCACGATGTCAGGCGTCGGCAGGCTCACCATCACGCTCTCGACGCGATCCCCGACGTCGGCGGGCGACGCCGCGCGCCTGGCGCCGAGCTTCTCGACACGCGCCACAGCGTCGGCACTGGTGTCGAAGACGGTGACCTGGTGCCCGGCCTCGAGCAGCCGGCGCACCATGTGAAAGCCCATGCGGCCTGCGCCGATGAAGCCAATGTCCATGTCGATGATCCTCTTACTTCTTGTCCATCTCGGCGAAGAACTCGCGCGCGATGCGGAATGAATCGACCGCCGCCGGCATGCCGGCGTAGATCGCGACCTGCAGGAACACTTCCTGGATCTCGTTGCGCGAGACGCCGTTGTTGAGCGCGCCGCGCAGATGCGCGCGCAGCTCATGTGGGCGATTGAGGATGCTGATCATTGCAAGATTGAGCAGACTGCGGGTCTTGCGCGGCAGGCCCTCGCGACCCCACACGCCGCCCCAGCAATATTCGTTGAGCATGTCCTGCAGCGGTTGGTTGAACGCATCGACGTTCTTCATGGCGTTGTCGACATAGGCGTCGCCAAGGACGGCGCGGCGAACGCCGAGGCCCTTGTCATGCAGTGCTTTGTCCATGGGTGTCCCTGTTATTGGAAGGCTGCGGGAGGCCATTTCGCGCGGAAACACGCGCGGAAAGCAAGCCTGCCCATTGCGTTGCACGCGCGTCACGCGACCGATGCATGTCTGGCTGGATGCACGCCTAACCGCGATTTGATCTGGAAAATCGTGATGCGTGCGACTACCGTTCTGGTTGCACCACCGCCTTCCCCTGAAAGAAAAAATCATGCGCACGTTCTGGTATCTCAAACTGGCCATGCTGGCGGCCGTTCTCGCGAACCTCGTCACGCTCGCGCCGGCGCAGACGCCGGCTCCGTCGGCCGCGCAAAGCCAGCAGGCCCGCGAGCAGGAACTGCGCGCCGCGTGGGAGGCGGCAGACAAGGCCGGTACCCGCGGGCCGGCCGACGTCCGGCTCATCGATCAAGCGGTGCTCAAACTGCCGAACGATTACTTCTTCGTTCCGAAAGCCGAGGGCACGCGGATCATGCGCGCGCTCGGCAACCTCGTCTCCGAGCAGACATTCGGCGGGCTGATCGTGGGGACACGGCCGTCCGATCAATGGATCGTGGTCGTCCGCTACATCAAGGAAGGCTACATCAAGGACGACGACGCGAAGGACTGGAACGCGGACGAACTTTTGCAGAATCTCAAGGATGGCACCGCTGAAGCCAACAAGGATCGCGCGACGCGGGGATTTCCGGAGATGGAAATTCTCGGCTGGATCGAAAAGCCAACTTACGACGCCACAAGCCATCGCCTGGTATGGTCGCTGCTCTCCAAGGACAAAGACGCGCCCGAGGCCGGCATCAAAGGCATCAACTACAATACCTATGCTCTGGGCCGCGACGGATACTTCAGCCTCAACCTGCTGACCAACTCGAACCGCATCGCAAACGACAAAAGCGCGGCGCACGAGCTCTTGGCGGCACTCAATTACAACGACGGCAAACGCTACACCGACTTCAACGCCGCGACCGATCACATCGCCGAGTATGGCCTCGCCGCGCTGGTGGGAGGCGTGGTCGCGAAGAAGCTCGGATTGTTTGCGCTGATCGCACTCGGGGTCGCAAAGTTCGGCAAGATCATCGCGCTGGCGGTCGCCGCCTTCGGCGCGGGCATCTGGAAACTAGTCCGCGCCAGATCCAAGGCCTCACCTCCGAACACCTGACGCCGACGTGAAGATCCTGCTTCTCGCCCTCGCGGGCCTCAAATTCGGCAAGCTCGCCACCACTGGCGGCACGATGCTGCTGTCGCTCGGCGTCTACGCCATGCTGTGGGGCTGGCCCTTTGCGGCGGGCTTCATCGCGCTACTGTTCGCCCACGAGATGGGACACTTCATCGCCGCGCGGCAGCGCGGGCTCAACGTCGGCGTGCCGACCTTCATTCCGTTCGTCGGCGCCTGGATCGAACTCAAGGACCAACCGCTCGACGTCAGAACCGAAGCCTATGTGGCAATGGCCGGCCCGCTGGTCGGCACCGTCGCCGCCGTCATCGTCTATCTCTGGGGGCGGTGGACGGACAGCAACCTCCTGCTGGCGATCTCCTACGCCGGGCTCTTCCTCAACCTGTTCAATTTGCTGCCGCTCTCGCCGCTCGACGGCGGGCGCATCACTGCGATCCTAAGTCCGCGCGTGTGGCTCCTGGGCGCGCCGCTCCTGCTCGCGATGCTGATCTACCGACCGAGCCCGGTACTGCTGCTCGTCGCAATCTTCTCCTTCCCGCAATTGGTCAAGGCCTGGAAGTACGACCCGCAGGCGCCGGAAAACGTCGCCTACTACCAGACGCCGGTGCAGACGAAGCTCGAATACGGCGCGCTCTATCTGGCGTTGACGGCCTACCTCGCGGTCATGACCTACGAGGTACATGAGATGCTGAGCGGGGTCGGACGCCCGCATTAACGGGCTCCTCGCCCGGCGCATGGCCGGTTTGCCCGCGTTGCCGACACTTTCAGGGACCGAAGTCTGGAAAAATTAATAAGCTTGCTTATAATATGCCTCACTCAAAGTGAGGACCAATGCCAGCTTTTCCGCTAGAACGCGATTTCGCGTTTCTTCTCAACGACGTAGCCCGGATGATCCGGACCCTGGCCGACCAGGAAGCGCGCAGATTCGGGATGACCCGCGCGCAATGGGGGGTCCTGTTCCGGCTGGAGCGCTCCGAAGGGCTCAAGCAATCCGAGCTCGCAGAGCTCCTGGAGATCCAGCCGATCACCCTGACCCGGCTGATCGACCGGCTGTGCGACAACGGTCTGATCGAGCGTCGTAGCGACCCCAACGACCGCCGCGCCAAGCGCCTGTTCCTCACGCCTGCCGCGCGCCCGCTGCTCGACCGTCTCAACAAGCTCTCGACCGACATGATGACGCGCGTGCTCGAGGGCGTCGATCGCAAAGCCATCGAAGCGATGACCGGGCAGTTCGCCGGCATCAAGGAAAACATCCGGCGCGCAATCATCGAGCGCGCCCAGAACGTCGACGCCGAGGAGCAGCGCTATGGCTGATCCCGCCCTCAAGACCGAACTCCCCGAACCGGCGGCCCGCCCGGCCGATCCCGTGCTCAAGGTTGTGCCGCCGCGCCCGGTGGAAAAGACGCGCGCCCGCGCCGCAAAGCTCGTCGGCGTGTTCAAGCAATACCGCCGCGCCTTCCTGCTGATCGTGGTGCCGGCGATCGCGGCCATCATCGGCCTCACCGTGTTCCTGATGGGCGGCCGCTACATCTCAACCGACAACGCCTACGTCGGCACACAGAAGGTGCTGGTGACGCCCGACGTCGCCGGCAAGGTGAACCGCGTACTGATCGTCGAAGGCCAGAAGGTGCGCGCCGGCGAAGTGCTGGTGCAGATCGATCCGGTGCCCTTCGAGATCGCCGTGCGTCAGGCCGAGGGCCGCCTCTCGACTGTGAAAACCGAGTTCGCGAGCGTCAAGAGCAACCTCACCTCGACCGAGCAGCTCATCGAGATCGGGCGCGAGAGCGTCAAGCTCCGGCAGAACGACGTTGACCGCAAGGCGGCACTGCTGGCGACCCGTTCGGGCTCCGCGGCCGATGCCGACACGTCGCTCAACGCGCTTGCCGCCGCGCGCGCGCAACTCGAACAGCTCACGCAGCAGGCCACGCAGCTGCGCAATCGCCTGCTCGACGACCCGGACCTGCCGCTCGAGAAATATCCGGCCTATATCACCGCATCCGCGCAGCTCGACCAGGCCAAGCGCGACCTCGATCACGCGACCTTGCGCGCCCCGATCTCCGGCATGGCGACGCAGGTGGATTCGGTGCAGCTCGGCCGCTATGTGACCGCCGGCACGCCATTGTTCGCGGTGCTCGACGATCAGCACCCGTGGGTCGACGCCAATCCGAAGGAAACCGACATCACGTTCCTCAAGCTCGGCCAGCGCGCCTACGTGTATATCGACACGTTCCCGGGCCATAAGTTCGAGGGCACGGTGACGGCCATCAGTCCCGGCACCGGCGCGCAATTCGCGATCCTGCCGCCGCAGAACGCGAGCGGAAACTGGGTGAAGGTCGTGCAGCGCGTGCCCGTGCGCGTGCAGCTCGATCCCGGCCAGCACGCAAGCCTCCTGCGCGCGGGCATGAGCGCGACGGTCGAGATCGACACCAGGCGCCGCCGCACGTTCTGGTCGCTGTTCGGTGACACCAACGCGGTGGCCGAGCGTTTCCAGTGAACGCGGCGCGACCCGCAGCCGCCTATCCGGGCGGTGCCCGCCGAGCGATGCTGGTGGTGTGCGCGATGAGCGCCACCATCATGCAGGCGCTCGACACGACCGTCGCCAACGTCGCCCTGCCCTACATGCAGGGCTCGCTGTCGGCCTCGATCGACCAGGTCAACTGGGTGCTGACGTCCTACATCGTCGCCTCGGCGATCATGACGGCGCCGGTCGGCTGGCTTGCCGATCGCTTCGGCCGCAAGAAGCTGTTCATCGTCTGCACCATCGGCTTCACGATCGCGTCGCTGCTGTGCGGGCTGGCGCACTCGATCGAGCAAATGGTGGTGTTCCGTTTGCTGCAGGGCGTATTCGGCGCCGGCCTGATCCCGTTGTCGCAGGCGGTGATGCTCGACGCCTATCCGCCGGAAGAACGCGGCATGGCGATGTCGATCTGGGGCATGGGCGTGATGCTCGGCCCGATCATGGGCCCTACCATCGGCGGCTGGCTCACCGAGACCTACAGCTGGCACTGGGTGTTCCTGATCAACCTGCCGATCGGCGTGCTGACAATCATGGGCCTGGTCGGATTCATGGATGAAACCGGCCGGCGCACACACCTGCCTTTCGACTGGACCGGCTTCCTTGCGCTCTCGGTCGGCATCGGTGCGCTGCAACTGATGTTCGACCGCGGCGAACAGCAGGGCTGGTTCGAGTCGCCCGAGATCATCGCCGAATTGGCGATCGCACTGATCGGCTTCTACTATTTCTTCGCGCACTCGCTCACGACCAAGAATCCGTTCGTGCGCTTCGAGCTGTTCAAGGACCGGAACTTCGCGGGCGGCTGCATCTTCATGGTGGTGCTCGGCCTCACCGTGTTCTCGACCATGGCGCTCTCCACGCTGTTCCTGCAGAACGTGATCGGCTACCCGGTGTTGCCCGCCGGTCTGATGATGGCGGCGCGCGGCGTCGGCACCATGGCCGGCATGATCGCGGTCGGCCGCCTCCTTAAAATCCTCGAAGCGCGCACGCTGATGTTCGTCGGCATGTGCATGGCCGCCCTCACCATGCACGAGATGGTCGGCTTCACCAACATGACGGCGGGCCCGACCATCATCTGGGTCACGGTCATTCAGGGACTGGGGCTCGGCCTCGTCTTCGTGCCGCTCTCGACCGTCGCCTTCGCCACCCTTCCCGGCCCGCTGCGCACTGAGGGCGCGGCGATCCTCACGCTCGTGCGCAACATCGGCAGCTCGATCGGCATCCCGGTGGTGATCTCCGTGCTGGTGCATTCGACCACCGTCAACCACGCACAGCTCGCCGAGCAGATCACGCCGTTCAACGACGCCATGCGCATGCCGGACGTGGGAGGCATGTTCGACCTGACGACCGACACCGGGCGGGCGCTGTTCGACACCTACGTCACCCTGCAGGCGTACATCATCGGCTTCTCCAACGCCTTCAAGCTGCTGATGATCCTGGCGATGATCTCGATCCCGCTGCTGTTCATCATCGGATCGTCGCGCGTGCGCCGCAGTGCTCCCGCCGCGCGCTGACACCGCGCTGTGGTTAATCACTCGTTAATCGCCCAACGGTACAACCAACGATAAGCACCCGGCGCTTCCCTGCCGTTGAGCCGCAATATCCGGCCTCATTGACCGGACGTTTGACGGCGCGGCGCGCCGGCTTCAGTCGTTGTCGTGGGGCCGGGATGAAGCTGCCTTCCTTGACCATCGCCGCGCGGCTCTACGCCGTCCTCGCCGTGCTCGGCGCGCTCAGCATCGCGTTGGCGAGCGTTGCCCTGGTGCAAGCGCAGCGGCAGGCGGAGCTCGCCAAGGAGTTCCATTCCTCCTTCATCGGCGCGCAGAACGTCCAGTTCGTCAACAGCCTGATCTATGCCGTGGTGATGGAGTCGCGCGGCGTCTACATGTCGACCGACACCGCGACGGCCAAACGCTACGGCGCGGGCCTGCTCAAGTTCAACGACCAGATCACCGCGGTGGTCAAGGACTGGAAGCAAGCCGTGCGCAGCGACGACGCCGCGCAGTTCGAACAGTTCTCCAAGCGCATCGAGCAGTTCCAGCAATTCCGCCGCGAGCTGGTACGGCTCGGCGTTGAAGTGTCGCCGGCCGCCGGGCGCGAATGGGGCGACAACGACGCCAACCGCAGCGTGCGCACCGCGCTCAATGCCGACATCGATGCACTGGCCAAGACCTACGACGCGCGCTCGCGCCGCCTGAGCGCGGAGATGGCGGCCAACAATGAGACACTCGACCACCTGATGAAGATCCTGGGCGCGGTCGCGATCGTCATGGTCGCGCTCGGCGGCTACCTGATCTGGCGCAGCGTGGCGCGCCCGCTCAAGCGCATCACGCGCGCCACCGAGAAAATCGCGGCGGGTGAGCTCGAGGAGCACATCCCCTACAGCCGGCGGCGCGACGAGGTCGGCGCGCTGTCGCGCGCGCTGAAAGTATTCCGCGATGGCGCGGTCGAACGCATCCGGGTCGAGGAGCAGGCCGCCGAGCAGCGCCGCCAGATGGACGAGCAGCGCAGGATCACCGACGCGGAGCGGCAAAAGTCGGCGGAAGCGCTGGCGCGCGCCGCCGAGGAGCAGCGCGCCGCCGCGCAGGCGCAGGCCGAAGCGCAGGCCAACATCGCCGAGGAGCAGCGCAAGAGCGCGGAAAAGATGGCGCAGATTGCCGCCGAGCAGGGCCGCATCGTGCAGGACCTCGCCGCGGCGCTGGCGAAAGTGTCCGACGGCGATCTCACGGTACGCTTGACGGAGAACTTCAGCGGCCCTTACGCACAGATCAAGACCGATTTCGAGGCCATGGTCGCGCGGCTGCATGAAACCATGGGCACGATCGCCGCGGCGACCGTGGACGTGTCGAACGCCGCCGCCGAGATTGCCGGCGCCACCATCGACCTGTCGAAGCGCACCGAGGAACAGGCGGCAGGCCTCGAACAGACCTCGGCCTCGATGGAGCAGATTTCCACGACGGTGCGCCGGAACGCGGACAACGCGCAGCAGGCCAACGCGCTCACTGCCAACACCTCGGCGGTGGCGGATCGCGGCGGCGCAGTGGTCGGCAGCGCCATGCAGGCGATGGAGCGGATCGAGGCGACCTCGCGCAAGATCGCCGACATCATCATCGTCATCGACGAGATCGCGCGGCAGACCAACCTGCTGGCGCTCAATGCCGCGGTCGAAGCGGCGCGCGCCGGCGACGCGGGACGCGGCTTTGCCGTCGTGGCCGCCGAGGTGCGCGCGCTGGCGCAGCGCTCGGCACAGGCCGCCAAAGACATCAACCAGCTGATCGCCGGCAGCACCCAGCAGGTCGGCGAAGGCGTCGAGCTCGTGCGCAAGACCGGGACTGCGCTCGAAGAAATCGTCAAGTCGGTGAAGAGCGTCGCCACCATCGTCGCCGACATCGCCACCGCGAGCGTCGAGCAGGCCTCCGGGCTCGACCAGGTCAACAAGGCGCTGACGCAGATGGACGGCCTGACCCAGCGCAACTCGGCCTTTGTCGAGGAGAACGCGGCGACCGCCAAGACGCTGGAGCAGAACGCCAAGGCGATGGCCGGGCGCATTGCGTCGTTCCGCTTGACCGACGGTCCGGCGGTGGCGCCCAAGCCTG
>Ga0105245_10003625_pt1 | contig 13786 bp, 14 predicted proteins | sample KBSM54metaG_FD_81523 | JGI IMG/M metagenome (GOLD analysis project Ga0105245, IMG submission 81523) | Miscanthus rhizosphere microbial communities from Kellogg Biological Station, Michigan, USA - KBS M5-4 metaG | ecosystem: Host-associated > Plants > Roots > Rhizosphere > Soil | place... | reverse complement strand
CGGCGGCATCGTCATCATGGACGATCCGTTGCGCAAACGCGGCTTGCGGTCGCGACCGTTCGACGCCGAAGGCGTGCCCGGCAAGGCGCGCGCGCTGGTCGAGGATGGACGCCGCACCACCTGGATCCTCGATTGCGCGACCGCGCGCGAGCTCGGCCTCGCGACGACCGGCCACGCCCAGCGCGGCGTGTCCTCGACGCCCTCGCCCGGCGCGTCGAACCTGCACATGGCCGCGGGCAAGCTCACGCCGAAGGCGCTGATCGCCGACATCGCCGAAGGCTTCTATGTCACGGACCTGATCGGTTCGGGCGCCAACATCGTCACCGGCGACTACAGCCGCGGCGCTGCCGGCTTCTGGATCGAGAAGGGCGAGATCACCTACGCGGTGAGCGAGGTCACCATCGCCGGCCGTCTGCCGGACATGTTGCTGGCGGCGACGCCGGCCGACGACCTCGTGTTCCGCTACGGCACCAACGCGCCGACCGTGCGCATCGACGGGCTCACCGTTGCCGGCGTCTGACAACGCCGCGCTCGCCGCAAGCCTCGACGCCGCCGTGCGCGACGCCGGCGCACTCGCCCTCACCACGTTTCAGGGCACGCTCAAGCACTGGACCAAGGGCCAGCAGAACTCGCCCGTGTCGGAAGCCGACCTCGCGGTCGACGCGCTCCTGAAAGAGCGTCTCGCCGCGCCCGGCGTCGCCTGGCTGTCGGAGGAAACCGAAGACGATCGCGCCCGCCTTGCTGCGCGCCGCGTCTGGGTGGTCGATCCGATCGACGGCACGCGCGCCTACATCGCCGGGCTGCCCGAGTGGACCATCTCGGTCGCGCTGGTCGAGGACAGTCGACCGGTGCTGGCGGCGCTGTTCGCCCCGGCCACCGGCGAACTGTTCACCGCCCTCGCCGGCGGCGGTGCCGCCTGCAACGGCACGCCGATCCGCGTGACGTCAGGCGACACGCTCGCGGGCACTCGCATCTCAGGACCCAAGCGCGCCATGGAGGATCTCGCCATCGTCGAGCCGACGCTGGCCATTCAGCCCCGCGTTCCGTCGCTGGCGTTGCGGCTGGCACGGGTCGCGCAAGGCCGTTTCGACGCGGCTTATGCAGGTGGTAACAGCCACGACTGGGACCTTGCGGCGGCCGATCTTTTGGTGCACGAAGCCGGGGGGATTCTGACAACTTTGGCGGGTGAAACGGCCGCGTATAATCGGCCGGAACCGGTGCACGGGCCTCTGGTCGCCGCCGGCAGTTCGCGCGCCAAGCTTCTGTGCGAGCTACTGCGCGCGCGGGCTTAAGCGTCGCGCGATCCCAGCGCTTACGGTGAAAAAAATGGCAAGCGATCCACCGGCCAAGCAACTGCTGCATCTCGTGTTCGGCGGCGAGCTCACCTCGCTCGACTCTACCGAGTTTCGCGATCTGTCGAAAGTCGAGGTGGTCGGCATCTATCCGAACTACGCCACCGCCTACTCCGCCTGGAAGGCGAAGGCACAGCAGACCGTCGACAACGCCCACATGCGTTATTTCATCGTGCACATGCACCGCCTGCTCGATCCGGACGAAGAGCAGCGCCGCGCCGAGAAGCGCTGAGGCCGGCGGCACATCGACATGCGGCTGTTACGACGCATCACGCGCGCGCGTGCCTTCAAGACTGCGATCGGTGTCGCAGCCGCCGAATACCTGCGGCTGGTGTGGAAGACCAACCGGCTGATCATCGATCCGTACGATCTGTACGATCACCTCGACCCCCACATGCCGGTGATCGTCACGTTCTGGCACGGCCAGCACTTCATGACGCCGTTCCTCAGAAAGGATCGGCCCAAGCACAAGGTCAAGGTCTTGATTTCGCGCCACCACGACGGCGACATTAACGCCCTCGCAGCCGAACGCCTCAACGTCGGCACCATTCGCGGATCGGGCGACCACGGCGGCAGGTTCGATCGCAAGGGCGGGGTGGGAGCGTTCAAGAGCATGCTCGACGCGCTCGACCATGGCTACAATGTCGCGGTCACCGCTGACATTCCGAAAGTCTCGCGCGTCTGCGGCAACGGCGTCATCAAGCTGGCAGCCTTTTCGGGCCGGCCGATGTATCTCGTCGCCATGGCCACCAGCCGACGCATCGAACTCGACAACTGGGATCGCTCGGCGATCAACCTGCCGTTCGGACGCATCGTGATTGCCTGGGACGGGCCGATGATGGTGCCAAAAAACGCCGACAACGCGACCGTCGAGTACTATCGCTCGGCCGTGCAGGAACGTCTCAACTCGCTCACCACGCGCGCCTACGCGCTCGCCGACGGCCGCGAGACACAGTCATGAGCAAGCGCCTGCCGGCAAGCCTCGCGCTCTACCGCGTCGGAACCCGCGCGCTGACGCCGCTCGCGGGCTGGCTGCTGCATTCGCGCCTCAAGCGCGGCAAGGAACATCCGACGCGCATTGCCGAGCGGCGCGGCGAAAGCAAGGTGCCGCGTCCGTCCGGGCCGCTCGTCTGGGTGCACGGCGCGAGCGTCGGCGAATTGATGGCCGTGCTGCCGCTGGTCGATCGCATCAAGGCGCGCGGCTTTGCGGTGCTCGTCACCTCGGGCACGGTGACGTCCGCCGGCCTTGCGCGCCAGCGCCTGCCGCACGGGGCGATCCACCAGTTCATTCCGCTCGATGCTCCCGGCTTCGTCGACCGCTTCCTCGATCACTGGAAGCCCTCGCTCGCGCTGTTCGTCGAATCCGACCTCTGGCCAAACCTGATCCTCGCCGCATCGGAACGATCGGTTCCGCTCATCCTGCTCAATGGCCGGCTGTCGGAACGTTCGTTCGAGCGCTGGCGCAAGATGCCGAGCGCGATCGAGGCGATCCTCAAGCGCTTCGATCTCTGCCTCGTGCGCACGCCCTCCGATGCCAAGCGCTTCGGCGATCTCGGCGCGCCGCGTCTCTCCGTCGTCGGCAATCTAAAGTTCGACGTGCCGCAGCTGCCGGTGGACGACAGCAAGCTCGCCGCGCTCGCGCGCTCGCTCGCCGCGCGGCCGGTGATGGCCGCCGCCTCGACCCACGCCGGCGAGGAGCGAGCCGTCATCGAGGTGCACCAGCGCCTGCGCACGACATTTCCCGGCCTCGTCACCGTGATCGCGCCGCGCCATCCCGAACGCGGCCCGGAGATCGGCGCGCTGGCGACGGCGCGCGGACTGACGATCGCGTTGCGCTCGGCGGGCAAGCTCCCGGAAGCGGGCACCGACATCTACGTCGCCGACACGCTGGGCGAGCTTGGCCTCATCTACCGGCTGGCGCCGGTTGTGTTCATGGGCGGCTCGCTGGTCGCGCACGGCGGGCAGAATCCGATCGAAGCCATCAAGCTCGGCGCCGCCATCCTGCACGGCCCGTTCATCTCCAACTTCGCCGAGATCTATGCGGCGCTCGACGGCGCGCGCGGCGCCGACCTTGTCGCCGATACACAACGCCTCGCGCAGCGCGCCGGCGCCTGGCTCAAGGACACCGACGAGCGCGGACGCGTGGTGGCTGCAGCACAGAAGACTGTGAATGCGCTTGGCGGTGCCCTCGATCGCACGCTGACCGCGCTCGACCCTTATCTCGTGCAGCTTCGCCTCGAGCACCAAAGCAATGCGTGAACCGGCCTTCTGGCGGCGCGGCGGCGCTCTGGCGCAACTGCTGGCGCCCGCAAGCCTCCTCTACGGCGCCGTCGCCAACGCACGCATGCGCCGCGGCGGCGAGCACGCCGGCGTGCCGGTGCTGTGCGTCGGCAACCTGACGCAAGGCGGCACGGGCAAGACGCCGACCGCGCTCACCCTCGCCAAACTCCTGCTCGCGCGCAGCCTCAAGCCGTTCTTCCTCACCCGGGGCTATGGCGGAAACGACGCCGGGCCGATCGTCGTGCAGGCCGGCCACACCGCGCGCGAGGTTGGTGACGAAGCCTTGATCCTGGCGCGGCTCGCGCCGACCGTGGTGGCGCGCGACCGCGCCGCGGGCGCCATTGCTGCCGTGAACGCCGGAGCCGGCGTCATCATCATGGACGACGGCTTCCAGAATCCCGCGATCGAAAAGGACTTCTCCCTGGTCGTCGTGGACGGTGACCGCGGCATCGGCAACGGCCGCGTGTTCCCGGCGGGACCGCTGCGCGCCTCACTCGACGCCCAGCTCGCCCGCGCCCATGGGTTGCTCGTGGTCGGCAGCATCTCCGCCAACACGCGCCAGCTTGTCGGCCGCGCCCGCGCCGCCGGGCTGCCCGTGCTCACCGGTCAGCTGGTGCCAGATCCCGGCGCAGTCGCGGCATTGCGCGGCAAGAAAGTGTTGGCCTACGCCGGCATCGGCAATCCGGCGAAATTCTTTGCGACGCTGTCGAACAATGGCATCGCGGTCAGCCAGATGCGCACCTTCGACGACCATCACGCCTATAGCGCGGACGAGGCGGCCGACCTCGTCGGCACCGCCACTGCTGACCGCCTGACACTGGTCACAACCGAGAAGGACATCGCACGCATGCGCGGCGACGACGCGCTCGCGGCGCTCGCGCGGGCGAGCAACGTGCTGCCGGTGACCATGGCTTTCGATGATGAGGCCGCGCTTCGGCGCGACGTCATTGACGCGCTTCTGAAAAGCGCGTGACGCCGGCGCGGCGCTCAACCTCGCTCCTTCCACAGTGATAATTTCAGGATCCCGGCGTCTACTTCGCGCGTTCGGGGTGGAGGCGCTTGAGCACCGCTTCCGGGCTCGCATAGGCCTCCTGGCGCTCGACGCTCCAATACTTGAGCTCATCCAGCGGGATCGGCACGCCGGTGACGGCACAGCGCACGAAGGCGCCCGGTCGAATCACCCGGAAGTCGCCGTCGAGGTATTTGATCTCCGCCTCGCCCGGCGAGCGGTGATCGTAGCGATTGAGCACAGTGCGTCTCCTGACCCGTTCAAACGAGATCGCAAGATAATCACTCCGAAGCCCCGGGAAAACCCCGCCGGTGCGGCCTACGTCACTGTGGCTCTGGCGAAATCGTGAGAGGGTCGGCTGCGTTTTTGGGCCATCCGCTGGTATAAGCGGGCGATGCCGGGGGAATCGTCCATGCGGTCCATAGCCTTGGCTGCAGTGGCAGCCGCAGTGCTGGCCGGGATTTGCGTCCGGCCGGCCGTGGCTGCCCCGGCCGAGGCCGTCGAGATCGAGAGCGGCGCCATCAAGATCAAGGCCCTGCTGTTCAAGCCCGAGGGCGCCGGCCCATTCCCGGCGGTCGTCGGCCTGCATGGCTGCGATGGACTGAACAATCCGACCGGCAACCTGTCATCGCGCTACCGCGACTGGGCGGAACGGCTCGGCCGCGCCGGCTTCGCGGTCATCTTCCCCGACAGCCTCGGCGCGCGCGGGCTCGAGAACCAGTGCCGCAACCGCAAGAGCATCCTGCGCACCAATGTCGAACGTGTCGCCGACGCCAACGCCGCGCGCGTCTGGCTGCAGAAACAGTCGTTCATCAAGCCCGACCGCGTCTCGCTGGTCGGCTGGTCGAACGGCGGCATCAGCGTGCTGTGGACGGTGCGGCCGCGCGCGCTCGTGAAGGACGAGCATCCCGACTTCCGCTCCGCCATCGCCTTTTATCCCGGCTGCAACCGCCTCGACGCCACGGCCTGGAGCGCCCGCGTCCCGACCCTGATCCTGATCGGCAGCGCCGACGACTGGGCCTCGGCCAAGCAATGCGAGCGCATGGTCGCCAATGCACGCGGCCGCAGCGCGCGCGTGTCGCTGGTCGTCTATCCCGGCGCCTATCACGATTTCGATCATCCGAACCGCGCCGTGCAGGTGCGCACGGGCTACGCGTTCTCGACCGATGCCTCCGGCCGCGTCCACACCGGCACCAACCCGCAGGCGCGCGCCGACGCGCTCAAGCGCGTGCCGGAGTGGCTGGCGCGGTAGGCAACGTTTCCCGAAAGACGAGAGCTAGAACAGGCTGCCCTGCCCCTCGCCGCTGATGTTGCGGCGCTTGCGGCGGCGATACGCCGGCGCAGCGGGCGCAGCGCCGGTAAGGCTCGTCGCCATGGCGCCGACGCGGCCATCCGCGAACTCGATGTCGAGCGGCAGGCCCGGCGTGATGCTCGCCGCCGCGCGCAGCGGTTTGCCGGCGGCGTCGCGCACCAGCGCGAAACCACGGGCAAGCACGCCCTGGTAGGACAGCGCGGTGAGCAGACCCGTGGCGCGTTCGAGCCGTGCCGCGCGCCAGTCGAGCAGCGCGTCCATGGCCCGTTCGGCGCGCTGCAGGAGCCGCGTCAGGTTTTCGCGCTGACGGACGACCAGTTCGCGCCGCGCTTGCGCATTGGAGCGCAAAGCCGAGGTGAGCCGTATCGCGATGCCGTCGAAACGCTCGCGGCGGCGCTCGACCATGGCACGCAGCAGCGGCGGCGAGAGGCGCGCGGCGGTGCGGGTGAGCGCGGTGTGATGGATCTGCGCATTGGCGCGCAAGGCGCGCGGCAGCCGGTCAGCGCAGGCGTCGAGCCGCTGGCGCGGAATGCTGAGCAGATTGTCGGCCGACGGCAGCGCCCGCGCCGCGGCACGCAACTCGGTGCGGCGCGCTTCCATGCCGCGCTGCCAGCAGGCGAAGGCGCGGCGCGCGATGTTGGCGATCTCGCTCATCAGCTCGGCGCGCACCGGCACCGCCATCTCGGCCGCCGCCGTCGGCGTTGGCGCACGCCGGTCGGACGCGAAGTCGATGAGCGTGATGTCGGTCTCGTGGCCGACCGCGGAGATGAGCGGGATCATGCTCTCAGCCGCCGCGCGTACCACGATCTCTTCGTTGAAGGCCCATAGATCCTCGATCGAGCCGCCGCCGCGCGCGACGATCAGCAAGTCGGGCCGTGGCATGCGTCCCGTCTCCGGCAGCGCGTTGAAACCGCGGATCGCGGCCGCCACTTCTTCAGCCGCGCCGTCGCCCTGCACGCGCACCGGCCACACCAGCACGCGGCGCGGAAAGCGGTCGTTGAGGCGATGCAGGATGTCGCGGATCACCGCGCCGGTCGGCGACGTGACCACGCCGATCACCTCGGGGAGATAGGGCAACAGCTGCTTGCGCGCTTCGTCGAACAGACCTTCGGCGGCAAGCTTTTTCTTGCGCTGCTCGAGCAGCGCCATCAGCGCGCCGACACCGGCGGGCTCGAGCGTCTCGATCACGATCTGATAGGTCGATCGGCCGGGATAGGTCGTCAGCCGTCCGGTGGCGACGACCTCCATGCCCTCTTCCGGCTTGAACTTGATGCGCGCGAACTCGCGCCGCCAGATCACCGCGTCGATCTTCGCGGTCTCGTCCTTGAGCGCGAAATAGCAATGGCCCGAGGAGTGCGCGCCCTTGTAGCCGGAGATTTCGCCGCGCACGCGCACATAGCCGTAGGTGTCCTCGACCGTGCGCTTGAGCGCGGCCGAGAGTTCGGAGACGGACCACTCCGGTATGTTGATCTTGGGCTCGACGGCCGCGGCATCGGTCATGGGCGGACCTTAGCCGATTCAATTGGGTGGCCGGGCGGCAGAAATAAATACGCCGCCCGTTGGGGGTCGGGCGGCGTATTGGGGTCAAAGGGACTGGTAATGAAATGGCCTTGCTTACGTCACTCAATCTAGCCCGACCGCTGGCCATCCGAAGTGACCCGCATCACACAGCAATCTTTTGAAATTGCTTGAGATTCAGGCCGAATTGGCCTTTGCCGCGAAATGCCTGAGCATACGGGTCCAGCCGCCTTCCGAATCGAAGACCCCGTGCATCTGGTCGGCGGCAGCGCCGTAGCCGTCCAGCCGCCGGTGCTCGAGTTCGACGCGAGTCTGCGCCGGACCCATGGCGACGAAGCGAACTTCCACCTCGGTAATGAGCGCTTCGTCAGGCTTCCAGTTCGATCCGATCTGCCACGACAGCACGATACGCCCGGGCGGGTCCCAGACGAGCACCCGGCCCCAATCGCATTCGCGGCCGTCGGTGGCGCGCTCGAACCAGCGCCCGCCCTTGCGCGGCTCGATGATGACCGTCTCCGCCGCGCCCTCGCCGATGTGGTGCGTGGTGAGCGGCCACCACGCCGCGTGCTCTTCCGTGAAAACGCGAAATGCGCGCGCCTGGCTGGCTTCCACGACGATCTCTTTGCGGATGGCAGGCGTGCTCATTGATGCGGCTTCTCGATATGCTTTTTCAGGTTTCCCAGCGCCTTCTGCCAGAGCTTGTCGAGATAATCGCGCACCTCGGCGATCTTCGCCGGCTCGATGCGATAAAGATTGCGCGTGCCGATCGACTCGTGGCTGACGAGACCGGCGTCGCTCAGCGCCTTGAGATGCTGCGACACCGCCGGCCGCGTCACCGGCAGGTTGCCAGCGATGTCGCCGACAGAGCGTGGACCTTCGGCGAGCATCTCGAAGATGGCGCGCCGCATCGGATCGGCGAGAATTGCCATCCGGTCGGCGGGATCAGGCTCGGAACGGGCGCGCGCCATCGTGTCTCCGATCGATCAGGCCGGCGTCTTGAGGGAATCGCGCACCACCGCACGCAGCATCGGCAGACTCTCATAGCGAGCGCCGATGCCGGCCGTGATGGCCGGATCTTTCGTCAGCAGGTCTTGCAGGGCAGCTTCGTTCTCCGCCTCGAAGATGCCGAGACCCCACGGCCCCTTCGGATCGCCGACCGGTCCGAAGATCAGCGGCGCCGTCTGCCCGGTCCAATAGGCCACGTGGGCCTGCATCGCTGCCCGTTCGGCATCGCTCATGGTTTGCGCGAAGTCGGGACGCGGTGGGATCAGGCGGCAGAAAAAGTAGGCCATGGGTGTCTCCTGTCGCCGGTCGCTAGCCGACCGCCTGGGCGGGTGCGCTCTGTTCGCCCTGGCTCTTGGCGGCTTGCTCCGCCTGTAGCGCGGCCTTGATGTTCTCCGGCATCGTCTCCTGTACGCTCTTGCGGGCGACGTGCTTCTCCAGATAGGCGCGCAGCTTCCGGTTCTTGGCGAGCAACTCTTTGCTCTCCGGATAACGCGACATGTAGAACAGCGTCGGGATGAAGTTGATGTCGGCGAGCGTGAAGCTGTTGCCGACGAGATAGCCGTCCTTCACCGCCTCGTTCATGACGGCGAACTGCTTTTCCATTTTCGGCAGCGCCGCGTCGATCCGCACGCGGTCCGGCGACTTGTCGGGCGTTCCGGGGAATATGTAGGCCGCGAGATACTGGCGCACCCACAGCGGATCGACCGACGTGTTCACCAGCGAGACCCACTGTTCGACCTTCGCCGCCTTCACCGGATCGGGGGGCACGAGCGGCGGGCCGTCGAACATGCGCTCGAGGTAGGCGCAGATCGCGCGCGACTCCGCGAGCGTGACGTCGCCGTGGCGCATCACCGGAATTTTCCCGAGCGGGTGAATGGCATCGACGTCGGGCGTGTGCGGCATGACCTGCGTGTGCTTGTAGGGCACGCGCTTTTCGGTGCAGGCAATGCGAACAGCCCACACATAGTTGCTCGGTGCGCCGCCAATGATTTCGAGATCGGCCATGAAGTCCTCCTCTTTTCGATCACGCCCGCTGGCACGCGTCGGCGTGACCCACTGTCCATCGATTAGCGATGGCAAACCGTTCGTACAGACTAACCGTAAGCTACCACTTACATAGAGTCAAGCCCGCCGTCGGGCTGGCGATGGTGGCGCGGTAGGACGGCGATGGTTCAGCGAATACGGGTCAAACGTCGCGCAGCGGACCGGGAAAGGCGCGCTCCGCCTCCTCCTGGAGTTGCTGCTCGCGCCGCGCAATGGCGCGCATGGCGACGACGATGACGATCACAGCCACGAGCGCGAGCACAGCGCCCGCCGGCGCCGCCACCTTATGGATGTAACTGCCGAGCGTGAAGGCGGCGACGCCATAGATCCCGCCCCACGCGATTGCACCCAGCACGGTCGCCACCAGGAATGGCTGCCACGGCATGTGATTGGCGCCGGCGAGAAGGCCGGCGACGCTGCGCAGCACCGCCACGAAGCGCGCGAGCAGAACGACCGTGAACCCGTGCCGGCGAAACAGATAGCGCCCGACCTTGATGCGCGGCTCGGTCAGGCGGACGTGCGGCCCGTAACGCAGCAGCAAGCGGTACCCGTACTCGCGGCCGATCCAATAGCCGGCCAGGTTGCCGACGATGCCGCCGAGCACGGCGGCGACGATCACATGGACGATGCTCAGCTCGTTCGTCTGCCCGGAGTAGATCGCCGCAACGATCAGCACGGCCTCGCCCGGCAGCGGCAGACCAATGCATTCCAGCGCAATCACAATCGCCACCACGAATGACCCATAACTGGAAATGAGCTGGGTGAGCATGGCGAGCCCGAGATGCCGGTGTTGCTTGTGCGCGGAGCTGGGATGAGGACTGGGACAATGGACGGCGAGAGCGACCGAGCTATTATCATAGTGCTCTTCCGCTGCAATGACGTGGTGGCCAGCCGCGATGAACGGCCGAGTTACCGGCACAGCGGAATGACGGGAGGAGCAGACATGCACAAGCAGATCATCTTCGCAGCCATGCTGGCTGCGTCAGTCATCGCAACGCCGTCCGTCGCGCAGCAGAGCGCCGACGGCATCACGGTGGGCCCCACCGATATCGGCGGCGTTGTCGCCAGCAGCGCGGGCCCCGAGGCCGGCGTGTGGGTGATCGCCGAGACCACCGACCTCCCCACCAAGTTCGCGCGCATGGTCGTGACCGACGACCGCGGCCGCTATGTGCTGCCCGACCTGCCACAGGCGAACTACAGCATCTGGGTGCGCGGCTACGGCCTCGTCGATTCGCAGAAGGTGACTGCCGCGCCCGGCCGGCTGCTCAATCTCGCGGCCGTCGTCGCACCCGATGATGCGGCAGCGGCCGCGTATTACCCGGCGATCTACTGGTACGCGATGCTGAAAATTCCCGGCGCCGACCAGTTCGGCGGCAAGACCGACATTCCCGACAAGATAACGCAGGTCGACTGGCTCAAGCAGGTAAAGAACATCGGCTGCATCGGGTGCCATCAGCTCGGCCAGCGCGCGACGCGCACGATTCCCGCGGCGTTCGGCACGTTCAAGTCGGGCGAAGAGGCCTGGCAGCGCCGCCTCCAGTCCGGCCAGTCGGGCGAGCAGATGACCAACCAGCTCGCCGGCGCCTTCGCGGGCGTTCCGTTCAAGTATTACGGCGAGTGGACCGACGCGATCGCCAAGGGCGCGTTGCCGAAGAGCAAGCCGCCGCGACCGCAGGGCCTCGAGCGCAACGTCGTCGTGACGTCGTGGGAATGGAGCGATCCGAAGAAATACATGCACGACCTGATCGCGTCCGACCGCCGTAATCCGACGGTCAACGCCTATGGTCCGCTCTACGGCTCGCCGGAATATTCGACCGACGACATGCCGATCCTCGATCCCAAGACCAACAAGGTATCGAGTTTCAAGATGCCGGTGCGCGACCCGGAGATGCCGGAGTCGCTCGGCCCCGGCCATGCCGCGAGCGAGAAACCGCTGCAGCCGTCGGCCTATTGGGGCGATGAGAAGATTTGGGACACGCGCGCGAACAACCACAACTCGATGTTCGATCGCAAAGGCCGCGTGTGGCTTGCCGCGACCGTGCGCGGCATGGCCAATCCCGACGTCTGCAAGAGCGGTCATCCGTCCGCCAAGCTTGCACCGCTCGACCGTTCGGCGCGGCAGCTTGCAATGCTCGATCCCAGGACGATGAAGTACACCTTCATTGACACCTGTTTCGGCACACATCATCCGCAGTTCGGCTACGACGCCAACGACACGCTCTGGGTCAGCGGTTCGGGCCCGGTCGCGGGCTGGCTCGACACCAAGACGTTCGAGGAGACCGGCGACGCCATGAAGTCGCAAGGCTGGGCGCCGTTCGTGCTCGACATCAACGGCAACGGCAAGCTCGATGACTTCGTCGCGCCCACGGCGCCGGCCGATCCCGCCAAGGACAAGCGCATCATTCCGGGCTCCGGCCCCTACGCGGTGATGCCGAGCCCGACCGACGGCTCGATCTGGTACACCGTCGGCGTGTTCGGCGGACCGCCCGGCGTGCTGCGCTTCGATCCGAAGACGCAGCTCTCGGAGATCTACTATGTGCCGGCGCCGGCCTACGGCATTCGCGGCGGCGACATCGACAAGGACGGCGTGGTTTGGGCGTCGCTCTCGAGCGGCCAGCTTGGCAGCTTCGATCGCCGCAAGTGCAAGGCGCCGCTCAACGGCCCGAACGCGACCGGCAATCACTGTCCGGAAGGCTGGTCGTTCTATCAGTATCCGGGACCGGGCTTCGAAGGTCTCGGCGAGAACAGCGCCGAGTCGAGCTATTACACCTGGGTCGACCAGCACAACGTGTTCGGGCTGGGCGAGAACATCCCGATGTCGACTGCCAATCTCAACGACGGCCTGGTCGCGCTCAAGGACGGCAAGATGATCATGCTGCGCGTGCCCTACCCGATGGGCTTCTATGCCAAGGGGTTCGACGGGCGCATCGATGATCCGAACGCCGGCTGGAAAGGCCGCGGCCTGTGGACCACCAACGGCGACCGCACGCCCTGGCTGATGGAAACCGGCAAGGGCAGCCGGCCGCGGGTGGTGCACTTCCAGATCAGACCGGACCCCTTGGCCCGCTGATAAGTCTGTTCCTCCAGACGGTCAGCGCCGGTCGAGTATCGTCCGGAAGCGCTGACCAAAAAAACCTCGTCCGGGCATTCCCTGCCCGGACGATTTTTTTTGCGCTGCGCCTGCGACCTTTTCAGCCACTGCCGCCGTTGCTGGCCACCAGCCAAGTGCTACGCTTGAGCCCTGCCGCTCGCCAAAGAAGCGGCGATGGGAGGATGTCATGATCAACCGCGTGCGCGCGCCGGTGTCGCGGCGCCATGTCATCAAGGCGGCGGGCGCTCTCGTCGCCGCTCCCGCGCTGTTGCGCGTGAGTTCGGCGCTAGCCGCGTTCCCGGATCGCCCGGTCCGCGTCGTCGTCGCCAACTCGCCCGGTGGTCCCTCCGACATCGTCGCCCGCATTCTTGCCGCCGCCTTGCAGGAGGCGATGGGCAATCCGTTCGTGGTCGAGAACAAGGCCGGCGCCGGCGGCAACATCGGAATGGGCCTCGCGGCGCGCGCGGACGCCGACGGCTACACGCTGTTGCTCGCGACCAACTCCGTGTCGGTCAACGTCGGGCTCTACAATCAGCTGCCCTATGACATCCCGAAGGACTTCACGGCCGTGGCCGACGTCGCCACGTCGCCCAACACATTCGTGGTGCGCCGCGATTCCGGCATCAACACCATCAAGGAGTTCGTCGCCGCCGCCAAAGCCAATCCGGAGAAGTTCAACGTCTCGACGCCGCCGATCGGCACCACGCCGCAATTGCAGGCCGAGCTGTTCAAGCTGCGGGAGAGCCTTTCCGGCATGGCCGGGATCATCTTCACCGGAGGCGGCGAAGCACTGGCGGCGTTGCTCAGCGGAACGTCACAGTTGAGCTCCGGCTCACTGCCGCCCGCACATCCGCACATCAAGGCGGGTACCCTCAAGTGCCTGGTCGTGACAGGCGAGACGCGCTGGCCCGATTTGCCTGACGTGCCGACCATGCAGCAGGAAGGCTATAAGGACTTCGTGTTCGCCACCGACACCGCCCTGCTCGCTCCGGCGGCGACGCCCCCCGAAGTCGTCGCCCGCCTCGAGAAGGAAACGCGCGCGGTGCTGGCGCGGCCGGAAATGAGCGAGCGCCTGTTCAAGGCCGGGTTCCAGGTGCGCGGCACCGACGGCAAGACCTGCATGACGCGCATCGCGAAGGAAGTCGTGATGTTCCGCGACATCATCAACCAGGCCG
>Ga0105245_10003623_pt1 | contig 13786 bp, 15 predicted proteins | sample KBSM54metaG_FD_81523 | JGI IMG/M metagenome (GOLD analysis project Ga0105245, IMG submission 81523) | Miscanthus rhizosphere microbial communities from Kellogg Biological Station, Michigan, USA - KBS M5-4 metaG | ecosystem: Host-associated > Plants > Roots > Rhizosphere > Soil | place... | reverse complement strand
GCTTCGACGTACGGTGCGCCTTCCGCGGGCACGGCCGGCTGCGCCTTCTCGATGACGGGCACGACCTTGGGTACCGTTCGCACGCGCGCGTGCATGCCGTCGACGCTCTCGACTCCACGCGCGAGCGCCTCCGCGAGGCGCCGCACCGATCCTGTCGCGCTGTAGTAGAGGACGAGGATGTCCGCCATGGCGCGCTATGATGCCACGGCGTGTCCCACAAGCTCCGCGACTATCTCGGGTTCCTGCGCTTCGTGCTGAGGCGATGGGCCGACGACCGCTGCCCGCAGATCGCGGGCAGCCTCACGTACACGACGCTGCTTGCGATCTTCCCGATGTTCGGCGTGGTGGTGGCGCTCCTTGCGCAGTCTCCGATCTTCGAGGACGTGATGTCCTCGATCAAGATCTGGCTCCTCCTCAACTTCGTCCCGGAGATCGCCGGAAGGATCATCACGGTCTACATGGGTGACGTCGTCCAGCACGCCACGCGGCTCACGTATTTCGGCCTGGGCGTGGTCCTCGTGCTCGCCGTGTGGACCATGCTGCAGATGGACCGTTCGTTCAACACGATCTGGCGCGTGAAGGGGCACCGCTCCCATCTGCTGCTGCGGCTCCTGGGCTATGTCGCGGTGCTCGTGGTGGGCCCGGTGCTGCTGCTGGCGAGCGTCACCACGACGACCTACATGCTGGCTCTTTCCGAGGACGTTCCCGCCTGGGCCGCGTACGCGGACGGCTTCTTCCCGCATGCGATTCCCGTGTTGATGAGCATCGTCGCCTTCTTCTTCCTCTACCGGGTCGTGCCGACCCCGAGCGTGCCCTGGAAGCACGCACTCCTGGGCGCCGTCGTCGCCTCGATCCTCTTCGAAGGCGCAAAGCAGGTCTTCGGCTACGGAGTGCGCCATTCTCCGACCTACGGGATCGCCTATGGCGCGTTCGCTGCCTTCCCGATCTTCCTGATCTGGCTCTACATCTCGTGGATGGTGACGCTCTTCGGCGCCGAGCTCACCGCCTCGGCCGCGTACTGGCATGGCAACCATTGGAAGCACGCCGAGGCGCCCTCGGTGCGATTCCGCGAGGCGCTTGCGGTGACCCAGGCGCTCATCGCCGCCGGATCGAAGCCGATGAAGTTCCGCGAGCTCCAGGAGGCGACGCGACTGCCGCCGCGCGAGCTCGAGCAAACGCTCGAGCAGATGATCGACGGGAGCGTGATCCGCAAGGAAAGCCGCGAATACGCGCTCACCGAGGGGACGCGCGAAGTGCTCGCGACGAAGCCGAGGGAGCGCCGCTTCCCGGCGAAGCGCCGGATCAGGAAGAGCGGAAGTGGAAGAGCTCGAAGCGGGGCGTCTTCTCGATGAGCGAGGACGCGCGCACTTCCCAGTTGTCGCCGTCGTCGTCCAGGGAATAGGTCCTCAGGTCCTCGTAGAGGCCGGGCAGCGTGAGCAGCGCCGGCTCCTCGCCGTCGCCGCCTTCGAGCACGAGGCCCTGCTTCATCTGCGGGCTCGCGGAATCCTTGGGTTTGACCCATACGGGGCGCGCCGCGAACGCGAGGAACTGGATGCCGCATTCCATTCCGCCTTCGTCGAGCTGCGTGATCCAGCGCGCCACGCCGATGGCCCAGCGCCCCTTTCCGACGAACTTGAGGCCCACCACGTCTCCGATCCCGACCGCCTGCAGCGCGCTCTCCTCCCGGCGCAGCTTGGCGCCGCCGACGCTCTGGTTGACCACGTCCCATTCGTACACCGGGAATTGCTTCGAGGTCTCGTCGTCAGGTACCGCGAGCAGCGGGATCGTGATTCCGGCCTTCAACGCCGCCGCCTCGGCCTTCGTGTCGATCTTCGGCTCGTGAGCGACGAAATGAGTGATGGACTTCATGCCCACGCAGATGGCGACCTGCGTGTCCATGGGGTCGCGGCGGTGCGCGCGTTTCGGTGGATCGCCCCACAACGTGATAAGGCGCGCGTGGAGCGCGAGCTGGTCCGGCGTGAGCGTCTTGGCGAGCGCGGCCGAGACCTGTCCGGCGTCGAACGCCTGCTTGCGCTGGCGCAGCTTGTCCACGATCGGGTTCGTGTCGAGCAGGCGCCAATTCGGGCCGCCGGTGTCGTCGCTCGCCGAGAGCATCGGCTTGGGTCCGCGATCCGTGTCGCACGGGACGATGAAGTGGCCGCCCGGCTTCGTCGCAGGGCGGGTGCGCCCGAGGGTCGGCAGCGAGCGCGCGGCGCGGATCTGCGCGACGATCTTGTCGATTTCGCCGCTCGCGAGGCGATAGGCATCGACCAGCGAGAGCAGCAGCGCCTCGCAGTAGACGTCGTGCACGGTCGCTTTCGTCTGCGCATCGCCGGGTTCCGTGGCGAGCTTCTCGCCGTCAATGAAGATGTAGAGCCGGTGCATGTCCTGCCAGAGTCCCTGCGGCACGGGTGAATAGGCCTTGTAGCTCGCACGCAGCTCCGCGCACAGGAACTCCATCGCGCGCAACGCGAGAACGGGCTGCTGTTTCTTCCCGACGAAGCCCAGGAGCTTGCCGCCGAGCTCTGACAGCGCAATGCGGTAGCCCACGGCGAGCGCGGAGGCGAGCGACCGGCTGGCATTGAGCGCTTCACGCCCACGCGGTCCCAGGGGCATCGCCCCCTTGCCGAAGATCGCTTCGAGCTCCTCGAGGACGGTCCCGGCGTGGGCGCGATACATCTCCAGGATGGCGGCGCGGTCATCGGCGGCGATCTTCGCGCGATTGAGGCCCTCGAGGTGCGCGCACATCTTGCGAGCCGAATCGACGGTTTGCGCGAGCGGCAGCGAGTCGATCCAGGCCTTGACCTGCTTGGGCCTGATCTCGAGGTCCTTCGGGGGCGCCGCGCGTTCGGCCGGTACCCGGGGGCTGGCAAGGGGGGCATTCATGGGGGTCTGATCCAGTATTCTCTCGATAGAGCATATAGACGAGGGGAGAGCATTTGCAAATCGGGCGTTTCGGGCGGGCCGCGACCCTGTCGGCCGCGATTTTCCTCATCGCGTTCGCGACCGGGGCGCGCGCGTTCGACCTCACCGACACTTCCGGAAAACCCCACCGCCTGTCCGACTACAAGGGGCGCTGGGTCGTCCTCAATTTCTGGGCGACGTGGTGCGTTCCGTGCGTCCAGGAGATCCCGGAGATCTCGGCCTTCCAGCGCGATCATCGGGACGTCGTCGTGATCGGTGTGGCGGTGGATGCCGAGGACGCAGCGAAGGTGCGCGCGTTCGCGAAGAAGGTCGGGCACGACTACCCGCTCGTGCTCTCCAATGACGCGGTCGAGAAACAGCTGGGCGAGCCCAGGGCGCTGCCCACGACGCGCATCTACGATCCGTCGGGAAGGGTCGTGTACGACAAGCCGTCGCGCGTGAATCGCAAGATGCTCGAATCGATCACGCAGCGCGGACGCGCGTAGCCGTCAGGCCGGCACCGAGAGCGCGTAGCGCTCCTTCCATGCACGCAGCACGTGGTTTGCGTAATCGCGCTGGCCCAGCGAGCCGTTGTAGCGCGCGAGCGCGTTGGACATGTTGCCCTTTTCGCGGTCGAGGTAGTGGCGCAGGATCACGCAGCCGTAGCGCAGGTTGGTGCGCTCGGTGAAGAGGTTGTCGCCCTTGCCGCCGATCTGCTCGATCCAGAAGGGCATCACCTGCATGTACCCGCGCGCACCGGCCTTCGAGACGGCGTACTTGCGGAACTTGCTCTCCACGTCGATCACCGCGAGCACGAGGTGGGGATCGAGGCCCGCGCGCATGGATTCGTAGCGCACCAGCGCGAGGAACTGGCGGGCGGACTCCTCGTCGGGAAAGCGCGTGATGACGCGCCGCGTCATCGCGCGCACCCACGCTCGCGTGTCGAGATCCTTCATGTCCACGGTCGACCGGTCGTTCACCGCCGTCGCGAGCGTCCCGCGCACGCTCGCGGACAGGACCTCGTACTGCTGGGCGCCGGCGAACGCCGCAGGCGCGAAGGCGAAGAGCGCCGCGCCGGCCAGGCGGCGAAGGCTAGGGGCCCGGCGGGGACTTCGCATGCGTGAGCCGCGACTGCACGTGCTTCGAGGCTTCGCCGATCGCGACCTTCGTCACGGCCGGATCGCGGCGATGCTGGTACTCGACCACGCCTTCCTTCAGGCCGCGCTCGCCGATCACGATGCGGTGCGGGATGCCGATGAGCTCCTGGTCGGCGAGCAACACGCCGGGGCGCTCGTCGCGGTCGTCGAGGAACACCTCGAGGCCGGCGCCGGCGATCTCGGCGTACAGCATCTCCGCGGCGGACTTCACCGCTTCGCTCTTGCGGTAGCCGAGCGGGATGATGGCCACCGTGAAGGGCGCCATGGGGTCGGGCCAGATGATCCCCTTGTCGTCGTGGTTCTGCTCGATGGCCGCGGCGACGATGCGCGTGATGCCGATGCCGTAGCAGCCCATCTCCATCGGCTTCGACTCGCCCTTCTCGTCGATGTAGTTCACGCCCATCTTCGTCGTGTACGCGGTGCGCAGCTGGAACACGTGTCCCACTTCGATGCCGCGCGCGATCTCGAGTTTTCCCTTGCCGTCGGGCGAGGGGTCGCCCGTCACGACGTTGCGGATGTCGGCAACCTCGGGCTCGCCGAGGTCGCGACCCCAGTTCACGCCGGTGAGGTGGAAGCCCTCCTCGTTGGCTCCGGTGCAGAAATCGCTCATGGCGGCGACGGTGCGATCGGCGATGACGCGCAGCCCCGCGTGTCCCACCGGTCCCAGCGAGCCCGGCGGCGCCTTGAGTTGCGCGCGGATCTCGCCGTCGGTGGCGAAGCGGAATGGCTTGAGACCCTTTACCTTCGAGGCCTTCACCTCGTTCAGCATGTGGTCGCCGCGCACCAGCAGCATCACCATCTCGTCGTCGTGCATGACCACGATCGACTTCACCGTCTTCTCGATCGGAAGCTTCAGGTACTGGGAGACCTCCTCGCACGTGTGCTTGCCGGGCGTGGCCATTTTCGCCATGGGCTGGGTCGCTTCGCCGCGCGGCTGCGCGGGCGCGATCGCCTCGGCGAGCTCCACGTTCGCCGCGTAACCCGAATTCGGCGCATACGCGATGGCATCCTCGCCCGAAGCGGCGATCACCTGGAACTCGTGCGATCCCGTGCCGCCGATCTCGCCGCTGTCGGCCGCGACGGCGCGAAACTCGAGGCCCAGCCGCGTGAAGATCCGCGTGTACGCCTGGTACATCGCCTCGTAGCTCTTCTGCAGCCCGGCGAAGTCCGCGTCGAACGAGTACGCATCCTTCATCGTGAACTCGCGCGCGCGCATCACGCCGAATCGCGGGCGAATCTCGTCGCGGAACTTGGTCTGGATCTGGTAGAAATTCACCGGGAGCTGGCGGTAGCTCCTGATCTCCTTGCGCACGATGTCGCAGAGCACCTCCTCCGCGGTTGGCGCGTAGCAGAACTCGCGTTCGGCGCGATCCTTGATGTGCAGCATCATCGGGCCGTAGAGCTCCCAGCGGCCGGTCTCCTCCCACAGCTCGCGCGGCTGCACGGGCGGGGCCAGCATTTCGTGCGCGCCGGCGCGGTTCATCTCCTCGCGCACCACCTGTTCGACCTTGCGCAACACGCGCAGCCCGTACGGCATCCATGAATACAGGCCGCTCGCGAGCTTGCGGATAAGGCCGGCGCGGATCATGAGTTTGTGGCTCGCGAGCTCGGCCTCCTGGGGGGCCTCCTTCAGCGTTGCGAGGTAGTACTGACTGGCGCGCATAGGCTCTCCGGCGCATGCCCCTGCCGGGGTGGCGCACTTTCTATCGACAAATCATCAGGTTGCGAGCGTCCATTGTACACGGCGGTGCAGGTGGCGGGCGGCGGCGAACTGTGGAAAAATGGAATCAACTGAACGGATTGGATGGTGGACGCCATGATCGATCGGGACGGATACCGCCCGAACGTCGCCATCGTGCTCGTCAACTCGAGGAACCAGGTTTTCTGGGGCAAGCGCGTAAAGGAACACGCGTGGCAGTTTCCCCAAGGCGGCATCAAGCCGGGAGAAACCCCGGAGCAGGCGATGTACCGGGAGCTCCAGGAGGAGACCGGCCTGCTGCCGCAGCACGTGAAGATCCTCGGACGCACGCGCGATTGGCTTCATTACAACGTGCCCACGCATTGGGTGAAGCGCGAATGGCGCGGCACTTACCGGGGACAGAAGCAGATCTGGTTCCTGCTGCGCCTGTGCGGGCGCGACTGCGACATCTCGCTGCGCGCAAGCGGCCATCCCGAGTTCGACGCCTGGCGCTGGCACGACTACTGGGTTCCGCTCGAGGCGGTGATCGACTTCAAGCGCGAGGCCTACCGGCTCGGGCTCGAGCAGCTCGCCTCGTATCTGGAGGTCGTTCCGCGCGCGGTGGGGCTCTCGCCCTACGGTCGCCGGCGCAAGCCGCGCGCGCCTCGCATCGCGCAGCCGCAAGCCTTGCCGACGCCGCTCGCCGACTAGAAGCCGCGCATCGGCGCGGGAATCATCAGCGCGGCGATCACGTAGAACGCGACGGTGAGCACGATCATGGTGAGCACCACCACGCAGAAGAACGGAACTTCCTTCTCCTGCGGCGGCTCCGTGAGCGCGGGAAGCCCGGTGTAGAGCAGGTAGAGGCTGTACAGGCTCACCAGGTTCCCGATGATCGATAGCGCGGGGATGATGCCGAAGACACCCGCGACCCAGGCGGGTGTGGGCGTGAAGGCCGCGATCTTCAGCGCATCGATGAACTCGCCGTGCCCCTCGAACTTGGGCGAGAACGCTTGGATCACCATCGCCAGCCCGTACACCCATCCGAGCGACAGGAGATAACTCAGCGCCGCGTAGGCCACGCCGGCGCCCAGCGGCATGCGAACCGTGGAGCCGAACGGGCCGCTGCCCACGATGCACAGGCCGATGAAGCTCGCGACCGCCGGGATCGCGGCGAGGATCATCACGTACTTCGTGAAGAGCTCCTGCACGGTGATCTGCTCGGCATCGATGGCGCGCCATTCGACCTTCGGATCGGTGGCGAATCCCTTCACACGCTCGACGATGTTCATGCGCTACTCGCTCCGTTCGCCGGAGCCGCGAGTATATCTTCGAGAGTGCCCGTCAGTCGCGCAGCACCACCAGGTTGTCGCGGTGGATGAGCTCCGGCTCCGCGATATATCCCAGCGCGGCCTCGATCTCGGAGGTCGGCTTGCGCAGGATGCGCGCCGTCTCGGCTGCGCCGTAATTCACCAGGCCGCGTGCGATTTCGCGACCGTCGGGACCCGCGACGCTTACCACTTCGCCGCGCTCGAAGGCGCCTTCGACGGCGGTGGCGCCGATGGCGAGCAGGCTCTTGCCGTCGGAGACGAGCGCCTTCACCGCGCCCGCGTCGAGAGTGATGCGCCCCGACGGCTTCAGGTGATCGGCAAGCCATTGCTTGCGCGCGGCGACCGGAGCGGTCTGCGCCGTGAGCAGCGTGCCGATGGATTCGCCGGCGAACAGGCGCGAGAGAACGTTCGCTTCGCGACCCCAGGCGATCGCCGTATGGGCTCCGCTTCGCGCCGCGCGTCGCGCGGCCTGCACCTTGGTGAGCATGCCACCGCTGCCGATGTGCGAGCCCGCGCCACCGGCCATCGCCTCGAGCGCGGGATCTCCCGCGGTTGCGCGATCGATGAGCTTCGCTTCGGGCGACTTGCGCGGGTCGGCCGAGTGCAGGCCCTTCTGGTCCGTGAGGATCACCAGCGCATCCGCTTCGATCAGGTTGGTCACCAGCGCAGCCAACGTGTCGTTGTCGCCGAAGCGGATCTCGTCCACCACGACGGTGTCGTTCTCGTTGATGACCGGAACGACGCCCAGGGCCACGAGGCTCTTCAGCGTGGTGCGCGCGTTGAGGTAGCGGCGCCGGTCGCCGAGATCGTCGTGGGTGAGCAGCACCTGCGCGGTGTGCAGGCCCAATTCCGAAAAGCACGATTCCCACATCTGCACGAGGCCCATCTGGCCCACCGCGGCCGCCGCCTGCAGCTCGTTCACCGCATGCGGACGCCGGATCCAGCGCAGGCGCTTCATCCCTTCGGCGATCGCGCCTGAGGACACCACCAGGACCTCGATGCCGCGCTTGCGAAGCTCGGCGATCTGGCGCGCCCAGTCGGCGATGGCACCCCGATCGAGGCCTTCGCCCGCGTTGGTGAGAAGGCTCGAGCCGATCTTCACGACGACACGCCGCGAGCTGCCAAGAGGTGTCATCGCTTCGTCGGCTGCAGGAATTCCATCACCGCGAACGAGAGCTCGCGCGTGCCCTGCGCTTTCATGGCGGAGACGAGGAACCAGGGCTTCGTCCAGCGCAGCTTCTTCACGAGTGCGGCCGCGCGCTTCTTCGCTTGCGCGGGCTCGAGGAGGTCGGCCTTGTTCATCACCAGCCAGCGCGGCTTCTTGGTGAGCGAGGCGTCGTACTTCTTCAGCTCCGCCGCGATCGCCTTCACTTCCGCCGCGGGATCGATCGATTCGTCGAAGGGCGCCAGGTCCACGAGGTGCAGCAAGACCTTCGTGCGTTGCAGGTGGCGCAGGAACTGGTGTCCCAGCCCCGCGCCCTCGGCGGCGCCCTCGATGAGTCCGGGAACGTCGGCCATGACGAACGAGCGGTTCTCGTCCACTCGCACGACGCCGAGATTGGGCTGCAGCGTGGTGAAGGGGTAGTCGGCGACCTTCGGGCGCGCCGCGGAAACCGCGCGGATCAGGGTGGACTTGCCCGCGTTGGGCATGCCGAGCAGGCCCACGTCGGCCAATACGCGCAGCTCCATCTCGAGCTGGCGCGTCTCGCCCTTTTCCCCGTGCGTGAACTGGCGCGGCGCGCGATTCACGCTCGACTTGAAATGGATGTTGCCGATCCCGCCCTTGCCTCCCTTGGCGAGAAGCGCGCGGTCACCATCCTTCGCGAGGTCGGCCAGCGTCTCGCCGCTGTCCGCGTCCTTGATGATGGTCCCCACCGGCACGCCCAGGATGATGTCTTCGGCGCCCTTGCCGTATTGGTCGCGGCCGCGTCCGTTCTCGCCCGGCTTGGCGCGGAAGATGCGGGTGAACCGATAGTCGACCAGCGTGTTGAGGTTCAGGTCCGCCACGGCGTAGATGCTGCCGCCGCGGCCGCCGTCGCCGCCATCGGGTCCGCCGCGCGGCACGTTCTTTTCGCGGCGCATGGACGCGGAGCCGTCGCCACCGTCGCCGGCGATCACCTCGATGCGCGCCTCGTCGAAGAACTTCATGCGAGCACCTTCGCCGCCGCCGAATCGATCAATGCCGCAATGCGGTCCACCCATTCGCGGTGCTCGGGCTTCATGAGCACGGAGCGCAGGCAGGTGATGGTTTCGCGATCGGCCTTCATGCCGGCCGAACGCATGTCGAAGAACGAGACGGGCAGTTCCGCGACCGCGAGATGCAATCCCTGCTTCGCCGCCTCGTCGAAGAGCGCGCGCGAAAGCGCCGAGGCTTGCGAGACGCTCGCCGCACGCGGTGCCCACACGACGATGTCGAGCTGCGGCGCAAAGGCGGTCACGAAACGTGGGTCGGCCGCGATTCGCGCGTGCAGCGCAAGCGCGGCAGCGCGGCACGAATCGAGCATCTGCGCGAACTCGCCGCCGCGCTCGAGCGGCAGCAGGCGCTGCGTGGCCCACAGCGCCACGGCGGCCGCGCCGGGGCGCGAGCACTCGAGGCTGATCTCGCCCAGGTGCAGCTCGGCCGAGCTGAAATAGGTATAGGGGGAATCGTGCTTGTAGAAGCGCCCCACCGACGGGTCGCGGAACACGACGCAGCCGCATCCGTACGGCTGCAGGCCGTGCTTGTGCGGATCGATCACGATGGAATCGGCTTCGCCCAGGCGGTCGAACGCAGCGCGCGCATCGGGCGCGAGATTCGACGCCAGAGTGAAATAACCGCCGTAGGCCGCATCGGCGTGCACGCGGATGCCGTGGCGATCGCGAAGCGCCAGGATTTGCGGCAGCGGATCGACCGAGCCGGTCGCGGTGGTCCCCATCGTCGCGACGATGGTGCCGACGTTGCCGCGAGCGAGCTCGCGTTCGAGCGCCGCCATGTCCATGCGCCCGTTGCGATCGCAGTCGATCGCGACGAACTCGATGCCCAGCACGGCGCTGATGCGGCTGTGCGTGTAGTGCGCCTGGCGCGAAGCGGTGATGCGCTTGCCGGGATGCGTTCGCCCGGCGATCCACAACGCCTCGAGGTTCGCCATCGTACCGCCGCTCGTGAGGTGCCCCAGGTGCGTTTGCCACCCGAACATCGCCGCGATTTGCGCGACCGCTTCCTTCTCCATTCGCGAGCTGGCGCGCCCGCCATCCAGGGCGTGGTTGTTCGGGTTCACCCAATCGGCGAGGGCCGCGGCCGCGCGCGCCAGAGGATGCGGCGGCTTCAGCATCTGCCCGGCATAGAGCGGATGGAAATACGGGTAGTTGTCGCGAAGGCGTTCGGCCGCCTCGAGCAGGACCTCGCGCGCGCGCTCGTCGAGCGGCGGCGCGGCAGCCGCCGGCAGCGAGGCGAAGCCGCGATCGAGCACCTCCAGCGCTTCGTTCAGGGCGTCGATCGATTGGCGTTCCAGCGTCATCGTGTCCTCGAGGGGTCCACAAACAAAAAGGCCCCGTGCGAAGACGGGGCCCTTTCGCGAGGAAGAGCCTTTACTGGCCGGCCGGCTCGACCGTGACGGTCGACTTGTTGCGCGGGCCGTGCTTCCCGTACTTCACCGTGCCGGTGACCTTCGCGAACAGCGTGTGGTCCTTGCCGATGCCCACGTTCGTGCCCGGGTGGAAAGTCGTGCCACGCTGGCGAACGAGGATCGAGCCCGCGTTCACGAGCTCGCCGCCGAAGGCCTTGAGGCCCAGGCGTTTGCTTTCGGAGTCGCGGCCGTTACGGGAAGAGCCGCCTGCTTTCTTGTGTGCCATGAGCGTGTTTCCTTATGCAATCGAATCCACACGGATTTCCGTGTAGTTCTGGCGATGCCCCTGTGTCTTCTGGTAATGCTTGCGGCGGCGCATCTTGAAGATCTTCACCTTCGTGCCGCGACCATGGGCGATGACGGTGGCGGAGACTTTCGCTCCGGACACCAGGGGATTACCGAGCTTAACGGCGTCGCCGTCCGCGACCATGAGGACTTGATCGAGGACAATCTGAGCGCCAACGTCTGCCGGTATCTGTTCTATTTTGATTTTTTCGCCGGGGGCAACGCGGTACTGCTTGCCGCCGGTTTTTATGACCGCGTACATTGATGACTCCGCTTTGTTGGTGAATTTGCTGCGTTCGCTCTTCTTGCGGCGCCTGCCGCCGCTTATGCCTTTCGGTAGGACAGAGCGAACTCGCTATAATACGCGAAATTCCCCATAAGGTCAAAGACTTGTCCGATCGTCACCCGCTCGCCCCAGTCAGCCTCGAAGCCATCCGAACGCCCATCGCGGAGGACCTGGGGCAGGTCGATGAGGTGATCCGCAGGAGCCTCGATTCCGAGGTGGCCCTGATCCGCACCATCGCGCAGTACATCGTCGCCGCCGGGGGCAAGCGGCTGCGTCCCGCGCTCGTGCTGCTCGCCGCGCGCGCCTTCGGCGAGGCCGGCCGCGCGCGCCATGAGCTGGCGGCCGTGATCGAGTTCATCCATACGGCCACGCTGCTCCACGACGATGTCGTCGACGAATCCACGCTGCGGCGCGGGCGCAAGACCGCCAACGCAGAATTCGGAAACGCCGCCTCGGTCCTCGTGGGTGATTTCCTCTATTCGCGTGCCTTCCAGATGATCGTCGAGGCCGGCAGCCTCAAGGTCATGAAGGTGCTCGCCGACGCCACGAATGTCATCGCGGAAGGCGAAGTGCTCCAGCTGATGAACGTGCACGACGCGGATACGAACGAGGAAAAGTACCTGCGCGTGATCCGCTACAAGACCGCGAAGCTCTTCGAGGCGGCGACCCAGGTGGGCGCGATCATCGGCGGCGCTTCCGACGAGGCGCAAGGCGCGCTCGCCGAGTACGGCATGCACCTGGGGACCGCGTTCCAGCTGATCGACGACGTGCTGGACTACTCGGGCGATCTCACCGAAACCGGAAAGAACCTGGGCGACGACCTCGCGGAAGGCAAGCCCACGTTGCCGCTCATCTACGCCATGCGCTCCGGCGACGCGAACGAGCGCAAGGTGATCCGCCACGCGATCGAGCACGGCGGGAAGGCGGACCTGGAGCGCGTCGTGGCCGCGATCCTGCGCACCGGCGCGCTCGATTACGCTCGCGAGCGGGCGAGGGCGGAGGCGGACACGGCGATCGCGCGATTGGCCCACGTGCCGCACTCCGCCTACCGCGACAGTCTGCTACAATTGGCGCACTTTTCCGTCGAGAGAAAGTTCTAGCGGCGGAAGGAAAAAAGGGGCGATTCCGTCGCCCCTTTGTTTCTCGACCTCGGGGTGTAGCTTAGCCTGGTAGAGCGCTACGTTCGGGACGTAGAGGCCGGAGGTTCGAATCCTCTCACCCCGACCATCTCCCGCCTCTCGCGCATCGACCTGCCCAGCGCGGCACGGTCGCTGTCGTCGATCCAGCGCTCGAAGAGGCCCTGCAGCGCGGATTCCTCCGCCGCGATGTGGGCCGTGTAGCCCTCGACGAAGGCGCGCACGTCCGCCGCGTTCAACATGCGGGGCAACCCATCGGCGATTCCCTCGAGCGGCTTGCGAAGCCGCGTCCACAAATCACGCACGCGGTCGTGGTCGCCTTCGAGCTTCTCGCGCAGCGCATTGAAGGAAGCCTTTTCCGTGCCCGCGGGTATGCGTTGCTCGAGGAGCGGGAAGAGATCCTTTTCCTCGTCGTCGTGGTGGCTTTCCGCCGCCTTCATGAAGTAGCGAAGGATCGTCTGGGCGGCGAGGCTCGCCTGCGCATCGACGCCATTCCTCACGAGATGCTCGTGGAGGCGCTCGAGCGTGTGGAGCTGCCGCTCGATGCGGCGATGGCATGCGAGCAGCATCTCGAGCGGATCGTCGAATCCAACGGCCGCGTCGAAAAGGCTCGGGCGCGCGTTCCTTTTCATCCTCGTGCGACCGGGGCGCGCGGCAAAGGTTGCAGGACGTCTCACACAATGCGATCGGCGATCACGACGTAGCGCAAGGGCGTGCCTGAACGCACGCCGTCGAACGGGAAGCAGGTGATGAGCGTGAGTTGCGGCGAATCGGCGGCTTCGAGCACCCGCGTGTCGGACTTGTCCACCACCACGACTTCGCGAACGCGATAGCGCGCGGTGCCGTGCAGGCCCTCGACGTCGATCTCGTCGTCGGCATCGAGATGGCGGAGGAACGCGAAATGCGTGTCGCGGTGGGCGACGATCACGGCGTTGCCTTCGCTGCCGGGCGCCGCTGTGCCGCTCACATGCGCTGGCCCGAACGCGAGCGCGCGATGGCTCGCGTTGTCCAGGACGAAGAGCTCGATGTGCCGTGACGGGACCGTCAGACGCGCGACCGGCCGCATGTCGGCCCACGGCCACGGGCGGCGCGCGACTCGTCCGTCACGCGCGTCCTTCCACGACGAGGCGATGAGCTCCTGCGCCACGATCGCCTTCGCGTGGATCCATCCCGCCTCGGCGACCTGCCAGCCGCCCAGCGCGATCAGCGCACCGACGAGTACCGCCCAACGCCGGCTGCCGAGCGCCCAGCGAATCATGCGGCCCTCCTCGCCGGAACCGTGCGCCCGATCACGGCGACGATTCCGGCGCTTGCCAGTGCCAGCAAACCCAGGAGGAGATGAAGCGCGGACCCGGCATCGGTCTGCGGGATCGCCATGATGGAGCCCTGCGGCAGGCTCGCCTT
>Ga0105245_10003622_pt1 | contig 13787 bp, 10 predicted proteins | sample KBSM54metaG_FD_81523 | JGI IMG/M metagenome (GOLD analysis project Ga0105245, IMG submission 81523) | Miscanthus rhizosphere microbial communities from Kellogg Biological Station, Michigan, USA - KBS M5-4 metaG | ecosystem: Host-associated > Plants > Roots > Rhizosphere > Soil | place... | reverse complement strand
GCTGAAGACCCAGGAACCGGAAATGCCGATGTTGCCAGGCAGTTCCTGATCGATGGTCACATCCGCTTCGTGCACCAGCGGATTCACCCAACCCGGATCCTGGCCACGCGTGGTGGCCGTATTCGACGATAGCGTGATGGGCGCAACCACCGGCGTCAACGCACCCGCGAATGGCGCAACCGGCGCACCCCCCGGCGGCGTGAAGATCACATTCGGGAAGGCCAACGTGGGACAGGTGGTGGGATTGCAGTTATAGGTCTGCTGGAAACTGCCGTTTTCCACTCGCGTCGCGTAGTACGTACTGTTGCTGGTCTTGCCATAGAACATGCCATAGCCCGTGCGCAGCACGGTGCCCTTGTGAAGTTCCCAAGCCATGCCCAGGCGCGGCTGGAATTGATTCTTAGGAATGTTAATGGTGGAAGTGTAAAGCGTAGTCAGCGGCGTCGCCAGGTTCGGCTTGGGCGGTGCCGGAATCAGGAAGACATCGTAACGGACACCCAGATTCAGCGTGATGTTAGGCCGGATCTTCCAGCTATCTTCCACGAATCCCGCGATATCGTTGTTGTAAAAATCGTCCTTCCCGACGCCCGTCACCGGGTCCGTCACCTGGACAAAGGTGCTCCAATGCCGCCCGGTGAGACCGTCTCCCAGATTGACGCCCTGCACATCCGCCGCCCAGTTATCGAAAGCCGTGGCAGCCGCGCCGTTGTAGGAGTAAACGCCGCCGCCCTGGAACAGGTTGATCAGCAGCTCATGAATCACATTGACGTCCACGCCAGCTTTGAACGTATGTTTATCAATGGTCTTCGAAAGCACATCGGAGAATTGCATGCGGTGCTCATTCGGAAACGCCGGCCGCGGCAGAGCGTTGGGCATGCCGTAAGCCATCACGTTTTGGACGCTCACGCTCGGACCCGTACTATTGGCACCAATGATTTCCAGGTCCTGCGACCACTGGAAGCGGAAGCTGTTGATCATGGTTGGGCTGATCGTCGAATCCCAGTTGGCCACGAAAATACGCTCGTGCGTCACAGCCGTGCCGTTCGCCGTATTGGAATTGTTGTTTGCCGTGGTGGCGGTGTTATAGGAGTTGGGTGACTTGAAATTATCCAGATTGAAGGACGCGCTTACACGGTTAGCAGGAGTGAACTGATAGTCCAGCCTGCCAAATCCTACGTCCAGATTCTGAAATCGCGAGTAGGCGCCCAGCAGAGAATTCAAGTACGTCTTTCCCGCCGCGCACTGCACCGCCGGAACCGGCCCGCAGCTTAGGGTCGGGATGACCGAGGTGCTGGTAAAGCTAATGGGATTGATCTTGCGCGACCCGTCGTAGGTGAAGAAGTAAAACAGCTTGTCCTTGATGACCGGACCGCCCACACTGCCGCCAAACTGCTGCTGTTGATGCACCGGCTGGGTGTAGATGCCCTTGGACTTATTGATGGGATCCAGAGCGTTCCAGGTAGGGTAGCGCAAATAATAGAACAGATCGCCATGGATCGTATTGGTGCCGGACTTGGTCACGGCGTTGACGATGCCGCCTGCCGCCTGCCCCAGTTCCGCGCTGTAGTTGCTCGAAGTCACCTGGAATTCCTGGATGGAATCCATGCTGTAGATGTAGGGGATGGTGGTGCGCCCTTTGGTCTCCGAGAAGAACGCCTGGCTGTTGTTGGTGCCGTCCACGGCACTGTTGTTGTACAGCCCGGAAATCCCGCGATAGGAAACCAACCCGGTAGAGCCGTCGTTGGTGACGTTGGCCCCCAACAGCGCGAAGCTTTCCCAGCGCCGGCCTGCCAGCGGCAGATTTTCCTGCTGGGTCATGTCAATGACCATCGACATGTCGGTCTTTTGCGTGTCGACCACGGAGGTCTCGCCCGTCACCGTGACCGTTTCAGTGGTGCTGGCCAACGGGATCGGAATATCTACCGTCAGCGTTTGCCCTACCTGCAGCGTAAGATTCTGGCGCACAATCTTGCCGAAACCAGCCTTGCTAGCCGTAATTTCGTACTTTGCGGGCTGCATAAACGGCGCGACGTAAATTCCGGATCCGTTGGTCACCAGCGACAGCACCGCCCCGGTATTGGTGTTGCGTACCACCACTGCTGCCCCTGGGACCGCACCTCCATTGGGATCGGTTACGGTTCCGGTTATGGTGCCGGCACCGAAGTTCTGCGCCACCAGCGCGCTGGAAAATAACACCATTGCCGCGATTACGAGCCACGCGGAAAACACAAATCCTCTGCGCATCACTTGTTTTTTCATAAAGTTAAAAACCGTCCTTTTGTCGAACGCAATTATCCCGCGCCCAAAGACTGACGTGTTCTTAGGACTGACTTGCTGACCCTACTAACTTATTCCTAAGGATAAGCAATTCGGGGATGCGATGCAAATGAATTTTTCATCAAAAAACCGCCACAGTAGGCCAAATATGGTCTTTCCGCGGGCCAAGTGTGACACTCTATTAGTTCGGGCCCTGTATTGAATGCCGGATACCTCCTTTTCTAAAGACAAAATGAAAGTCGCTCTGCTCGAAGGCGTGCACTCGAGCGCCGTCGATGCCTTCCGCGCGGACGGCTACTCGAATATTGAACTGCACCAAAAAGCCCTGCCGGAGCCGCAATTGATCGAGGCCGCGCACGACGCCTACATCGTCGGTATCCGCTCGGCCACCCAGTTGACGCGCAACGTGCTCGAAGCCTCGCGCCATCTCACCGCCGTCGGCTGTTTCTGCATCGGCACCAATCAGGTGGACCTGGCGGCCGCGCAGGATCGCGGCATTCCTGTCTTCAACGCGCCGTTTTCGAACACGCGCAGCGTGGCGGAGTTGGTCCTGGCGGAAATCGTACTGCTGATGCGCGGCATTCCTGGGCGCAACGCCGCCGCCCATCGCGGCGAATGGATCAAGACCGCCGCCGGTTCCCGCGAAGCGCGTGGCAAAACGCTGGGCATCGTGGGCTACGGCCACATTGGCACGCAAGTAGGCGTGCTGGCAGAAGCGCTGGGGATGCAGGTAGTCTTCTATGACATCGAAATGAAACTGGCGCTCGGCAACGCGCGCCCCATGCCCACCCTCGAAGCCTTGCTGGAAGCCGCGGACGTAGTCACGCTGCATGTCCCGCAAACTTCCGCGACGACGAATCTGATCGACGCCGCCGCGTTCGCGCGCATGAAGCGGGGCGCCAGCCTCATCAATGCGTCGCGCGGACACGTCGTCGATATCGACGCGCTGGTCTGCGCGCTAGACTCCCGGCACTTGAGCGGCGCCGCCATCGATGTCTTCCCCAAGGAACCCAAGAGCAACACCGACCCTTTCGTCTCCCCCTTGCGCGGCCGTGACAACGTGATTCTCACCCCGCACGTCGGCGGCAGCACGCAAGAGGCGCAGCACGACATCGGACTCGAAGTCTCCAGCAAGCTGCTTAAGTACAGCAACAACGGCTCGACGCTCGGAGCCGTTAACTTCCCCGAAGTGTCGCTGCCCGCCTACCCCGGCCAGCACCGCCTGCTGCACATCCACCGCAATCAACCCGGCGTGCTGTCGGAAGTGAACAAAATATTTTCCGAGAAACACATCAACATCACCGGCCAGTTCCTGCAGACCAATCCCAAGATTGGTTACGTGGTCATCGACATCGAAGCGCCCGAGCGCGCCGTCTCCATGGCGCTGCGCAAACGCCTGGATCAAGTAGCCGGCACCATCCGCACCCGCATCCTGTATTGAAGAGGGACAGTATCCTCAATCCCCGGCCATCCAGTTCAGTGCCGCCGGAGACAGTGGGCGGGGATTGAGGATACTGTCCCTCTTCAATTCCGCCCGGTATGCGGCGCGATCACATGCACCACCCAATAGGGAGTGGCCGTCAACGGGTCCGGTGCGAACCATCCGCCGCCGTCCGCACTGAGGATCTCAAAGAAATACTGCAGATCCCAATTGCCCGTGATCTCCCGCCCAGGAATGGTGAAGCTGAGTTCCGCTTTCGCCGCCTGTTCGATCACCTGCGTCGCCGCCGCCGGATCGGTAGGCCGGAAGTGCAGCCGCACCGCACTCACCGTTTTCGTCTGCGCGATATGCAGCGTCAACGTCAGCGGCTGCTCCGACGGAGCCGAAGCCGGAGGCATGTGAGTCCACATCGGCGCCGTTCCCTTCACCGGCACCGGAAGACTTGACGCGGCCCGCTGCTGCGCCGCTTGTTCCTTCGCAAGCCTCGCCAGAAATCGCAAATCCGCATCCGCCGCCTGTTCTAGCGGAGCCGCCGCCGCGTCCAGCCGCTCCGCAATTTCAGGCGGCGTAAATTTCGCCGACGCACTACTCACCGCTGCCACCGCCACATAATCCGACCCGCCCAAATTCGATTGCTGCGCTGCCGCAATCCACAGCCCGATCTCCCGCGCAGCATGGTGCTCAGACTTGCTCTTCGGATCGTAGCTAAGCCGCCCCATCACCTCGTAAAAAACCGGATGCGCCTCGGCATTCGCCCCATCGATCGGCGGCGCAACTTCGAAACTCGGAGGCCAAGCCGCCGCCGGACGCAACACCGGCACGCCCTCCGCGAGCGCCGCTTGCAGTACCGCCGGCTCGGCGGTCGCACCGTCGAGATCCAGCGTGACGCGACGCCCGGCTACCCTCAGCGCGGAAAACACAGCGGCCTCGGCGCTCACGTCTTCGAGCGCCACGCCTCTGATCGAAGGGCACACAATCAGCGCGTGCGCCAGTTCCTCGGCGGTGACGCCGCCGCCAATCCCGAGCGTGAAGTCGATTCCATAATCCGCCGCCGTGCGCGAAAGAAATTGCGGCAGCCGGTAGGGCGCTGCGATGCGCGCGAACGCCACATGTACCCGGTTGAAGCGATTGCGCGCCAGCATGCGGAAATACGAGCTCCAGAATTCCTCGGACGCCTGCTCCAGCTCCGGGGTCATCACGATCCGCACCCCGCGCAGCGACGCCGCCGGATTGCCCATGGTCTTCGTGAAGTGACCCGCATCGCGAATCTGCTCGGCCGCTTCGAGCAGCCCGTACATCAATCCACGCAGATCGCCCCCCGTAATGTGCGCGCCGCCCATGGAGTAGGGTTCGATGCGAAACGTGTCGGGCGCATCCAGGCTCAACTCCACCTGGTTTTTCCATTTGAGCTTGCGCTGCGCCATGGCAGAGTCGAGTTCCGCTTGCGCAAACTCCACCGGCCCCGCGGACGCGGCCACTGCAAGCAACAGCAGGCTAGTCAATAACCGCACTCCACCCCCTTCGCGACAAATCGAAATAGATCACCGCGCCGCCCGCCAGTCCGCAAGCCAGCAGCCCGGCTCCCAACCCGGTTTCATGCAGCAACAGCTTGCCGGTGCCAAACAAGACGCCGTAGATCAGCACCAATCCCGCCACCCAATCGATGGCATTGCGCCCGAGGTCACTCACCGCCTTTACCTCCGGCGCCAGCTTTGCGATCGGTTTCCATCCCGCGAGCGACGGCCGCGTCCGCCGGTAGAAGGCCACCAGAACATCGCGCGGCTCCGCGGGCGTGAGGAACGTCGCCGCCAGCCACACCACCGTCGTGATGCTCACCGTAATGATCATGATCCAAGCGAAGCTGCGCGGATCGTCCGAATCCATATGCAAAACCCCTTGCAATGTGATTGACGTGATGAACGCCGCGATCATAGCCGATACCTCGCTCCACGCGTTAATGCGCCACCAATACCAGCGCAACAAGAGGACGCTGCCGGTTCCCGCGCCGGTTACCAGCAGCATCTTCCACGCACCCGCGATCGAATCCAGATAGAACGTGACCACTGCGGATACAATCGTCAGAAGGACGGTGGCCACTTTAGAAGCGTTCACATAATGATGCGGCGAGGCGTCGGGTTTCCAGAAGCGCCGGTAGAAATCGTTCACCAGATAACTCGCGCCCCAATTGAGCTGCGTGGCAATGGTCGACATATAAGCCGCCGCGAACGCCGCCACCATCAACCCGCGCAGCGACGGCGGCAGATGCGCGATCATCACGCGGATATACCCCGTCTCCGGATCTTTCAACCCCGGAAACAGAATCAACGACGCCAGCGCCACCAGGATCCACGGCCACGGCCGCACCGCGTAATGCGCCACGTTGAACCACAGCGTCGCCAGCAGCGAATTTTTCTCGTCCTTAGCGCAAAACATGCGCTGCGCAATGTAACCGCCGCCGCCCGGCTCCGCGCCCGGATACCAGGTGGCCCACCAATTCATCGAAATGTAAACGAAGAAAGTAATCAACGGCATCCAAGCCGAATTCAGATCGGGAACGAAACTCAACACCGACCCCTGCCCGCCACGAGTGGCGTCCACAGCCGTCAGCTTCACCTTCATCGCGTCGATCCCGCCGACTGCATTCACCGCGTACACCGCCAGCACAATTACCATGCCCATTTTGATGACGAACTGAAAGACGTCCGTGACCAGCACGCCCCACAACCCCGAGAGCGTCGAGATCGACGAAGTGAGCGCGATCATCCCCAGCACAATCATCAGCGCCTGCAGCTTGGTGACGCCCAAAATCAGCGTGAGAATATCCACCATCGCCTTGTTTACCCAGCCGAGTATGATGCAGTTGATCGGGATCGCCAGATACAGCGCGCGGAACCCGCGCAAGAACGCCGCCGGCTTGCCCGCGTAGCGGATTTCAGAGAATTCGATATCGGTCATCACTCCCGACCGCCGCCACAGCCGCGCATAGAAGAAAACGGTCAGCAGCCCGCTAGCCGCCATGTTCCACCACAACCAGTTGCCTGCGATGCCGCCCTTCGCCACCATGCCCGTGACCGCCAGCGGAGTGTCGGCCGCGAAAGTGGTGGCGACCATCGAAGTCCCCGCCAGCCACCAAGGAATGTTGCGCCCGGAAAGGAAAAACTCATCCATGCTCTTCCCCGCTCGCGACTTGTAGTACAGCCCGATCGAGAGATTAAACAGGAAGTACAGCGCGATCACTGCCCAGTCGATGAAGGAAAGCTGCAAGCAGGCATTATAGCTTTTAGCGGGTATTGCAAAAATGCAATACTATAGGCAATGGCGTGGATCGTTGAACTGCTCGATGCCCGCGTTCGAGATGAGTTCGAAGTTCTGCCCGCAGACATGAAAGCACGCTTTCGGAAAATTGTAGAACTGATTCAGACCCACGGTCTCGAACGAATGCGCGAACCGCACGTAAAACATCTCGAAGGCCCTCTGTGGGAAATGCGCATGAAAGGTAGAGACGGGATTTCGAGAGCCATCTACGTCGCCGCGAGAGCCCGTCGCGTAGTAGTGCTGCGCGTGTTCGTAAAGAAGACCCCCAAAACGCCGCGCCGCGAGCTGGATCTCGCGCTCGAAAGAGCCAAGGAGATAAACTCATGACCCGAATTCGTGTGGACGATCTGCACAAGAACTGGATGAAGGACCCCAAATACCGGCGCGAGTATAAGGCGCTCGAAAAGGAATTCTCCCTAGTGTCCGCGCTGATAGAAGCGCGCACCCGCGCCGGCCTAACCCAGGAACAGTTAGCGCGCCGAATGAAAACTACCCAAGCCGTAATCGCCCGCTTGGAAGGCGGCGGAAGCAAGCCCTCGACTCGCACGTTGGAACGTTACGCGGAAGCCACCAGATCGCGTTTGCGGATTACTTTCGAGCCGGAAGGGGCACGACCGTAGCGGAATACCCGACACGTAGAATCAGGAACTCTACTGGACGCCCCTCGTCTCCTCGAATTAGAGGAGGTTAGATGTTATCCTTTGCCAGATGAACAAGGGCAACGTGGCTCTCGGCCTCAGTGTCTTGGCGCTTATTATTAGCGCGCTAAGCTTGTGGGAATCTCATAAGAGCGGGAAGGTCTCCGTTGCGACTAGCCGGGCTTCTCTGCGCATCTCTCGATCCAAAATTGCCGAAGTGGGAAAAGGTATTGCCGTTGTGCATGTGGTTTTTGAAAATGTCGGAGCGGCAATAGCAAGAGACATACATTTCAGTTATCGGTCGATGTATGTGCCACCCAACCTGCGAATGGGATCGGCGAGCGCGACACTCTAGTGATTACTGATATTCCGCCGCGGACGACCAAAGAGGATGTGGTCTACATTCAACTGCCGAACGAAGGGCTAAAGACAAATTGGCCAACTTTCGTAGCATTCATTGGAGAGTTGTCGTTCGTGGATGAGGCAACAGGAGAGACGTTTATGGCCGATGAAAGTTTTACGGGCGTCATCAACGGCAACGTCATTGAGACGCCAGAAATGTCCTCAGGCACACTCCCTCCGCCAGATGCCATCTATCGCGTAAAAAGAAAACCGTCGCCTCCGGCTAAATAGGTGCGGGCCGCACGGATTTATCCAGGATTCAAGCGCTTCCTCGGAGTGCGGTATTGCTGTCTGCGTGATTCGACCTTTCGAGTCCATTCGGGGATCATCTTGCGAACTTCTTCGAGAGAAACAGTGCGGCCTTCGTCAGCAGCTTTGATCCCGCGATCAATAGCAGTGAGTGTTTCTTCGTCCTCCTCAAACTCTTCCATGTCACTCACCCTAGTGGCAATCTGCTCATGGCGCAACCGTTGAGAGTGACAGTCGCAAGTCAACGCGTTAGATTTAGTGCCACCGTCCCAACCACTTAGCATTTTGACTTTTCCCGTCCTTCCGCAACCATGCCGTAAGCTTGCGTACGTGAGAGCCCGTCCCACCCACCGGGGGCCAAGGGCCACGTGAGCGGAGTTCTAGACTCCTTCGCAAAGCGTATCAGCGGTGTGGTAGTAGCGGAGCACTGGAACTCCGTCCCGCGCGCGGTAGGTGGTCTCTCCTAGATCGCCGGGCTTCCTCCTTAAAGGGAAGTCTCACGGGTTAATGCCGGCTTGAGGGGCCCCGACAGGATAAGTAGTCAGGAGGATGGAAGCGAAAACGGCACAGAAACTCGTAAAATAATGTCTTGCGCCACGTCTTTAGCCGCACCATACCTCCGTTTACGCGCGTGCTCCTGGTCGAGAGCGGATCGCGCGCCGTGTTCGATCGCCTGATCCCGCAATTCAACGATATCTATGGCGAAGCCATGGAACTCGATTTGGTCACTTGCCATGAGAACACGCCGCTCGGTTTCCACGGCCGCGTGTATCGCGTGCAGGACTACTCCGGTCCCGCCGCGCGCGGCCGCCTCTACAAAGAATTAGCAGCGCGTGAATATACCGTGGTGGGCATCCTCTGTTCGAACGAGCCCATCATGACCAAGTGGAAGTGGATGCTGGCGGCCCGCCTGCCCGCGAAGATTTTCGTCATCAACGAATTCGCCGGATTCCTTTTCGTCGACTACGGCCACTGGCCCAACATTTTGGAATTCCTGCGCGTCCGCCTGGGGCTCAGCGGTTCGGCGATCGCGCCCGCTGTGGGGCGTCTGCTCTTATTCCCGCTTTCACTGGCTTTTCTGCTGCTTTTCGCGGCTGTAGTGCATACTAGACGAAGGATCCGAATATCATGAAAGCTGTTTTCATCGAACAACACGGCGACGCCAGCGTTCTGCGCTACGGCGATTTCGCGAAGCCCGAACCCGCCGCCGGCCAGGTGCTCGTAAAGGTCGCGGCGGCGGGCGTGAATTTTATTGACGTCTATCAGCGCACAGGCCTCTACAAGATCCCGTTCCCCGCCGTGCTGGGCATGGAAGGCTCGGGCACCGTCGAGACTCTGGGCGAAGGCGTGAATGGACTCAGAGCCGGCGATCATGTCGCCTGGGCGATGTCGCGCGGCAGCTACGCCGAATACGCCGTGGTGCCGGCGCACTTTCTGGTGAAGGTCCCGGCCGGACTCGATCTCCGCCAGGCCGCGGCCGCCATGCTGCAAGGCATGACCGCGCACTACCTCACGCACTCGACATTCCCCATCGAGCCGGGCCATACTGCGCTGGTACACGCCGCCGCCGGAGGCACGGGGCGCCTGCTCTCGCAGATGATCAAACTGCGCGGTGGACGCGTGATCGGCACCGCTGGCACTCGCGAAAAAGCCGAAGTCGCGCGCGCGGCCGGCGCTGGCGATGTGATTCTTTATCGCGAACAAGACGTCGTCGCGGAAGTGAAACGTTTGACTGACGGTAAAGGCGTCGACGTGGTTTACGACGGCGTCGGCGATGCCACTTTCATGCAGAGTATCGACTGCCTGAAGCCGCGCGGCATGATGGCCTTGTTCGGACAATCGAGCGGCCCGGTAAAGCCCGTCGACCCGTCGCTCTTGCAAAACAAAGGATCGCTATTCCTCACGCGCCCGACGCTCGGCAATTACGCTTCACCGGACGAAATCAAATGGCGCTCCAGCGACGTGCTGGGCTGGATTCTCAATAAGAAACTGGACCTGTTGGTCGAGCGTGTTTACCCGCTGGCCGACGCCGCCCAGGCGCACACCGACCTCGAAAGCCGCAAAACCATGGGCAAACTCGTTCTTACTGTCTGAGTCCCCGCGGCCTGTGCTGCGCGATAAAGGCGAGGCCCAGTGGCGTAATCCGGACCATACTGCGTCCATTCACATCCTCGTTCGCGATGAATCCCCGATCGTTCGCATCCTCCCAAACCGGAAGTTTAGGGCAGGAGGTCCGCCAGCCATCCATCACTTCCTCGTAGCTCCTCTCGCCACCGGTCAACCACTCCAGCAGATCGAGGATCAGCGCTTCTACGATGATCAAGCGGCGCGCCTCCCGCGGGTTCGCAACTCGATGGCCGTGGCGATACGCTCGGCGTCCCGCCCGACGCCGATGACGGTCGCCGATGTCATCGAATACAAGTAGTGCAGACCGACGAAGTACATTCCGGGCGCCTGCGTCACCACCCCCCTCTCGTGCATGGGCTGGCCGTGCTCCCCGAATATCGGCAGGTCGATCCATGAGAAACCGGGATGGTATCCGGTACACCAGATCACGTTCCGCACATCCAGCACGCGCTCGCCCGCCAGCAGAGGCTTGCCGTTTCGCACGCCCACAACCCGGGGAACGCGCTCGACGCCGGCTCCGGTCAGATCCTGGGGCTTGACCCGAACCAGCGGAGCGGGTCGCGAGAGCAGCTTGGGGCGCAGTTTGCGGCCGATCGGCGTACCCATACTAAGGATGTGGTGGCCGAAGAAGCGCAGCGCGCGCACCAGCACGAATCGCCACAAGAAGCTCTCGATAGGAAGCGGAATGAAACCGGACTCCTTTCCGGAAATCCATGTCGGGTGAGTGCGCACGACTTCAATGGCAATGTCGGCTCCCGAATTACCCACGCCCACGATCAGTACTCCTCCCTTCTGAAGTTGGGAAGGATTTCGGTAGTCGTGAGAGTGCAACTGGAGGATTCCGGGATCGAGCTCTGGCGCGAACGCAGGCACCCGTGGCACTTGGTAGTCAGCCATCGCCACCACCACTTGCTCCGCCTCAAAGCATGAGCCACCCGCCGATACCAGGAACCCGTCTCCCTGTTTGGAAACGCGGTCCACCTTCATCCCGGTTCGCACCGGCAGATCAAAACGCTCCGCATAAGATTCGAGATAGCTGGCCATTTCTTGTTTCGTGGGGAAGGAGCTGCCCCGCGCCGGGAAAGGAAATCCGGGCAGTCCCGCGTAGCGGGCTGGTGTGAAAAGGCGGAGGGAATCCCAACGATTCCGCCACGCGTCTCCGATACGCTGATTGGCGTCGAGAATGAGGAAGGGAATTCCCCGCTTGGCCAAGTGATACCCCACCGAAAGCCCTGCCTGACCGCCGCCGATGACAATAGTTTGTGTCCGCTGGTTCATGATCTGTCCCCCTCACCTGGAGAATAAGATCGAACCGGGGTCCGCCGCATCGGGCGAAGTACCCATTTTAAAGGGCGGGCCGAATGGGTAATTCTATGTAGAAGGTGAGCGGACCAGGCCGTGGTCGTAAGCGTACGCCGTGGCAGCCGCCCGCGACGGCAGGTCGAGCTTGGTGAAAATATTGCTGATATGGCGGGCGACGGTCTTCTCGCTGATCCCCAGTTCGCTGGCGATCGCCCGGTTGGTCCCGCCGGACGCCACCCGCACCAGCACCTCCACCTCGCGCACCGTCAGCGGACCTGCGGCCTTCTGCTCTGCCCTGCGCAGCAGCGCCTCGACGCGGGCGAGATCGGGCGCGGCGCCCAACTGCTGAAAGACATCCCGCGCCGAGTTCAGCTCCAGCTCCGCCGCGTCGCCGTTTCCCTGCTCACGGCACGCCAGTGCGATCAGGACCTGGACACGCGCCGCCTCGTAGGGGGCCTCCAGTTCGCGCCATAGACTGAATCCATGCCGTAGTGCGGCGAGCGCCGCACGGGTGTCGCGTTCCGCCAGAAGAACAGCGCCCGTGGCCGCGCCCGACACGGCGTTGAGTAGCGGTGAATCAAACCCGCCCGCGATGCGCGACAACTCAGCGGCGGCCGCGCGTGCCGCCGCGACATCGTTTACAGCGAGTGCGATCTCAACATACGCATCCAGGACTCGCGACCGGCTGCCGCCATCCCGCACTTCATCGGCAACTTGCCGGATCGCGGCACTGGCCGCGGCCAACTGGCCCTGTGCCAGCAGCAGTTGCGCAAAGCCCGGTTGGGGAGTTCGTTCCCATTGAGTTGCCTGGCGATACGCCGCTTCGGCGTCGGCAAATTCACCGCGCAGCCGGTGCAGCTCGGCCACCCGGTAGAAGGCCGCGCCGATTCCCAGCTTCGGCGTGGGATGAGAAAACCGTTCGCGTGCCCGCAGCGCCTCGTCGAGCGCGTCCGGCCAAGCGCCGTGCAGTTGCAGAATCTCGGCGCGGCGCACCATGCAGTGACCGCGATAAGGGACCATATCCGGCTGCGACGAACACCAGTGTTCCAGCGCCGCGGTCCATTCCTGTGCGCGCCGCAGGTCGAAGATCTCGCCGCACGCCTCAATCACGCTGCAATACACGCCCCCGGCGACGATCGGTGAAACTTCTCCGGCGGTGACCGCCACCATGGCTTCGTCCAGCAACGATACCCCGCGCGCGGCCTCCCCCTGCCGGATCAAGGCGCGACCCTGGCCCATGCGGGCGAGCGTCACCAGACTCCTGTCGCCAAACCGCTCGCCGATGGCAGCGGCCTGCACGAACGATGTGTGCGCGGATTTGGCGTCGCCCTCGTGGATCGAGTGGATACCAGCCGGAACCAATAGGTAGCCCTGCTCCACGCAATCGTGCCGGCCGTCGTCGAGCAGCCGGCGCGCCCGCGAGATCCAGCCGCTGGCCTGCGCCAGTTCGCCGTTGCTAAACGAGGCCATGCCGAGCCACAGCGCGCAGCGCGCAGCGAAACGGGTTTCTCCTTGGCTGAGGGAGGCTTGATGGGCCCGCGCCAGACAGTCGGCGCTATCGGCTTCCCTCCCGATCAGATGGGCGGCCATTGCCAAGCGTTCCAGATCCTCAGGCTCGAGTTGCGCCTCGCTATCGGCGGCCGACAATTGCGAGAACGCGGCACTCCACGCCCGCTTTTGGAGCGATTCCCGGCCTCCCGTAAGCGCCGCCTCTCGGGCGATCGAATTTCTCACCGCGGCTGGGTCGTTCATTTCGATGATCAGTATTTTGCGATGGTCGCGATGGCTTGCGCTTCCGCCGACAGGCCTTGGCCCACCGCGCCCACGCCCTCGGCGGTTTTGAATTTTACGGATACACGATCGAGCGGCAGCGCGAGCGCGCGCGCCAAGGACTCGCGAATTGCCTCGCGGTAAATTTTGAGCTTGGGTTTTTCGAGGATCACCGTGGTGTCCACATTCACCACCGTAAATCCGTTCTGACTCAGCAGCGCGACAGCGTGCTCCAGGAACCTTGCGCTCGCTGCGCCTTTCCACTG
>Ga0105245_10003620_pt1 | contig 13788 bp, 11 predicted proteins | sample KBSM54metaG_FD_81523 | JGI IMG/M metagenome (GOLD analysis project Ga0105245, IMG submission 81523) | Miscanthus rhizosphere microbial communities from Kellogg Biological Station, Michigan, USA - KBS M5-4 metaG | ecosystem: Host-associated > Plants > Roots > Rhizosphere > Soil | place... | reverse complement strand
TGGCGCCTGACGGCGCGCGCCTGATGGTCGGCCCTCATCCACGCGGCGACGGTGGCCACGCCCGCGGCGGCCGCGCCGACTGGAAGCAGCGCCGGAGCGAACGCGGCGGTGCCGGCAAGCGCGCCGGCGCCGATCAGCGCCGCCCCGAGGGCGAACCGGAGCTCGTTGGAGCCGCTCTCCCAGCGAAGCCCGTAGATGCACGCCGGGCCTCCCCGGCAGCCGCAGACCTGGTGCTCGACGTGCGCGGGGCCGAGCCCGAAGAGCTCGGGGACGCACGCCAGCATGCCGCGGTTGTACTGGCAGTCCAGCTCGTGGTAGCGGCGCTCAGGCGTCAGGCCGGAGTAGCTGATCACCGCGTGCCGCGTGCCGACGTCGAGCAGCTCCATCGCATGGCTGCCGCTGAACTTGGCGTTGGCACGGACGATGTTCTGATAGACGAGCCGCGGCGAGCCGAGCGCACGCAGCGCGATCTTGAGGCCGCCCCCGACGTTCATGTCGAGCGCGCGGCTCGCGACGTGCAGCATCACGTTTGGGTCGTCGAGGACCTCGGAGGCGGCCTCAAAGAGAGCGATCTTCTTCTCGTAGGAGAACCAGTAGTTCTCGTCGAGGAGCTGCTCGCGGCGGTCGCTCATCCCGCACCGGGCGAGCACGCTCTGCACCGCGTCCTCGCCTCCCACCTGCTCGACGTACAACAGGACGAGCCGGGAGGTGATCCCGTTCGTCTCGCGCCGCGCCTCCCGTGGGATGGGGACGGCCGTTATCGACTCCGGTTTCGCTCGAAGGCGCGCCACCATTGCCTCTCTCGGGCGTCGCTCGATTCGCTTTGCCATCGGCAGTTCAGCCGCCGACTTGAGCGGGATCCGGCGAACTCGGCGAGTCGACCAATCGGCTGGTCAGCCAGTCTTGGGGACGTCCTCGAGGACGGCCATCGCGGCGTTGCGCCCGTTAAGCGCGATCACCGATCCGGCGGGGTGCGTGGCCGCCCCGCACATGTAGACCCCCTCGACGGGCGTGCGGTGATCGAGCCTTCGATCCCACATCTGGTCGGGGAGCGCCTCGCCCTGGAAGATGTGGCCGCCGGTCAGACCGATCCGCCGCTCGATGTCGGGTGGCCCGAGGACCTCCATCTGCTCGATGCAATCGCGGATGTCGGGGGCGTAGGCGGCGATCACGTCCAGGACCTGCTCGCCGATCGCCCCGCGCCGCTCGTCCCAGGTGCCGGCGGCGAGCTCGTACGGCGCGTACTGGGCGAACACGCTCACGGTGTGCCGGCCCGGCGGCGCCACCGTGGGGTCGTAGGCGGTCTGGAAGTAGAGCTCGGCGAAGCCGATCCGGGGCTCGCCGTTCCGGCACGCTTCGCAGGCATCCTGGGCCGCGTCCATCCCCGGCGTGACGGAAACCATCGCGCGGTGCGGCGGGATGTCGGAGGCGGCGGTGAAGGAGGGCAGCCGGCTCAGGGCCGCGTTGACCTTGACCACCGGGGACTCCATGCGCCAGTCCTCGATCCGCTTCGCGAAGTCGTCCGGCACGTCCTGGGCGTCCAGCATCCTCATCGTTCGCTTCGGGTCCGCGTTCGAGATCACCGTGGGCGCACGGATCAGCTCCCCGCTTTCCGTCTCGACCCCCTCCCCCGGGATGATCCTGGCAACCGGGACCCCGGCCGCGATCACCGCGCCCGCGTCCATGGCGGCCTGCGCGATTGCGAACGAGACGCGCCCCATGCCGCCCTCGACGTAGCCCCACACCGCGCCATGGCCAAGCAGGTCGCCCTGGTGGTGCATCAGCTTCACGGATGCGGTCCCCGGATCGCGGGGCCCGGCGAACGCACCGATCACGCCCTGGCCGAAGAGCGCGTGCTTGATGCCGTCGTCGGCGATGTAGCGGTCGAGTGTCTCGGCGATCGACTCGGAGAACACCACCGAGATCAGCTCCTCGTCGTGGCCCAGCGCCTCCTCGATCTCCTCGCGGCTGGGCGAGGACCCGCTCCAGGTGTCGCCGCGAGGCCCATTTCGGAGCAGCCGCCGAAGGCGGCCGAACATCTCCTCGTAGGCGACCATGCCGCTCACGTCGGCCTCGTCGAACCCGCTCGCCCGCATGTGCTCGGCGGTCCGGTCGCGGTCGCAGAAGACAGCGAGCGAGCGGCCGTCCGGGAGCGGGCACCAGAGGTTGGGGTCGCAGACGAAGACGCGATAACCGCGCCGCTCGAGCTCGAGCTCGCGGATGACGACCTCGTCCAGCAGGCCGACCACGTACGCGCAGGGGCTGATCAGGTACGCGGGATCGTCAAAGGGCTGCTCGAGCGTGCACGCGCCGCCAAGCTGGTCTCGCCGCTCGAGCACCAGCGTCCGCCGGCCGGCCCTGGCCAGATAGGCCGCCGCGGTCAGGCCGTTGTGGCCGCCGCCGACGACGATCACATCCCAGTCGCGCGCCGCGAGCGAGGACACGGGCTCTGGGAGGCCTACGCGGCCGAGCACCTCGCTGACGTCGATCACCACGGCCAGGCTAACGTGGAGGCGATGGAGCGGGCGAGCCGGCAATCCGCGACCATCACCTGCCGTGAGCGATGGTGAACGTCAGGAGCTGGATCGGCCGGACGACGGCAAACGAGGAAAGAAGCTGCGCGAATCCGCTCGCCGCACGGACTCGCGCCCGCAGCTCGTAGCGACCGCCAAGTTCATCCGCCGCCTGCTTCCCGGGGACGATCGCTACGGCGACGCCCTGTCGACCAGCGGCCCGCAGATGCCCGAGCGCATCGGCCGCCTGGTCTCGGGCGTCGAGCCCGAGCGCCCGAGCGCCGTCCGCGAGCTCGGGCTGGGTGCACTGCAAGCGTGGCAGGCGCTCGCCGAGGCACAGGGCCGGGGGCGAGGGGACGTGGACGTCGCGATCCTGTTCACCGACATCGTGAAGTTCTCTCCATGGGCGCTGGAGGCGGGCGACGAAGCGGCCCTCGAGCTCCTGCGCCAGGTGGCCACGGTCGAGGACGAGGCGATCTCCGACCACGGAGGGAGCCTGGTCAAGCGGCTCGGCGACGGCGCGATGTCCGTGTTCGGAAGCGCTGACGAGGCGGTGCGCGCCGCGCTTCAGACGCAGGAGGGCGTGAGCGAGGTCGAGGTCGAGGGCCATACGCCGACCATCCGGGCTGGCGTCCACGTGGGCCGCCCGCGCCGCGTGGGGAGCGACTATCTCGGCGTGGACGTCAACATCGCGGCCCGCGTGGGTGAGTGCGCGAAGGCGGGCGAGGTCCTGGTCTCGGACCCGGCACGGGCGGCGATGGACGAGGACCGCTTCCAGTTCGGTCGCCGGCGGCGGCTCCGGGAGAGCGGCGCGCCGCGGGACCTGTCGGTCCACTCGGTGAGCGCCGCGTAGAGCTATCGGCCGCGGATCAGCGGATCCGCCGACACGCTGTCGTCGGGATTCTCGAGCGGCGCCGCGGTGCCGTCCGCGAGAACGCCGGGCTCACTCGGATGCGGGAGCAGCAGCGGGTCGTCCGGAATCGCATCGATCGCCGGATTCTCGATCGGGCTGCCGAAGCCACCGGCTCCGGCAGGCGACGACACGCCGATTGAGTCGTCCTCCTCAGTTGCGGTCGTGAGATTCATCTCGCCTACCTCCCTTCCCGCCCCGCCGGACGAGAAACCCGCCGAAATGGCCAACTTTCGAGCGCGTGGATGGCCGGTTGTTCACCGTGCGAGAGCGTCCTGCGCCTGCCGGGCGCTTGCGCTCGCGTGCCAATCCCGACATCGGCCTGACGACGCTCTCCCTCCTCGTGGGCATCGGGCTCCTCGTCCGGGGGACGCTCGAGATCGTGGTGGGCTTCACGCTCCGCGGCACGCGCGGCGCAACGCCGTAGCCTGGACACATGGAGCCGGGACCGGTCAGGCTGCGGGTCGCCGACCTTGACTCGGAGCGTGAGTTCTACGAGCGCGCAATCGGGCTGAGCCCGATCGACTCTGGGGACGGCGTCGCGCGCCTCGGCTCCGACGGCACCCCGGTCGTGGAGCTCGACCACCGCGCCGATGCGCCAGCCCGGGCGCCGCGGACCACGGGCCTGTTCCACCTGGCGATCCTGGTTCCGGATCGCGCCGCGCTGGCCGCGGCTCTTGCTCGCGCGGTCCGCGCCGGTGGGCGAATCTCCGGAGCGTCCGACCACCTCGTGAGCGAGGCGCTCTACCTCAACGACCCCGAGGGGAACGGGATCGAGATCTACAGCGATCGCCCCCGCGCCGAATGGGAACGCGACGGCGGGGAGATCCGTATGTCGACCCTGCCGCTCGACGTCGACGGGCTGCTCGCCGAACTGCGTGAGGATGAGCCGGACAGCGCGATGCCGGATGGGACACGGGTCGGCCACGTCCACCTGAACGTGGCGGACCTCGACGCCGCGGAACGCTTCTACTCCGGGCTGCTTGGCTTCGACGTCACCGTGCGCGGCTACCCCGGCGCGCTGTTCTTGTCGACCGGCGGCTACCACCACCACATCGGCGTGAACACCTGGGCCGGACCCGGAGCGCCCGCCCCGGCGGCCGGGTCGCGGGGCCTCGAGTGGTTCGAGCTCAGCGTCGACGACGCGCCCGGGCTCGCCGAGCTCGAGCGGCGGCTGGGCGACGCGGGCGCTCCGATCGAGCGCCGTCCCGAGAGCCTCCTGACGCACGATCCGTCGGAAAACGGCTTGCTTTTGAGGAGCGCGACGTAGCCCTGCCGAGGTCGCCGAGCACGACCTCGGCCTGAACGCCGTGGCCCCGTCCGCGTTCAGGGTTGGGCCCAGCGGGCAGATCTACGTCGCCTTGCTGGGCGGCACCGTGTACCACCTCGCCGAGACGCCGTAAGTCAGGTCTCCTCGGCCCGGCGGGTCGCGGCGCTGAGCGCCTCGCCGCCCACCAGCCGCTCGAGCCCGCCGACGATCATCCAGAGCGCCCGGAGCCGAAATGCCGCGCTCCGATCGACGGGACTGATTCGCGACTCGTTGCACACCACCGCCTGACCGTCTCCCTCGGGCTCGACCCAGTCCGCGAGCAGGACCCTAACGGTTCCCGGCTCGTCCCACTGGAGGAAGTCGTCCGGCCCGCGGAGCGTGGGGTAGTCGCGCCGCAGGGTCCAAAGACGGCCGCAGAGACCGGACACCGACCAGCGCTCGCCCTCGGCGAGGACGGTGAACGGGTAGGACCGAAGCAGGTCTCGAAACGAGATGTCCGCCGGGGTCTCCGGGATGCGCCACCGGACGGCGCGTCCGAGCCGGGGAGCCTCCGCGATCGTGACCTCCGAGGCGGCCCGCCAGAGATCGTCGGGGTCGGCACGGGCCCTACGGCGACGGCGGCTGCGCACCTGCGGATCCGGCAGCCAGGTATCGAGATCAATCATCGCCTATTGCTACCGAAATCTACCGAGGCGGCTATATTCCCCCGCGGGTTAGGAGAGACATGGACCTGGCAAAGCATCGAACGCTGGCAGCGACCCTCGGTTCGCTCTGTGCCGTCGTACTGGCGGGCTCGCTTGCGGCAACCGCGAGCGCCGCAGCACCCAAGCCGTTGGGCCACGCCTGCAATGCTCAGAACGGCGTCCGCTTCTGCCCGACCACTGGCTCGGCGCAGCGCGTCCCGACCTGGGACGGCGTCCCACTGGACGTCGACGTGACGCTTCCCGCGCAGGGCAATGGCCCGTTCCCGACGATCGTGATGCTCCACGGGTGGGGGGGTAGCAAGACCGACTTCGAGTCGAGCACGCCCCAGGGCAATGGTTCGACCACCTACGACTACAACAACAACTACTACGCAAAGCTCGGCTATGCCGTCCTCAACTACACGGCCCGGGGCTTCGGTAACTCCTGCGGCGGCGGAACGAGTGGCGACCATTCGGGTGCCTGCGGGCAGGGCTACATCCGCCTCGCCGACACGCGCTACGAGGCCCGAGACACCCAATACCTGCTGGGCAAGCTGGTCGACGAGGGGATCACGCAGCCGAACGCGATCGGCGTCACCGGGATCTCCTACGGCGGCGGCCAGAGCATGGAGCTCGCGTTCCTCGACAACAAGATCCGCGAGCCCAACGGCACGCTCGTGCCCTGGAAGAGCCCCAACGGCACACCGCTCCACATCGCGGCCGCTTGGCCCCGCTGGCCGTGGTCGGACCTGGTCGACGCGCTGCTTCCCAACGGCCGCTTCTTGGACACGGGCGTCGCCCCCGAGGCGCAGAGCCTCAACCCGGTCGGAACTCCGATCCAGAGCTACCTCGCGGGCCTCTTCGCGCTCGGCAAGTTGAACGGCTACTACTGCGGCACCGCGCCGGCCTCCACTCCGTGCACGAACCGCGACGCCAACCTGCCGATGAGCTTCGCCGAGATCCAGGCCGGACAGCCGCTGAGCGCCGATGCGAAGGCCGAGCTAAGGCGCACATACGAGTTCCACGACGCCTACGCGCTGCGGTTCGTCAAGGGTCATTCGAAGCCCGCGCCGCTCCTGATCGAGAACGGCTGGACGGACGACCTCTTCCCGCCCGAGCACGCGCTGCGCGCCTACAACTATCTGCGCAAGGCGTATTCCGGGTTCCCCGTGAGCCTCCAGTTCGGCGACCTCGGCCACAGCCGAGGGGCGAACAAGGCGCTCACCAACAAGTATCTGAACAACCAGGGCTCTCGGTTCTTCTCCGCCCACCTGGCGAACTCTGCGAAGGGTCCGGCTCCGGGATCGGTAACGGCGTTCAGCCAAACCTGTCCCAATACGACACCCGACGGCGGGCCGTACAAGGCGCGGACGTGGGAGGCGCTCCAGGGCCCGGGCGTGACCTTCGGCTCCGACGCGGCGAAGACGTTTACGTCTGCCGGCGGGAACTCCTCGGTCGCCAGCGCGTTCGACCCGATCGCCGGCACGTCTGACTCCTGCAAGACGATCGCGCAGACCAACGAGCCCAACACGGCCACCTACCAGCACAAGTTCAGCTCGCCGCTGAACATGATCGGTCTGCCAACCGTTCACGCCACCATCGATACGACCGGCAATTTCGGGCAGATCGACGCCCGCCTCTGGGACATCAGCGGCGGCCAGCAGCGCCTGATCAGCCGCGGCGTCTACAGCCTGAAGAACAACCAGTCGGGCCAGATCACCTTCCAGCTCCACGGCAACGGCTGGCGGTTCGCCGCGGGCGACGTCGCCGAGCTGCAGCTGCTCGGCAAGGACGCCCCCTACTACCAAGGCAGCAACCAACCGTTCACGGTCAAGGTGTCAAAGCTCCGGGTGAGCCTGCCGAAGCTGGCGGGCGGGTCCGCCGGCTCTCCGTAGCAGTCAGTCGCTCAGCCGTCGCCGCCGGGCGGCACCATCTTCGCGAGCCATTCCCTGAGGTCCGGGATGATCGCCGGATCGATCGCATGCGGGACCGGTGGCTCGCGGTAGAGGACGTCCGCTCCCGCGGCCTGTAGGCGATCCCGCGCATCACGGCCGAACTCGACCGAGATCACCTCGTCGACGCTGCCGTGGGCGATCGCCACCGGCAGGCCGCGGGCCCGTTCCAGCTCGAGCTCGAACCCCTCGACGGCCGGCATGAAGCCGCTGAGCGCAATGATGCCGGCGGGCGTCGGGCGGGCAGGCCCCAGTCCGATCGAATACGACATCACGGCCCCCATAGAGAAGCCGCCCAGCACGATCCGCTCCCAGGGAATGGACAGTGCCTCGGGCAGCAGATCGAGCCACCGCGACAGGGCCGCGAAGCTCTCGAGGAACGTCTCGCGGTCGGGGTAGCCGACCTGTCTCACGATGTACCAGTGCGCCCCACCCGGCGGCAGCGACAGCGGCGCCCGCGGGGTCAGCCCCACGAACCGATGCTCGGGGTCGAGCGCCTCGAGCAGCGGCACCAGGTCGAACTCGTCGGTGCCCCGTCCATGGAGCAGGACCAACGCGCCGTCTGGCTCCCCGCCGGCAGGCCGGAACTGGTGTGGCCAGCCCTCAGGGCCGGGGCTCACGCCCCGGCCTGAGGCTCGCCGTTGGAGGTGCCGACCGGCCTACTGGCAGAGGCCATTCGGCTGCGACGTGTTGCACCGGTTCTTCCGGAACTTGTTGCCGTTGCCCTGGCCATCCCACCTGATGTCGGCAGGCTTGTTCTTCAGGACGTGGTTCTCCAGGACCCGGTTCTTGGAGGCGACGCTCCCACCGAGCGGTTTCGTCGACGCCACGACGATGCCTCCCGCGAAGGGCGCGCCCGGCTGAGACGGCCGGTTGCTCAGCACCGAGTTGTGTTTGACGATGCTCTTCTTGGCACCCAGCACGCCGATGCCCGTTCCCGTGATCGGGGGGGCACCGCCCGAGCCCTTGCAGAAGTGATTGTTCGAGTTGGCCTCGTTGTCGCGGATGCGCCAGTTGACGACGCCGCCGGGCGCGCCGGTGTTGAGCAGTCCGATGCCGAGGCAGTTGTGCACAGCCTCGTTTCTCATCGCGCGACCGTGCGACGAGTCGCGCAGGAAGAAACCAAAGCTGCCGTTGTCACGGGCGCGGTTGCCGCGCACGATCGCCCGCGAACGCGGGGAGTCACCGACGTAGAACCCGGCCTCCTCGTTGTCCGTCGCCAGGTTGTGCAGGTACTTGGTGCGAATCGTGTTGAAGGCGGCGGCGCCGTACTCCGTGTCAGCTGCGAACTTGCTGTGCTCGATCGTGGCGCGCTTCGTCCCGATCCCCAGATAGCCGGAGCCCTTGAATCCCCGCACCAGGAACCCGTCGATCACCGTGTCCTTCGTCCGGACCTTGTGCCCGCCGCTCTTATGCGCGAGGACGCAGATTCCGGCAATCCCGCCCTGGCAGCGCTTCGTGTTGCGGGGCTTGATCACGGTGCCCTTTTTGCGGTCGATCCCCGAGCCCTTCAGGGTCAGCCCGTTCTTGGTGATCTCCACGCTGCCGCGGTAGACGCCCTGGTGAACCCGGATCACGTCGCCCGAGTGCGCCTTATGGACCGCGTGCTGGATCGAATCGCCGGGGAACACGTCGATGGTGCGGGCGAGGCTCGTTGCTGGGAACGCAAGCAATGCGGTGATACCGATACAGAGTCCAAGCCATCGACGTCGCATGAAGACCTCCTGTAGCCGTGCGGGATCGCGGCAGCCTACCCCACCTCGAATCGACGAACGAGCGTATTCGCGTACCGGTAAGCAACAAGACCAAATGGGCCATAGGCTGCCCGGAATGGACTTCGAGGTCAGGCGCGACGACCTGCACGCTTGCCGCTTCGTCGAGGGAGCCGCCCACGCGCTCGATCCGGGCCAGGCGCTGCTCGAGGTCGACTCGTTCGGCCTGACGACGAACAACATCACCTACGCGGTCTTCGGCGAGGCGATGTCGTACTGGAGCTTCTTCCCGGCCGAGGACGGGTGGGGCCGGGTTCCGGTGTGGGGCTTCGCGAACGTCGCGGCGGCCGGGGACACGGATCTCCCGGAGGGCAGCCGGGCCTTCGGCTACTTCCCGCCGTCGAGCGAGCTCGTGGTCGTCCCGGAGCGAATCGATGAACGCGGGTTCGTGGACGCATCGCCTCACCGCGCGAGCCTGCCCTCCGCCTACAACAGCTATGCCCTCGTCGATGCCCTCCCCCTGTACGAGAAGCGGTTCGAGGAGCAGCAGATGCTGCTGTGGCCGCTCTTCTTCACGTCGTTCCTCATCGACGACTTCCTCGGCGGCGAGGATCTCTTCGGAGCCGGAGCGGCGATCGTGTCCAGCGCCTCCAGCAAGACGGCGCTCAGCGCCGCCTTCCTACTCGCTCGCCGCGAGGGGGTCGGGGTGGTCGGGCTCACATCGCCGAACCGGGTGCAGTTCGTCGAGGACCTCGGCGTCTATGACCACGTCGTCGGCTACCCGGATGTCCCCTCGCTGCCCGCGGCGCCGGCGGTCTACGTCGACATCGCCGGAGACTCCGCGGTGCGCTCGGCCGTCCACGGCCACTTCGGCGACGAGCTGCGACACAGCGCGGTGGTCGGCGCCACGCATTGGGAGGCGCCGGCTGACGAAAGCGGCGAGGCCCTACCCGGGCCGCAGCCGGAGTTCTTCTTCGCGCCGGACCACGTGCGCAGGCGGAGCGCCGATTGGGGCCGCGAGGAGCTCGACCGGCGCGTTGCCGAGGCCTGGAAGCCCTTCGTCGAGTGGGCTGCCGGCTGGCTCAAGATCAAGCGCGGCAAGGGCCCAGACGCCGTCCAGTCCGCCTACCTCGAACTCCTCGACGGCCGCACGAATCCAGCCGTAGGCCACGTCCTGTCGCTTTAGCGCTCGCGACGCCTTGCGCGGGCGTACCCGATGTGGTCTGATCGGGTCCTCAAGGAAGGAGAACAAGATGGGTTTCATGGACAAGATGAAGGGCACCGCCAAGCAGGCGATGAGCCCCCGCGCGCAGATGGGCGAGCGGGACAAGATCACGAAGATCAACCAGTCCGGGATCGAGGCGCGCGCGACGGTCGACTCGATACAGGAGACCGGCACGCAGCTCGGTGGCGGCCACCAGATCGACTTCCAGCTCACCGTGCACCCGGCCGACGGCGGCGGCGACTACCGGGTGAGCACCTCCCAGTCGCTGCATGACGCGACGCTCCAGGGCATCGCCCAGGGCGGCGACGTGGTCGTCAAGGTCGACCCCGACGACCCCCAGTCGCTCATGGTGTGGGGCCCGGCGAGCTAGCCGGGAAACTATGGAGCCGGAGAGAATTGAACTCTCGTCTCCGGTCTTCACGCGAAGGCTTCTACAGGTTTAGCCGGCGCTTTGATCTCGTCTCCCGGACCCCGCGCCGGCGGGTGAATTCCGGGAGACCAGTCCCCTGAAATGTCCCCTGGCGGCGAGGACGGACCGCTTCGGGTGAGCCCGTTTCTGAAGCCGGTGCCCCTCCCCACGGGCCGAGGGAGGGCCGACTCTCACCTCACTTAGCTATGAACTAAGCGGCGAGGGCGAACTCATGGTCCGCACGTATGGTTTTTCCCGGTGTTTAACGAGGCCTCCGGGAACCTCGACCTGCAACCGTTCGCACGAAACGACCGAATCGATACCTGTCGGCCCCGTGCTATGTCACTGGGAATAGGGTAACTGGCGGGGCATGAGCGAGCGGGAATTCGATGCCATCGTCATGGGGGCAGGGGCTCCCGGGGAGGTTTGTGCGGGGCGCCTCGCGCACGGCGGCCTCCAGGTGGCGATCGTCGAGCCGCACCTCGTGGGCGGCGAGTGCTCCTACTACGCGTGCATGCCGTCGAAGGCGCTGCTGCGACCGGCGGAGGTGCTCGCCGAGGTGCGGCGCGTCCCCGGCGCCGCCGAGGCGGCGAGCGGCGAGCTCGACGTCGAGGCCGCCCTGCGGCGCCGCGACGAGGTGATCCACGACCTGGACGACTCCGGCCAGCTGCCGTGGCTCCAGGAGCGCGGGATCGAGCTCTTCCGCGGGCCTGGCGTCATCGACGGGGAGCGGCGCGTGAAGGTGGGCGACGACGTCTTGGTGGCGCGCAGGGCGGTCGTGGTGGCCACCGGCTCCGAGGCCACGATTCCACCGATCGACGGGCTCCGCAAGGCCAAGCCCTGGGATAACCGCCAGGCGACAACTTCCAAGGAGGTTCCCGACAGCCTCGTAGTGCTCGGAGGCGGGCCCGTCGGCTCCGAGATGGCGCAGGCCTGGCGCAGCTTCGGTGCCGAGGTCGCACTCGTCGAAGCGATGGACCGGCTGCTGCCGAACGAGGAGCCGTTTGCCGGCGAGCAGGTGGCCGACGCCCTCCGCGAGCGCGGTGTGGACGTGCGCACGGACACCAGGGCGAGCGCGGTCCGCGCGGAGGCCGGGGGCGTGACCGTGGAGCTCGAGGATGGAGACAGCATCAGTGGTGAGGAGATCCTCGTGGCGATCGGCCGGACCGCCCGCACGGCCGGGATCGGGCTCGATTCCATCGGCGCCGAGGTCGAGCGCTGGCTCGAGGTCGACGACCAGCTGCGGGTCGGCGGCTCCGACTGGCTGTATGCGGTCGGCGACGTCAACGGCCGATCACTCCTCACACACATGGGGAAGTACCAAGGGCGGATCGCCGGCGATCACATCCTGGGCAAGGAGGTCGCCGCCACGGCCGACCGGCAGGGCTCGCCCCGGGTGACGTTCACCGACCCGGAGGTGGCCGCCGTCGGGCGCACGCTCGCAGCGGCAAAGAAGGACGGCGTCAACGCCCGCGCGGTCGACGTCGAGACGTCGGGGACGGCGGGTGCAAGCTTCCATGGGCGCAGCACGGCGGGAACGACCCGGATCGTGGTCGACGAGGATCGCCGGGTGATCGTAGGTGCGACCTTCGTCGGGGTCGAGACGGGAGAGTGGCTTCATGCGGCGACGGTCGCGGTCGTCGGGGAGGTCCCCCTGGACGAGCTCTGGCACGCGGTTCCCGCCTATCCCACGCGCAGCGAGGTGTGGCTTAAGCTGATGGAGGCGTACGGGCTGTAGAGGGGCGGTCGCCCCTCATAGGGTGAGGCCGCGCTTCAGCTCGGTGAGGAACGACTTCGGGAATCCGGGAATCTGGTCGAGCTCGTCGAGCGACTTGAGGCCGCCGACGCGGTCGCGATAGGCGAGCACGCGGCCGGTCTGGGTCACCGAGAGGCGGAGACGGCGCAGGTCCTCGTAGGTGGCCTGGTTGATGTTGAGGGGCGCTCCCTCGCTCACCAGCGGCATCTCGGCCTCCCCGAGGTCCTCCGGCTCCCGTGGGCTCGCGGCCTCCGGCGGCGGCTGGGGGATCCAGGCGGGTTGGCTCGACGCGGTTTCCTGCGGCTCGGGCGCGGCATTCGGGGGCGGCTCGGACGGCGGTGGCTGGAACTCGAATGATGTCCGGCTCTCCTCCGGCTCTGCAACCGGGGGCTCGGGTGCGGCCTGTGGAGTGGGCGCCGGAGGCTCGGGGCTGGGCGCCGGGGGCTCGGGCGTGGAGACCGGCGACTCGGGAGCGGGTGCAAGGTCCGCGATCCTGCCCACGGTCTCGCGGGCGCGGCGCTCAGCCTCGGCCGCGCGCTCCTCTGTCTGCGCGATGCGGTCCAGCATTTCGCGAAGCCGGGACTCTCGTTCCATCTCCTCGTTCTTGAGTTTTGCCAGCTCCTCCGCGTGCTCGGCGCGGGCCTCCGCCTCGCTCGCGCGGGCCTCGACCTCCTTGAGCCTCATCGCGGCACGATCCAATGCCCCGCCGGTCCGCTGCTGAGCCGCGGCAAGGCGTGCCTCGGTCTCCTCGATCTCCCGAGCGAGCTGCTTCTCCTCGGTCTGCCGCCGCTCGAGCTGTTCCTCGGCGGCGTGAAGCTCGGCGATCAGGGCCTCGCGCTGAGCGCTCGGGAGCTCGGCGGAGGTGGACGGAGCCTCCCCCATGGGCGGCTGCGGCTCGGGCTCAGGCACCGGCTCCACGAGGGGCGCATCCGGCTGTGGCTGAGGAATCTCCACTCCAGCCGCGGCCTCGGCGATTCGCCGCTCGGTCTCGGCCTGGATGCGATCTTCTGCGGGTTCCTCGGGCGCACCGGCACGGCGCTCGGACTCGACCAGGCGCGCCAGCGCCTCGCGCTCGGCCGCTTCCTGGATCGAGGCCTCCTGCCCGGGCGCCGGTACGTCAGCTGCCGCGGACGGCGCAGGCTCGGGGGGCGCCGCGGGCGCCGGCGGTGGCGGGGGCGCTGCAGGCTGAATGGGTTGAATGGGCGGTACGGGCTGCACGGCCGTCTCGGGAGCGGCATCGGGCGCCTGCGGAGCCGCCTCGACGCCCCCAGGGGCCGGGACCACCTGGGTGGGGACGGCCGGCGTCGGCGGTGCAGGCTGCGCAGGGGGCTGCTGGGGCGCGGGCGGCTGGGCGGGCG
>Ga0105245_10003619_pt1 | contig 13789 bp, 14 predicted proteins | sample KBSM54metaG_FD_81523 | JGI IMG/M metagenome (GOLD analysis project Ga0105245, IMG submission 81523) | Miscanthus rhizosphere microbial communities from Kellogg Biological Station, Michigan, USA - KBS M5-4 metaG | ecosystem: Host-associated > Plants > Roots > Rhizosphere > Soil | place... | reverse complement strand
GCGAAGCTGCGGCCGAGATCGAGACGGCGCGGCATATCTTCGAGGGCTGTATGGCGGAAGCCGTGGCGCGTCTTGAGGTGCGCGATGCAATCGGCGATCTCGACATCCAGCGCAGCCGTATGATCGGCGCCTTCATGGTGCGGATCGCCCGCTCGGCAATCGACCGCATCTGCCAGGCGTCAGGCTCGGGCTGGTTGTTCGATCAGAGTCCGTTGCAGGTCATCTACCGCGACGCCGTCGCTGGCGCGACGCATCGCGCGATGAACTTCGATATTCATGCGAAAGCATATGCGCGCGGCCTGGGCATCGGGCCGGGTTGAGAGAGGGCGGGACGCGGTTCGATCAGCGGATGATGCCGCTCAGGTCGTACAGCGTTGCCGCGACCACGCACGCGATGAGCAGCAGCCAAAGCAGGCCGCGCGCTGCGCCGTTCGCGCGTTGGACGTAATCTTTTTTTAGCGCCAGTCGCATGTTCGGCTCACGTTCCGTGCGCCCCCGAACGACGCAGCAATAACTCTTTTCGGCGCACGACGGCGACAGGCAGGCCTGCAGGCCAGTCGTGCGGTTAACGCGCACCCTCCTAAAACGAGCCAATCATCGGCAGTGTGACGAGGGTCACGCCCGCCTTCACGTCAGCGTGAGTGGCACAGGACCCAGCGTTAATGGTCGGCAAAGCCCGCCAGTCGAATCAGTCATAAGCTGTGGAGCGGGCCGCATAACCGCAAACCCGCCCCGGGGACGCTGTTCGTCCCGGCCCGGATCAATGCTACCAGTCGGTCATCGTGGGGCCTGTAGCTCAATGGTTAGAGCTAGCGGCTCATAACCGCTTGGTTGGAGGTTCGAGTCCTCCCGGGCCCACCAACCTTCGCTCGCGAAGCGGGAGAAGGTTGCCGCGCCGAAGCCCGCAGGCGAAGGCGGGCGCACTTCGCCCGAGTTCCGGGTCGACAAGCCACGCCTCGCACTACGTGCTTTCGCTCAGCCTTTGATGAACGCGAGCAGGTCCGGATTGATGACCTCCGGATGCGTGGTGCACATGCCGTGCGGCAGTCCCTTGTAGACCTCGAGGGTCGCGTTCTTGACGAGCTTGGACGCCGGCATGCGGTCACGGCGTGAGCGCCGGTGGTATTTCTGACGCTGTGACAATGGGCCAAGGCCCAAGCCGCGCGAAAGATGGGCGGCCGCGCCCAATTTATCAGTTATAAGCGCGACTAGTTGCCCTCTCGGCGACGCGACGATATCGTCTTACGGGGGACGGATCGCATTTTCGGGAAATCGGGATGTCGCGACTGACAAGTCGAAGCGAATTCATTGTGGCCATCGTGCTGGTGGCGCTGGGGGCCGTGAACATCTTCGTGGCGCAAGCCACCGGATTCGAGATCTTTCCGCGCTACCTGAGTTGGGTGCTGATGATCAGTGGCATCTATCTCGGACTGTTGCCGGTGGTGAGAGCGCCGCGCGACCTCGGCACCTCATTCGTGCTCGTGCTGATCGGCGCGAGCGGCCTCTACTTCGGCGCCGAGCTCACCATGGGAACGGCCGGCCGCATGGGGCCGGGATATTTTCCGCGCCTGCTGAGCTGGCTGATCGTCGCCATCGGCATGTTCATCGGCCTCGTCGCGCTCTCGACGCCCGGACCGTCGATCGAAGCTCCGAAATTCCGGCCGATGGTCTTCGTGTTCGCGTCGATCATCATCTTTGGCTACATGATGAACGGCTTCACCATCGGCGGCTTGGCGGTGCCCGGCGTCGGTCTGTTCGTGACTGCGGTGGTGATCGTGTTCGTCGCAGCGATGGCGCGCCGCGAGTTTTCGCCGCTGGAGTCGGTGCTCCTCGGCATCGGCCTCTCGATTGGCACCGTGCTGATCTTCGTCTATGCGCTCGGCCAGCCGTTGCCTGACTGCCCGAACGGCTTCCGCTGCACCCAATGGTTCGGGAGTTTCTGACGTGGATGTCCTTACCAACCTGATGACGGGCTTTGGTGCTGCCGGCACCTGGGCCAACATCGGCTTCGCGCTGATCGGCTGCCTGCTCGGCACCCTGATCGGCGTGCTCCCCGGCATCGGCCCGATCCCCACCATCGCCATCCTGCTGCCGATCACCTACGGCCTCGATCCGCTGTCATCGCTGGTCATGCTCGCCGGCATCTATTACGGCGCGCAATACGGCGGCTCGACCACCTCGATCCTGGTCAACATGCCGGGTGAGGCGTCCTCGATCGTCACCTGTATCGACGGCCATCAGATGGCCAAGCAGGGCAGGGCGGGTGCTGCCCTCGCGGTGTCGGCGCTCGGCTCGTTCTTCGCCGGCTGCGTCGGCACGATCTTTATCTGCGCTCTTGCGCAACCGCTCGCGTCCATTGCGCAGCAGTTCAACTCGCCCGACTATTTCTCGCTGATGGTGCTCGGCCTCATCACCGCCGTCGTGCTGGCGCACGGGTCGGTCGTCAAGGCGATTTCCATGATCATGGTCGGGCTGCTGTTCGGCCTGATCGGCACCGACGTCAACTCGGGCGCCACGCGCTTCACCTTCGGCGTCTCGGTGCTGTGGGACGGCCTCGACTTCCTGCCGATGGTCATCGGCATGTTCGGCGTGGTCGAGATCATCCGCAATCTCGAGCAGACCGACGTCCACCGCGACGCCATCACCGCGAAATTCCGCGACCTGTGGCCGAAGTGGCAGGACTTCAAGGATTCCTGGGCCGCAGTCGTGCGCGGCACCTTCCTCGGATCGCTGCTCGGCATTCTGCCCGGCGGCGGCGTCGTGCTGGCGTCGTTCGCGGCCTACACGGTCGAGAAGAAGGTCGCCAAGGATCCGTCGCGTTTTGGCAAGGGCGCGATCGAAGGCGTCGCCGGTCCGGAATCGGCCAACAACTCGGCGGCGATGACCTCGTTCATTCCGCTGCTCACGCTGGGTCTGCCGTCCAACGCGATCATGGCCCTGATGATGGGCGCCATGATGATCCAGGGCATCCAGCCCGGCTCGGCCGTGATGACCAGCCGCCCCGACCTGTTCTGGGGCATGGTCGCCTCGATGTGGATCGGCAACCTGATGCTCGTGATCATCAACCTTCCGATGATCGGCATCTGGGTCAAACTGCTGACGCTGCCGTATCGCTTCCTTTATCCGGCGATCCTTCTGTTCTGCGTGATCGGCGTCTACGCCACCAACAACAACGAAGTGCTGATGCTGTTCACCGCGGGCTTCGCGCTATTCGGCTACATCCTTGTGCGCTTCGACTGCGAGCCCGCCCCAATGATTCTGGGCTTCATCCTCGGGCCGCTGATGGAAGAGAACTTGCGCCGCTCGCTCGTGCTCTCGCGCGGCGATCCAATCATTTTCCTGCAGCGCCCGATCTCGGCGGTCCTGCTCGCGCTGTCGCTCGGCGTGGTGCTGCTGATCGTCTTGCCGACATTCCGCAAGACGCGCGAGGAAGCGTTCCAGGAATAGAGCATGATCCCGAAAAGTGGGTCCCGGTTTTCGGACAAGATCATGCTCAAGACAAAAACTGGCATTAACAGCGGGCAACGAGGCCACGTCGCGGGCAACCGCTCTCACAGGGGAGGAATGGCAATGGAAGGCAAGCTCGTGCGCTCACTGTTTTCTGCGGCGGCCTTGGCCGTCGCCGCGCTGGCGCCGCTGAGCGCAGGTGCGCAGCAGTATCCGGACCGCGACATCCACTTCATTTGCGTATTCCCGCCCGGCTCAGGCGCGGACGTGCTGGTGCGCTACTTCGCCGAGAAGGTGAAGCCGCTCACCGGCAAGAACGTCGTAGTTGAGAATCGCTCGGGCGCGGGCGGCAACATCGGCATCGAATACGTCGCGCGTGCCAAGCCCGACGGCTACACCGTGCTGGTGCACGGCGCCTCGGGCGTTGCCGCCAGCATGAGCCTGTTCAAGAATCCGCCGGTCGACGTCGGCAAGACCATCCAGATCGTCTCGACCATCAACCGCCAGCCGTTCATGGTGCTGGTGGACGCCAAGTCGCCGCACAAGACGCTCGACGATCTCACGAAGGCGATGAAGGCCAAGGGTGACAAGGCGTCGTACGCGACGGCTGCGCCATTCGGCACCGTCGTCGGCGAGGTCTACAAGAAGGGCACCGGCATCACCGCCAACGAGATCATCTACAAGAACGCCATCGACTCGCTCAACGAGCAGAATTCCGGCGTGCTGGACTATTCGGTGCACGATCCGGTCTACGCGCTCGCGCAGGAACGCGAAGGCCGCCTGCGTATCCTGGCGGTCTCGACCTCCGAGCGCCTCAAGTCGATCCCGCAATATCCGACGCTCAAGGAATCCGGCATCTCGGACTTCAACATGATGGGCTGGTGGGCCGCGATGGTCCCGACCGGCACGCCGCCGGCAGTGACCGCGCAGATCAACAAGTGGTTCGACCAGGTGGTGCAGTCCGAAGAGTCGAAGCAGTTCCTCGGCAGGTTCGGCGGCGACCAGCTCACCATGAAGCCCGACGAAGCCCAGGCGTTGTTCCTGCAGGAGATCAAGAACTGGGGCGAGTACGTGCGTCTCGCCAAGATTGAACCGCAGGGCTAACTCGCACCACATTTACTGCGCGCAGCGGCGGGTTCGCCGCTGCGTTATTCTTTCAGCCAGAACCAAGGAGAAGACCAACATGACGAAGCGAATGGCCAGCGTGATCGCGCCGGCACTGGCGTTGACCGCGGCTCTGGCAATGATGCCGGCCGCAACCCAGGCGCAGGACTACCCGAACCAGGACATCCATTTCATTTGCGCGTTCCCGCCCGGCAGCGGCGCGGACGTGCTCGTGCGTTACTTCGCCGAGAAAGTGCGCCCGCTCACCGGCCGCAACGTCATCGTCGAGAACCGCTCGGGCGCCGGCGGCAACATCGCGCAGGAATTCGTCGGCCGCTCCAAGCCCGACGGCTTGACCATCTTCGTGCACGCCGGCAGCGCCATCGCCGCCAACCGCTGGATGTTCAAGGCCCCGGTGTTCACCGACATCGGCAAGACCTTCCAGATTGCGGCCACGATCAACCGGCAGCCGTTCATGATGGTGGTGGATACCAAGTCGCCCTACAAGAGCGTCGCCGAAGTGACCGCGGCGATGAAGACCAAGGGCGACAAGGCGACCTACGGCTCCGCCGCGCCGACCGGCACCGTGATGGGCGAACTCTACAAGGTCGCCACCGGCACCAAGGCGGTCGAGGTCAGCTACAAGACCGCGCCCGATGGGCTCAACGACATGGCGAGCGGCGCCGTCGACTACGGCATGCACGACCCGGTGTTCTCGCTCGCGCAGCAGCGCGAAGGACGGCTCCGCATTCTGGCGGTGTCGACCGGCACGCGGCTACAGGCCTCGCCCGACCTCAAGACCATGACCGAAGAGGGCGTTCCCATGGACCTCACCGGCTGGTGGGCAGCAATCGTGCCGCAGGGTACGCCCCAGCCGGTCATCGACAAGATCAACGGCTGGTTCAAGACGGTCGTGGGCTCGGACGAGACCAAGGCGTTCCTCGCCAAGTTCGGCGGCGATCAGCTGATGGAGACCCCCGAGGCCGGGCAGGCGCGCCTGCTCAAGGACGTGGACAGCTGGAAGACCTACATCGAGGTCGCCAAGATCACCCCGCAAGGCTAAATGCGGCGAATGATCACTCCCGGAGGTTAGTTCAAATAGCCGGGAGTTAATTGACTTCGATCGTCGGGAACGGCGAGCATCAGGGCGCGGTGGCCTCGAGGTCACCGCGCCCTTTCGTTTGCCTGACGCGGGCGTCAACGCGCCCCAAGAAGACCACAAGAACGCGATCGCGGGAGCAGCGCTGCGCCGACGATCCTCATGCTCAAACAGAAGCTGGATCCAGGGAGAGAAAAGCCATGAAGCTCGCAACATTGACACGTCTGGCCGCGCCGTTGGCGGTTGTTGCCGGCCTGACCTTCGCCTCGAGCGCGGTCAACGCCCAGTCATATCCCGACCGCGACCTGCATTTCATCTGCGCGTTCCCGCCGGGCTCAGGCGCCGACGTGCTGGTGCGCTACTTTGCCGAAAAGGTGCGCCCGCTCACCGGCCGCACCGTCATCGTGGAGAACAAGCCGGGCGCCGGCGGCCACATCGCGCTCGAATACGTCGCGCGCTCGAAGCCGGACGGCTACACCGTGTTCGTGCACGCCGGCAGCGGCGCGGCCGCAGCGATGAGCCTGATCAAGAATCCGACGGTCGATGTCGCCAAGCAGATCCAGGTCGCCGCGACGATCAACCAGCAGCCCTACATGATCGTCGTGCTGGCAACGAGCCCGTACAAGACGCTCGCCGATCTGACTGCCGGCATGAAGGCGAAAGCCGAGAAGAGCACCTACGGCACGTCGAACCCGAGTTCGACCATCCTCGCCGAGATCTATCGCAACCAGACCGGCCTCAAGACGGTGCAGGTCGACTACAAGACCGGCGCCGACATGGTCAACGACCTCGCCTCGGGCGCGCTCGACTTCGCGTCGGCCGACCCGGTGCAGGCGCTCAGCATGGCGAAGAAGGGCGACTGGCGCATCCTCGGGATCTCGACCGGCCAGCGCCTGCAGGCGACCGGTGACCTGCCGACGATGAGCGAGCAAGGCATCAAGATGGACGTCACCGGCTGGTGGGCGGCCATGGTTCCAACCGGCACGCCGAAGCCGATCCTGGACCAGATCAACAAGTGGTTCGTTCAGGTCGTGTCCTCGGATGACACCAAGAAGTTCCTCGCCCAGTTCGGCGGCGATGCGCTGGTCGAGACGCCGGAAGTGGCGCAGGCGCGGCTGATCAAAGACATCAAGGAGTGGGCTGACAACGTGAAGCTCGCCAAGATCCAGCCGCAGGGCTGATCGACCGACTGAGTTGCGGCGGCGCTGCCCACAAGGCGGCGCCGTCGTCGTTTTTGGCAGTTCCCTATGTCGGTATGCGACATTGCCGGACTAGGTCGCTCCCTCCCGGGCGGCTAGTATTGCCGTCAGGAAACGGCGCCGCCGCAGGCGGTGAACGAGCATGATCCCCGAAAAGTGGACGCCGGTTTTCGGAAAGGATCATGCTCAAAACCGGGAGGAAGCCATGCAAGGAAGCGTACTGAAGCGTTTCGTTGGGATTGCCGCCGGTCTCGTCGTCCTCTGGGCGCTGCCCGCGCGGGCGCAGCAATATCCGGCGCAGGATGTCCACTTCATCTGCGCGTGGCCGGCCGGAAGCGGTGCCGACACCATCGTGCGCTTCTATGCCGAGAAGATGCGGGCGCTGACAAACCGCACCATCGTCGTCGAGAACAAGCCCGGCGCAGGCGGCAACATCGGCGTCGAATATGCGTCGAAGCAGAAGCCCGACGGCTACACCATCCTGGTCAATGGCGGCTACAACATCGCCTCGAACATGCATCTTTACAAGCGTCCGCCGATCGCGTCGGTGAATGCTTTGCAGATGTTCGCCACCATCAATCAGCAGGCGTTCGTCCTCGTCACCGACGCCAGCAAGCCGTATAAGGCGCTCGCCGACCTGACCGAAGCGATCAAGGCGAAGGGCGAAAAGGCGTCGTATGGCGTGGGCGCGCCGGCCGGCGTCGTCGCGGGCTTCATCTACAAGGACAGGGCGGGGCTGAAGGCGGTCGAAGTGAACTACCGCACCTCGGCCGACACCATGAACGACCTCCTCGGCGGCAACATCGACTACGCGATGATGGAGCCGATCTTCGCCACGGCGCAGATGAAGCAGGGCAAGCTGCGCATCCTCGCGGTCACCAGCCCGCAGCGGCTGCAGGCCAACGCCGAGTTGCCGACCTTCGCCGAACAGGGCTTCCCCGAGATCAGGATGAATCTGTGGTGGTCGGGTTCGGTGCCCGCGGGCACGCCGCAGCCGATCGTCATGCAGCTCAATGCGTGGTTCAACCAGATCACCGGCAGCGAGGAGGGCAAGAAGTTCCTCAACGGCTTCTCCGCCGATCCATTCCTCTCGACGCCGGAACAGGCGCAGGCGCTGCTCAACGCCGACGACAAGGCGTGGGCCGAATATGTCAAGATGGCCAGGATCGAGCCGCAGGGCTGAGCGTCAGAAAATTGGAATGAAGGAACAGACAATGCCGAACGTGACGATGGCTCGACTGGCGGCGCTCGCCGGGCTTGCGGTGCTTGCGCTGCCGGTCTCGGCGCAGGCGCAGCAGTATCCGGCGCAGGACATCCACTTCATCTGCGGTTTCCCGGCGGGTACCGGCGCCGATGCGATCGTCCGCTTCTATGCGGAGAAGATCAAAGCCATCACCGGCAAGACCATCATCGTCGAGAACCGCGCCGGCGCGGGCGCCAACATCGCCATCGAGTACGTCGGTAAGGCGAAGCCCGACGGCTACACCATCCTGGTGCACGGCGGCAGCGGCCTTGCCACCAACATGCATCTCTACAAGCAGAAGCCGGTGCCGACGGTGGATGCGTTCCAGGTGTTCGCGACCATCAACCGCCAGGCCTTCATGATGACGGTGGACGCCAAGTCGCCGTACCAGAGCGTTGCCGACGTCACCGCCGCGATGAAGGCGAAGGGCGACAAAGCGACCTACGGCACCGGCGCGCCGCCGAGCGTCGTGATCGGAGCGATCTACAAGACGACCGCCGGCCTTCAGTCGGTCGAGGTCAATTACAAGACTTCCGGCGACGTCATGAACGACATGCTCGGCGGGCAGCTCGACTACGCCATGATGGAGCCGGTGTTCTCGACTGCGCAGCACAAGCAGGGCCGCCTTCGCATCCTCGCGGTGTCGAGCGCGGAGCGCCTGCAGGCCGCGCCCGAGCTCCCGACGTTCAAGGAGCAGGGCATTCCGGTCAGCATGAACCTGTGGTGGGCGGCGATGGTGCCGTCGCAGACGCCGAAGCCGGTGCAGGAGCAGCTCAGCAAGTGGTTCAACCAGGTCACGTCGAGTGACGAGGCCAAGAAATTCCTCAACGGCTTCGCCAGCGATCCGTGGATGCTGTCGCCGGAACAGGCGCAGGCCGAGTTGCACAAGGAAATGCTCGACTGGGATGGGTACATGAAGTCCGCCAGGCTGGAGCCGCAGGGCTGAGGCCCGGCGTGGGAACAAGGAGAACATGATGCATGTGAGTTCACGGCTGCTGTCGATCGCAGCCTTGTCGCTGGCGTTGGTCGCGCCGGCGGGCGCGCAGCCCTATCCGTCGCAGGATATCCACCTGATCAGCGCGTTTCCCGCCGGCAGCGGGGCCGACGTGCTGGTGCGCTACTTCGCCGAGAAGCTTCGCCCGCTCACCGGCCGCACGGTGCTTGTCGAGAACAAGGCCGGCGCCGGCGGCAACATCGCCACTGAATATACCGCGCGCTCGAAACCCGACGGCTATACGATCTTCGTCCATGCCGGCAACACGCTCGCCTCGAACTACCACCTGATCCGCAACAACCCGGTGGATGCGAGCAAGCAGATCCAGGTCGCTGCCACCATCAACCGGCAGGCGTTCATGCTGATCGTCGAGGCGAAGAGCCCGGTGAAGTCGATGGCCGAGCTGACCGAGCATCTCAAGGCCCGCGGCGAGAAGGGCACCTACGCCACCGCGGCCAATTCCGGCGTCATCATGTGCGCGATGTACAAGGAACTCGCCAAGCTCCAGTCGGTTGAAGTCAATTACAAGATGGCACAGGACTCGCTCAACGACATGGCGTCGGGCACCGTCGATTTCGGCTGCCACGATCCGGTGTTCGTGCTCTCGCAGAAGCGGGAAGGGCGCGTGCGCGTGTTGGCGGTCGCCGCCGCCGATCGCCTGAAGGCCGCGCCCGATATTCCGACTATGAAGGAGCAGGGCTATCCGATGGACCTCGTCGGCTGGTTCTCGGCGATGGTGCCGGTCGGCACGCCGCGTCCGGTGGTCGATCAGATCAACAAGTGGTTCAATGAAATCCTGGCGATGGACGAAACCAAGACGTTCCTCACGAATTTCGGCGGCGATCCGTGGTCGACCACGCCCGACGAAGGGCAGGCGCGTCTGTTGAAGGACATCAAGGATTGGGAAGAGTACGTGCGGGTGGCAAAGCTCAAGCCGCAGGGCTAAACGCATGTCCCGGAAACTGGGTACCGGATTTCCGATAAAGGACATGCGCAAAAAGACGTCACCCGCGACAAAACAACACCTGAAAGGAGAATGGGGATGAAGAAGAACACTCGACTGTTTGCGGCCGCGCTTTCGGCGGCTGCGTTTGCCTTCGCGCCGGCAGGCGCGTCGGCGCAGGCATATCCCGAGCGCGACATCCACGTGATCTGCGCCTTCCCGGCCGGCTCGGGCGCCGACGTGCTGGTGCGCTACTTCGCCGAGAAGCTGCGCGAGAAGGCCGGCAAGCCGGTGATCGTGGAGAACCGCACCGGCGCCAACGGCAATATCGCGGCGGAATACACGGTGCGCGCCAAGCCCGACGGCCACACCATCCACATCCACGCCGGCTCCTCGACCGCCGCCAACTACTGGCTGTTCAAGAAGCCGCCGATCAATCCGTCGAAGGAGCTGCAGGTGGTGGCAACGCTCAACCAGCAGCCGTTCATGGTCGTGGTCGCTCAAAATGCGCCCTACAAGACGCTGCAAGAGCTCACCGCCGCCATGAAGACCAAGGGCGAGAAGGCGAGCTATGCGGAGTCCAACACCACCGGCAAAGTGATGGGTGAGCTCTACAAGCTCGCGACCGGCACCAAGGCGGTGGACGTTCCCTATCGCACCGCCAACGACAGCCTCAACGACTTCGCCTCGGGCGTGATCGACTACGGCATGATGGATCCGGTGTTCGCGCTGGTGCAGGCGCGGGAAGGGCGCCTGCGCAGTCTGGCCGTCTCGACCAAGAAGCGCATGGGCGCGGTGCCGGACCTGCCGACCATGACGGAGCAGGGTGTGCCCGGGATCGAGCTGTTCGGCTGGTTCGCAGCCATGGTGCCGGCAGGTACGCCGCGCCCGGTCGTCGACCAGCTCAACAAGTGGTTCAACGAGATCGAGGCCACTGACGAGACCAAGACCTACCTCAACAAGTTCGGCGGCGATCCGTGGATCACCACGCCGGAAGAAGGCCAGGCCCAGCTCGTCAAGGACCAGAAGGACTGGGAGAACTACGTCAAGCAGGCCAAGATCGAGCCGCAGAGCTGACGAGGGCGCAGCCCTCGTCATCACCGGGCCGCCGCGCAGCGGCGCGACCCGGTGATCCTGGCGCATACGTGGGTCGTCGTTGCCGAGCCTGACCCGACAATCCGCCCCAAAACACTAGGCGGCGATGTCGGCGAATAGATCGCGCCAATCAGGGTTCCTGGATACGATGAGGTCGATCTTCCATTCGCGAGACCAGTGCTTGATGTTCTTCTCTCGCTGAATGGCTAGCGGGGCCGTTGCATGCTCTTCGAAGTAGACCAGCTGTTTGATGCCATAGCGTTTCGTGAATCCTGGCACAGAACCGTTCCGATGCTCGGAAACTCGGCGAATAAGATCATTTGTCACGCCGACATACAGCGTTCCTCCGGGCTTGCTAGCAAGGATGTAGACCCAGCTGCTCATGCTTTATGATGGATTGCCGGGTCAAGCCCGGCAATGACGAGTGTGGCAACGTACGGAGAAACAATGAGGCACTTCGCGAAAATCGTTATTGCGGCGGCGAGCGTTGTCGTTTCTCCTCCCGCTCACGCCCAGCAATACCCCGCGCAGGACGTGCACATCGTCTGCGCGTTCCCGGCCGGATCGGGCGCCGACGTCATCGTGCGCTACATGGCCGAGAAGCTGCGCCCCTTGATGGGCCGCTCGATCATCGTGGAGAACAAGCCCGGCGCGCTCGGCAACATCGCGACCGAATACGTCGCGCGCGCCAAGCCCGACGGCTACACGCTCTATATCCATGGTGCGAGCGGCGTCGCCGCCAGCATGGCGCTGGTGAAGAACCCGCCGTTCGACGTCGGCAAGTCGATCCAGGTGATCGGCACCATCAACCGGCAGCCGACCATGATGGTGGTGAGTCCGAACAAGCCGTGGAAGTCGGTCGCCGAGGTCACCGCTTATGCCAAGGAGAAGGGCGACAAGGCGAGCTACGCCACCACCAATCCGGTCGGCAAGGTGATGGGCGCGCTCTACAAGGAGCACCTCGGGCTCAAAAGCGTCGAAGTGCCGTACCGCACCGGCGCCGACACGCTCAACGATCTTGCCAGCGGCGCGATCGACTTCATGTTCATCGACAACGTGTTTGCGATGGCGCAGCAGCGCGAGAACCGCGTGCGCGTGCTCTCCGTGTCCACGGCCAAGCGCCTCGAGGCCAACCCTGACATCCCGACGATGACCGAGCAGGGCATCCCGATGGACCTGACCGGTTACTTTTCGCTGATGGCGCCGGCCGGCGTGCCGAAGCCGATCCTCGATCAGCTCGCGAAGTGGAACAACGAGGTCGTGGCGCTGCCCGAGACCAAGGCGTTCCTCAACAAGTTCGCGTCGGATCCCTGGATCAACACCATGGACGACGCTCAGGGCTATTTCCTGAAGGACATCGCCAACTGGGCGAACTACATCCGCATCGCGAAAATTGAGCCACAGGGGTAGGAAGGAATGGTCGTCGTCGCCGGACTTGTTCCGGCGACCCCGCTTAGGAGGGCACAGCCCTGCGTCCCTAAGCGAGATGGCCGGGACAAGCCCGGCCATGACAAGGTAACGTTCGTGACGAAGCTGCGTTGGGAGGAAAACAATGAAAATCACCGGGATCATCAGGCTCGCCGCCGTCGCGTTCGCGGCGCTGTTCTTGTCCGCGGCTGCGGGCTCAGCGCAGACCTATCCGAACCAGCGCGTCACGATCGTCGTGCCGTTCGGCGCCGGCAGCGTCACTGACATTCTCGCGCGCATCTTCGCCAACGAGATGAGCACACGCTGGGGCCAGCAGGTCATCGTCGAGAACAAGCCGGGCCTGTCCGGCACGGCCGCCGTCGCCAAGGCGCCGCCCGACGGCTACACGCTGATGGTGACGTCCAACGGCCACACCGTCTCGGCGCTGGTTGCCAAGAACGTCCCGTTCGATCCGGTGAAGGATTTCTCCGGCATCACCCGTCTCGGTTCGCCGCCGCTGTTCCTGATCTCCTATCCCGGCAATGGCGCCAAGGACCTCAAGGGCCTGCTGGCGCTCGCCAAGGAGAAGGCCGGCAAGATGAACTTCTCGTCGGCGGGCCTCGCCTCGACGACCGGTATCGCCGGCCTCCTGTTCCGCAAGACCGCCGGCGTCGACATCACGCACGTGCCCTACAAGAGCGCGCCCGACGCTGTCACCGCCGTCATCCGCGGCGATGCCGACGTCTATTTCGCGCCGGTGAACCTCGCCAAGGAAATGGCGGAAGGCGGCAAGGTCGTTGCCATCGCCGCGGCGACCACGCAGCGTATCCCCGACCTGCCGGACGTCCCGACGTTCACGGAGCAGGGGTTGCCGTTCGTCTATGACTCGTGGTTCGGATTGCTCGCCCCCGCGGGCGTGCCGAAGGACATCCTCAACAAGATCGCGGCGGACTGGGCGGCGGCGCTGAAGACGCCGGACATGCAGGCCAAGCTCAAGGCGCAGTTCGTGATCGCGGCCTCCGACCAGCCCGACGACCTCGACAAGATCATCGCGAAGGAAACCGCGAACCTCACCGAGGTGTTCAAGGACATCAACATCAGCCAGTAGCGGCTGGTGGCCGATACGGTGACACATACACCGCGTCATGCCCGGGCCGCGCGAAGCGCGAGTCAGCGCAAGTCGGGCTTGCCCGACTTGCGCCAAAGTTTGGTTTCGGAAGTCGGGCATATCCGACTTCCGATGGCATCCACGTCTTGG